>JGI24025J20009_10000058_pt1 | contig 84044 bp, 68 predicted proteins | sample Cruoilmetagenom3_FD_20009 | JGI IMG/M metagenome (IMG submission 20009)
CGCCCAAACATGGGCAATGGCGGTTTTACACCGATACAGAAACTCAATCAGGCAGCTTAATTCTATTTATTAGGTGTCTTAAGTTTGGGAGGGTTACCATATGCTCAATCAGGTGTAAGGTGTGCGTGGTTGCTTAGAAGTGGCTCAATTAAAGATACCAACGCAATTACAGGCGATTATGCCTATAGTACGAAAGACATACCTGTATTCTCTATTTATAGAAATAAGACGCAGGGCAATCAAGCTTATATGATTTATAACGTGAATAAGCTAGACAGCAACAGTAGTCGGTACAACCACCGTTCATTTAAGCCTATTACACTACCATTAGAGAATTTTATACAAAGATTGGTTTCACAGGGCCTAGTTTTTATACCTTATGAGCGATTCACCTCTACAAAGTTTAGATTTAAATCCAACGGTATCACTGAGATGACTTTAGGGGTGAGTAAAGACTCTTGCGCTAAATGTGGTTACTCCAATCCGATAATTTCTGAGGTGAGATATAAAGAAGACTATAAAGTACGTTCTAAGAAAATAAAAGATTGTAGCGATAAAGAGCTTAGAATTATTAATACACATTTTTCTAAGAATTATGTTTTTTCACCCATAAAAAAGGTGCGTAGTGAAATACTTAACAAAGTTTTTATAGTCAACACTTGTGTTGAATGTGGTTTTGTCATAGATAGAGATGGTCAATATAGTACCTATTTAAAAAAATTTTTCACTAAGCCGCTTTTTATAAAGCATTTAGGTCTTAATACAGAAAAATTCTATACTTCGAATACAACTCTTAATACGGAATGTGTTTACCTTGTAAACAACAGTTTCAAAATCAAATATAACGAGAGTTTTGAGTTTGGTAAATGGGTTACTAGAGATAGTGAACCAGTTTAATCAGAATAATTGGCATATATGATTGTTTATAAAAAATCATATAATGTAATTTACTACTGTAGATTTTGCAATAATTACTATATAAGTTTGAAAGCGATCAAACGTAATCCTTTTGCCATACTGCGTTTTTGCAAACCATACAACACCAACTATCTTGAGCACGCATATATAGGATATCTGCTGGCATCTCTACCGGGCAAGCACTTGCACAGTACTCACAGAGCATATCATCTAAACAAGCGTAACATTGAGCAATCGTCTCAAACAATAGATTTGAGCTGATTCTATATTTCTGACATAGCATTTGTACATGTTCAAGATAATCCTCCTTATGATCATATGCCCAATAATCAACACAGATTTTTTGATCTCTACTATTCTGTGTCATACCAAATTCAAGTTTGATACCCATAGTATGTCTCCTAATCAAAATGTCATTACATGTTCTATCGATTAGTTAGTTGTACAGAACTTTAAAAAATTATATGAAGTTATGTCTGTAAGAGACTCTTAATCACCTCATCTTGAGTCATTCCTATATGCTTGCAATAAAAAGCTTCAATCTCATCTAAAGCTTCACGTAATTGTCGCTGTGATACCTGTATGTAATGTAGTGTCACATCATCACTAGATTTAGCCTCACGATGATTGAGCAGTCTCTTTAACACTGGATAGGTTACATTAAGACCATTAGCGACAGTGCCAAATGTACGACGCAAATCGTGAGGCGTAATGTGCAAGCCAGCTTTGTTTGATATTGAATGATAACTACCGCTCAAATCTTTAACGTGGTCGCTATTTCTTTTCAAATCACTCGGAAATACCCAACGCTCTCCATTGCTCAATCTATAGCGTTCACTAAGTATGGCTTGAAGTATTTTTCCAGTAGGCATATGGTAATCAGAACCATTTTTAGTGGCTTTAAAAACGATACGAGCAGCGTCAAGATCTACATCTTCCCATCTTAGTGTCTGCGCTTCATTTAAGCGAACTCCAGCAAACATAAAAAGCAGTAAAAGATCACGAGCATTATTGCTATAAGATGCTTGTTTGAAAGAACTACCGTCACGGTGTTCAATCAAAGTTCTAAAATATACTCCTAAATACTCTTCTTCAACATGACGAGTACGAGGTTTAATTTTGTTCCAATCATTTTTGGCATTCAGTATTCGAATGGGTTGATCCTTTATTATGTACTCCTCATCGTCATCTAAGAAGCTATCTTGACAATAATTCCATACTGATCGAAGAGCTCGCATAGTAGCATTCGCTTGAGCTGGACTAGATTTGCTGATTTCCTTATGTTTTTCACTTATCATAGTTTTAGTTATATCGTTTAACGATATATCAAGCCAGTCATCGAGTCGACCAAGTATTTGCTGATCATAAGTTTCAATAGTACGGCTGGCAAGATTTGGCTTCATAGATTTAAAGTAGGTATATGCTTCATTAAGTGTTGGTATATCAGAATCTTGAATGTCTTTTAACTTTGGAGTAGCGTGATAACCATCGTAAACATCAAGTCCCTTTTTTATGTTGACCATCATCGTGCTCGCTTTTTCACGAGCTTCAGTCAAAGTGATTAGATGTGTTTCTTCAACTTCGTCACGATAGAGCTTACCATTGATGCGTTTATGAAGCGTGTATCTCTTAGATTGCTTACCCACACGAAGTGCAAAACCCGTTAATACTTCATCCATGTAGATGTCTGTACCATTTGAAGCATATGCAACTGAATCGATAAACTTCTTACTAAGCTTAACTTTCATAATTCATCCGTCACGCCGCAGTTATTATATTAATAGCACTATAATACGTGAACATGCAGATGTATTAAAGTATCAAGATAGTATCAAAATTTTATTTTACGCTGTTATTACTCGACCAATTTATAAATAATTCACGCAATAAAAAACCCTCACAATCTATAGACTGTAAGGGTTTCGTATAGTGGTACCAGTGGTCGGACTCGAACCGACACGCTTTTAAAGGCAACGGATTTTGAATCCGTCATGTCTACCAATTCCATCACACTGGCATGTTAGAAGATAACGTCTATTGGATAGATATTATCGAATTGGGTTACAGGGTTAACTCTGTATAGGCTGCGTATTATAGCAGCCTTTTTTTCACCGTCAAGAATTATTTACTATAATTTTCAATCAAAGCCAAAAAATGTAGTTTATCCAACAAAAGCGCGCTCAACTGCATAATCCGCTTGGACACCCATACGCGGTGAAACCGTTAAACCGAAATCATCTAAAATCGCTGAGACTTCTGCATTAAAAGGCATACTACCGCATATCATCACGCGATCATCGTCTTTGTTGATAGGGGGTAAGCCAATGTCTTCAAAAAGTTTACCTGACTTCATCAAATCGGTCACACGGCCTTGGTTTTTAAATTCTTCACGAGTCACGGTCGGGTAGTAGATGAATTTTTCGCGGTACCATTCTCCAAAGATTTCGTCATTGGGCAGCTCGTTTTCGAACATCTCACGATAAGCCAAATCCTCTGCATGACGTACGCCATGTACCAAAATGATTTTGTCAAAGCGCTCATAGACTTCAGGGTCACGTGCCAACGCTAAGAATGGCGCTAATCCTGTGCCTGTTGAGAGCATATAAAGGTGTTTGCCGGGTAGTAAGTCATCTAGCACTAGGGTCCCTGTTGGTTTTTTACTGACCAACAATTCATCGCCCACTTTGATGTGCTGCAAGCGTGACGTCAGTGGACCATCTGGCACTTTGATAGAAAAGAATTCCAAATGGTCTTCGTAATTAGGGCTAGCAATTGAGTAAGCGCGCAACAATGGCCTGCCATCGACAACGATTCCAATCATCGCAAACTCGCCATTACGAAAACGTAAGCCGTCGTCACGAGTGGTTTTGATGCTAAATAGAGAGTCATTCCAATGATGAACCTCTGTGACCGTTTCGGTGCGAAGTTTTGACATAAAGTCCTCGTTAATAAGTTGCTAACTGTAACGTTAAGTTAAATATGTGTAAAATCAATAGTTTCAATGACAAATAAAAATTATAACGCCGTATCTGGAGCCTGATGGTTGTCTAAATAGTTGTTGTTAACACATCAGTTTTGCCAGAGTTTGGGCACGGTAGATAGTCTGTAATCAAAAATTTCAAATGCTATTCTAACATTTTGTCGGATGTTATGAGTACGTATAGATGCCTACAAAGTCTACAGAAACGTACGAGAGTCTACGAGCTTAAACGGCTGTCATTGAATGGCTCGCTCATAATAACAAACTTTAAAATAAAAATCCGTCCAGCAGTGACGATGGGGCATGATAAAATGGAATATCGTTAGCGAATAATTTTGTAAGATTGGGCATATCAGTTTAACAGTAGCAGTTTGTCACGCAGGGAGACAGTGTATGTGGGGTGAAAAAGTGTCCCAAGATGAGAGTCATCGTGCGCCAATTATTGGCTACCATCGTGCGCCGCTATCACAAAAGTTTGGTGCGCCAAGGCAGCCAAATCTGGTCGCGTTGACCAGTGTTATTGAGATGCGAGCGCCTTATGATACGCCAGCGGCTTTCGTTGGTTTGGAGGCGTTTAGTCATATTTGGGTCAGTTGGCAATTTCATCATAACTATCTTGATAAGGGCAATGGCTTGCATAAAGCAGACAGGGAATTTCGCCCGCAAGTACGACCACCAAGACTCGGTGGCAATCAAAAAATAGGCGTGTTCGCCAGTCGAAGTATGTATCGGCCTTCGGCATTAGGACTGTCTGTGGTCAAGCTTGAGCGTGTGGCGGTGGTACAAGGACGTGCGTTGCTTATCATTAGCGGTGCAGATATGATAAATGACACGCCTATTATCGATATCAAACCCTATGTGGCTTATAGTGACGCTATCGCCCAAGCAGAGAGTGGCTTTGCACCCACTGCCCCTGTGTCGTCGGAGGTGACTATCACTGAGTCAGCGTATGCACAATTTATAACGTTGGTTCATACAGGAGAGTCGGGTAGAGGTGATAATAAACCCACTGATACAGAACCTGCTACGGTCGCTGCGCTGCTATACAAGATACAAAACCAATTGAGCCTCTCTGATATCGACGCGATTAAAGCACTCATCGCGCAAGACCCGCGTCCAGCGTATCGCCGTCATGAATTAAAGATGCCATTTATTATGCGCTATAAGTCTGTCGATGTCAGTTTTCAGTTGCTAGAGTCAGGACAGTTACAAATAAGTTCTGTTGTAGCAGTCAGTTTGTAGCGGCAAATGAGCGTCACTAGTACCGCACTCCTCACTATCAGTAACTTATTTACCCGTAATAAAAGAAGAATAATATGTCTGTTCAGAACTATTCAATAGTGATTGATTTGCGTTGGTGCCTAGATGAGCTTTTGGTCGACAAGGTGATTGATCAGCGTGGCTACAATCTAGTGATTACTAGCCGCCGTGATAAGGCACAGCATCCACTGCTGACCATCAGTGAGTTTGGCTTGCCGAATGGTCATGCGCCTGATAACAGCGCTGACAATAAATTAACGTTGGCTTGGTTGAATCAATGGTTGGCCGCAAAAGCGGGTATGCCACTTGTTCGTATTGACCCTTTAAAAGTCGATGTTCCAGCCGTGACACAGCTGATGTCCTTTGAGTATGCACGCTTGCAGCATATTTTACCGATTGAGGTGAGCTTAGATGAGGTGGTCATCGGTACAGATCAGCCGTTTTATACGGACTGGCAAGCAAACATTGACAAGTTAATCAAATCTAAAAGCTATCGCACGGTCTATCTTAGTCCTGAACAGATTAATCGCTATCGCCGAGAGTTCTATCAAGTCACGCAAGCGATTGCGGGGGCAAATAGTGTCCATAAACGGGCGGCAGCTGATGTCACCAATGTCGAGGCACTATTGCAGCTGGGTGACAACACCAATCCCGATGCCAATGATCAGCATATCGTCAGAGTCGTTGACTGGTTACTACAATATGCCTTTGAACAGCGTGCCAGTGACATTCATCTAGAGCCGCGGCGGGAGACAGGCAAGGTACGTTTTCGCATAGATGGTGTGCTCCATACCGTCTACGAGATGCCACTGGCGATTATCGTGGCGGTCACGGCGCGTATTAAAATCTTAGGGCGGCTCAATGTCGCAGAAAAACGCAAACCGCAGGATGGTCGTCTAAAAACCCGTACCCCAAAAGGGCTGGAGACTGAGCTACGTCTCTCTACCATGCCGACTGCTTTCGGTGAAAAGTTGGTCATGCGCGTGTTTGATCCTGAGGTGCTGGTGCGCTCGTTTGCTCAGCTCGGCCTATCTGGTAAACAGCTGGAAACGTGGCATGAATTAACGGCGCATCCAAACGGTATTGTTTTGGTCACAGGACCAACTGGCTCAGGTAAAACCACCACCCTATATAGTACGCTCAAGCAGCTCGCCACTGAGCAAGTCAATGTCTGTACGATCGAAGATCCGATTGAGATGATTGAGCCGGCGTTTAATCAAATGCAGGTCAACCCAGGCGTCGATTTGTATTTTTCTGATGGTATCCGCTCATTAATGCGTCAAGACCCGGATATCATTATGGTGGGTGAGATTCGTGATGCCGAAACGGCAAACATGGCAGTGCAAGCCTCCCTTACAGGGCATTTGGTGCTCTCGACTTTGCACACCAATGACGCCCCAAGCTCCCTCACTCGTCTACACGATTTGGGCATCCAGCCTTTTTTGACCTCAGCGACGATATTGGGTGTGATGGCACAGCGCTTATTACGGACGTTATGTCCGCACTGTAAGCAAGCGGTGGATGTGACGCGAGATAGTGAGATAGCGATTCAATGGCAAGAGCTGGTACAGCCTTGGCGTGCGCCAGTGCCAGCACAGATCTATACGGCGCAAGGTTGTGAGCGCTGTCGCCATACCGGTTATCAGGGCCGTGTTGGCCTATATGAAATCATGCCGTTATCCAACGAATTAAAAAAGTTGGTTGCCGCCGATGCAAATTTAGACGTACTCAAGCAGCAAGCGTACCGCGAAGGGGTACAGCCATTACGCTTATCAGGTGCAAAGCGTGTTAGTGAAGGGCTGACGACCATAGAAGAGGTAATGCGCGTTGTGCCGCTGCACTGATGTCAAGTATTTATAAATCGGTATGATAAGTAAGTGACTTTTACCTGACTTGAAAACTGCTGTCTTTAGAGCAATAAACACCCATACAACTTTGAATTTTGACCTAACTTTTTTATTTATAATTTTTATTAATGAGAGTTTTTATGTTTACTGATAGTCATTGCCATCTGAACCGTTTAGATTTGACGAAGTATGACGGCCAATTGTCTGGCGCGATTGACGCTATGAAAGCCGCTAACGTCACCCGTGCGATGGCGATTATGTGTGATTTTGCTGAGTATGATGATATTGCCAACATTGTACGCACTTATGGTGACGAAACGCTAAATTTAGGGATGAGTGTGGGTATCCATCCTTGTGAAGATATTCAGGTCTTACAATCAGCGACCATCGAGCGGCTGATAGAAACGGCCAGTGCTGATCATGTATGGGCAATAGGGGAGACGGGTCTGGATTATTATTGGTCAACTGAGAATAAAAAAGAACAACAAGCCAGTCTTGCCCGTCATATTCACGCGAGCCAAAGTCTAAAAAAGCCACTCGTGATCCACATGCGTGATGCCAAAGAAGACACCATTGATATCTTAAAAAGTGAGGGCGCTGAACATGGCATTATTCACTGCTTTACCGAAGATTGGGAGACAGCGAAACGCGCCTTAGACTTAGGGTTTTATATCTCTTTCTCGGGTATTGTCAGCTTTAAGAGTGCGCAAATGATCCAAGATGCCGCTCAAAAAATGCCCAGAGATAGAATGCTGATCGAAACGGATAGCCCTTATTTAGCACCTGTGCCTAAACGTGGTAGACCTAATGAGCCGGCTTACGTACCCTACGTGGCAGCTTATCTCGCAGACATGTATGGCTGTAGTAGCAAGGAGATAGGCGCTTTGACTGCAAAAAACTTTGAAAATTTACTGGCACAGTACCACTAAAATGGGTATGCTATGACCACTCAGTCATTTATGAAATCACCATATGGTTTGCGCGCTATATCGTTAAATACCAAGCGTAATCATATAATTGTCTATGACTATTTAGCAAACATAAGCATATTCTCATTGTCGTCCTCGAGCAGTCTTTGTATAGCCTCATACTTTTTTGCCGACGTACTAGTGTAAACAATGGTCATATGCTTAATCTTGTCAGGTTTTAGGAGAGATTATGAGTCGTCAGCATCAGTTCAAGGCACGAGAAGAAAATATCTTAGCGATGGCAGAGCAACTGCTACTTGAGTCAGGCGATGGTGATATCACTTTAGACAGTTTGGCAGACCAGCTTGATTTGGCTAAAGGCACACTGTACAAGCATTTCTCCAGTAAAGATGAGCTCTATTTGCGCATTATCATTCGTTATGAAGAGCAGTTGTTCGAGATCAATCGCATTGATGATTGCCCGTCGGCAGGCGTGGCCCGCATGATTTTTCAACAGCTGTTTAACCCACAAAAAGCCATGCTGCTTAACCAAATCGAAGAGCGTTTGGCGGCATCAGTGACGGGTCTTAATCGCTTATTTGGTGAGCTTTACGATATACGCCGCCAGCGCATGAAGCGTTTGATTGATATTATCAGTGCTTATTTAAAAGATGAAAATAGTAACCTAAGTACTCGTGATTATTTATCTTCCATTTGGGCAATGGGTCAAGGCGGTGCGGGGTTATTAAATTCAAGCTTTTATCAGCGTTATTTGGGCCGCCGTGATACCTTGCGTTACGCGTTTGTCCAGCAAATGCTTGAGCTCCCCAGCCATTATCCTGCCGATGAGGATGGGGTGATGGATGAAGATATGCAAGAGCTGGTAGAACAAATCGATACCGAGTCAGAAGAGCATCGCAATACCAATTACTAGCTTGCCTGTGACTCTTTCGAAGCTCAATGTACTACCGTAAGCGTTCCGTGTTGCAATATTCTATAGTGCCACACGGGCAACCCTATCTGTTCAGTGTTTTAAAAATAGTGATGTCACTTTATACATGATAACCTAATAATAAGCTTATAGGTGCCATATGCCGGTCACTGTCAAGACTCAGTCCAGCTCAGCGGCCACTTGCCATTTAAGCATCAACCCGCAACATTCTGCCTATCATAAAACAGAGTTTAGTCTGCCCCCTCGTCCTTGTTCCAGTGACTACTCGCTGTTAAAAAATTCTCAGATTTTCTCTGCTAAACCATTAAGCCTTTGTCGATCGCAAACGGGTTTTACCCTCGTTGAAATCGTGGTGGTGGTGGTTATTCTATCTATATTTGCTGGCATGATGAGTTTGTCGGTCGGTAGCAGTGAATCCCGCAAAAACCGTGCTTTTTATGAGCACTTTACCGACTCATTAAGTTACGTTCGTCTGTTATCAGCTGAGCGTATGCAGCCCATGGGGCTAGTTTTACAAGCGGATAAAGAAGGTCAGGTAAACCCTGTGATTGTCACCTTATCAAATCCTTATGTCGCTTATCAAAGCGCTGACATCACATCGAGTAGTGTAGACAGCCGTCCCAAAAATGCCATGGAGTTGTCTACCGATTTGAATGCTATGTCAGGGGCTATGAGCGACCAACCGCCAACCCCGAGTTGGGAGAGTGAACCAGAAGTCAGCTTGCCTGAACTGCCTGCTGGGGTCAGCTTAAGGATTCAAAGCTTAGAGTCTGGTAACTTATCAATTTCTGGACAAAAACAAACACTACAGCCGTGGTTTGCCAACCAAGCAGTACCACAGGTCCTATGGTTTGGTACTGGGCAAGCGACTCCCGTCACCATTGAAGTGCTGCATGATTCGCGTTTGGTGGGTGAGGTGATTACGATTATGCCCGATGGTAGTATGATGATCGGACAGGGGGTATAGTTGATGGCTATCTTTTCCAAGTCGCTTACTATGCCTACCTACTCTCAGTTTAAGCGTGAGCGTGGCTTTACCTTGATTGAGGTGATGGTTGCTTTGGCCATTTTGGCAGTGGTTGCCGTGGCGGCCAGTCGGGCCAGTAGCGCCTACCTGCACTCAGTCGATGTATTGCGCACCCGCACGCTGGCGCACTTTGTCGCACAAAACGCGGCGTCTGATTTGCGTATTCAAAAGACGTGGCTGACCGCAAGTCGTACTCAGACTGTCAATGCCCAAGGTCGTGATTGGCAAGTGGTTATGACAGTGGGTGAGGCCATGACACCTGCCTTAAAACAAGTGAATATCGCTGTTGCTCCCATTATTGATGGACAAACGCGTAGTGCTGTGACAGACATTGATGTGATGTTAAGCAGCGCTGAGCAAGAGGTTGGCAGTTTGGATTTGGCTGGTTTAAACCCAAATGGTCGTGTGCCATGAGTCAGCGCGGCTTTACCTTACTTGAGCTGATGGTTGCCATGGCAATATTTGCGATGCTGGCGGTGGCGGGTTGGCAAGTATTTGACAGTGTCAACCGTGCTCGTGAACGGGCGCAGTTCCATGCGGATAATTTGGCAGTATTGCAATACGCTTATCTACAGCTACAGCAAGATATGGGGCAAATCATTCCTTATCAAGCGATCAATGTCCAACAAGATAGCATCAGCAGCAATGATGGTAACCAAGCAAGTAACATTGAGCCTGAGCCTTTTATGCGCTTAGATGGCGAGCAGGTCAGCTTTGTACGCTTTGCCGATCCTGATCCGCGCTATCAAAGCAGCACTAGTGTGCAGCATGTCGAATACGTTTTTGTAGATGAGCGCTTAATACGCCGTCAATACACCAGCTTGGATGGTGGGCGTGATAGCGTCAGCTTAGACAGTGTGTTGCTAGAAGGCGTCACCGCAGGCCGTTGGCAAGCGTATTTACCAGCGCTGAGCAGCACATTCCCCAACGAAGACGGCAGTAGTGTCGGTACAAATGTAACCTCTGAACAACCAGCTGATACAGTAGACATGCATCCTGAAGTGGCTTTACTGCCAAAAGGTATTGCCGTTAGTTTTACTTATCAAGACATGCCAATTACTTGGCAGTGGGCGCTCGCGCCGCAGTCGTTACCCCAGAGCAGTCGTCAAAACGTTCCTAATAAAAACAGCAACAACAATGGCAATGATGGTAGCGAGGCAGGTAGCGTTGGTGAGGAAACCAGTAATTGAAAAGGCAGTATTGAAAATGGTTTATTGGCTCAATAATGAAGGCAATTTATGTCAATGACAGCCCATTCTCAGCGCGGGGTAGCGCTGCTCACTATCTTGCTATTAGTAGTCAGTATTACTGTGGTCGCAGGGGCGATGCTTGCCAGCCAAAAGATTGCTATTAGGCGTAGCGGCTTATTGTTTGACCAAAACCAGTTATTACAAGACATTCATGCAGGTCAGCAATTGGCCCTCACGGTGATTCGTGCTGACGATAAGCTAAATGATACCGACAGCGAGCAGGATATTTGGGCACAACCCATTCCACCTTATACCTTAGGCACGCATAGCATCAGCGTCGAGTTACGTGATGAAGCCAGTCGGTTTAATATCAACAACTTATATCAGAAGGGAGCGGTAGATACAGCCGCTTTAGCACTCTTTCAAAGACTGCTGACACAATTGAACTTAGAGCCTGACATTGCCATCGCGGTACTTGACTATCAAGACACAGACAGCGACGTGTATCAAGACGGTGGTAACGAAAGTACAGTCTACTCTCAGCAATCGAGTGCGACAGTCAATAATACGTTGCCAAATCAGCCCTTTGTTAGTGTTGATCAGCTGCAAGCGGTTCGAGGCGTCAATACTGACGTGCTAGCGACACTACGCCCTTATATCACGGCGGCTCCCTACTTTGTACCGGTTAATATTAATACAGCCAGTCCTGTTTTATTGGCTGCACTGGTAGACGGCGCTACTAGTGAGCAGATGCAAGGACTGGTCGACATGCGGACGCAGCGGGCGTTAGAGTCTATTGATGCTGTGTGGCAATTGCCAAATTTGAGCGGTTTAAACGAAGAACAACGAGCCGCATTAGCGCCACTATTAGCCGTTGATAGTCAGGCTTTTATGACGCTTATTACGGTTACTGATAATGCAACGGTCGGGCAGGAAAAATACCGTTATGCCACTGTATTGGTGAGTAAAACGGCGAATGATGCTGAAGGTAGTAGCAACGCGAATAATAACAGCTCAAATGGCAACAATGCCAATAACGCCAATAACAATGTTCCTAACAGGAACCCTAACGGTGCCAACTATAACGGCGACAGCAAAAAAACCAAGCAAATCGACGTAGTGGCACAGCGGCTATGGGCTTTTCGGCCCAGTTTTTAATCACTCTCCTAAAACGAGTGATCAATCCTTTAAAAGGGTTTCCTCACTGGACTTCCAATTGTAAGCGCCATAAAAAAGCATCTGTGCTTGGCGGGTACAGTTGTGTAGCATCGTCTGTTTATTCTCTTCAATCTCATTCAAATCGATTTCATCATCATGGTCTTCAGTATAGGTCAACTCTAACCAATCGATGATCCAAGAAAAGAACATATTTACGCCAGCCTCAGCCAACAGACGGCGGTCATAGTCATTGATGTGCGTAAACGCTGGCTGTAGCGCGAGATCTTCCGCTAAGCTGTGGGCGTGCTTTTTGACCAGCTCATTAATGGCCTTTCGCACGGCGTCTGAGCCGCCATAACGTTCACTGACTAAAAACTGCCAGTAGTAAGGCTGATCACTGACCATATACAAAAAGAGTTGGATACTCTTAGCGATTTGGCGATCAAAACTACGTTTACGGCCAATCTGTAAGCTATCGCTTAATATGGCTAAGGTGCCTCCTAGCTCTTCTACCACCAAGGCTCGTCCAAGCGACTCCATATCATCGAAATGCCGATAAAACGCAGTCGGCACAACGCCCACCTCACGTGTTACCTGTCTGAGGCTGATGGAGCTAAAAGACTGCCCTGTCATACATAAATCCAGCACAGCATTAAAAAACGCGTGCCGAGTTTGAAGTTTTTTTTGTTCGCGACTGCTCATAATATTTCAAAATTATCCGATAGGGGTTTATGATACTCATTTCAGCGCGTAAATACGACTGAAATACGCCACATATGTTAATTTATTAAACCATCGTGCCCCAGTGACCTTGTAACTCTTGCGCCAACCGATAAGCCTCATGATCATTCATGCCGGTAATAAAGTCTAAGATATTCAAAATATTGTGATAAGTATTGTCTGATAGTTCGCGGCGATGTTCGTCAAAATGTGGCTGTAGTAACTTTAGTAAGCGTTGCTGTTCAAAGGACATAGGTAATGACGTGAGTGTGGCTTGAGTGCCAGTCCAAGCGAGTGGCATAAAGGCATCTAGCAGACGGTGCAAACATTGATTGGCCATCAGCTCCATTCTTACCTTGCTTGGGTGGTTAAATATTTGCTCACGTGCTAGTTGTTTGGCTTGGTGAATGCCGTTTTGTACGCTAGTGTCACAATGGGCAAACAAGCTACCGTTCAGTTTTCCAGCGAGCATAGCATCGTTATTAGCCACGAAAGCATCAGTAACTGTATTGACCAAACGCATCATGGCACGTGCTCGCAATGACGCCAAACTTTGCCTAACGGACATGTGGGCGGGCAGCTGGATATTGCTAGGACGCTCGCCAATCAGCTCATAAAATATACTGGCCACATCCTCATAGGTTAAAATATTTAAATTGATGCCATCCTCTAAATCTATCAAAGCGTAGCAGATATCGTCTGCCGCTTCCAGCAAGTAAGCCAACGGATGACGGGCAAAGCCATCGTGTTGCTCTGAGCGCGGTAAGTGCAGGCACGCTGCCAACTCTTCTAATTGTGAGGCTTCACTATCGAAACAGCCAAATTTCTGCACGTTACTGTTGATACTATGATTACTGACATCGTTGCTGTGAGACGCTAGCCACGGGTATTTCATAAAGGCACCCAAGGTTGCACAGGTTAGCCGCATACCGCCTTTATCAGGATGGTGCTCATTGCGCGCTAATAGCCGAAACCCCTGAGCATTGCCTTCGTATGCCAGTAGATCCAACTGTTCATTAAGGGTCAGGTTTTGCAACCTAGCTTGAGGAACAGGTTGCCTAAACCAGTCGCGAATGGCGTATTCTCCGGCATGGCCAAAGGGTGGGTTGCCAATATCATGAGCGAGGCACGCTGCTTGTACAATCACCCCGACATCGGCTGGCGAGACCCCGCTGGGTAGACCGCTACCTAACGTGTCATGGAGCTTTTCTGCTGACATCATCCCTAAAGAGCGGCCAATACAAGACACTTCAAGAGAGTGGGTCAAGCGAGTATGAATACCAAGCTGATTGGTCAATGGATGGACTTGCGTTTTTTGATTGAGCTGGCGAAAGGAGTGAGAAAAGACCAGTCTGTCATAGTCTTTATGAAAGTGCGAACGCGCCGTTTCACCTGTTTTGGGTTCTTTGGATGAGCCGAGCCGTTGGGCGCTGAGTAAGTGCGACCACTGTGTGGTGGCAGATGAGAGAGATAGGTGGTTAGACATTATTATTGTGATCCCAATGATGAGCCGATAGTATTTGTTATATTGCTTCTTAGCATAGCAAAATAGTCGCGTCGGTTCATCTGTTGCCGCCGCCTGTTTTTGGTTAGGCAACGGCACTCTTTTTGAGATAAATGTTGGAGATAAGAGGGAGTCGCTTAAGCAGTCATTAAGCCGTATTAGCTGTCCGTTTTTTGACAATCGAATAGTACGGTTTCAGCATCTTTAGCCACACTGCCGTCCAGTGTTTTATTGCTCAATATCGCTCTAGTCGTGTCAGCATTCACTTGCCATCTCATCCCAGCATCATTAGTGATGCCAATATCGGTTTCATACACTGCACCAGCACGGTCGGTTTGAGGTAGCGTCATTGCTGTCAGATCGTACTCAATACCATCGATCAATAGGTGTGCGCTGGTAGCAGATTGGGCATTATTTTCGGGGTCATAATGCGCTTTAATTGTCTGTTCAGGCTGGCACGCGTAAGTGGTCATGTCTGTTGCGTCATGATTGTGCCCCTCATGATTGCCTTCATGACCGTGTTCTCCGTGACTGTGTTCACCGTGACTGTGTGCGTGTTCCTCATGACTGTGCTCATCGTGGTCTGCATGCGCGTCGTGCGTGTGTTCATCATGTGAGGCCTCAGCAGTTGAGTCAAGCGCTACAGCAGCGCTACTTGGTTTTGGCTCATCAGCTTGTTGTTGGCAGCCTGCACTTACTATGAGAAAAGACAAACAAAGCAGAGCGGTCGTGGAATGAGTGCGGGAAAGTGCTAGCATGAAAAATGGCCTTGTAAAAGCAAACGTAGAATAGGGCAAACATAAGAATTTTAAAAGTTATGTTATAATATAACATATTAGCCATAAAAAAAACCAATATAGATGGCTCTATATTGGTTTTTTACTTCAGGATACAGCGTTATTACACGTTAAATCTAAAGTGCATCACATCGCCGTCTTGTACGATATAAGTTTTGCCTTCTAGGCGTGATTTACCAGCGGCTGCCGCCCCTTTTTCACCGCCATGTTCGATAAAGTCGTCATAAGCAATCACTTCAGCACGAATGAAGCCACGCTCAAAATCCGTGTGAATCACGCCAGCTGCTTGCGGCGCTGTGGCACCAACGGCGACTGTCCAAGCGCGTACTTCTTTCACGCCTGCTGTGAAATAAGTCTGCATATCAAGTAAATCATAACCACCGCGAATCACTTGATCAAGACCGGCCTCGAGCATATCCATCTCAGCCAAAAAGTCTTTTTTATCATCTTCATCAAGCTGCGCGATTTCAGACTCGATTTGGTTGCATAGGGCGATGACGATAGAGTCTTCACCAGTCGCATAATCGCGGACCGCATCGAGGTATGGATTGTTTTCAAAGCCGTCCTCAGAGACGTTAGCAATGTACATGGTTGGCTTTAGCGTGATTAGACCATAGCTTCTAATCAGTTTTTTCTCATCGGCGTCTAAGTTAGCAGCGCGAGCAGCTTTACCTTCAGCCAGTAATGGTTCGATCTTTTTGAACACTTCCAGCATGGCCTGTGCGTCTTTATCGCCGCCTTTGGCTTTTTTGGTCAAGTTAAAGACAGCGCGCTCAACGGCTTCTAAGTCAGCGAGTGCCAGCTCAGTGTTGATGGTTTCGATATCATCAATAGGACTGACGCGGCCATCGACGTGTACCACGTTGTCATCATCAAAGCAGCGTACCACGTGGGCAATCGCATCGGTCTCACGGATATTGGCCAAGAACTGGTTGCCCATACCTTCGCCTTTTGATGCGCCTGCAACCAAACCTGCGATGTCAACGAATTCCATCGTCGTTGGAAGTACGCGCTCAGGATTGACGATATCAGCCAACTTCTTTAGACGTGGGTCAGGTACTGGTACGATACCCGTATTGGGATCTTTGGTACAAAATGGAAAGTTTTCAGCGGCAATTCCCGCTTTGGTCAAAGCATTAAACAAGGTGGATTTACCCACGTTTGGTAGGCCGACGATGCCGCAATTAAAACCCATAGTGTTCTCTCAATGTATTAATAAAATCAGTTGGTATTCAGACAGTATAAGACCTGACACTTAGTCAGTATAAAACGCAGTCAAATAGTAAATCAAAATTGGGCGTATTGTAGCAAATTTAACCCAATATGGGTGAGGTTGTTGCGTTAGAAGTTTGGATTTCCAATACTCAGTAGCAGTGAGGTTTAGTATGCTCATAAAAAGTTATTGGGTCTCAAAACGGCTTCTGCTATCAGCGTGTGTTGTCTGATAGAGTGTCTCTTGTTACTCATTCTCAAACCTCAATAATTCATCAAATTGGTTAGAAAATGAATGCTCAACCCTCTGTTTATTCCTTTTGAAAATACCTAGTTTGAAAATTCATAGCCAAAAGTTTTTAATAGTAAAAATATTTATTAGATAAGGGTTTAATATTTAGCCCAATACGTTACTATTACCACCTTATCTGTTAGACCCTCATATTTGACACTCTGTATTAATACCATAAGAAAAGGACAGGTTATGCGCTATGAAGTTATCGTTATCGGTGCAGGTATGGTTGGCACCTCAATTGCGTGGCATCTACAAAAAAACCACTCAAAAGTGTTACTGTTAGATAAGAAGTTGCCCGGGTCGGAGACCTCATATGGCAATGCAGGATTGATTCAGCGCGAAGCCATTCATACGCATCCTTTTCCTCGTCAGCTGACTGAAATGATCAGAGTGTTGCCAAACCAAGGCACTGATATCCGCTATCGCATACCGGCAATTTTGCGTTATCACCAAGCGCTGCTCCAGTACTGGAAGTACTCTACACCCGCGTCAGTCAAAAAAATCGAATCTGAGTGGCAGACGCTGATCGCGCATTGTACCAGTGAGCACCAAACCATGATTAGCGCCTCTGGTGCTGATGAGCTAATTACTCGTGATGGCTGGTTACAACTGCATCGCTCAGAAGAGACGTTTAAAGAGGCTCAAGCGTCAGCCATTGATGCTCGTAATCAAGGGGTTGAACATAACGTATTAAATATTGCAGCGCTAAAAGCAATGGAGCCGAGCGCCAATTTTGAGGGCTTTGTTGGTGCAATCCATTGGTTGAACTCATGGCAAGTATCAAACCCAAGCTCGCTTGTAAAAGCCTATGCAAAGAACTTTCAAGACATGCAGGGCACCATTAAAGAAAGCGATGTAAAAGAAATCGTCCAAGATAGCGAAGGCTGGAAAATAATCACTGATAACGAGACTTATTATAGCGATAAGTTGGTCATCGCAGCAGGCCCGTGGTCCAATGATTTGATCAAACCGCTTGGCTATAATTTGCCACTGTTCCCAATGCGTGGCTATCATCAGCACTTTAAAGTGACGGATAAAAATACGATCAAGCACAGTATGTTTGATATGGACAAAGGCTTCGTCATGGGCCCGATGCAGCAGGGCATCCGTATCACGACGGGTGCTGAAATGACCACGATGGACGCACCGAAAAACTTCGGGCAACTAAAAACCGTCTTAAAATTTGCGAGAAAGATCTTGCCGTTAGAAGACGCAGTAGAAAGTGAAGCGTGGGCAGGATCGCGTCCTTGTATGCCGGACATGAAACCCGTGATTGGCCCTGCTGATAAGCATGACAAATTATGGTTTGCCTTTGGTCACAGCCATCAAGGCTTTACGTTGGGGCCAATGACAGGTCGTCTGGTTGAAGAAATGATTCATGATAAGCCTGCATTGGTCGATCTTGCCCCGTTTAGCGCCCAGCGTTTTTCTAACTAAAAGCAATTTGACTGGCTAAGTATAGATTTAAATTCATAAATGAAAGGGATATGACATGATAAAGAAGCTACATAGCAATCAACGTATGAGTAAAACTGTAATTCACAACCAGACTATTTATTTATGTGGTCAGGTAGGTAATGCAGAAGACGATATCAAAGCGCAAACATTGACTTGTTTGGAAAAGATCCAAACGTTGCTAGAAGAAGTGGGTAGCGACAAATCCAAGCTGTTGTCAGTGACAGTTTGGATAAAAAATATGGCAGACTTTGCGGCTATGAATGAAGTCTATGATAAATGGTTTGAAGGCGTGCAGCCACCAGCGCGTGCGTGCGGCGAGTCTGCATTGGCACGTCCTGAGTTATTGGTTGAGATGATCGCCATCGCTGCTGAATAATAGACCCATTTTAATGCCTGTATAAAGTAAAAAAGGACATGATAAAGATATCGTGTCCTTTTTTACGCTTGGCTTAGTAGGCGCCTTCGCTGTAGATAAGCTCGTAGCTGTGGCTATATATCTCAACGATATTGCCGAACGGGTCTTCCATATAAATCATACGATACGGTTTTTCACCAGGATAGTAGTAGCGTGGTTTTTCCATACGTTTTTTGCCACCTGCTGCCACTATACGCTCAGCGAGCGCTTCAACATTTGGATCTTGCACACAGAAGTGAAAGATGCCTGTTTTCCAGTATTCAAAGTTGTTCTCAGGGTTTTCTTGATTTTTGAATTCAAAAATCTCCACACCGATACGGTCACCAGTAGAGAGGTGAGCGATACGGAAACTGCCCCAACCTGAACCGAATACTTCAGTACACATCTCACCAATCGGGCTGTCATCTTCAACAATCTCAGTTGGCTCCATGATGGTGTACCAACCCATCACGTCAGTATAAAATTTTACGGCGGCCTCCAAGTCAGGGACTGAAAGACCGATGTGCGAAAAGCTTCTTGGATAAACGTTGTTCATTGCTTGTGCTCCTATTGGCTGTACGCTTATTTAAGGTGAGATCAGTGTACAAACGCACAGTCATTATGTAAAATTATCAAATATTATATAAATAAGTATAAATTTTAATGATAAATATCACATGGTTACGCACTTTTTGTACGCTCGTTGACGTTGGGCACTTTACTCGTACAGCTGGACGTCTATACATGACACAGTCTGGCGTGAGCCAGCACGTGCGTAAACTAGAGGAGCAGTTGGATACAGAACTACTGATTCGTCAAGGCAAGCTGTTTTCATTGACCAACGCAGGTGAGCAGCTCTATCGGGAAGGGGGTGAGATACTGCAGCGCTTATCAAATCTGCAGCAGCGTATCGGCGAGGATCCCCCTTATGCAGGGCTCGTGCGCTTAATGTCGCCTGGTAGTGTGGGGCTCAAGCTATTTCCGCAGCTTTTGACGTTACAGCAGCAGCATCCAAAGCTAGTGATTGATTATCGCTTTGCCCCAAATTCTGATATAGAGCGAGCGCTGGCCAATCATGAGATTGATCTTGGTTTTATGACAAATGTCTCAGATGATGAGACGGTTAGTTGCAAGCCTATGGCGCAAGAAGCATTGATACTGGTGACACCTGCCACTACGTTAGAGCCAAGCTGGGAGAAGCTCACAGAGCTTGGTTTTATTGATCATCCAGACGGTGCCCATCATGCGGGTATGTTATTGACTGCCAATTATGATGAATTTCAGCATATCAATGACTTTGACAAAAAAGGCTTTTCTAATCAGATTGGTTTGATTTTAGAGCCAGTTGGTAGGGGCATAGGCTTTACCGTCTTGCCAGCACATGCTGTGGCGGCTTATCAAAAACCTGAGCTGATCAAAAGCCATCATTTGCCAGTTGCCGTGAGCGAGACGCTATACCTTGCGGTCAGACGACAGCATGCACTCTCTAACAGAATGCACACGGTCATTGATGAAGTAAAAAAATGGCTATAGCAGTGTTGAAGTAAAGGTTCAATGTAAGGTTCAATGTAGAGCTATCAACGGTATGCAATGGCTCTACATTTGATAGACTACTATTATTTCAAGTTTTGCCCAAGTTTGATACTTGCGGCGATGTTAACAGCAGTCGTCTCTATATTGTGATAAGCCGTGCGGAGCACATTATCAATCGAGTCGATCTTTTGGATACTCGGCATAATGACATCGAATTGATTGGTCTGAGTAGGTTTTAGTCCATCCACGCTACCGCAAATCGCAATAACTGGCGTATGAGTGGCTTTGGCGAGCTGACTGATGCCGCCCGCCACTTTGCCCATTGCGGTTTGCACATCAAGCTTACCTTCGCCTGTGATCACCAGGTCCGCATCAGCAATATGCTCTGATAAGCTGGCAACCTCGGCGACCGTATCAAAACCTGATTTCAACTGGGCATTGCAAAAGCTCATCAAGGCATAGCCAAGGCCACCTGCTGCTCCAGCCCCCGCTACTTCCTGACATTCTGGATAGCCATGCTGAGCACATGTGGCGGCAAAGTGGCTTAACGCCTTGTCTAAGTCAGCGACTTGTTGTGGACAAGCGCCCTTTTGAGGACCAAATACTGCGCTCGCCCCTAGAAGGCCACACAGTGGATTGGTCACATCACAAGCCACTTCAAACACGGTCTCTCGCACCTTTGTATGAAGGTTTGTACTATCTAATCGGTGTAAGCTGGCAAGCGCGCCGCCGCCGTGGGTGAGTAGGCTGTCATTCACATCGTGGAACGTCATACCTAACGCCATTAGCATGCCTAGACCAGCATCATTGGTTGCGCTACCGCCCAGACCGATGATGATGCGTTTGACCCCTTCACCTAAAGCATCTGCAATAAGCTCACCCACACCATAACTGCTAGCAACGACAGGATTACGCTCTGCCTCTGTTAACAGATGTAAGCCGCAGGCTTGGGCGATTTCAATGACCGCCGTGGCATCGGGTAACAGCAAGTATTTTGCGGTAATTGGTCTCATTAAGGGATCGTGAACGCTCACTTCTTTCCAGCGTCCACCCAACACATAAGACAAAACCGCAGAAGTACCTTCGCCGCCATCCGCCATGGGTAATAACGTATAGTCAGCGTTTGGAAACACCTGACTAAATCCAGACTGGATAGCATGGCACACATCTAATGCCTCTAAGCTTTCTTTAAACGAGTCGGGAGCGATTAAAATTTTCATGAAATTCTCTTTGAATATTGCCGCTAATACGTTAAATAAATACCAAGGTTAATAACCAGATAAACATGATACTGGTCACGCCTTGAATACCAGTAGCCATTGAATGGGCTTTGTAAGCCTGTGCCACACTCATGCGACTAAACTGGCTAACAATCCAAAAAAAGCTGTCATTGGCGTGAGAGATCGTCATTGCGCCCGCACCAATGGCCATGACACAAAACACGCGGCCAAGCTCACTGTCGAGACCAATTTGATCCAATAGTGGGGCAACCATGGCCGAGGTAGTAACCAAAGCGACTGTGGTCGAGCCTTGCGCGGTTTTTAAAGCGGCTGAGACAATAAACGGCATAAAAATACCCAGTCCTAATGCCGATAGAGTCGTGCCCAAATAATCCCCAATCGGAGTGACTTTTAGCATGGCACCAAACGCCCCACCAGCACCAGTAATCAATAGGATGGGAGCGGCTACCACCAAACCTTGTGAGATACTGTCACTAATCTGCTGCGTTTTTTGATCCGTATTAATGAGTAAAAACGACAGAAATAAACCAATAAGCAGCGCGGTGAGAGGGTTGCCAATAAACACCAAGATGTCTGTCACTATACCGCTGCCGAATGGCGTGCTTGGAAAGTTAGCAACAGAAGATAGGCAGATTAAGACGATCGGTACGATAATGGGTAAAAACGCCATCGTTGCTGACGGCATGTGGCTATAGTCATCGCGGGTTTTCATGTTTTCAGGTAAAGTCGCGGCTGGCGCGTCCATCGCATCTATATTGTCGGGAGTGGCATTCAAGAAGCGGTTCGACCACCACCAGCCTGCCAACACTGCCACAGCCGTCACCACCACACCCACCATGATGACCAAGCCTAAATTTGACTCTAGTCCCAAGTTCCCTGCTGCTGCAATCGGTCCTGGGGTCGGTGGTACAAAGGTATGAGTGGCATACAAACCCGTTGCTAAGGCAATACTCATCGCCACACTAGACACGCGTAAACGCTCGGCCAAAGACTCTTTTAAAGAGTTTAAAATGATGTAGCCAGAGTCACAGAACACAGGTACTGACACCACGGCACCAACAATGGACATGGTCAAAGTAGGGAAGCGTGGTCCCAATACTTTGATGACCGTTTCTGCCATCACAATGGCGGCACCTGTTTTTTCAAGAATCAAACCGATAATAGTACCAAATACAATCACCAAACCAATGTAACCTAAGATACCACCAAAGCCATCAGAGATCGTTTTAGCGACAGTGTTAAGAGGTACTTGGTAAAATAAGGCCACCAAAAAGGCTGATAATATCAATACTAAAAAAGGATGCCACTTTAACTTTGCTGTGGCGAAAATAATAAAAAGAATGGTCAGCACAAGCCAAAATACGATCATTACTGTCTCTATATAATTGATATCTTAGTGAATTATTCATGCCATTATTACTTAGCTTAGCATCAATAATGATAGGGAATTTTAAAGGGGCATATTCTATCGTAAATACGCGCTGCTAGGAAACCTATTCGGCCCAGATATGACTTTATTAATGGCAAAAACCACACACTCTGCTAGTATGTGGTTTTGTTTTACATGTACCAACATCAGGATGCTACCCTTTGATCACATTTACTGCGCCCACTATCGCCACTATAGAGAATAACGAACGACGTCAACAGCTCCAGCAAATTCTAGACCTAAAAACCAAACCACTTGGTGCCCTTGGACGGTTAGAGGCGCTGGCATTGCAATTGGGGATGATTCAAGGTACCACCAAGCCGCATATTGAGCAGCCACAGATTCGGGTGTTTGCCGCTGATCATGGCTTAACCAAACATGGCACCTCCGCGTATCCGAGTGCGGTGACCGCGCAAATGGTTGAAAACTTTTTGCAAGGTGGGGCGGCGATCAATGTATTGGCGCGCCAACACCAGATTGAGCTAAAAGTAGTCGATGCTGGCGTAGATACGGATTTTGCCCCCCACGCGCAGCTACTGGATTGTAAAGTACGTCATGGGAGTCGCGATGCGCTAACAGAGCCTGCCATGACAGAGGGTGAATGCTTGGCGGCGTTAGAAAACGGTATGAAAGTGGCTAAGGAGGCCCCTGGTAACTTGTTGATCGTTGGAGAGATGGGTATTGGCAACACCTCAGCGGCCAGTTTGTTGTTGGCAAGGTTGGGTGATGTGCCTATTACTGATTGTATTGGTCGTGGCACGGGTCTTGATGATGCAGGGTTGCAGCACAAGCACGATATTTTAACGCAGGTATTGGCGCGTCATAGTGAGGCAACAGCACCGTTAGCGGCGCTCGCAGCACTAGGCGGGCTTGAGGTTGCTATGATGACAGGTGCGCTAATTCAAGCCGCCAGCGAGCGTCGTATTCTCTTAATGGATGGATTTATTGCCAGTGTGGCTTTGTTAGTCGCTGAGCGCTTAGCACCAGGAGTGGCGCAGTACGCTGTGTTTGCTCATCACTCGGTCGAGCCGGGGCATGCACACTTATTAACGTTGTTAAACGCTAAGCCATTGTTGGAGATGGGCCTGCGTTTAGGCGAAGGGAGCGGGGCGGCGCTAGCGTATCCGCTCTTGCAGTCTGCTTGTGCCATTATTAATGACATGGCAAGTTTTAGTGATGCTGGTGTTAGCGGACAAAACCACTGATGTCACAGTCGCTAAATCAACCAAAACCGTCAAAGAACGCACCACCGCGCCCAACGGTTGGACAGCTCATAAAATATGAATGGCGTCTGCTGCTGGTTGCCATGCAGTTTTTAACGCGCCTGCCCGTTCCCTCATTTTCCAGCTATGATCCGCAGTGGTTGCATCAGAGCAGTCGTCATTTTCCAGCAGTCGGTTTGCTGATTGGCTTACTTTGTGCTGGCGTGTTTTGGCTTGGCAGTGTTTTATTTACGCCGTTAGTAGCTGCGGTGATTAGTACAGTGTTTGGTATTAGGCTTACTGGTGCTTTTCATGAAGACGGTTTGGCCGATAGTTGTGATGGTTTGGGCGGTGGTTTGACTCGTGAGCGTACGTTAACGATTATGAAAGACTCACGCTTGGGAACGTATGGTGTTTTAGGTCTAGTGTCAGCGCTGCTACTCAAAGTGACCTTGTTGGCCTCCATGCCACCATCGGTGGCTATTGTTGCCCTTATCATTGGCCACACTGCATCACGTTTACTATGTATTAGTCTGCTCGCTTTACTGCCTTATGGCGGGGAGATCGAACATGCCAAAGCCAAACCCATGGCGCAGCAGTTGACGCCATTACAAGGACTATTAAGCAGTGGTTGGCTGCTGTTAGCCGGCGTACTAGTAACGCTCATTTTTCCTTATACGGTACAGCAGATTGGTGTGGGTCAATGGCTGTTGGCGCTATTACTTGCCCTAATAGCCACAGATTACATGCGGCGCTTATTACGTAGGCGACTCGATGGTTATACGGGTGATGGGCTGGGTGCCACGCAGCAGCTGAGCGAAGTGGCGATCTATGTAGGTCTGGCGGCATCGCTACCGTTTATCTAATATTTAAACATCAAAAAGGTAACACTCTCTTAATGGTTCTCTACATTTGGCGCCACCCTAAACCGCGTACCGCGCAGGGCAGGTGCATTGGGCAGACAGACATAGCGGTAGATAAACGCAAACTAAAACGCCTTGCTAATAAAATCGAGCGCTTTGTACGTTTGCATCAATTGCCTAGAGTGATTTGGGTCAGTCCTTTGCAGCGCTCACTCAAGGTTGGTCAGATATTGGCGCAACGTGGATTTCAATATCAAGTCGCCCCTGAACTCGCTGAGATCAATTTTGGCGTATGGGACGGTTGTCTGTGGGAACAGATTACTCAGCAAGAAATTGACGACTGGTGTAATGACTTTGCGCACTTTGCTTGTGATAAGGGTGAAAGCTTACACCAGCTCTTTGATCGTGTTGAAGGCTGGATGAGTGCTAGAGTGATCGAAAACAATGGCAAAAGGAACAACAAACCTACCTTAGTTGTCGGTCATGCGGGCTGGATCACTGCTGCTAAAATGATTGCTGACGGGCAAAATGTGCCGACGAGAGCCAGTGAGTGGCCACGTTCGGTAAAGTATCAAGAGCGCAGTCGTCTAGACTACTAATCGTCTACTAAGCAAAAAAAATGGCCATGTGTCATGACCATTCGTATTTTGAGTATAAGCATGTGGTGACTTCTTTGACTGCTAGGCTATCTTATCAAACCATGCTTTATTGTCTTTTGCTGACATCGAGTCAAAGCTTACGTAGATCCCTTTTTCATCGAGTGTGGCATACCAGTGATCATCGTTACTACCGGTAAGTAGCTGAAAATACTTGTTATTTACAATTCTACCAACGGTATAGACCTCGCCTTCTGAGTAAAAGTCATTACCTCGTATACATAACAACTTATCATTGGTATTGATCATATTATCGCGCTCTATTAGTAAATAAGATACAGACAGGATACCAATTCAACTGAGAATAATAAAGATGATTTTTTAGGGAGTATCTTGTTGTTTAGTAACAGCTTTTAAGTTGTTTATTACCGTCCGTTACCGCGCTACCTAGTTTTAAAATAAGGGATAAAAAGTGGGTGCAAGCATTCGTGTTTAACGTATCAAGAGTCACAAAATAGTGGCGTAAGATAAAGTCATGATGTTGGTATACAGCCGTAAGTAGACTGACACAAAAAAAAGCCAACAACTCAAGGTTGTTGGCTTTTTTACAGACTGAATCTAACTATTTCAAAAATTACTCTTCAGAGTAGTCTTCATCAGCAGATTCTTCATCTAGATCTTCGTTATTATTGTCTTCAGACAAAATAGTAACTAAGATGCTAGCAGTAACGTCATGATGTAGCTGAATATCAACATTATATTCGCCAATTTGACGTAGTGTGCCTTCAGGAAGCTTGATTTCAGCACGGTCAACTTCTAGACCTGAGTTAGTCAATGCTTCAGCGATATCGCGAGTACCGATAGAGCCGAATAGCTTGCCTTCGTCACCTGATTTAGCACGCATGATGACATTAACGTCAGTTAAAGCATCAGCACGCTCTTGAGCAACAGCTACTTCTTTTGCTTCTTCAGCTTCAAGCTCAGCACGACGTGCTTCGAACTTTTCAATGTTAGCTTTGGTCGCAGGTAGCGCTTTGCCCTGAGGGATAAGAAAGTTACGTCCGTAACCTGGTTTTACATCGACAGTTTCACCGAGTTTACCAAGGTTGACGATACGCTGTAACAAAATAATTTGCATGAGTCATTCCTAGTTAGCGGTTAACCTTGATGGTTATCAGTGTATGGAAGTAGCGATAAGTAACGAGCTTGCTTGATAGCAGTCGCTAGTTGACGCTGATATTTAGTAGAGGTACCGGTAATACGGCTAGGTACGATTTTACCATTATCACTGATGTACTGTTTTAGCAATTCAACATCTTTATAATCGATGTGAGTGATGCCTTCAGCAGTGAAACGGCAGAATTTGCGACGGCGATAGAAACGTGCCATGAGTATTCTCCTTTAATTAGTCTTCACTGTTGTCGTTGTCGTCATTATCGTTTTCACGATTGTCTGGACGACGAGTAGTTGCTTTGCGTGCGCGTTTTTCATCGGCATTCTTGGCTAACTGCGACTCTTCAGTGACAGCTTCGTCACGGCGCATAACTAGACTACGAATGATCGCGTCGTTATAACGGAATAATTCTTCAAGTTCAGCCAAAGTCTCGCCGTCAGTTTCAATATTGAAAAGAACGTAATGAGCTTTGTGAATCTTGTTGATAGGGTAAGCCAGTTGACGACGGCCCCAATCTTCTAGACGATGGATAACACCGTTGTTGTCTTGAACTAACTTGATGTAGCGCTCAACCATGCCGACCACTTGGTCGCTTTGGTCTGGGTGTACAAGTAACACCAGTTCGTAATGTCGCATTATGACTCCTTACGGATTAGTAGCTATTAACCCTATGTTAATAGCAAGGAGATTTATAAGGTAAACCTAATGTCCAGTAAATATAAAAAATACAGGAGAGGATAAGCTTAGTTTATAAAGCGCCGTATTATAACAGTACTTAGTGATTAACACAAAGGTTAATCACTAAGGCGCCCATAATAAAATATGCCAACACCCCATTGTTTATTACCAACAAAAAAGCAACGATGAGACGCTGCTTTTTTATGCAAGAACTCAGGCATGTGATTAAGAACCAAACTAACCATCAGGATGAAAATCGATTATTTAATCTTGGGTTCTTTGACCAATTGACTGCTGTCTGCCTTTACCACTAAGGTTTTAGCCAATTTGTCATGCCAACCAATATTTTTGGCGCTTTTAGAGGCCATATAATAGTGAACCGCAATAATGACAAAACCTAAGAAGCTAGTAAAAGAGAACAATAAATTGTAAATAATAAACAGCAGTAACGTTCGTACACCGATAAGTTTGGTAAATGATGGCAGACGATGCGTGGTTTGATCCACGACGCGGATACCCGTCAGCAGCTTACCGAGTGACTGACCACGCATGGTGATAAAGACCAACTGCAACGCAAATAAACCAAAGACCATGACTTGCGACATCATCAGTGTGCTGCTAGGAAGGCTTTCCATCAGCGTCATTGAATACTGATAAGCGGCGTCCATATCTTGGATATTTTGAAATTTACTATAATCCACATCCATGTTGGTCAAAGCCATCACTAGTGGAAAAATGGCCAATAGATACAGTAAGCCATTAATGGCAGTAGCGAGCACCCGCGACATGATAGGCGCAAGTACGACGTTTCCAATGACCTTGTCTTTATCCGTAGCGGTTTTTTTGATACTAGATTTATTTAAGGACACGTTGTTATGCGGTGTTTGCTGACGGTTGCTTGTCATGTCAGCTTTCACTTTTTTACTTGTGTCTTTTGGCCGCTCAGGCTTGCCATACAATCTATCTAACGATACTGACTTGCCATCTTGATCACTACTGGCTTTATCTTCAGGAAAGATCGTGACGTTATTAATAATAGAGTCATTAACATCCGAACTGCCAATATTGGTCGGTCTATAAACCGTTTGATTATTGGTTAAGGTGCCAACGCGCTGCCATTGATCTAAGCCTTCGTGCCACATCAAATCATCTAGTAATACTTCACCAGACGCCAACATGATATTAAGTTGCTCCAAATCGTATGGACCAGCTTGTACGTTATTTCGAGCAAGGAAAATCTGCATAATTGCCTGCATAGTTAGTCATATCTTAAGTCACTATATATGATACCTAGTATTAGGGTCTATTTAATATTTTTCAAATAGACCCTAATAATTGTTTCTTTAATGACTGTGTGAATTACTGCTGTGACTGAACGTGATGGCTTATTTCGTTTCTTCACCAGCTAAGAAGAACCATGTGTCTAACACTGAATCAGGGTTCAATGACACAGAGCTGATACCTTGCTCCATGAGCCAAAAAGCAAGATCTGGATGGTCCGATGGTCCTTGGCCACAGATACCCACGTATTTGTTTTGCTTACGGCAGGCATCGATCGCCATAGTGAGCAGTTTCTTAACAGCAGGGTCACGCTCATCAAATAGATGTGAGACGATGCCTGAGTCACGATCAAGACCAAGGGTAAGCTGAGTCAAGTCGTTAGAGCCGATTGAGAAACCATCGAAGTGTTCTAGGAATTCTTCGGCTAGTAGGGCGTTGGTCGGTAGTTCACACATCATGATGACACGTAGACCGTTCTCACCACGTTTTAGACCATTCTTTGCCAGTAACTCGATGACCTCAGCGGCTTCGCCAACCGTACGTACGAATGGAATCATAATCTCGACGTTGGTCAAGCCCATCTCGTCACGTACACGTTTCAGCGCTTTACATTCAAGCTCAAAGCAGTCACGGAAGTTATCAGATACATAACGGCTAGCACCGCGGAAACCAAGCATTGGGTTTTCTTCTGATGGCTCGTACAACTTACCGCCAAGCAGGTTAGCGTATTCGTTTGATTTAAAATCTGACATACGTACGATAACGGGCTGATCCATAAAGGCAACGGCTAGGGTTGAGATGCCTTCGACCAATTTATCAACATAAAAGTCAACCGGTGAGGCATAGCCTGCGATACGCTCTTGAATGGCTTGCGAGATTTCACGTGGCAAGCTGTTCATGTTGAGCAACGCTTTTGGATGGACACCAATCATACGGTTGATGATGAACTCAAGACGCGCAAGACCAATACCTTCGTTTGGCATTTGCGTGAAAGAGAACGCGCGATCTGGGTTACCAACGTTCATCATGACTTTGAAGGCAAGCTCTGGCATAGACTCGACAGAGTTGGTCTGTACTTCAAAATCAATCAGACTCTCGTAAATAAAGCCAGTATCACCTTCGGCACAAGAGGCAGTCACTTCTTGACCATCAACCAAAAGCTCAGTGGCGTTACCACAACCCACGATGGCTGGCACACCTAGCTCACGTGCGATAATGGCAGCATGACAGGTACGGCCGCCGCGGTTGGTAATGATAGCAGAGGCACGCTTCATGACAGGCTCCCAATCAGGATCAGTCATGTCTGATACCAAGATGTCGCCTTCTTGCACTTTATCCATCTCGTTTAGGTTGCTTACGATACGGACTTTACCTGAACCGATGCGTTGACCGATTGAGCGACCTTCACACAATACTTTTGCGCCAGTCGTATCGATGACATAACGTTCCATGACATTGCTGTCTTGACGGCTTTTAACAGTCTCAGGACGTGCTTGCACGATAAAGATTTCGTTAGTATCGCCATCTTTTGCCCACTCGATATCCATCGCTTGGCCATAATGCTTTTCGATCGTTACGGCCTGTTTGGCAAGAGAGGTTAGCTCTTCAGTAGACAAAGAGAACTGCATACGGTCTTGTTTTTCAACATCAACGGTTTTAACGGATTTTGCCGTGCTACCTTCGTCACCATAGACCATTTTCTTATGCTTGCTACCTAGGTTACGGCGAATAACGGCAGGCTTACCATTGGCTAGTAATTGTTTTGAGATATAGAACTCATCTGGGTTTACTGCACCCTGAACCACCATTTCACCCAAACCGTAGCTTGAGGTAATGAAGACCACTTGATCAAAGCCGCTTTCGGTATCGAGCGTGAACATCACGCCCGCAGCGCCAGTCTCTGAGCGTACCATACGCTGTACGGCTGCAGATAGCGCAACACCTTCGTGCTCAAAACCTTTATGGACACGGTAAGAGATGGCACGGTCGTTGTATAGTGATGCAAACACTTCTTTAATAGCAATCAGAACGTTATCAATACCGCGAATGTTTAAAAAGGTCTCTTGTTGACCGGCAAATGACGCATCTGGCAAATCTTCGGCAGTGGCAGAAGAGCGTACCGCAACCGCGATGTCTTCGCCGCCACTCATGGTTTCAAATGATTGACGCACTTCTTGCTCAAGATCTTTAGGCAGCTCTTGTTCAATAATCCAAGTACGGATTTTTTTACCAGTGGCAGCAAGCTTATTGACATCATTCACATCCAACGTTTTTAGCTCGCTATTGATTTTGTCCAGCAAGCCGGTTTCTGTTAAAAAACGGTTGAATGCATTTGAAGTGGTGGCAAAACCGCCTGGCACACTCACGCCTAAATCAGAAAGATGACTGATCATCTCGCCAAGTGAGGCATTCTTACCACCGACCATATCAATGTCGTCTTTTCCTAGCTGATCAAGATTGATTACAAGTGCTGTAGATTGCGCTGCCATGATAACTCCAGAAAATAAGGTTATTTAGTAAAGATTATAACGGTAAATTATACCGCTATATTAGGACAATTTCGAGGGGTTGAACCAAAAAACTTGTTAAAAAGATACAAATTGTCGAGTTTGCTACACACATTCATAGAAGTCGCGGTTATTATTAATTTTCAGAGGTGAATAAAGAGGCCTTACACAAGGTCAATATATGCCCGTACGACTTCACGGTTTTAAGAAATGGGCTTATAAACAAGTAAATTTAACGGCATAAAAGCGGGCTTAATATGTTCTGTGATGTGTATCTTGCCACACATTAGGCAAGTTTAACCAAGGTGACCCCTGAAACGTTACGATAAGTACAATCAATTAAGAGGAGCAGACTAAAAACAGTCTGGGTTTCTATATGAGTTTCTACATGAGCTTCTATGTGGATTTCTAGGTGTACACCTGTAACATTGATTTCTATTAGGCCGCTATTATGCGTATAATGTATGGCATAAATAGTAGAGACTGGTTCTGATATAAGTAGTCAATATCAGTGCTGATCTAAAGCGTCCCGTCAGACCACGCAACATCAGTTAAAAATAGGTGAGAGACACAAGCGCAATGAAGGTCACTATTGTGTTTTTAATCGAGGTGCCACAGTTATGTATTCAAGCAATCCAGCGGAACAAGTGAATCCCACTATTCAAAACCGCCATGCGCTCAACTTAGACAGCTCCCAAGCTGTTAGAACGGCGTTTTTTATCTCGGATGGTACAGCGATTACCGCTGAAACGCTTGGCCGTGCTATTTTGAGTCAGTTTGCCTCGGTCCCTTTTGAGACCCGAGTATTGCCATATGTGGATAGTTTGGAACGGGCAGAAGATGCGGTCGAGCAGATCAATATGGCCTATCAACGAGACGGTTTGTTGCCCTTGGTGTTTGATACGATTGTGAGCCCTGAGATTCGTGAAAAGATCAACTCTGCCCAAAGCTGTAATTTAGACATGTATGAAGGCTTGATTGGGCGCGTTGCTGAAGAGACTGGCGTGGAGCCAGATGGACATTCAGGTCATGCACACGATGATGTTGACTCTGAGACATATAAAGAACGTATCGATGCGGTTCATTTTGCTTTAGACAATGACGATGGGGCACGGACTCGCCATTATAACGCAGCAGACATTATTCTGATTGGGGTATCGCGTTCGGGTAAAACACCGACGTCATTATACTTAGCATTACAATTTGGTATTCGCGCCGCCAATTATCCTCTGACTGAAGATGATTTGTATGACAATCAGCTACCAAAAGCGTTACGTGAGCACAAGGACAAGCTGTTTGGTCTATTAATTGACACAGATCGCTTGGTAAAAATTCGTCAGGAACGCCGCGCGGGCAGTCGATATTCTAGCTATCAGCAATGTCAGCAAGAGCAGCGTGCGATACAGGGGATTTATATCACTCATGGCATCCCAAGCTTAGATGTGTCTGAGATGTCTGTTGAAGAAATTGCCACGCGTATCCTACAGATGACCGGACTTAAGCGCCGAATCGGTTGATGAGATACTGTCTTATATATAGTGGTTGCTGTCATCAACATTGTAAAAATTTCCTACACTCACGATGTATGGTAAGCAAACCTTTGCTAGCCAGCTTAAATTTGAAAAATATCAACTCTTACATACACACCTTAAATAGAACCAATAAATAAAGAGGACACCATGGTAAGTAAAAGTGCAAGTGACGAGACCAATGATACGGGTAAAGACGTTCATACCGAAGTATCAAATAAATCAAGCGGACACGTGCCAAGCCCTGAACATACCGAAGGTAAAAACAAAAAGCAAAAAATAGAGCAAACCCACGAGCAGGTCACTGATGATGTCATGCATCATCCTGACCTTGTTAATCCGCTCGATGACACGCGAATTGATATCAAATCCGGTTTTACTAAAGACTCTCGCCGTCTAAAAAGTGACAATCACGAGTATGAATACGATGCCGTTGTTTTAGGGGCAGGTCCAGCTGGTGAAGCGGCGGCCATGAAGCTGACCAAATCTGGCAAAAGAGTCGTCGTGGTCGATCCGCGTGACCAAGTAGGCGGTAATTCAACTCATGTCGGTACCATTCCCAGTAAGGCATTACGCCAATCCGTATTTAACTTGATTAACTTTCGCCGTGATCCTATGTTTACCAAGGCGATGGAATATAAGCAAGTGCCGCTAAATGAAGTGTTGGCTAAGGCGCGTCAAGTGATCCGTCGTCAAGTCAGTACGCATACACGATTCTATGAGCGCAATCGTATTGAAGTCATTCAAGGGTGGGCGAGCTTTGTCGACGCCCACACGCTGCGTATTGAAGTGGATGACAATGTTTATGAAACCATCACTTTTAATAAAGCGATTATCACCGTCGGTAGCCGTCCTTATCGTCCTGATATTCTAGATTTTAACCATCCACGCGTTTTTGACTCTGACAAGATCTTGCAAATGGATTATGTGGTTAAAAAAATCATCATTTATGGTGCCGGTGTCATTGGTTGCGAGTATGCCTCTATTTTTACCGGTCTTGGCTATAAAGTTGACTTAATCAATAACCAAGATCAGCTACTCAACTACTTAGACAGTGAAATTAGTGATGCTATCGCGCATGACTTTAGACAGTTTGGTGTGCTTATCCGGAGTAACGAAGAGATTGATTATCTGGAGACTCATGATGATTATGTGGTCTTACATCTCAAGAGTGGCAAAAGAATCAAGTCTGATGCCATTCTCTGGTCAAATGGTCGCTCAGGTAATACGGAAGGTTTAAACTTAGAAGCCATTGGTCTCAAAGCAAACAGTCGTGGTCAATTAAAAGTGGATGACACGTATCGTACTGAGATCGAAAATATTTATGCGGCTGGGGATGTCATTGGTTGGCCATCGCTTGCGTCTGCTGCTTATGACCAAGGGCGCTGTGCCGCTGCCTTTATGGTGGGTGACAGTGATGCTGAGCCAGTATCTAGTGTACCGACGGGTATTTATACGATTCCTGAAATCTCATGTATCGGTAAAACAGAGCAAGAGCTGACGGATGAAAAAGTCCCCTATGAAGTGGGTCAAGCGTTCTTTAAACATTTGGCACGGGCACAAATCATTGGTGAACGTTCGGGCGTACTAAAGATTTTGTTCCATCGTGATACGCTAGAAATCCTAGGCATACATTGCTACGGTAACCATGCTTCAGAGATTATCCATATTGGCCAAGCAGTAATGAAGTGTAAGAGCAATAATACGCTTGAGTATTTTGTCAATACGACTTTCAACTATCCAACGATGGCAGAAGCTTACCGCGTGGCTGCATTGAACGGTTTGAATCGGGTTTTTTAAGATCTGACAGTCTGAAACAATAAACTAAAAAAAGCGCCCACTAATGTTGCGGGCGCTTTTTTTTGGCTGATTGCTGTCTGTTAAATGTGCCTTAGAGCAAGGCGTTATCTTGCTTTACAGAGTTGTGCCAGCGGATCAACATGAGCAGGACAAAGTAACATACCCATAAAGCAGCAAGCGCATAAAATCCAGTAGCGACTTGTGAGACACTGGCGCCCATTTGGTTCAGCTGGACAGAGGTGTTAATAGCAGGTGTGGTGGGTATCAACCACCGTATTACTTGTAAAAACTCGGGCAGTTGGTTGGCTGGCCATGGATAGCCACTGACAAAAAACATGGGTAGGGAGCTGAAAATCAAAATTTGCATACTGCGCTCACGCTGACGGAACCAAAGCCCCAGTACGCACCCAAGCGTCGCCACTGTGGGACAAAACAGCAGCAGAAACAGTAGGCTGCCAAGCATGTTTTGCCCGCGCGGGTAGTGATGTAGCTCAAATGCCCAACCATAATAAAAGCAGCCAACAGTGAAGCTGAACATACTAAGCGCCGCAATACGCCCAAGCCAGCCCCGAACACTGGTCGTATGGCGACGTTGCTCATATAGCGTGCCAATCAGCATCGCCGTCGCTATCAAAAGTGTTTGTTGCAAAATAAGAATAGAGACCGCTGGCACGACGTACGCACCGTAACCTTCTGTTTGATTGTATAAAGGAGTAATCTCTAATGGCACCGCTTGAGTGTTGGCCGCTGCCGTCGCTAAATATGCGCCTTGTGCTACCTCTTTTTTAACCTCAATACCAGCTGATACCGTACTAACGGCTGTTAAGAACCCCATCTGTACGTTTTTATTTAACAGAAAATAGCCACCATTACCAAGAACGCTGACGTAAGCGGCTTTTCCAGACAGCACTTGCTGCTCAAGCCCGCTTGGAATAATCATGTATCCAGCGATTTCATCTGACCACATGGCTTCTTTGGTTTCTTGTTCATTGAGAAAGTGTCTTGTATCCAATTGGGGGCTGGCACTGGCATAGCGCACGATGGTTCGTGATAGATTGCTGTTGTCGTTATCAATGATACCAACTGGCACATGATTGACCACTTCTGTTGAATACGGCCAAGGGTAGAAGAAGCCATAAATGATAGGGGCAATCATTAACAGTAAAAGAACGCCTTTATCAGAAAAGACATCTGTTATGGTCTGTAAAAAATTGCCTAAAAATTTTTGTGAGGACGAGTGTGCTTTTGAGTCTGCTGCTGTGGTAGACACATTATGGTGTGATGACCGTGACATTAGCGTGCTCCCCAACGTTCAGGATGCAAAAGTGCGCGTTTGGTTAATAACGCGGTCAAAAACAGCGCAATCGATGTCGCAATGGTAAGCCCATAGACAATCGGCAACGACACCGCAAAAGGCGCCTGCATTTGCAATTGTGCAATGTGCAGCTTTAGATAATGGGTCAGTGGTAGAGCGTTGGACCAGCGCTGGGCGCTGTCACTAATGGCGATATAAGGAAAAGTGACGCCAGCAAAGGCGTAAGAAGGTGCTGACATAAACGCCGTAGAAGACAGGCCCATCCGTAACGAGAATGAGCTTAAGGTAAAAATAGCACCGAGCCAAAAGGACAGCGTCAGCAGTAGTATCAGACCGATATAGGTGACCGTGACTGATCGGATGGCAATGGATTCTTGGGGGGTGGCAAACCAGAGCGCTAACATCGCCCAACCACTATAGGCCAATATCGGCCAAAAATATTTCCCCAGTAAGCCAAACAACAACACCAAAACATCTATTTGTTCGGTAGCTATGCTTTTACTAGGGATTTTATCCTTTTTGCACCCTTCTTGACGGTTTTTGGGATGATCTGTTGCTAAGATTGATCTTGTTTTACGGTGCGTCCATAAGGTCAAGTTAGGCGGGCTGGTATTAATAAAACGATACCAGTGCCCAAGTTTTCTATCACGCAGCTCACGGCCCATGGTCGTCGCACCGATAACCATGGCCAAAATGTGTAGCAGCGCAGGAATAACGGTTGATGCTAAAAACTGCTGATAGTCGGTTGCTGCGTTAAATAGGCTGATGCGTTGTATTTTAATCGGTGAGTAAGCGATTGCTGCTTGCGACGGCGCCATGCCTTGCTTGATTAAACGCTGTATCTCAACGCCTGCTGATAATGTACCTGCGATGGTTTGGACACTGGTTTGAATGATACCTGAATGCGTACCGTACTGAGCGTTTACTTGCAAAATCAGTGGGGCTGGCTTGCCCGATAAAATATTGCGAGAAAAGTTATGAGGAATAACGACGATAGCATAAATATCACGTTGCAAGATGGCTGACTCTGCCTCAGCCTCTGAATAATACCGCTGTTTTACCGTCAGAGTAGGGCTGGCTTCTAAGTAACGTACGGCAGTGTGGGCAATAGGGCCGCTGTCTTGATCGATGACCCCAATGGGTAAATCTGTTACCTGAGTGTGGGAGAATATCCACCAAATCAGCAGCACAGTTGCGAGTGGTATCCAGACTACCATGGTAAAGTCCCATGGATTTTTGGCTAAAAACCGTCGCTCGTAGGCCGCGCTACGTACAAAAGCCCCACTTAGCTTAGTCAGGCGCATGGCTTACTCTTGGCTTTGATTATTAGGGGCGGGATTGATACGTACAATAACGCTCATACCTGAGCGAATACGTGCATCAGGAGTCGTTGGCCGTGCTTTTACTTCAAAAGTACGTACATCGAAGCCGTCATCATTGTTGGTCGGGCGCCAAGTAGCAAAGTCAGACAGCGTCGACGTGGCATAGACGGTAAACAGTTTGGTATAAGGTTTATTGGCTGACGAGAGTGCAGGAATCGTACCAGTAAACTGCTGACCAATCGCAAACTGATTCAAATACGTCTCGGTGACGTTTAGCACCACCCATTGATCATTGGTGTTGACTAACGTCAAGATAGGCACGCCTTGACCGATAACTTCACCAGCATTAACAATGACATCATCAACAACACCAGCGATAGGGCTTGTTAAATTGGCTTCTTCTTTTGCTACCAGTGCTTCTTCTAGTTGGGCGTCGACTTGTGCGACTTGCGCCATCGCGGCTGATTTGTCTTCACTGCGTGCCCCTTCCATCGCCAAATCATACTGCAAGCGCGCGGCTTCGGTTTGATCTTGAGTGGCTAGGTATTGTGCATACGCCTCATCGCGTTTTTGCCGTGCCATTAGCCCTTCTTCATAAAGGCGGTTGACGCGCTGATACGTGTTTTCTGCCAAATCCGACGCTGCCTTGTTGGCTTGCCATGCCGCTTTTGCTTGAGCGATCTCTTGTGGACGGGCACCATTTTCTGCTTTGTCTAACTGACTTTGTGCCATTTGCTTGCCGGCCCGTGCTTGATTGATCTTAGCGTTAATTTCAGGCGAGTCCATTTCAATCAGCTGTTGACCAACCGTCACCATATCACCTTCTGTTACTAAAATTTGAGCAATCCGGCCTGGCACTTTTGCCGCAATGGACGTTTGCTGCATTTGCATTTGTCCTTGTAGCGTCACAACTTGCGGCTCGCTGTGCTGATTACTCTTATACAGACCATAAGCGATGACGCCCACTACGATCAAAAAAAGTAAAGCGAGCAGTCCTTTTTTTGTCATGGCGGGCTTATTTGTTTTTGCAGGTGTGCGTTGATAATTGGGCGCCGCTCTCGATTGGTCAGCAGGGCCTTCATCAACGTCAGGGCTGGCAGGTGTTTGCTCATTGTCGTGGCTGTTTGGTGTGGTTGATGATTCTGAGTCGTTTAACTTGCGTGAGTTGTCTGATCCGTTGGTAGCGTCAGTCATGACAGTGAGATTCCTAAAGCCATAAAGTTGAGAGTAAAGGGTTTATTACTAATACATACGAACCGCATAAGGTTTGGCGCTTTCTAGGATTTCAGAGTTAAAAATAGCCCCAAAGGCGATGATAAATGCTGAATAATAAAGCCATAGCATAATGACCACGGCTGCTGAAAGCGCGCCAAATTCAGCGCTGTAGTTATTAAAGTTTTGCACATAAATCGAAAATAACACAGACAACACAATCCAGAGGACAGTCGCTAGAGTGGCGCCTGGCATCAGTTTTTTTAGCGCTCTGGCATCACGGTTTGGGGCTAGGCGATATAGGCTTAGAAAGCTTAAGAAGATGATACCAGCCAATATCGGCCATCTGCTCCAAAGCGCAATCGTCTTAGCGACTTGAGGGAAGGGAAAATAGGCGGCCCCTAAAGGAATAATAGCAATCGAGGAGATCGCTATGATCAAAACCACGACCGCGCCCAAGGTCAAACCAAGCGCTCGAATCGTGCGTTGTATAAAGCTACGTTCTTGAGAGATATGAAAGGCAAGATTGATAAGGATAATCAAAGACTTTATGCCTTTAGAGCCAGCATAGAGAGCGAGCAGGCTCGATATAATTAGGCTAAAAGTGAGTGTGGACGTGGTGTTAGAGAGTAACTCGCTTAAACGTGCGTTAAGGATGTCATAAACACTATCAGGGATAAAGGCACGTAACAACGAGATCTGTGCTTGTATCTCAGTGGGGGTAAACGCGAGACCATAAAGCAGTACAAACACGGCCATTACTGGAAAAATGGACAAAAAACCAAAAAAACCGACGCTTGCGCAATGCGCCCAAATATTGGAGTTGTTCGCAATACGCCACGTTGCTAACAAAGGCTGTAGCCCACTTGGTAATTTAGAAGTTATTTTTGTCATAAAACAGTCATCCACAATAGGGTTGGTCATAGTATGAGTCGTTGCGTGATAATCGGTATCAGCGTCTATCAACACGCCCTATGATTTTTTAACATAAAATCGTTATTCAGTATACAAGGTCGGCAGCCGAATGTCGGCTGCATTGAGATAAGCGTTAAAGGCGAGAGGTGTACCGCAGCTTTGCATAAGGGCGGCTAATGACTGTACATAACTATTCGCCGCTTGTGCTTGTTCAGTACGTGCTTTGAGGGACTGCGTTTGTGCTTGTACCACATCGATTGGCGTATTCACACCTTCTTGCAATCCCAATTGACGCAAACGCAGTACCTCTGCGGCCAAATCTACATTGCTTTGTAACGCCTGATAACGTGACTGGGCATTATTGACATCGTGCCAGTTCTTCTCAACCAAGAGTAATAGGTTGTCACTGACTTCAATCTCAGACAGGTCCGCTTGACGTATTTTGGCATGACTCGATGCCAATGACGCTGTTTTATCGATTCCACCCCACAGCTTCCAGCTGGCAGATATTCCGGCAACCCAGCTGGGGTCTTTTTCTATTTGTCCGTAGCCATAGAGCATAACGGTCGGTTTATAACCGGTGTCTGATAGCGCGTGTAACTGCTCAGCCTGGGCTCGTTTGGCAGCGACTTTTTGTAGCCCCGGGTGATTACTGAGCGCCAACTCTTGAAAGTAGGTGACGTCTGGTAAAGGACGACTGGAAACAAACAGAGGGGTCGTGGGTTTGATGCGATAATCAGTACGCAGTAGGCGTTGTAGCGCCATCATAGCCAGACGGGCATCATTATTGGCATTGACTGACTCACTCTTTGCATCAGCCAGTGCGGACTGGGCTTCTAAGCGATCCACACGCGAGATAAACCCTTCTTCAAAAAGGCGCTGCGCCATATGGTCGGTCTGCTGTAACGTATCATAAGCGTCTTCACGTAAATAGGCGGCAATGATCGCCAGTTGTGCCTTAAAATAGCGCTCAATTAAGGTGTCATAAAGCTCATTGGTGTCCAACAGACTGTCTGCTACGGCTTCTTGGGTGCGGGCATTGGAGGCGGCTGTCAAAGCAGTGGTGCGTCCAGCCGTATAAATTGGCCACACCACACCAAGACCTGCCCCAGCTGTTGAGCCCGAGCGCTTTAATTCGTATGAATCTGGAATACGTTCACCAACCAACTCACCGAAGTTTGGGAGTTCTAAGGGTGGTGGAATGGAGGGAATCACATCATCAACACTCGTGTTAACGTCATTCACAATGTTGTTTTTGAGCGTCGATAAGTCAACATCCGCGTCTAAGTTGTAAGCACTGGCTGATACTCGGGCAAATAGCAAAGGGTTATCTATGGTTTTGAGCGCGTCAGTTTGATACTCGCTGGCGGCAATCGCTGCTTGATTGGCAGCAATTTTTGGGGAAACTTGCAACAAAATACGTTGCGCTTGCTCAAGGCTTAATAGGCTAGATACTTCTAATGGGTAGCTGTTATCGATACGTTTGCGGGTAATAGGGTCGATAAGAGGTGTCAACTTACGCTGTTGCTCAGTGTTAGCAGGCGTGATGTTGTTGGGAGTGCTCGCGTCTTGAGCAAGGCTTTGGTTATCAGCGTCCACAATTTGCGTCACAGTGACGGACGTTACTTCATTTTGCGCCCCAGTGTTATTCTCGTTCGCGCTTGCCAAGGCAGAGGCAGTTAAGCCCATGAGCGTAACCGTCAACACCGCAGTAGACAGAGTTGATAAAGCAAATTTCATAAGTCACATAAGCCATTAATTAGAGTGCAAGGTATTTGATTTTAGAGTCACGTAACCTGTTAAAAATATCGACTGTCGTCGCTAACTCCCATTCATGCGAGGACGATAGTGTAGACTGTTAGCACAGGCGCGCGTTTTGTGACCAATAACAAAGCGTACACTGTAGTGCCACAATAGTGACGGGTCAATGCTCATTATAGGCTTATTTTGCATTGAATGACGGCCGTTTATGTGCTATGTATCTTAACTATCTGGACGTGAGGGATGGGCGTTGATAATAAAAAACATAGGCGATTAGAATAGAGACGGCTGTAAAATCCCAAATGACAAAAATGCATAAAATAAGACAGGATGTGAGTAATGACAGGATATATTTTGGCGTTAGATCAAGGCACAACATCAAGCCGAGCGATACTGTACGATGATCACGCGCGTCCGATCAAAATGGCGCAGCAGCCAACGACATTGAAAACACCGCAAGTAGGATTTGTCGAGCAAGACGCGCAACAAATCTGGCAGACACAGATTAGCTGTGCGCATGACGTCATCAATCAGGCAGGACTGCTTGCCACCGATGTCACCAGTATTGCGATTACCAATCAGCGTGAGTCTATTGTCATTTGGGATAAGCAGACAGGCAAGCCCTTAGCACCGGCCATTATTTGGCAAGACAGACGGACGGCAAGCTATTGTAAAACATTGGCTGCTGAGCGCGCGAGTAGCATAGCTAGTGACAGTCATGAGGACATGGCAAGTGCTGTGCAACGTATCACAGGCTTACGCTTAGACTCGTATTTTAGTGCCAGTAAAATCGCTTGGTTACTAGAGCACAATCCCAAGTGGCGTGCACGTGCCAATAAAAATGAATTGGCTGTCGGTACCATAGACAGTTGGCTCATATATAAGCTCACTGGCGGTGAGCATGTCATTGATGTGACCAATGCTTCTCGCACCCTATTATATGATATTCATAAAATGGCGTGGTCAGAAGAGCTGTGCGCCTGCTTTGCGATACCAATGACGATGCTGCCCAAAGTACTACCCTCTGATGGTGACTTTGGTAAAACCAAAAAAGGACTGTTTGCCAAACAAATCCCCATCCATGCAGTACTGGGCGACCAGCAGGCAGCGCTTTTTGGGCAAGGTTGTCTTGATGCGGGTATGGCAAAAAACACTTATGGTACCGGGTGCTTTATGCTAATGAACATTGGCAAAGAGCCCAAGCTTAGTGAGCATAAGCTATTGACCACCGTTGCTTGGCAACGAAAGTCTGCGACCACTCGTCCAGAGAGTCTCTCGTTTGATCAGATCGTACAATCCGGTCGACGTATGCTACAACCACCCAAAAAAGAAGTGACTTATGCGTTGGAGGGTAGCGTGTTTATGGCTGGCGCCATTGTCCAATGGTTGCGCGATAATTTGGGTATGATTCAACAAAGCAGTGAGATCGAGGCGTTAGCGCGGCAAGTCGACCATAGTGGGGACGTGGTATTGTTACCTGCATTCACAGGGCTTGGTGCCCCTTATTGGCGCACGGACATCAGCGCGAGTATCACGGGTATGAGCCGCGGCACGACCAAAGCCCACATTGCCCGCGCCGCTTTAGAGGCGGTCGCTTACCAGTCTTATGACGTACTGATCGCCATGCAAAAAGACAGCCCTCAGCCTCTCACCGAGCTAAGAGTGGATGGCGGGGCGGCCAACAATGACTTACTGATGCAGTTTCAAGCTGACTTATTGGATGTGCCTGTACTGCGTCCTAAGGATACAGAGATCACTGCCAAAGGAGCGGCACTACTTGCTGGGTTAAAAGCGGGTTTATACGATGAAGCAACTATAAAAACCTCATGGCAAGTTGATCGGGTTTTTGAACCTAAAATGTCTGCTGATATCCGCGAGGCGCATCTGCACAAATGGCAGCAGGCTATAAATAGAGCTTTGAGCGTCGTATAAGGCGTATAAATAATTAAGCAGAGTCGTTAAACCGCGCTAACCACTGAGTGGCTAATTACCTAAAAGGCTCTACCGTTCTACAGAACTGATATAAAGATACAGGCTGTAACGCAAGACAATCGTAACTCGGACAGAGTTTACATAACCCATCTATCGATCTTTGGCCATAAATTCCTATACTTTATTTAGACAAATTAAGTAAGACCGCTAATTCTTATTAATCAATAAATTAGCCTTTAATAACTCTAATATATAACAACGAATTTAAGGACAATACTATGAATAACGATGGCCGCATTACAGACCCTAATAATCGTGTAATTGATGATGATTACCGTGAAGTAGGGGATAGAGAGCGCATCATTGATGACAATGAACGTCGATTAACGGATCGTGATCATACGGTAACCGGTAATCGAGTCGTTAGACATGAAAACGACAATATCGTAGATGACCGCGTGGAACGGGACTATGTTGCAGGTGATCATGATGCTATCGATCGTGACGAAGTAAAACATATGTCAGACGAAACAAAAGAAGATTTAAACGCTGACATGATCACAGGCGAGCCAGGTTCGCATCCAGTAGGTACAGGTATTGGTGGAGTGGGCGGTGCCGCAGCAGGTGCCGCGATCGGTACCATGGCAGGACCGCTAGGAACTCTAATTGGTGGTGCTATTGGCGCTATCGTTGGTGGCGGTGCTGGCCATGCAGCAGCAGAAGCGATTGACCCAACACGTGAAGAAGCGTACTGGCGTGCAGAACATGCAAAGGCGGATTACTACAGAGAAGGGTATGACTTTGACCGGGATATGCATCCAGCTTATGCAGTTGGTTACGCCAATCGCGCACGCTATCCTGCGGATGCCCGTTTTGAAGATCATGAAGCCGATTTAGAACGTTCATGGCATGAAGTCAAAGGTGACTCTCGTATGGAATGGAATGATGCCCGTAGAGCATCACGTGATGCTTGGAATCGCGTATCATAGAGCTAAATGAGTACGACGTTATGAAGTATGACTAATAGCTGACTTCATTTTAGTAAGCCAACAATACAAAATCTTACTATCTCATCACTAAAGTTAGTCTGATTGTAGATATTGGTCTACAGATGAGAAAACCAAACTAATTTATGTTATTTTAAAGCCTCCAAAGGTCTCTTTGGAGGCTTTTTTATGGTAGATCCTACTATGAGATGGGTTTTACTATGAATTAGTACGGTTTGATATCTTAATATCAGAGGCGTGTAATTGTAATAAACTGGGATTAATGACGATAATTATAGGTAATTTATGACCAATGATGCGAATGGAAGCCGACAAAAGCAATTCTACATAGCAACGGCTAATTTACTGAATCTTGCTAATCCCAATCGTATCTATTATGACAATGCGCCCGCTTATACCGATAAAGAGTACCAACATAAACTGCGCGGTATTAGTGATTTATTAGCAAAGGCCCATGCCGATATCATTGCTGTACAAGAAGTGTGGGACAGTAAGGCACTTGAAGCATTGGCTGTCTCATTAGGTTTTCAGCCTGAGCATGTTGTGATTCCATTGGCAAGCAACGAGAGTGCGAGTCCATATACGCAAGGTAAAGGGGCGCAACATACGCCAGCTGTCGGTATTATCAGTCGCTTTAAGCAATTAGAGAGTCGTTTGCTCGAAGACGTGGTACCAAAGGCGGTGATTGATATTCCTGATATTGGTCCTTATCAACGGTTTAATCGTCCGCCCTTGCTCTTACGTGTCAATGCTTATGGTCAGCCAATCACTATCATTACCGCACATCTAAAAAGCAAACGCGCTTTTTTCTTGCGTGATGAAAACGGGGCGCTACTAGAAGACATGGACGATCCAAACATTCGAGTCCGTGCCAAGCTTCGTAGTTTGTGCATGCGCGCCGCAGAAGCGGCCTCTATTCGTCTGTCGATCATTGAGCGCTTGCATCATACTCGTGAGCCATTGATTTTGTTAGGTGATATGAACGATGTCACGGGTAGCGTGACCACGCAATTGATGAGCGAGACGGGTGAAGTCAACTACGATAAAAGTATGCGTGACGTTGCGTTGTTTGATGCCGCTCGTATTCAAGCGCGTTATGGTTGGATGAAAGATGTGGCATACACCCATATATATCAAGGTATGCCAGAGGTGATCGATCAATTATTTGTTTCAGAAGAGTTCTTACCTGATAGCAAGTTTTCACTGGGCCGGGTCGAGCGGGTTGACTATTTTAATGACCATTTGAAGTGGGATTATGCAGATAGGGTCATCGATCATGGTATTATAAGAGCGCAAATTAAACTTAACGACTAATTTTATTACATTGAATGGTCAACTCTACTAAATTGTTGGCCCCCACATTATTTTTAACCCATTTATCTCCCTTGCTTGATAGTGTACAAGCGTTTATGATGCCTCTCCATTAGCCTTAATAGTATTAGCGCTATACTATAGCTAATAGGAAGTAATCCTTCAATTTGGGATGAATACTATCCACTGAAGATTATATTTATAAAATAGGGTGTAACATTAAGAGACTTATGATGAGCGAAAACAAAGACGAAAAAATTGAAGATGTGTTGGTAGACTCGGAATTGGCAAAAAAACTGGTACCAAACAAGTTCAAATTTACCAGTCAACAAGGCCGTGCGCGCCGTCAAAAACTTTTGGCTGGGGCCAAAAAGTTGAGTGAAACACAGGCTATTAACGATATTACCTTAGCTGCTGTATGTGAAGAAGCAGGTATTCCAAGAGCCTCTGCTTATCACTTTTTTCCTAATATCGAAGCAATATTTTTAGCCCTACGCTTTTTGAATGCTATCGAAATATTGGAGATGGTAGAAACGGTCGATATTGGTAATTATGACAGATGGCAAGGGTATCTCACCGCACTTATCGATAAGTGTGTGATGATATTCCATAGCGATGAAACCAAAGCCAAGCTGATTTATGACACCAACACGCCTGACTTTGAAGGTGATAGCTTTGGCGAAGATATAGATCATCAAATCGTTGATTTGGTTTATAAGCGTTTATCAGAGCGTTATGAGATGCCAAATTTTGATGATATTCAAGACACCTTGTTAATTGCTTATAGTATTGTCAACGCTATATTCACGTTGTCTTATCGCCGTCATCAAACGATTACCAATGACTATATTCAAGAAGCAAACACCGCGTTTATTGCTTATTTACGTTGCTATCTGCCAGAAAAACTTCCCCGTAAAAACCGCTAATGTGGATGGTTTATAGGTAGCGAGTATAGAAGAGCCGGCATATAATGTCGGCTTTTTTGTGATTGTATTTATAGGTGTTCATTTTTGCCTGCGGCAAACTTTATCGCTCATGTTGTCATCAGTAAATAGCACGACAATATGGATAAATTATAAGGTAGCAGTATTGGTTAGACTTTGTTTTTATGTGGGTCATCACGCGTGAATAACTCTTCATCAAATTTAAAGCGTAGTCTAAAGTAGGCGCCTTGTTGCGTGGTGTCATCATAAGCGATGTCTTCATCCTCAAAGCCCATAAAGTTATAACCCAATGACAACCAAAGATTGGTCATCGGGCTATAACCAACTTCTGCACCCAACATGTAAGTCACATCATCCGCTTGTTTGTTCCAATAAGTACCCGCTTGTAAGCCGATATCCCAGCGCTTACTAACATCATAAAGACCACGAGCGTAAAGCGCGTGAGCTGTATTGTCACTGCTGATGTTATCGGCACCAAACTGAGTGTACTTACCTGCGTAGTGCCCAGACAAGGTGAGTGGCTGCGTTGGGTGATAATTACTACTCAAAGACCAAACAACCGCATCTTTTTGATAAGCGTCGTCGCCTGTACTGTTATCATCTAAGCGATACTCAAGCTTCGCCAGCATGTCTAGCTGATTGCTATCATAATCACGATACGCGGCGCCAAGTTGGAAGCGGTTGATCGTACGCACGCCCTCATCATAGGTGACTTGTGAGTAGATGTCTTTAGCCAGTAAAGTGACATCATCGGTATAGCGATAAGCAATGCCAGCGCTACCTAATAATGTATCACTGGTCTCACCCCAGCGTTTTTCAAGACGAGCAGAGGCTTTATAGTCTTCTTTTGCAAGATACTCAACGCCGATACCGGCTGCCGTTGCGGTATTTTCGGTATCGCCTTCTAGGGATTCAACCCGTTCAAACAAAGTGTTTATCGTTAAGCCTTGCTGAACATACCATTTATTTTTTAGGCCAATAGCAGCTTCAGCTTCGCGGGCGCTGATGGCGTCACGCATACGATATTCGCTATAAACTTTGCCGTCTTTCATGTAGTTGGCGTCAAACCCAACCACCGTACGCTGACGCTCTTCCGTATCATCCAAACCATAGCTACCAGATAGACTGTTGATTAAATCATGACGAGCGTACAGACGCCCCAAGTCACCTAGCGGCGTCTCACCGCCAATAGATGTGGCATTACGATCACTGTTGTTAATATCTTGCTCATACTCTGCAAATACTAAAGAGTTATTTAGCTTTGGTAGACGTGCGGTGAGCCGCGCTCGGGCCGTGATACCTTCGATGTCTTTTTCAGCGTCATTGACACTATTCAGTGCTGATTGATTGATGATGTCATCATTAAAGACAGTGTCGTCAGTAACATCTACGACGTCTGTAGCTGCTTGGGTATTGCGTGAGGCCGCAGTGGCCTCTTGTTTATAATAACGTACACCAATCTCGCCTACGACATTGGTACTCAAGCGTTGCTCAATGCTGGCCAAAATACCTTCGCGGCTGGCTTTGGTTGTGTGATCTTTAGTGTGTACGCCTTCAAATTTTAGGGCGGTATTTTTATCATTGATTAAGTGAGTGACCTCAGCGCCCGACTCTTCACGGCCAGCCGTTTGTGGCGAGGCGCCAGTCACAAAACCTTCATCAGTGTCTTTATAATACGCTTTAGCACGGGTGTTTTTCTTATTATCAAAATCGAGCTCGACACGTAGCGCATCGCCCTTAGCGTCACGTCCGTCTAATTTTGTTGTATTAACCTGATTGCTGGGCTGAAAATTTGGGTTTTCAGTTTTATTCATCGCATATTCGGCAACCAGCTTTAGCGTATCATTGAGTTTAATGACGCTGTTGACGCTTGCCAGTTCTTCTTGATTCAGCGGGTCGTCACTATGAATGTAGCTACCGCCGATAGCGATTTTATCAGTCAGCTGTTGCTTGGCAGCAATACCGCCGACCAAGTACTCTTCGCCGCCTTCATCTACTTCTACCGTGACACGTAGATAAATAGGGTTGCCATTGATGTCTTGGCTAGCAATAGGCGCTGTTAGAAATAAGCTGCGACTAATAGGATCAATCTCATAATCAGCAAAACGAGTAAGCGTCGTGCGTTGAATGATTAATCCAGGATTGTTTGCATCACGCGTGATCACTTCAACGGTTTCTGAGTTTTCTACAACGGCGTCAAAGTTTTCGCCCAACGGATAAGGGCCGGATATGCCTAAGCCGCGAGTCTCATTGACGCGCTGGCTAGTGCTGGTTTCGGCCATAAAGGCAGTAATGCGAGTATTATTGTCTTCATACTGAGCTTTTATACCGGTCAACGTACGGTTGTATTGACCCAGCTTGATACCTTCATCATTATCAATTTGAGTTTTTAGGTCACCATACATCGCAAACGAACGACCTTTGTCTAAGCGCACATAAAGCTTGCTGGTAGACTGCGCATCGAAGCCTTTGGCTGATGAGTCGCCGTATACAGGATAATACTCGCCAGGCTCGATATCACGGAACAAGCGCTCGCCTTTTTTGTCACTGTCGTAAGCCAATGTCAAAAGATAGTCGCCGCGCACCTTACCTTTGAGAAACATCGCCGCACGACCAGAAGCCGTATAGTTATCATCGCCTGCAAAGTCATTGAGTTCTTGCTCGAATGCACCTTGAGCATCAGTGATGCTATCGCCATCGAAGTCTTTGAGCGAGACAGTGCCTTCAACGATACCAACGGCAATGAGTGGACGTAGTTTGGCCGTGAATTGTAACGGAATGATCTGTTTGCGACTGCCCGTGTCAATGACCAATTCACCTTTACCTGGTGCGCTTGGCGCGGTCACTGGTATTAGTAGCTCGCCACCAGAGACGATAACTTGAGTGCCCGCTTGCTCTTTACTGCTGTCATTAAGATTGACACGACCAATATTGGTATCAATGGTGATTGGTGTTGAGGCGATATAAGGGCGGCCATCACGATCTTTTAGGCTGATAACGACTTGGTATTCGCTTATGCCATCAGCTGCGACTAGTTGCGTTTGGGTACGATAATCGATCGCTTGTAAACTTTCAGGGGTTAATACTTTGATAGTCTGCTCAGAGATAACGTTACCGTTTACGTCAGTAGCCACACCGCGTAAGGTGTTGTGGCCGCGCTGTAAGTCAACGGCATAGTAGTCAAAAGCAGTAACACGCTGCTTTTCTTGCTCAGCAGTTTTACCGATTTGCTGCTCTGATACTGCTTTTCCATTAGCATATAGCGTGAACAGTGAGCCAAGGGGCGCTTGTACCTGTACCAGTTGTTTATACGTGCTTAGCTGCTGGCCTTCGCTGAGATTAATAAAAGCCACATCATTACTAGCCACTTCTTTTAGGTACTCTTCTAGCTCTTTTTCTACCGGAGGCGCAACAGTAGTAGTCGACATATTCACACGATTGGCAGTGGGATCAGTCATTTCATTGATAATAGCGGAGTCACAATTATTACCCAAATCTAGATCAGCGGTGATATTACAGCCACTGGCATCTACGTTATCCGTATTGTCACGATCGTAGTCAGGGTCTAAAGTCAGCTCGGTTTTTACTGCTTGCTCAAGTGTGTCGTTTTTAGCACTCACGGATTGACTACGAGCGATCAGCTCTATGTTTAAGCGCTCAGTGCTATTGCTCGTATCGCCAATAACTCCGAAGTCAGCCCGATGCAATTCACCGTACTTTAAATCCACGAAACGGCTACCTACATCCCCAGTATTACGGTTACTTTGGGTGATCATGTCGGTGGCATGAGGAAGCGTCGTACGGTCAACTTTTAGGACGTGAGTCTTGGCGCTCACACCATAGAAGTTATACTTACCTTGAGGATCGGTAATGACAAAATTACCGTTTTCCATGTAGATGCGCACGCCTGCAACGCCAAGCTCGCCATCTTCTTTTTGTTGAATGCCATCACCGTTGATATCGTGGTAGACCTTACCGATGATGATGCCATCGGTATTCATGACCCCACGCTCTACATCAATTTTCCATTGGGCTTCTCTTGATGCTAAGCGTTGACCTTGCTCATTATGAGCAATGGCAGTTGCACGATTGATCCCATCACCGCCCAATGATGAAGCGCCGATCAGTACACGGTATGTGATTTTTTTACTTTCACCGTTTGCTATATTACCCAAGTTTAATACCTGATATTTACCGTCAGCTTTAAACTCAGTGGTTTGTGCTTTATTGATGTCGATATCAGTAGTTTGACTGAGGCGCACGCTACCATCCACATAGTCAAAACCACGTGGTAAGGCATCTTTTAGTTGTACATCAAAAGCCGTAGAGTTGCCGCTATTGGAGACATTGATGGTATAACTGACGTAATCACCAATCTCAGCACTTCTCACGTCACTTTCTTTGGTCACAACGAGGCTTGGGTTGTCATCGATGACACTGATTTGCGTATCTAAGTCATCGATATGTGCCGTTAAGTCGCCATCGTTCGGTAGCTGGTCATCTCCCGTGCCGACAGAGGGCGCGATACAAGCGTTCAAGCTAGCAGTTAAGGTATCGTTTGCTAACGTCTGAATGAGCTTGTCATTGACAGCATTGGCATTGTTTTGTGTCGGTGCAGACAACTGATACTTACCCGTACTGTTGCCCGTTTCAAGCGCTTTCAATGAGTATTTGTCACCAGTCAATAACGAGGTGATCGTGACCCACACCTGATCTGGCTGATCTAGCTGGACGTTACATGGCGCGTAGCTGGCATCGACATAGACATTCTCACCGATTTGTAAGGTGGTTTTATTTTCATCAAACCCAGAGGTTGTGAATTTTATCTCAGGTTCAACGATGAGTAATTCATCTATAGCATTAGCGGCTGATACTGATCGATCTTCTAATACAACTGCCCCCATCTTAACGCTGGCAGTGTCGCCACTCTTACCATTAGGATCTGACAAAGCTTGTACGATAAGTTGGATGCTTTCGCTATGTCCAAGCTTAATTTGGGTGGTAAAGTTTTTATCGAAAAAAAGCTCTACACGTCCTTTGTCTTTTAGTTCCTGATAAACTTTTACATTAGAAAGGGTGGGAGATATATCTAACGTTAGCTTAACAGTTTGATTGCTATAACTGGTGTTACTTAGGACATTAACCCAGTTTACCAAGGCATTGGGCATGACGGTATGTACCGGCTGCTGAGTCAAACCAATACCGTACTCAGGCAGATGGGAGGCTTTGATTTGTACTTGATTTGAGGCAGTAGCAATCGCTGTGTCATTTTGGCTGTTGACGTGATAGCTGGCATTGGCAATATTATTGATGATCTGCAACTGAGGGTTTGCTGCTGGAATTGAGGCAGCAGCTGCGATCGCGATGTTCGATTGGATAAGTAACATGGCTAACGTCAACGCAGAAATCTGAACGCTGCGTAATGACGTGGGTTTAGACAATGTCATTGACTGCTCTGTCATATGTCGCTTATCCAATAAAACACACTGTTTGATTTAGAGTACTTTAGCCGCATGGTTTTTAGGTGAAGGCAGGTCTATAAGCCCCGTTAGATGCTTATAGACCTTAAAACTATCTGTTTGAATTAAGTTGACGATACAGAGTGATCGTTTAACGATTGTTTTTAATCTTCACTCTGAAACTCAGTGTCGCTGTACCTTGAGGCGCTAATGTAGAGACATTGGCATAAATAGAATCAACACTGTCTGGCGCTGGAGGTGTACCTTTAACAGCATTAGACTCAGCAGCGGAACCAATTTTTATTTTAGCGGTATTAGCAACGTAGTCAGCTGCAGTGCTGTACTGAGATGTCGCATCAGCAATAAGCAAATTAGTAATGTCAAAACCTAATGGTGCTGTAGAAGAGGTGTTTTTAGCATCGATTCTATAAATCACACATTGATCAGGTTCTGCTTGTTCGATTGGATCTTTTGTGAAGTTGATTTCACCTGCTCCTGAAATGATGCCATCACAGTTGATGTCTAATGCTTGGAACTTATCTAACGTTAGGCCTTTGACATACGTTGTATGAGTAATAGGCTCTATGTTAGTAGGAGCACCGTTACCGCTAGCAGTCAGTTTCACGGTAGTAGTCTCGGAGCTACCGACGAGTGCATCAGTAGAACCCATGTTATAACTAATAGTTACTGCCCCACCTGGAGCTATACCGATACCTCCGGTCAATGAACTAACTATGGTGTAAGCCTTTCCGTTAACTGTAGGTTCAACTTGAATTGGTTCAGTAGGCGTACCATCTGGTGAATTGTAAACAAGAGTAAGCGGACCAACAGGATTTACTTGTTCGTTACTACCGTCAGTAACTATAAAAGTTAATGGGTTGTCAGCGTTGCCTTCGGTATCTTGTCCCTTATTAGTGATAGTGACTTGATACGTAACCTGACCATCCGTACTTGTGCCGTCCGTAACTGTAATTGGTGCAATTTCTTTTAAGGTAGTTGAACTTGCCAGAGTGATAACACGTCTGGTAAAGCTAATAGTCGGCGTTGTGTCTGCGCCAAGTGTGTCTGAGTCCTCAGTAGGTATTTTGGTAGTATTAAGAGTAGGAGTGCTGTCATCTGTACTATCAACAATGTCGTACTCGGTATCATTCGGGGTCATACTAAGTACAGGCGTAACACTATCGAATTTATCGTAAACCGTGGCGTGGTTGGTAGCAGAACTATTAGCCTTAGTGTATTTAGTTTTGTCAACGTCGACCTTGAAGCTAATAACCTGATTTGCGCCAACCGCCAAACTTGGTACAGTGATGTCAACAATTGTCCGGCTATCTTCAGTTCTAGCATTAGAGGTAACTGTAGCACCGGATGCAGTAACAGTGCCATTTAGAGTCATGCCTAGCGGCAAAATGTCTCTCACGATAAAGCTTGTAGCTGTATCGCTGTAATCAGTAGATACGTTAGTTACTTTGATACTGTAGTCGATCGTAGGAGTAGCAGCGGTTAAATCTAAAGTAGAACAAGGAGCAGTAGTACCACAAACTGCTGTCTTTTCAATCTTGAATACTGGAAGTTTCACCAGTGTTTGGTTTTCATTGACTAGCGTGGGCTTAGCAGCATTGACAGTAGTAAAGAAAGCACTCGTTGCCGTTAGGGTACCCACACCTTTATCATTACCTATTTGATTGATAGGTGTCGCTGCCTCATAGCTAAGATTCGCTCTTAAACCTGGTGATAACTGGATAGTACCGCCATTAGTAAGCGTACCCTCGGAAACCTGATTAAAAGCATTCAATGCACTAGTTTGATCGGGTGTTAGAGGGTCACCGTTAGACTGTACAATGGTATATGCGATGCTGTCTGAAGTTCCCAGTGCATAGTCTGGAGTAGCAGTGGTAAGCTCAGAGGTGTCATCACCTGTTGTTGTAACTGTATAGGTGTCGGTGACGTTACCAGTATTGGTAAGCATTTAATCTAAATGGCAGTTACACAGAATCTGGGATGGTCTCAGAAATCGTCAAAAGTGACTGCGATATTTTGCTCCTCCGGGTTATTTCTGGCGCCATTCGTATTCCCGTATACAATGCTTAATTCTGAGATTGGTTCTTTAAAAGAGGCAGTAACTTTACAGCGGTTACTAAAATCATTATCGCTGCACAACTCAAATAGCTCACTATCCGCAAACGCTGTGTCTACTGAAGTACTAACAAATCTTCCAGGGTCTCCTAGTTCTGGCAGTACGTTCCCATTACTCTTATCTTTAGCTATAAACTGTACTCTATCTATCCAATCATAACCATAAAGGAAAGACCATAATGCTCTATTAATGTGATAAACACTTATATTAAGATTAGAAAGAGGTTTATCAAACTTATATGTGACAGTGTTGGTATCGTTTTTGCTGTTCATGTCTTGTTTAATGAAAAATGCGCCGTCTATCGTAGAACTGGGGTTAACGGCACCACTGATACTCTGTGAGCTGCCAATTGTGGTCATGGATCCTGTAATGGTGACATCATCTAAACTAGAAGTGCTGCCTACTGCCGATGTTTTTGGCCATTGATACTCTGCAGGTTCAAGCGTTGAAGAAACGTGACCAGCTGGGCAAGTAGCGGCAAATGCTGCAAAACTTGGGAAAAATAACAATATAACTAACGCTATCCAATAAGCCATCTTGGGTTTTAGTTCTGATAACTTCGCAGACAAATCCATGATAACTCCGATAAAAATGTCAAAATATTAATAAAGCTCTGAAATGATAGTAGTGTTTAGAGCATGATTAATATACAAAAATAAGACGAACGTATGTTTAGAGGGTATGGGTGACGAAAATGTCGAATGTAGTCGACAGAAGGAGATAGGTCTTTACAGAACCAGAAAAATGTCGATTATATAATTAGGTTGGATCAGGTCATATGCTTGTTAGGATTTCTATTAACGTTCATTTTTACCCCTATCTACTGTAAATATTTACCTAATCACTAATCATTATTTATTTCAGAAATACTTGTCATATCGTCATTTTCTTATCGCTATAAACAACCCCTCCATAAACGCCTATAATAAAGCGTTATTATTATTTGATAATTAACCCCACACATTAAGTTGCAACGTGACTTTCTATAACTAGGCGGTCATACATCGTCACGTAAATGCACCATACTAAATGCCACTTTTTAAAATTAACAAGGAAGTCATTGAGCGAACCATTCACGTAAGACACTATGAACACACTAATTTGATTTAATAACGTCCTGTATTAGGCAGGATGGACTGACAAAAAAGGACAACGAAGATGAATTATTATAAGGATGCTGATAGCACCGAAACCCAAGAGTGGCTGGAAGCCTTTGAGTCTGTTATCAAACATGCAGATAAGGATCGTGCTCAGTTTCTACTAAAAGCCTTATACAACATGGCGGTTCAAGAAGGCTTGCCATTTAATCGCCTCGATACCGCTTATATCAATACGATCGCAGTTGAAGACGAGCCAATGTATCCTGGTGACTTGACGATTGAGCGCAAAATTCGTGCGTTGATTCGCTACAACGCGTTGGCGATGGTCATGCGTGCGAACAAAAACGACGACGATTTAGGGGGTCACTTAGCGACATTTGCCTCTAGTGCCACGCTCTATGAGACAGGTTTTAACCATTTTTTCCGAGCCGCGAGTGATCATTTCGGTGGTGACATGATTTATTATCAAGGTCACTCAGCCCCTGGTATCTACGCACGTTCTTATTTAGAAGGGCGTTTGAGTGAAGATCAGCTAGATAACTTTCGCCGTGAAGTCGGTGGTAAAGGCTTATCAAGCTATCCCCATCCATATCTCATGCCTGATTATTGGCAGTTCCCAACGGTATCTATGGGACTTGGCCCCATCATGTCGATCTATCATGCGCACGTACATCGCTATATGGAAAACCGTGGTTTGCTTGAAAAAGAAGATCGTAAAATCTGGACATTCTTAGGAGATGGTGAGACCGATGAGCCAGAAAGCTTAGGGGCGATATCACTTGCTGGTCGTGAGAAGCTGGATAACCTGATTTGGGTGATTAACTGTAACTTACAGCGTCTTGACGGTCCTGTTCGTGGTAATGGCAAAATTATTCAAGAGTTAGAGTCTGTATTCCGCGGCGCAGGCTGGCGGGTGATTAAAGTGGTTTGGGGTGGTAATTGGGACAGTTTGCTTGCCAATGATCATACAGGCGTGCTTAAACATCGTATGGAAGAAGTGGTTGATGGTGAGTACCAGTTATATGAAGCGCGTACCCCTGAGTTTACTCGTAAAGAGTTCTTTGGTAAGTACCCAGAGCTAGAAGAGATGGCTGATGCGCTATCTGATCAAGACATTGCCCGTCTAAACCGCGGCGGTCATGATCCCCAAAAGGTCTACGCCGCTTTTAGTGAAGCCATGAAGACTAAAGGGCAACCAACGGTTGTTTTGGTTAAAACCGTCAAAGGCTATGGTCTCTCTACGCAAGCACAGGCTGTTAATAAATCGCACCAAATTAAAAAGTTAGATCATGACTCTTTGAAATATTTCCGTGATCGCTTTGATTTGCCGTTTACCGATGAAGAGCTTGAGACTCTACCGTTTTATCGCCCTAAAGAAGACTCGCTTGAGATGAAGTATCTAAAAGGTCGCCGTGAAGCGTTGGGCGGGCATTTACCAAATCGTCGTAGTGGACATATTCCATTAAACATACCCGATTTATCCATATTCGATCGTGTGTTAAAAGGCAGTAATGGCAAAGAGCAGTCGACGACGATGATGTTTGTCCGCTTGCTATCAGCGATGCTAAAAAACAAAGACATCCAAGACCGTGTCGTGCCTATCGTTCCTGATGAAGCACGTACCTTTGGTCTAGAAGGCATGTTCCGCCAGTTGGGTATTTATTCAGCGTCAGGCCAAAAGTACACGCCCGAGGACAGTGAAGCGTTGATGGGTTATAAAGAAGCCATCGATGGTCATATGCTAGAAGAAGGCATTAATGAAGCGGGTGCGATGAGCACATGGATTGCGCTTGCGACCAGTTACTCAGTTAACGCTTTACCAATGATACCTCTATACATCTACTATTCTATGTTTGGTTTCCAGCGCGTTGGTGACTTGGCGTGGGCGGCGGGCGATTGTCAAGCGCAGGGCTTTTTATTGGGCGCAACAGCGGGTCGTACCACCCTAAATGGCGAAGGCTTACAGCATCAAGATGGGCACTCACAGATTTTATTTAATGTGGTACCCAACTGCGTCAGTTATGATCCATGCTTCGGTTATGAGCTGGCTGTTGTCATGCATGATGGCTTACGCCGTATGTACGGAGAAGGCGAGCGCGTTTATTATTACTTAACACTGATGAACGAAAACTACGAGCAGCCTGCGATGCCAGAAGGCTGTGAGGAAGGTATCAAGCGCGGTATGTATCTGCTTGAGGACAATGGCTCAAGTCAAGTACAGCTGTTAGGGTCTGGTGTGATCTTACGTGAAGTACAAAAAGCGTCGAAGATTTTAAAAGACGAGTTTAATATTACCTCCAACGTTTGGAGCGTGACCAGCTTCAACGAGCTGACACGTGATGGAATGGCTTGCGATGATTACAACCGCTTGCACCCAATGGAAGAAGAAAAAGTGCCTTGGGTCACCGAGCAATTGGCACCGCACGAAGGGATTGTCGTAGCAGCGACGGATTACATGCGTAACTACTCAGAACAGATACGCGGATGGTTGCCTGATAATCGCCCTTATACCACCCTTGGGACCGATGGTTATGGCCGCTCAGACACTCGCGAAAAACTACGCAGCTTCTTCCACGTCGATGCGGCTCATATTGTCGTCGCAACCCTCAAACGCTTAGCAGATGAGGGCGAGGTAGAAATGCGCTTGGTTAAAGATGCGATTTCAAGCTTCGGTATTGAAGCGGATCAGCCACCTGCATGGCAAATCCAGCCTCATTATGATCATTTTCCAGATGCGCCAGCACCCGACAATGTCAATCCCACTCCTGTGCCGGAGTTTATCGGTGAGGAAGATGAAGAGATCAGCAACGAAGGCCGTGCTGAAGATCAAGCGGATGCGACTTTACTCAATGATGGCGATGTCAAAGAATAATAATCATAAGACAAGGAGATAAACCATGGACATTAAAGCCCCCGATTTGGGTGTCGATAGCGCTGAAGTCAGCGAAATTATGGTAGAGGTTGGTGACGTCATCGCAAAAGATGACAACATCATTTTGCTAGAATCCGATAAAGCCTCGGTTGAAGTCCCAAGCTCTGCTGCTGGTAAGGTCACCAAAATTAGCGTTGCCGTTGGTGATCAGGTCAGTGAAGGTATGGTGCTGATTGAAATTGAGAGCGAGGATGGTGCTGCAGATAATAGCAATGATGCTGCCGATACCGATGTAAATACTAATGACGTAGATACTCAAGACAGTGACAGTCAAACAACAGCAGCAGAAGACCAGCAATCGTATTCTGCCTCTAAAGATAAGACTGAGTCTAGTGCGCCAGCCAATAGTTCAGAAAAGGCAATCACTTACGCACTGCCTGACCTAGGTGTCGATGAAGCCCAAGTGTCTGAGATTATGGTCAGTGTCGGCGATACGGTTAGCGCTGATCAGTCAATTTTACTGATTGAGTCTGATAAAGCGTCGGTTGAAGTACCCGCACCAGTAGCAGGCAAGATTGAAAAAATATTGGTCGAAGCGGGTGATATGGTCGCTAACGGTCAAGATTTTATTGTCATCATGGGTGGCGGTTCAGATGAAGCAAGCAATGCAGATGCGAGTGAGTCTAAATCTGACACACCCGCTGCGCAAGATTCTACGCAAGCTAAGTCAGACAGTAGCGCGGATAAGCAAACAACTGGTGAGCCAAAGCAAGCGGCTAAATCTAACACGACCAATACCGCCAACAATCAGAAAAAAGACAAGCTGACAGAAGCACAGGTCAATGAAAAGCTGGTCGATGTGTATGCTGGTCCTGCGGTGCGTAAGCTGGCCCGTCAATTGGGCGTAGATATCACTCAAGTGAGTGGCTCGGCACTGAATGACCGTGTCCTAAAAGAAGACTTGTTTGCCCATGTTAAAGAAAGCCTAAGCACTCAAAAAGCTGATCCTGCGGCCGGTAGTCCAGTCAGCTCAGGGTTACCAACACTTCCTGATATGAGTAACACAGAGGTCTGGGGTGAGACAGAAGCACAAGATCTCAGTCGTTTGCAAAAAGTCTCCATACCGCAGCTTAACTACAATACGCTGTTGCCGCAAGTGACGCAGTTTGATCTGTCTGATATCACTGAGACCGAAAAGCTACGCGGTGAGCTAAAAGGTGGCATGAAAGCGGAAGGGATTGGTTTTACCATCTTGGCATTTGTGGTTAAAGCCACTGCCTACGCCTTGACGCAGCATCCCCGTTTTAACAGTCATTTGAGCGATGACAATACCCAAGTTATCTTGCGTAAAAGTGTCAATATGGGTATTGCTGTGGCAACGGATGACGGTTTAATCGTGCCTGTTATCAAAAATGTGCAAGACAAAGGTCTGAAGCAAATTGCTATTGAGATTGGCGAGCTTGCCGTCAAAGCTCGGGACAAAAAACTCAGCACCAAAGACTTACAAGGTGCAAGTTTTACCATATCAAGCCAAGGTAATTTAGGCGGTACAGCCTTTACGCCGCTGGTAAATTGGCCACAAGTTGGTATTTTAGGCGTCTCTGAAGCAAGTATGCAGCCCCGCTGGAATGCTAAAAAGCAAGATTTTGAGCCGCGTCTCATGTTGCCACTATCATTGTCTTATGATCACCGCGTGATTAATGGCGCTGATGCCGCCGTATTTACCCGTTATATCGCAACTTTATTGGCAGATCCACGCCGAATCTTGCTGTAGACTTATTGTTAAGTCACATTAGATATTTTTTGTTAAGTCACATTAGATATTTTGTTAAAAGGACTGTCTACGGATGGTCTTTTTTATATCTCTTATTCAATAAGCAATAAAAGGCATTTGCAGACACAAAGAAGCCAGCTATTAAGCTGGCTTCTTTTACTTATGGTGTTCAGTTTATAGCAGTAAGCTATATTAGAACTGTTTTACAAAGGCAACGCCATATACCCAAGGGCTGATATCTACTTCACCAAGTTCATACTTAGTTCCGTCAATATTTAAGCTCGCATCGGTTTTGATGTCCATATAACGCGCATCGATACGCAATGACTCAGTTGGGGCAAATGGGATATCTAGACCGATATGACCTGCAACACCAACGCTATCATCAAGATCTAGGTCCGCGCCGTTAGAAATTTTTTCTTTAAAGAAAGTCGTGTAGTTCACACCAACACCAACGAATGGCTTCACATTCATAGGTAGGTTATAGCCATCGAAGTGGTATTGTAGTGAAAGAGTAGGTGGTAAATGCTGAGTTTTGCCTGTAAGCAATTCGTTACCAGTAGCATCATTTAGAGTGAAATCATGATGAAATGGAATAGCAGCTAATAGCTCCACACCAACGTTGTTAGCGATAAAGTACTCGCCACTGATGGTTGGGCGCACATCGCCATCAACATCGACATTCGCAACTAAACCAAGATCAGTGTTTGCTAAAGTACCGTTGTCACTTTTAGGGTCAACATAGTGTGCACCAGCAGCAACAGACCAAGTACCAGCAGGGACAGCAAAGGCAGTGGTCATGGTAAGAGCAGTGGCTGCGGCTAAAACTAGGGATTGTAGTTTCATCGTTTGATTCCTCAACGTAATAGATGATTAGTGGTAAATACCTAATGAGGGATGGCATTAGTTACCGATACACAATGTTATGTTTCTTTAGTAATCTGTAACACTGTCTCTCTATTATAGTATAAAACCCTGCTTTCTGTAAGGTTTTAATTGCTTTTATATTTCTTTATTTCTTAAATAGCGCTGTTGTTGCTCACAATGAAGCGGTCAAAGCTTTTATAAAAGTAATGGACGTTGGGAGTAGAGCTTGATCTGTATTATAAATGAGTCATTATGATATAAAGGAGGCGCAACCTAGTATGCTTGGCTATTGTAGTAACTCTCCACTCCGCTGTGAAAACGCCCGTTCTGCAAAGATATTGAATCGAGTGGATGCTTGTTGTCCGGAGTGTGGTTTGTTCTTATTACCTGCGCAAGATGTCAGCCAGCAGTTACGTGCGGATGAGCAGTTTTTAAGATACGCTGTCTTAGCGGTGGCATTGGTGTTGTTTGTCGCTGTCTACATTTATTATTCAAATTTTGTATAATCACTTATCATAATGCATAATAAACAGCCAATCTCGCCATTAGTAGTACTTTTTTTATGGTGGTAAGCTGGTTGTGAGAATCGTGCGTTAGAGTCATAGTCTGTGATGGCTGCTTTATTCTATTAATATAAGACCGGTGTTTCACCGCATAGGGACGGCATGCTACTCCAATCTATACGGCGCTTGCGTCTTTTTGTTTACAATATCTTGCAAAATGATGAGCATGACACGCTATTTAGCCGTTGTGTCGACTATTTTCTTATATTTCTCATCATGACCAATGTGGCTGCAGTCATTGCCGAATCTGTTGATCAGTGGTATTACCCCTATCAAAGCTATTTCACTTTGTTTGAAAACTTCTCTATTGTGATATTTTCTATCGAGTATTTGCTACGTTTGTGGAGTGTTGCCGAAGCAAAGCCCGATCACACGACTTGGCGTCAGCGTTGGGAGTGGCTAAAGAGCCCCTCAGCGTTGATTGATTTGATCGCTATTGCCCCTGCGTTCTTAAACTTCTTTGTCTCCATCGATTTGCGATTCTTACGTATTCTACGTTTGTTCCGTATTCTTAAACTGACACGCTATTTTGCTTCTTTGCGTATCTTGCTGGTGGTGATCAGTAAAGAGCGAGGCTCATTTCAAGCGGTCATTTTTATCTTAATTATTATGATCGTGACCGCCTCTAGTGGTATTTATTTGGTTGAAAACCATGCGCAGCCAGAAGAGTTTGAGTCAATTCCCAAAGCCATGTGGTGGGCGGTGGTGACGCTTACCACAGTAGGTTATGGTGATGTCATACCAATTACCAATGCGGGCAAAATATTGGGTGCTATCATTACGATATTGGGTGTGGGCTTGGCCGCATTGCCTGCCGGTATTTTGGCGACCGGTCTGGCCAATGAGTTGGCGCAGCGCCGAGAGGAGCTTGAGCAACACTTTCGCGAGCAACTGATTGATAGTGACTTTGATTTGGTACAGAATCAGATGATGATTGATAAAATTCGCCGAGAGCTCGGACTGGATAAAGAGCAGGCACAAAATATCGTACTGCAAGTACTGCGCGAGCAAGAGCTTGAGCGGCGCGAAAGAGAGGTAGAAATACGACAAAAGAACTTCTGTCCCCATTGCGGTGAGCCACTATAAAGTCTTGTCTTGTAAGCTGTTTGTATGACGAGACTTGATAGTGAATACTTGATATTTTAAAAAAAGAGAAGGGTGCGGTGTATTGATAACACGGCACCCTTCTACGTTTTTAAAATGAGGACACGCCCTCAGTAGTACTTACACGCCTTGCGGAATGGGGAGAGATCGCGCCAACTCATGTGCCACTTCTTTTGCTGCCTCTGCTAGACCCTCAGCAGACAGTGGCAAATTATGTAGCGTTAAATGCCAGTCATCGACCTCCCGGCGCAAATGGGCGACCCAAAGCGTCGTGCAATCACGGGGTAGCTGTTTTAGATTGACTTCAAAACACCGATTGCCCTCATCATCACTCAGATGAATCTCGCCTTTTTTGACGCGAGAAAACGGATGATCGTGATAAGAGTTGGCTATCATAGCGATGTGGGTGATATGGGCTGGAATCTTATCCAAGAATAGCCTTATCTGCTCTTGATCAAGTGGTGCCAGATACATCGCTTGTTCGCCGCGATCTTTGCCATTTAGACTGTCACCTTGATGTTTTACGGATTCAGCTTTATCTCGCAATTGCTTGAACCAAACGATGTCACGAATGGTGCAAAGCTCATCGTACAAGACGCAGGCTAAGTCAATGTCAATCGCACCTTGGTTTTTCTTAAAGCGCTTAAACAGGCCTTTTGGCTCAATCTTAGTAAATTCGTAGTTCAGCGCAAAAAACAAGGTTCCCGCATCTAAACCCAGCCCTTTTAAACTGTCTGAAAGTAATGGTGATGGGGTCGTAGTTGACATAACATTCCTTTTTAATTCTTAATGTTGAAAGTGGTCGGATGGGTTTGAAGACCGCAGAATTTAAGCGCTATTATTATTCATGATGGCTATCTATGAGGGTTATTCATGATCTATAGATTTATCCAACACAGCTTGATACAGCAGCTCAGGCGTGGCTTTTAACAGACCACTGCCAAAACCCCGTAACCACCAGACCAGTTGGGAGGTCAAATTGACCGTTGCTTGGATTGTCAGGGTGTCGTCGTCATTCAACGTGACAGTTTGGTCATCACTTAGCTTACTTTCAGTGAGGCTTTTTCCCGCTTGTTTGGTGAACTGTAGCTCAATAGGTGTGTTTTTGCCATGACTGGGTAGCTTACTAAATAGTGGATGACTAAAGCCCATCCCACCTGCATCCAAATACGTATCGAGTTGGAAGTTCTCAGGTGTTTGTGCCGCACTCTCAAGGATCTCCACGCTGGCAAATCGATGCAAGGCAAAGGTGCGGATGATGGCTTCTGGGTCGTCGGTACGGGTGGCCACTAAGTATATAATGACGCCGCGCTGGATAATCGCAATGGGATTTAGGGTGTATTCACTGGCCTGTGATTTGTTGCTGCGTGTGTAGCAGGCCTTTATCTGTAATTGATAAAATAAAGCATGGTAAATATTGTCTTTGCTGTCTAAGTCAATGTGCGGCGCAATCAATGGCTGAGTGGCAGGTTCGATACGCACTCGATCTATCCACGAATGGGTCACCTTACTGTTTTTAAGCTGTCGCCGTGCTAAATCAAACCAAGGGAACAACTCATCTAAGATAACGGGGGGCAAAAGTTGGGTGAGATTGGCCTCAACCATATTAAAAGCGACTGCTTGCGACAGATTCATATGCGGTAAGCTTTGTAAGGGCGCGTCATCGCACCAGCGCCACCCTTGGGGATTGGCGTTGTTTTTTTCGATAGGGAAGCGTTTGGCCAGCGCATTTAAGTCACGCTGTACTGTGCGTAAGCTGATGTCAAAACCTGCCATGATAAGCTGCTCAAATACGTGTGTCGTGCCGACCCAGCGATTGCGCTGTAGTTGGGACAGCACTTGCCATTGCCGTGCCGTCGTTGCTGCGCCATGTCGATCATCGCTGGCACTTTCTGAGGCACTACTGTCTGTCGCAGCTGGCGTATTAGCCTGCTCGTTAGGGTCCGTCTGAACGTGCAGGGAGTTGGCGTCAGTAAGAGGTACAGTCATTAAGAGATAGCCTTTATGAAGTCACAGTCAGTTTTTACCCGTTTTTGGTGGGCCATTCACAGTTTATCATCGCAGAAAAGCAGCGCAGCGTCTAGGGACGTTCGTCTGTAATCACGTATCCTCATAGACTGCTTTTATTTTATAGGAGATTGACTATCATATAAGGAATTATTTGACCTCATCGTTATCAATGTTTTGTTCGTCATCGTGCGCCCCATTGCTGGTTACTTCGCTGTTATTTTTCTCATCCTGACGTTTATCTTTTCTGCTTTTGTCCTCTTTTTTTTGACGTTTGGCTTTGCGCTTTTTCTTGTCTTCTTTTTTTGACTTTTTATCGTCAATGTCATCTTCTTCGTTTTGATTTTCATCCCACAACATCAAACGGCTTAACACTTTGCCAAACAACGTGTCTTTGCGATAGCGACCTTTTTTGTTCATCGTGTCGATAGGCAGGCCGGTCATCAATGATAAGGCTTCACTTAGCGTATGGACGCCATAAATGTGAAAGCTGCCAGCGTTAACGGCGTCTATAATGTCGTCACGCAGCATGAGTTGTTTGACATTGGCCATCGGTATGACCACCCCTTGCTGGCCCGTCAGTTCTTGCTCGCGGCAGGCATCAAAAAACCCTGCAATTTTAGCATTGATACCGCCCACGGCTTGTACTTCACCCAGCTGGTTCATGGAGCCTGTGATGGCAAAAGATTGGTCAATAGGTACGTTTGCTAAGGCGGACAATAACGCACAGCCTTCGCTGACAGTGGCGCTATCGCCATCTATATGCGCGTAGCTTTGTTCAAAAGCAAGCGAGGCGCTAAAGTTTAAGGCATGGTGTTGACTAAATAACGCACGCAAATAGCTGGTCATAATCAGCATGCCCTTGGCGTGTAAACTGCCGCCCAAATCTACATCGCGCTCAATATCGAGTATTTCTCCGGCGCCGATATTTGGTTGAATAACAGCGGTCAGACGTGCTGGCATACCAAACTCACTATCAGCATAACTGACCACCGTGAGCGCGTTCACTTGTCCGACCGCACGGCCTTGAGTTTGGATCAGCTGTTGGCCATTTTTAAGCTCATCCCAATACAAGTCACGCAAGTATCCTGAGCGCTCATCCATATCATTGATGGCTTGCGTGACGTGTTCAGCAGTCACAATACTCTCATCGTTTAAACGCGCATGACGGTTGGATTCATGCAGGAGTTTAATCAATAAATCGCTGTGTAGGCTCAAGCGGTCTTGTTCTTCCGCTTGTAAGCTTAAATGCTCAAGCAAAGTGGCTTGCGCGTGACGATCAAATGGGTAAAGGTTGGCATAGTCTATGATGTCAGCCATTTTGGCGACCAGTGCCAATTCGTGCTCGCTGGTACGTATCACATCATCATGAAAGTCAGCGCGAACTTTGAAGACGGCATCAAACTCAGGCTCAAGCTCAAGCAGCTCATAATATAAATCCGCTTCGCCTAACAAAATAACCTTAATATCAAGGTCGATTGGCGCAGGCGATAACGATAAGCTGCCTGTTAAGGTCAGCATTTGCTCAAGGCTTGACAGCTTAATTTTGCGTGATTGTAAGGCACGCTTGAGCCCTTGCCATGCATAAGGGTGCTCGAGTAAGTGGCTGGCCTCTAACAATAGGTAGCCACCATTGGCACGATGTAGCGCGCCGGCTCGAATCATACTAACATCCGTCGTCACTGTGCCTAATTGCGTGATTTGCTCAACATGTCCCAATAAGTTTAAGTGTGTTGGCAAGTCTTCAAAGATGACAGGGGCGCCACTATCAGGCGGGTGACTGACAATGACATTGACCGCATAGCGGCTTGGCGTTGTGGCGAGCACTGCCGTCACAAACTCTTCATCATCGCCGTTGACGATACGCTCTACGTGAGTGACCATATCGGCAAACACCGCTTTGAGGTAGTCAATGACAAGTGGATGAGCGGAAAACTGCTCATAAACAGGCGCAAATAAAGGCTGTAATGCACGCCTTGCAATACTACGATGCAGCGCTTCTATGGCGTCATTGGCTTCGTCTTCTAGCTGTTCTAAAGCGATGGTCAGCTGACTTAGCCGTTTTTGCATGTGGTTTTTTTGTGCAAAGTTACTCAGTTCAGCTTCATATTCTCTATTACCGTAGTCAGTAGGACGGTCATTTGTACTAGGGCGACCCTCCTTATTACGGCCACTTGTTTCTGATTCACTGATATGGCTGTCAGAGGCTTTAGGGCTATGACCATCATGATCGTTGTTCTCTGTTGGTAGTTGGCTCGGATGGACAAACATCGCTTTATTATCAAAGGAGCGAAACGTCAACGCTAGGTCATATTGCTTGCCTTCAGCATTGAGCGCTTCATAAGCATGACTCTCTTGCTCGTGCGTGTTGTTTTTAATGGCTTCGATTTTGCTTTGGTACTGATCACTACGAAAGCGTTGACTTAAGCGTTTTTTTGCTTGTTGCCATAAACTGTTGATTTGCTGTTGCAGTAGTGCGGCTTGACCAGCAGGCAAGCGCAAAGCCAAGGGCGTACGGGGATCGGTGAAGTTATGCACATAGACCCAATCATCAGGGGTCGGTGCGTCGGCGGCAATGCGATTGAGTAAGCGGCTGATAATAGTACGCTTACCTAAGCCATTTTCACCAGCGGCAAACACGTGATAGCCACTGGCTTTGATGTCCAAAGCAGTCTGCAAGGCTTTGATTGCACGCTGTTGCCCAAAACCAACGTCTAAATCAGGCGCTGTGCGTGTGTCTGTTGGTAGCTCACTTGGCTCACTATAACGCTTTAGTTGTTCTGCGGTAATAAGGCAGCGTTGTTTAACGTCAGTAAAAACAGGGTGCGGCGTGTCTGATGCTTGCTGATTGTCTTTCAATGTAGAAATAGGTGTTGCCATATTATTAGTGTCTTTACGATTAGTGTATTTTAATACTTGAGATATAGGAGGGTGTGGCTGTCGGTCATAAGTGTTTGGTAGATCGTTTTAAAAGCGCCCTACGTTTACTGGGTTTTTATGAGGAACATTTGCCAGTTAATAAAAATAGCTTACAAGCTACCATAACGCTGTAGATAAGTATCATGAGTCAAGTATAGCGGTAAATAAACAGTAGTTTTGCAGCTATTAAACAAGATTAATGTGCTTCATGTCAGGGCAGATAGTATAAGATGTCTCACATTGACGCAATCTGCAACTATTCAATAGGCAGGCTGCATGATAAAATAGACGGTTCACATGTCAAAACTGGATAATACGTTGTATGTCAGCTTCTACTAAAACCTCTTCATCGTCTGCTAGTATGGGCAATATCCATATTGACCCGACGGGCTTTGTAAAGCTCGGCTCACAACTGCCAGCGCTCGCCAATACCTTGTCACAAGCAATAAACACGCTAAGTCTACCCTTAAGTGAGACGCAGCAGCGCATGCTATTATTGTACTTAGATCAGCTTTTGTTATGGAATAAAGCGTATAATCTGACCGCAATTACCGATCCAGAAGAAGCACTGATCAAACATGTGATTGATTGTTTGGCTATTATAACGCATTTGCCGTCAGGGTCACTGCTTGATATCGGTACTGGGGCAGGTTTGCCGGCGGTTATTATCGCGATTTGCCAGCCTGAGCGTCAGTGTACGGCACTTGATAGTAATCAGAAAAAAATCCGTTTTATTAAGCAAATCAGTAGCGAGCTGGGTTTAACTAATATGCAGCCTATTGCCTCACGTATTGAAGCACATGAGGCCAGCTACGATGTGGTCACGTCCAGAGCGTTTGCCAGCTTGATTGACTTTGTTGAAGTAGCGCAGCCACGGTTGGCGGACAAGGGTTATTTATGCGCCATGAAAGGTAAAGCGCCAAGCGACGAAGAGCTACAAGCACTTGAGGGTGATTGGTTGATAAAAACCATTAAATTGACCGTACCACGCCTGCATGACAGTCGTCATTTAATTGAATTGTCGGCTAAAAATGTCTAAGCTATGAGCACCTTGTTGAGGTAGCAGTCATGCAACAGCAGTATGGTAGTGATGACAATTCAGTGCTAGGAATGACGATAGTTGACACAAAAAGAATAGAATAATAGTAACAGACCCTAATTAAATTGAGTGAGTGTATGGAAATCATAGCAATTGCGAATCAAAAAGGCGGCGTAGGCAAAACCACGACGGCAGTAAATTTGACCGCGAGCTTGGCTGCTAAGCACAAGAACGTACTGCTGATTGACTTAGACCCACAGGGCAATGCGACCAGTGGTACTGGTGTGGACAAAAACGAGCTGGGACTGACCATCGCTGATGTGCTACTTGATGGTGTGTCGCTGTCCGATGCGATTGTCAGTAGTCCTGCAGGGTTTGACGTGATCGGTGCCAATCGTGATTTGGCCGGCATGGATATTACTTTGATGGGTAAGGCTGACAGTCACGAGTTGTTTAAAACAGCGATGGCTGATTTGGTCAATGACCAAGTAGCGACGCAAAAGCAGCCATACGATTATGTGATTATCGATTGTGCGCCAAGCTTGAACTTGCTGACGATTAATGCGTTGGTTGCGACTGATGGAGTGATTATTCCGATGCAGTGTGAATACTACGCCCTAGAGGGATTGGCAGATTTGTCGCAAACCATTGAGCGTTTGACAGAGCTTAATCCTAAGCTGTATATCCGCGGTGTGGTAAGAACGCTATTTGATGCGAGGAACACATTGGCTCGTGACGTGTCTGCTGAATTAGAAGCTCACTTTGGCGATATTATGTATAAAACTCACATTCCAAGAAATATTCGCTTGGCAGAAGCGCCTGCCCATGGCCTGCCTGTGATCGCGTATGAAAGATGGTCCAAAGGGGCGCGTGCTTATCAAAAATTAGCAGCAGAAGTGATAAAACAAAGCCGCTAATGATAGGGCGCATCAGTGAATATAATGGTGTGTAAGAGAAACTGACCAGTCAGCAGTGAACGCACCCAGTTAGGTAATAAAACAATTAATATTGTATCTTTAGTAAGCCGCATTAATCATTATTTGGCTTTTATTTTAGCGTTAGAGGATAGGTAATCATGGCGAAGAAGAGAGGGTTGGCTGCCAATCGAGGCTTGGATGCCTTGTTGGGGTCAATCAAAAAAGAAAAGCAAATTACCGCCTCTGCCTTGCAAGACGATATGGCTGCGCGTGACCATGCTTTGCCAGCTGACACGCCAACTAAACATGCGCCAGCTCATCCAGACCGTGCAAAACCTAGTGAGACGTTGATTGCCAAGCCAACGGCTCCTGACACGTCTGATACCAGTCATCGAAAAGCGCGTTTGCCGCGTACGACCAGTAAAGCCGCTGCCAACAAGTCGCGTGGTATTGGCTCGGATACGAGCGTAGAAGACCAAATCAGCTTGGTGCAAATCGATGTGACGCGTTTGCAAGCTGGCAAGTATCAACCGCGCCGTGATATGAGTGAAACGGCGCTTGCAGAGCTGGCGTCTTCTATTGAACAACATGGCGTGATGCAGCCTATTGTTATACGTCCATTGCTTGCGAATGAAGATAAAAGTGAAGCATTCGTGACTCATGAAATCATTGCGGGTGAACGTCGCTGGCGTGCAGCAAAGATGGCAGGAAAGTCCGTTATTCCAGCAATTGAGCGCGCCTTATCCGATGAGTTGGCGATTGCACTAGCGCTGATTGAAAATATCCAGCGTGAAGATCTATCAGTGATCGAACAGGCTGCCGCATTACAGCGCTTTCATACAGAGTTTGGTATGAGTCACGCTATGATCGCTGAGGTAGTTGGTAAAGCACGCACGACGGTATCGAATCTACTGCGTCTGAACCAGCTGCATGATACGGTAAAGGATCATTTGGCAAACAGCGCTCTAGATATGGGGCACGCGCGTACACTTTTAGCCCTATCATCTGACCAGCAGCCTATCATTGCCCAAAAAATCATTGATGGCGGTATGACGGTGCGCGAAGCGGAAAAGCTGGTTAAATCCATTTTGCAACCACCGCCTAAAACCAACCGCACCGAACAAGTACAATCTCGCGATGCTGAGCAGTTGACGCAACGTCTGACAGACGTGCTAGGGGCGCAGGTAAAACTGAAGCATAAAAAAGACGGTCAGGGTAGCGTTGAGATATTCTTCCATAGTCAAGATCAGCTGGCCGCTTTGATTAAGCACATAGAAGCGCAGGGTTGAGGCATTAAACCCGTTTGCAGTGACGGTTCCAATTTCAAGTGTTTTGGCAATGTCTGTTTTTATAAAAATATAAAAGAGAGTCAGTATGTGGGAGTTGGTGAAAGCGGGTGGTTGGCTCATGACGCCTATTGTGGTGTGCTCAATATTGGCGTTGGTTATCATTATCGAGCGTAGCCATACTTTACAGTTTAACAAAATTGTACCGAGCAGACTGCGCGAGCAGTTGATAACCCGCCTACGGGAAAATGGGGATATTGGCCGCACACAACTGATGAACGTGAAAGAAAAAACGGCGCTTGGTGACATTTTAGCGACTGGTTTGCTGTATCGTCAGTATGGATTAGAGTCGATGACGATGCATATGCAGAATCGTGCGAGCGTGCAAGTTCACCAATTAGAAAAAAACATCAATATGCTAGGCACCATCGGGGCCATTGCGCCGCTACTAGGTTTGCTGGGCACGGTATTGGGTATTATCTCTTCATTCTTAGCGATTACGGATGGGGCGATGCAAGATCCCACAATGCTTGCAGCTGGCGTGTCACAGGCGCTCATCACTACGGCTGCAGGGATGATTGTTGCTATCCCTGCGCTTGTTGCTTATCGTTACTTTCAGCGCCGCATTATCGATATTAATGCTCAATTTGAGACCCAAGCTGGGCTTATGATTCAAGAGCTGTACGACTATCAGTTGTTTGACAGCACGCATCTTTCTGGTTTTAATCAGGCTGATCATGGTACAGCGTTAGATGGGAGGGTGGGCTATGGGTCGTCAGTGAACCCCTCAGATCTAGACAAAGTGGCCACAGCCAATGCTTAACACAGCAATCATGTTAGTAAGCCTCGAGCCTAGGGTTATTAGGTAAATTAAAGAGAGTGATATGCGCTTTAGAAAACCGACGGTTGAACCACTTGAAATTAATTTGACCCCGATGATTGACTGCTTACTGTTTTTGATCGTGTTTTTGCTACTGGCAACCTCGTTTAATCACTTTAGTCGTTTAAACATCATTCTCCCTGAAGCTGAAGGTGTCGCACTGACCGAGCAAAAAAACAGCATCGAGGTGGCGGTACAAGAGGACGGCAGTTATTTGGTCAATGGCATCACCCTTGCCAGCAGCAATGAAGCTGAGTTAACCAGCATGCTACAGCAAGAAGCGGGTAATAACCGTGATATGCTGTTTGTTATTGCCGCGGATGCCAACGCCACGCACCAATCTGTCGTGCGGGTGATGGATGTCGCTGGTAAACTCGGGTTTTTAAACCTCAATATCAGTACGGTCGTGCCACTTGGCCAACCGTTGCCGCAATAATATATAGCAAATTTTTGCCACAAATAAACCCTATAAGACTGTGTGGTAAGCACAGCCTATTCATAATATAACTCCCAAACTGAGGCTTTTATGAGCCAAGCATATCAACCTGACTCTACAAAAACTTCTGCTAAAAAAGTGTCAGTCGCATCATCAGGCACACCCAAACATAAGACATTATTGCGGCTATTGAGCTATCTAAAACCGTACTGGTGGGCCCTGCTGCTAACCATTTTAGGCTTTGCTATTAATGCGGGAACAGAAATTTGGATTGCTAAGTTATTGCAGTACATTACTGATGCTATCAATCAGAATGATCAGAGCAAGCAAAATTTGTTTCCATTTATGATTATCGGACTGTTTTTTGTACGCGGTGTCGGTAGTTTTTTGGGTAATTATTATTCTGCTTTGGTGTCACGCAATCTGGTTTATGAGCTGCGTGTGGAAGTCTTTAATAAACTGCTGCGCTTGCCAAGCTCATTTTTTCTGGCCAATCCAGCTGGTACCATCTCGTCTAAATTGATATTTGATGTTGAGCAGGTAACGGCTGCTAGTACAGACTCAATGAAGACCTTATTACGTGATGGTTTGACAGTCGTGGCACTGATAGGTTTTTTGCTTTATAGCAATTGGCGCCTGACCTTAATTTTATTTGTCGTACTCCCTCCTATATTGTGGTTAATCCGTGTGGCCTCCAAGCGCTATCTTAGACTGTCTAAAGGCATACAAGAGACGATGGGCGACGTCAGTCACATCACTAATGAGGTTATCGGTGGCTATCAAGTGGTCAAAAACTATGGTGGGCAAGCCTACGAAGCCAAGCGTTTTGATAAAACCTCAAAAAAGAACTTGCGCCAGGGTATGAAGGTCGTCGTGACCAACAGCATCAATACGCCAGCCGTGCAGCTACTAATGGCAATAGCCATGTCGGTTGTGGTATGGCTCGCCTTGCGTCCAGCGGTGATAGACAACATCTCTGCCGGTGCCTTTATCTCCTATATCGCGGCTGCAGGCTTGCTCAGTAAGCCGGTGCGTTCGCTGACTGATGTCAACCAAAAACTGCAAAAAGGGCTTGCCGCTGGTGAATCAATATTTGCGTTATTAGATGAGCCAGAAGAACAAGATACAGGGGTGCTTAGCCCAGCTTTGACAGGTGAAATCAAACTGGATAATGTTAGCTTGGTTTATCCAGACTCTACTGTGGCCTTGCGTGACTTTACGTTAGACGTAAGAGCGGGTGAGACGGTAGCTTTGGTCGGGCGAAGTGGCGCGGGCAAATCGTCTTTGGTTAATCTGTTGACACGTACTTTATCGACCACGTCAGGTCACATTACGCTAGATGGTATACCGATTGAGGATATTACTCTCGAGTCTCTACGCGCGCAGATTGCGATGGTCAATCAGCAAGTGGTGCTGTTTAATACCACCGTATTTAACAATATCGCTTATGGTGGCTTAGCCAATAAGACACAAGCGGAAGTTGAGAGAGCCGCAAAAGATGCCTTTGCGCATGATTTTATTATGAAGATGCCAAACGGCTATCAAAGTCAAATCGGTGCAGAAGGGTTACAATTGTCTGGCGGACAGCGTCAGCGCTTATCGATTGCTCGTGCCTTATTAAAAGATGCGCCAATTTTGATCTTAGATGAAGCCACCAGCGCCCTTGATAATGAATCAGAATACTACATTCAGCAAGCGCTTGATAATGTTATGAAAGACCGTACAACGTTGGTCATTGCTCACCGTTTGACAACGATTGAGTCAGCCGATCGTATCGCTGTCTTAGATGGTGGGCAGATTGTTGAGCTCGGCACCCATGATGAGCTGATGCAGCAACAAGGCCACTATGCGCAAATGTATGAACGTGATTTTGAGTAAGTGTAGTAGATATTTTAGGACAACTTTGACGTTTACGCAGCGTTAAACCAGTAGGATAAATGGCCAACCCTAATGAGTATTGAGACGACAGTAACGCGTGCATGGCAACGTCAAGCCGCTTGGCTATGGCTGCTGCTACCTATTAGCTGGTTATATGGCCTCATTACGACGATTCGTCGTTATGCTTATAAGGTGGGGGTGTTATCCAGTTATCGTGCGCCCGTACCTGTTATGGTTATTGGCAATATTAGTGTAGGCGGTAGTGGCAAGACACCATTGATTATTGCTTTGGTAGACTACTTGCAAGATCAAGGCATTAAAGTTGGTGTTATTAGCCGCGGCTATGGCGGCGACACCAGCCAGATGCCAACGCTGGTTAGAGACACCAGTTTGCCCAATGTGGTAGGGGATGAGCCCTGTTTAATTGTCAACATGACAGGGGTGGCCATGGCGGTATGCCCCAATCGCGCGCAAGCGATTACCACCTTGTTAGAGGCTTATCCTGATTTGCAATTGATTATTGCCGATGATGGTTTACAGCACTATGCTCTGCAACGTGATATCGAATGGATTGTGGTAGATGCGGCACGGGGTTTTGGTAACAAACAGCTACTACCCACAGGGTTTTTACGTGAACCAATGTCACGGTTAGAAGGGGCAAGTGTCATTTACCATAAAAGCCTAGAGGCTGTAGCAGCTCAGACTCGTAAACGTCAAAAGGACAGTCGTCAGCCTCAAGTTAATGACCAGACAATGCATCTAAAAGCAGATGATATGCAGCTTTTATGGCAATCTGCATCATTTAATAATCCCATAAGTAGCAAACCGCCTAAAAAGGGTAGCAAGGTACATGCAGTGAGTGGTATCGGCTATCCGCAGCGCTTTTTTGATACCTTAAACTTACTTGGCTTTGAAGTTATCGGGCATCCTTATCCTGACCATTATGATTTTAGCTTGGCTGAGCTGTTACAGTATAGCGATTATCCAGTCGTTGTTACCACAAAAGACGCGGTAAAAATAAGAGCGCTTTTATTAAAGTATACCGCCGAGCAAGCGCTAACGGATGAGTATATAGAACTGGTGAGTAGGTTATGGGTGTTACCCGTCACCGCCGTGCTCTCTGACAGCTGTTATGCTCGTTTGGAGCAGCAGCTAAAACAGGTAGGCATTCAAATCAAAAAAAAGTAAAGACACCAAAGCAAACAATGGATAATGCTGTAAACCATATAAAAATTGCCATAGGAATAACGCATGTTACCAGTCGACCTCACAACCGCTAAAACGCATATTGTCATTCCTGCGCGCTTTAAAAGCACACGGCTACCCGGTAAGCCATTATTGAGTATTCATGGCAAGCCCATGATTCTTTGGGTAGCTGAAAAGGCACAGGCAGCACATTTCGCGGATGATATGTGCATTGCCACGGATGATGAGCGCATTGCGCAAGTATGCACGGATGCTGGGTTTGAGGTGGTGATGACCAGTAGTGAGCACGTGTCAGGCACTGACCGTTTGGCCGAAGTCGCTGCTCTCAAAGGTTGGGCTGAGCATGATATTATCGTCAATATGCAGGGTGATGAACCACTGGTGCCGCCGTTATTATTGGAGCAAGTGAAGACGCTTTTGGTAGCAGACAGTGACAGCGTGATGGCCACTTTGTGTGAGCCTATCGACGACTATGAGACTTTTATGCGTCCATCAGTGGTCAAAGTGGTCAGTCAACATTCTGAGAGCAGACAACGTGCGTTGTACTTTAGCCGAGCACCCATTCCTTGCGAGCGTGATGTTGTATTGGCCAATGAGCGTGACAAACAACCACCAAAAAATGCTTATCGTCATTTAGGGTTGTATGCTTATCGCGTCAGTCTGTTGCAGCAGTTTGTGCATTGGCCACAAACACCGCTTGAGGTACTCGAAAGCCTAGAGCAACTACGGGTTTTAGAGAATGGTGGACATATCGCGATTGCCGCCGCTGCCTGCCAGTTACCAGCAGGTGTCGATACCCAAGAAGACTTGGATCGTTTAAATGCGATGAGCTTAGCCGATTTTCAAAACCCTGCTGAATCATAGCCATGAGTGATATGATGGAAAATAAAGGCGTAGTAGAGACCACAGACAGCATGTATTTTGCGCCGTTATTACCGTGGCAGCGAGAATTGTGGTCGCAATTGACGCAGCGGGTGCTGACGTCACAGCAGTCTTTGCCTCATGCGCTGCTCGCAGCAGGTATGCAGGGGATGGGCAAACGTGCGTTTGTATGGCGGTTCGTGGCTTGGTTACTGTGCCATGAGAGAGACCGCCATCCCACAGGTGCTTGTACAGAATGTGAGAGCTGTCAGTGGCTAAAATCAGGGACGCATCCAAGCTTGCAAGTGTTACCGATTGCTTGTATGCCAAATGGTGTGGACCATGCTGATAACACAGAAAAATTGAGTAGCAAAGCAACAGATAAAAAAAATGCCAAAGCAGTTAGCAGTAGCACACTTAAGATTAAAGTGGATGACATTCGTGCCTTGCAGCCTTTTATTTATCAAGGTGGGCAAGGGATGCGCATTTGTGTGTTAGATCATGCTGAGCAAATGACAGTTGCTGCGGCCAACGCGTTACTCAAAACGTTAGAGGAACCACAAGCACAGGTTCATTTGTTTTTAATGAGTGATGCGCCCGCCCAGTTATTGCCCACCATCAAAAGTCGTGTCCAGCAGCTGGCATTGCAAACAATTGAGTCTACGGTAGCCGTTGATTATGTGACACAAGCGCTAGGCCATACCATCAATCGTGAAGCGGTCAGTACGGCGGCAATTGAGCAGCTTATCCAACTTGCAAATGGTGCACCGCTCGCCGCGATAGCCATGGCGCAAGCACCATGGTATGACAAGCGTGCCCTGTGGCTGACCACGTGGCAGGCATTACGTAGTGGTAAGCGCAGTAGTGTGGCCGCAAGTGATTATTGGCAAAATCAGCTGGATGTCAAAGAATTTATCCAACTGTCTGAGATGATGCTGCTTGATTTGCGCCGTGTCTGTCTAGGGCTGAGCGCTCTACAAAATGATGTCAATCTAACAGCGATTTTAGACGTTTATCAACCTGCTGACAGTGGACTTGTAGCGTTTGCCAGTAGCTTACAAGAGGGCAAAACTGCGCTGCAACAAAATGTGCAAGAAAAATTTGTCTATGATAAGCTGATGCAAGAATTGGCATCCTTATAAAGAACTACATAAAGAACTACTATCGCGATTCATGATAGCTTGTTTGATGCGTCATAAAGGTGTTGGTCTATATACCATTAGTAACACATATCATATCCAATTAATGAAGGAAGCTGACTATGGCAATGCCAGGACGTGGCGGGATTTTAACCTGTCATATTGAAAATATCGACACGTTATACGCCAGCTATCTCTCCTTTGTAAACAATGGCGCCTTATTTGTGCCCTCGAACCAAGCTCAGCAATTAGGCAATGAAGTGTTTATCGCTGTTACTTTACCCAACTCTAGCGAACGTTTACCCATGAATGGCAAGGTGGTTTGGATAAACTCTAAAACACAAGGCGGACGTCCAGCCGGTTTTGCGGTGCAGATTGGGACTGATGTGGCGGGTCAAAGAATTAAAAACGAAGTTGAAAGATTATTGGCGGGTAAAGTAGAGGGTGTGCAGTCCACTTATACCATGTAAGGTTTGTCTTATCTGTACCTATCTACAATGAAAACGACTGTATCAGGGCTAGGCTTTGTACAAATCATCGAAAAAAACCGCGTTATAAGCATATAAGGCGGTTTTTTTGTCGGCGAAATAAGCGTTGATAGAATGAGTACGGTTAATAACGGGGTGGTACATACATGTCGTCTGGTATAGGTTCGCGATAGTACTCGTCATCACGTTTGCGCTCAGGTAACTCCACCTCTTCCCGAGGCACTTCTTTGTAAGGGATTTGTTCTAGTAGGTGCGCAATACAGTTTAGCCTTGCGCGTTTTTTATTATTTCCTTCGACAACCCACCATGGGGCTTCAGGAATATGAGTCCGCTCAAACATGGTCTCTTTTGCCTTGGTGTAGTCCTCCCACCGTCGCCGAGATTGTAAATCCATCGCTGACAGCTTCCATTGTTTAAGGGGATCATGGATACGGCTCATAAAGCGCGAGTGCTGCTCATCATCGGTAATTGAAAACCAATACTTTACTAAGCGGATGCCTGAACGTACCAACATACGTTCAAATTCAGGAACCGACTGAAAAAACTCTTCATATTGCTCATCAGTACAAAAGCCCATGACGCGCTCGACACCCACACGGTTGTACCAACTACGATCAAACAGAACAATTTCTCCCGCTGCGGGCAAGTGTGCTACGTAACGCTGAAAATACCATTGTGATTGCTCGCGCTCAGTCGGTGCAGGTAGGGCGGCCACTCTACAAACGCGTGGGTTTAAACGCTGAGTGATACGTTTGATCGCACCACCTTTACCTGCAGAGTCCCGACCTTCAAATATCACGACGATACGCTCGCCGCGATCAACCACCCAATCCTGTAATTTGATAAGCTCTCGCTGTAGTCGCACCAATTCTTGGAAATACGTACGGCGATCCAACCTTTCTTGTTCGCTCATCTCGCGTCCGTCAAAACGAAAATCACGGATGTAATCATCTATTTCGTTTTCAAGCTCTTCATCATAAGTGTCAATGAGGTCTTCATGCATCTTACGACGTAGCTCGTCGTTAAAGACTTCTTTGTCCATACGTTCAATAAAGCTGTCTTGTTCAGGTGTGCTAAGCTCCTTACGCTCTTGCCGCGTTAGGGATTTTGGGTCAATGGCCGATGGGATATTACCCATAAAAAACTCCTAATAGTGTTGTTATGATTTTTATTGGTTATCCCCTTACTTTAGCATATCTCCTAGTGCGGCTATGAGTTGGCTACGTTTTATTATTGTGTTATTGAAGAGAGTTTGACTAAGTTGTTTTTTTGGGATGGAGTGAGCACACAAAAACACCCTTTAATCTATGGATTAAAGGGTGCCGTAAAATACCAAAGCTACTTGTTTGTTGACTACAGCAAATAAAGATCTATTTCTCTAATATGCAAGTCACCCCTTGACCACCAGCGGCACAGATAGAAATTAGGGCACGGCCAGAGCCTTTTTGATCCAGTAACTTAGCAGCAGTGGCTAAAATACGACCACCAGTCGCAGCGAATGGGTGGCCTGCCGCCAATGAGGAACCATTTACATTGAGTTTGCTGCGATCAATAGACCCAAGCGGTGCATCAAGCCCTAAACGCTCTTCACAGAATGTCTCGTCTTCCCAAGCCGCGAGTGTCGATAACACTTGTGAAGCAAAGGCTTCATGGATTTCATAAAAATCAAAATCTTGTAGCGTCAAACCAGCACGTTCAAGCATGCGCGGTACGGCATAGGCTGGTGCCATTAGTAGCCCTTCTGTCGTTCCAGACTTACCAATGAAGTCAACGGCAGCAGTTTCTTGATGAACGATATAAGCCAGTGGCTTAAGACCATGTTCTTTTGCCCACTCATCAGTACCTAATAGGACACAAGAAGCGCCATCGGTTAGGGGGGTAGAGTTGGCAGCTGTCATCGTTGGATTGGCGTTCTTTTTGCCGAACACAGGTTTTAACTTACCTAGCTTTTCCAACGTAGTATCTGGGCGTAAGTTATTGTCACGTGTCAGACCTTTGTATGGAGTGATTAAGTCATCAAAGAAACCTTCATCGTAGGCACGCGCAAGGTTTTGATGGCTGTTGAAAGCAAGCTCATCTTGGGCTTCGCGGCTGATATTCCACTCAAGTGTGGTGATTGCTTGGTGTTCACCCATCGACAGTCCAGTACGGGGTTCACCGTTTTGCGGCGAATCTATCAAGTCTTTTGGGTTGAGGCCCATCAGTGCTTTTAAACGTTGTTTGTTGTTTTTTGCGGCACCTAATTTAATCAGTACTTTACGTAGACCATCGCCAATTGCGATAGGCGCATCAGAGGTGGTATCGACACCGCCGGTAATGGCTGAATCGATAAGTCCTAACGCAATTTTATTGGCAGAGGCAAACGTCGCTTGCAAACCAGTACCACACGCTTGCGAGATGTCATAAGTTGGCGTATGGGGATTAAGTGCTGTGTTTAGAGTGGCTTCACGAGTTAAATTGATATCACGGCTTAGCTTCATGACTGCACCTGCCACCACTTCACCCAATACTTCGTCTTGCAGGTTGTAGCGTTCAATCAGACCGTCTAAAGCGGCAGTCAGCATGTCTGTATTGCTGACATCAGCGTATGAGCCGTTTGAACGGGCAAATGGGATACGGTTACCACCTAAGATAGCCACCCGGTTTTGACCTGAGGCTGGCTTGGTTTTGCTGGCTTTTTTAGCCGTATTCGCTGATTTTTTGTTAGCTGTCTTTTCAGCTTTATCATCCTTTGCTTCTTTTTTGGTACTGGTTGACTGGTTATCCGTAGGTTTTACGTCAGCCGCTTTTGAGTTTGCAACCGTGTCAAAAACATTTGGCTCATTGGTGTCGGTAGTAGCGGAATCAGTCACTGAGTCTTTGTTATCTTCGTCATGAGCTTTTACAACCGTGCTTTCGACAACAGGGCTATCAGAGTGATTATTTTTATTACTCATAGTATTATCCTTAAAAAATATGGGTAGAAGAAAAATGGGCGTTCAAATCAATAAAATAAAAAGTATGGGTTAAATCAGTGAAAACAAACAATGAGCAAATACTATCATTTATGCCGCCTTATAGATGTTTAAGATAAAGCGTTTTTTATACCCTTAATGTATGTCTTTGGCAAATTGTGTGTCACTTTTATAAGAGCAGTCACCACTTTGGGCGCACAAACACCATTTACATATACCAGTGAGTATCAAGTACTGGCATTGCATATTGGTGTTTTTAATAATATATTGTTATCGATAATTGCATTCCCCATAACTTATAGGTCTAATTTTAGCACAATCTGGTATTTTTTGACGCTAGAAAAGATTGCCAGCTTGTATACTAGCTTGTTTACAGATTGTTGTAGACATCGGCAGTTTTTGGACTTGTTTATGATGAAAGTGTATAGTTAAGATAAGTTTTAGACCCATTTATGAAATATCGATGATGATGTTGATGCGCCTATACATATAATAGGAGCATTGCATTTTCTGTTTACTATTATTTAACCATTAGCTATAGGATTATATTATGTCAGACCGTTATGGTGATTTTGTTCAGTCTTCTATTGGCAAAAAGGTTGCCAAGAATCTAGGCTTACCTTTACCTGTGTCTCTTGATCGTTTTGAGAGTGGTGAGCGTTTGGTACGCGGGAGTGTGCTGGTTGGACGCGCTGATGGTGAGAATAAAAGTGTTAGCGAGTCAGTAGCGCGTATTTTGGCAGACGTCCATGCAGAAGTTTTCGTGAATAGTCGTGATGATATCAAAGACGCACTTGCAGATGCAGGCGTAGAAGCAAAAGCCAACACGGGTGGCGATGATAAATTCAAAGTTTTATTGTTTGATGCCAGTAATATTAGTAACGCCGATCAGCTCAAAGAAGTATATGAGTTCTTTCACAGCGTTGCTCGTCGCGTCGAAAAATCTGGTCGCGTGATCGTCATTGGCCGTCCGCCAGAACGCATTACTGATATCGATACTGCTTTGGCGCAGCGTTCGCTTGAAGGCTTTGTAAAGTCAGTGGGTAAAGAGTTTAAGCGTGGTGTTACCGCTCAGCTTATCTATGTTGAAGAAGGGGCTGAGCAAAACCTAGATTCGACTTTGCGCTTCTTTACGTCAGCACGTTCAGCCTATGTCTCAGGACAGGTAGTACGTGTTAGCAAAGGCGAGTCAGTCGATGTGGATTGGACTCAACCACTAGGCGGAAAAACCATGCTGGTGACTGGTGCCAGTCGCGGTATCGGTGAAGCCATCGCCCGTGTATTGGCCCGCGAAGGCGCTCATGTTATCTGTCTTGACGTACCGCAGCAACAAGCGGATCTGCAAAAAGTTGCTAGCGAAATCAGCGGCTCTATCTTAACCGTTGATATTACTAGTGATGACGCTGGCGCCCAAATTGCAGACGCAGCGCAAAAGCGCGGTGGTTTGGACTCAGTCATTCACAATGCTGGCGTGACTCGTGATAAGACGTTGGCAAAAATGGACGAGAAAAAATGGGACATGGTTATCGATATCAACTTAAGCAGTATTGCTAAGTTGAACCGTTACTTGTTAGACAATGATATCCTAAAAGAAAACGCGCGTATCGTCTGTGTCTCATCAATCTCAGGTATTGCTGGTAACATGGGTCAAACCAATTATGCGACTTCTAAAGCGGGTGTTATTGGCTTGGTTAATGCCACAGCGAAGCAATTAGAAGACAACGCAAAAGGCATGACAATCAATGCTGTTGCCCCAGGATTCATCGAAACCCAAATGACCGAAGCCATTCCTTTTGCCATTCGTGAAGCAGGTCGTCGCATGAACTCAATGAGCCAAGGTGGTTTACCAGTAGATGTGGCTGAGACCATCGCGTGGTTGGCATCGCCTGCGTCTGGCGGTTTGAATGGCAACACAGTACGCGTTTGTGGTCAAAGCTTGCTCGGTGCGTAGCCCTCACCGCACAGTAAGCGTAGATAGGGTTTAGGTAGCTGGTAAATGTATGATATGTCATATTATTTCCAAATTACCTCACATATGCTTACGAAAAAATTGCTGATAAATTGTAATAAAGCTGCCCAAGGGTGGCTTTTTTATGATAAAAACACAAGGACTACAAGCTAAATGGCGCTTTGCCGTTGTAGCATTTTATGCGATTATTAGAATATAAGCTTATAACTCATTTAATGACAGGCTTTTATCAACGTCTTCATAGCATCTTTAGGTGCCTCAAGAAAATTTGCTCAAGCCCCACTTAGGATTTATTTATGTCAGACAAACATTATGATGCGTTGCCAAAAGCGCATACTACCTACGCCAATATCGTAAAAAGTTTACTGCCTATCGGCAATAGTGGCAAAATTAGTAGAGAACAATTGCCGCAAGCGACTTATTATGTGGATGATCTGCACATCGATCAGGAAAATTTAAACGATTATCGTAAAATCTGCGGTTTTACGGATAACGGTAAAGTGCCTATTACCTATTTTTCGGTACTGTCCCAAACACTGCAAATGAACATGATGGTCAAAGAGCCATTCCCGTTTGCCATGTTAGGTTTGGTGCATGTTGATAATAGTGTCACTCAGTATCGTCCTATTGGTGAGCGTGAAACGGTGGCCATGTCAGTCACTTTTGATAATTTACGTGACCATGCCCAAGGACAACAGTTCGACTTTGTGACTACCGTCAAATCAGAGAATGAGGTGATTTGGGAGGGGACCTCAACTTATCTGTCACGCAGCAAAAAGCCTAGCAGTAGCAAAGACAAGAAAAGCACCCCACGCCCCGTCACGGTTAAACCGCTGGTTAACGAGGAAGGGGTGCATAGTATCTTTGAGGTGCCAGAAGATATTGGCCGTCGTTATGCGTTTGTTTCAGGGGACTTCAATCTTATCCATTTACATCCACTATCAGCGCGTGCATTTGGCTTTCCTAAGGCGATTGCTCACGGTATGTGGTCAAAGGCTAAGTGTCTTGCCATGATGGATGAGCTGCCTGACGCGTGTACAGTCGACGTCTCATTTAAGCTGCCAATCTTTTTGCCCGCTGAAGTCGAACTGATCGCTGATCCGGTCGCACAGCTTGAAAACACAGAAGACACTTGTGTGTTTGGCTTGTATAGCTCAAAAAATGACAAGCCACATCTGGCAGGGGTTGTGACGCTACAGAGCGATAGTAAATAGCAGACGACAGTTTTTATCTTAACCGCCATATTTAACGAACAAATTTATCATTATGACTTCACAAAAAAAAGTAACCAGCAAATATCAATCTGATAGCGCTGCGGTGGCTGATATAGCCGCTGCCAACGACAGCGCTAGCAACGAAGCCACCACTGACAGTAGCCCTGCTGATAATGGTGTGGATCTCGCTAACGTTTTTGACACTTATTTTCGTCCTGATGCAAACACCATAGTCTGCGGAGCGCTTGATAATGAAAAGGTGGCCAGCTTAGCGCAAGCTGGCGTTGAGCTGGTGATTAACTTGCAGCCTGATGATGAATTGAGCTTTGATGAGGCAGCCGCAGTTGAGCATGCAGGTATGCACTATGAGCATCTGCCGATCAATGGCGCTGCCGACTTAAAACAGCTTAAAATACTGGCGTTTGATAATATATTGCGCCAGTATCATGGCAAAAAAATAGCCATGCATTGTGGGTCAGGCAATAGAGTGGGTGCGGCAATTGCGCTGCGTGCAGGTTGGCTGCGTGGCCGTAAGATGGATACTGCTATGGAACGTGGGCGTAGTCATGGTTTGACGAAGCTTGAGCAAGAGGTCCATAATCGTTTGTTGGTGCCGCGCTAAGATAAGAATATGATAAAGTGTGATTAAGCAGCACTGAGTACCAAAGAGGCGACCAATAGGTGGCCTTTTTTGTGAGCACGCAATCTATCAAAACCGCGAAAGAGGCGCCACCCGACATTAGGGTAGAGGTGAGTTTCGCTTAGTGTTTATTATATAGTCATAAAAATTATATACTGAAACAAGC
>JGI24025J20009_10000061_pt1 | contig 81920 bp, 98 predicted proteins | sample Cruoilmetagenom3_FD_20009 | JGI IMG/M metagenome (IMG submission 20009)
GTCGGGGAGCACACAGGGACAGTCTATAGCGAGCTGCGGCAGGAGATTCTTCAATTAAGAGGAGAGTTGGAGAAAGAGAGCGCCAGGCAACGAGAATTGGAAAGGGCAAGGAGCATCGCCTGGGAGACATATACCACACTTGACAGTAAGACGGCCGAAGTGAAAGTAGCAGCCCAAGTGCAGGATGCTATAGTTCGGGTGGCTGCACTCGCCACTGTGCCTGACAGACCCGTTACGCCTCGCAAAGCGATGAACATCGGGATTGCCCTGGTGCTGGGATTAGTCATCGGTATACTCAGCGCCTTCGGAGCTGAATACTTTAAGGGAAAGCGCAGAGAGGAAATAAAGAGCGACGAGAGCTAAAATTCACTTATAGACTTTGCAGAGTAATGCTCTCAGCGGCGAGCCGCCGCTTATCTCATTGCAGTGGTCAGGGTCATCATCGGTAAGAACACTGATATTTGAGCCGCTCAGTGGCATTGTAACAGACACAGCACAGCTCATATTTATTCCCACTCTATAGTTGCCGGTGGTTTGCTGGTGATATCATAAACTACCCGATTAACATTGGGTACTTCATTAACTATGCGGTCAGATATCCTCGCCAATAGCTCGTGAGGTAAGCGTGCCCAATCAGCAGTCATGGCATCGTTGCTGGTCATGGCTCTCAATGCGATGAGATAACCATAAGTCCTGAAATCGCCCATAACACCAACGCTCTTGATATCAGTAAGCACAGCAAAACTTTGCCATAACTCTCGATAAAGCTTGGCCTTCTTGATTTCATTCATTACTATCCAATCAGCAGCGCGAAGTATCTCAAGGCGTTCCCTGGTCACCTCGCCAATAGTTCGGATAGCAAGCCCTGGCCCTGGGAATGGCTGACGCCAGATTACTTCCTCAGATAAGCCCAGAGTCAATCCCACCTCGCGAACTTCATCCTTAAACAAATACCGCAGGGGTTCAATAAGGCTAAACTTCATCTTCGTGGGTAATCCTCCAACATTGTGATGGCTCTTTATTTTAACCGCTGCCTTGGTTTCTGCAGAGGTGCTTTCGATGACATCAGGATAGAGAGTGCCCTGGGCGAGAAAATTTATCTTACCCAGCTTAGCCGCCTCTCTTTCAAAAACTCGAATAAATTCGTTTCCTATCAGGCGACGCTTCGCCTCAGGATCAATTACACCCTGCAGCCGCTTCAGAAATCTATCGGCGGCATCTACATAGACCACATCCATTTTGAGATTGCGCTTGAAGGTATCAAGCACTCTCTCAGGTTCTTCGCGCCGCAATAAGCCATTATTGATAAAGATGCAAGTGAGCTTATTGCCGATAGCGCGGTCAATAAGAGTGGCGGTTACCGCGGAATCAACTCCACCAGAAAGAGCACAGACGACCCTTCCATCTCCCACCTGCTCTCTAATTTTGTTTACGCCATCAAGGATAAAATTCTGCGGCGTCCAATCTCCCTTACAGCCACATACATGGTAGACGAAGTTCTTGAGCATCGTTTTCCCCTGAGGAGTGTGGCTTACCTCAGGGTGAAACTGAAGCCCGAAAACGCTCCTGTCATTGCCAATAACGGCTGAGGGAGAATTTTCAGTATAGGCCAGGACTTTGAATTCAGGAGGCAACTTTGTTACCTCATCACCATGGCTCATCCACACCGGGAGAGAAGCAGGAAGATCAACAAATAGAGGAGAATCCAAAGCATTTATGTGCAGAATAGCATGTCCATATTCGCGCTTTGCTCCAGAAACTACCTCACCTCCCAACTGATGCACAATGGCTTGCAACCCATAGCAAATGCTCAACACTGGCAAACGGCTTTCATATATATAGGGCAAAGGCAAAGGAGCTCCAGCTTCATAAACACTGTAGGGGCCTCCGGAAAGAATAAAACCTTTGGGGCTGAGAGGAGCTATCTTTTCCCAGGGCGTGTCATGGGGGACAAGTTCACAATAAACATGGCATTCACGTACTCGCCGGGCAATGAGCATGCTGTATTGAGAGCCAAAGTCAATAACCACTATGGTTTCCCTCCGGGCAGGAGGTGGTTTGGGCTCAATTACGGGTTGCTCACCGCGCAATTCTTTGGCAAGCTCCAGATAAGTGGAGACTTCGATATCATCGCTGGTAGCAATCCGGTGGCTCTGTACTTCTTTTTTCATTTCTAGAATCGCAGTGCCGGATAGATGCTAGCTTATCACCATGATATGTTAAATTCAAGGAAGATATCGCTGGCTTACCACCACTAACTACAATCAGTCTTCGCCTTCCCATCACGAGGGCAATTCGAGCAGACTTGGAACAGGCTCCATAATTCCTGAGTCGCCACACCACCATAGCCCGGTCGGGGACAAGCCCCGACCCTACGAGATGCAACCGTAGTCGCTACACTATCTTAGTAACCGTAGTGGCGGGGTTTATCCCCGCCTTATTCTCACAATGGCATAAAAGGCTGTCTAAAGTGTCCTCTGTTTATCTGAACTAGACCAAGAAGGTATCGCTGGCTTACCACCACTAACTACAATCAGTCTTCGCCTTTCTCGATTTGCCGCAATCTGGCATCACCGATACCGAAGTGATGGGCTATCTCATGCTTTACTACCTTCTGTATCTCAGAAGCAATGTCGGCATCACGCTGGCATCGAGCTTCGATGGGCTTCTGGAATATTGTTATTTTATCCGGTGGCACCAGGCCATAATGTGCGCCTCTCCTGGTCTGGGGCACACCCTCGTAGAGACCTAACAGCGTTCGGCCATGCCTCAGGCCTACCCTGGCCAATTGACCAGGGCTTGGGAACTCCTCCACCACAACGTCAACGTTCTGCAGATTGATGAGAAACTCATCAGGCAAATCCTCGACTGCCCTCGCCACCAAGCATTCGAATCTTTCTTTATCCACAGCCTGAGCCTCTGCTAATCGGCTCTGATAAAAAGCACCTTATCTTCAATGACGGTGCCAATCAGTTCCGTGTTCTTCATACTCACAATTTGTAAACCGATTGATGGGCGCAGTAGCAATTCTACCGTCTGCGCCAATAAAGCGCATTTCGGGTTCTCCTTGCTCATCAACGAATATATCTACTATTTCCACTTTTTCCTCTTCTCCACTACCCCGATGAAAAATAGCTTTCATGGTTAATTTCAACGCACCCATCATGTTATACTAGCACCAAGATGGCGAATACACCAGAAGACACTCTGAAAGAGGCGGTCAGAATTCTCAAGGATGGAGGAGTGATCGCTTTTCCCACAGACACAGTTTACGGTCTGGGAGCTGCCGCCTTCAACTTGAAAGCTGCGGAGAGAATCTACGAGATAAAAAAACGCTCCAGGCGCTTACCACTCCCCTTACTTATTGCCGATTTATCTCAGCTAAATAGCATAGCCAAACCGCCACACGGAATTGCCTTGTTCCTGGCCCAGCGCTTCTGGCCTGGCGGGTTAACCCTGGTTTTACCCAAGGCAGACTCGCTGTCCTCTTATTTACCTCAGAGTCCTACAGTGGCAGTACGCCTGCCCAATCATCCCATCTGCCTGACTCTTATCCGAAGCCTGGGCAGCCCTGTAATTGGCACCAGCGCCAACCTCAGCGGCAATCCGCCCGCCTTGAGTGCTGGTGAAGTGAGACAACAGTTGGGAAACAAAGTTGACTTCATTATAGAAGGCGAATGCTTCACCGCTGTCGAATCAACTATTGTGGATGCCACCAAGGGAAAGCCGCTGATTCTACGCCAGGGAGTTGTATCTCAACAAAAGATTGATGAAGCGATGGAAGAATATCGGGAAAGCAAAAACGATGCGTGTTGCCTTAGGCTGTGACCACCGCGGTCTTAAAACAAAACAAGCAGTGATGCAACTTCTTCAAGAGTTAAATCACGCTTATCAAGATTTTGGCTGCTACAGCACTGATTCCGTGGATTACCCCGATATCGCCCAAAAAGTGGCAAGCGCAGTGGCTTCAGGAAATTTCGACCATGGCATCCTGGTATGCAGCACAGGGATAGGCATGAGCATAGCAGCCAACAAAATAAAAGGCATAAGGGCAGCCCTGTGCCATGATGTCTTCACAGCAGAGAGAGCCCGTCAGCACAACGATGCCAATATCTTGTGCCTGGGAGCAGAAGAGATGAGCGCCGATTTGATATCGAAAATTGTTAAAAGCTACTTGGCCACCAACTTTGAAGGCGGCAGGCATATACGAAGATTAAATAAAATAAAGATTCTGGAAACAAATTCCTGATAGAGAGGTAAGAATGGGAATACCCAATACCACAGAAAGATGCACCTTGATGAATGTTGCCCTGGGGAAGGAAAAGGCTGACCTGGTGATTGCCGGCGGTGACCTTGTCGATGTTTACAGCGGGGAAATCCTGAAGGGATATTCCGTGGCTGTCAAAGGGGAACGGGTAGCTTCCATCGCCGAAAAGCTCGACCACACCATTGGACCTGAGACCAAAGTTATTAACGCTTCAGGAAAAACCATTATACCGGGACTTGTTGACGGACATACCCATCTCACAGGAACACCAACGTATTATACTCCCTACGAGTTTCTTCGTTATGCTATGAAAGGCGGCAATACCACCATTATTACTGAGACAATGGAGATGGCCTTCGTCCAGGGATATTCCGGTTTAGTTGAACTTCTGGAAGCTCTTAAAAACCAACCAATAAAATTCTTTGCCACTGTGCCTGCTGTGAATACCTTAAGTGAGGAGCTAAAACAGAGAGCGGTGGATATCGAGTCTCTCAGCAGGCTTATGCAGTGCCCCATGGTAGTAGGTATAGGCGAGACTTACTGGCAGACGGTAACTCAAGAAAATGAGCGCTTCTGGGAGCTTTCCTCCAGAGCCTTAGAACTGGGAAAGACTCTCGAGGGACATGCCGCCGGAGCCCAGAAAGAGAAACTCACTGCTTATCTCTGCAGCGGTATTTCCTCCTGCCATGAATCAATAAATTCAGAAGAGGCATTGGAAAAGCTGAGACAGGGAATCTTCGTTATGATGAGGGAAGGGAGCGTTCGCAAAGACCTTGAGGCTATCTCCAGGCTAAAAGACGAGAAAATTGATTTCAGACGCCTGGTGCTGGTAACCGATGATGTAGGTCCTCAAGAACTGATAGAGAAAGGGTATATGGAATTTGTGGTGCAAAAAGCCATTGACCTCGGATTCGAGCCTGTAACAGCAATCCAGATGGCTACTCTGAATCCAGCCGAGCACTTCCATCTGGATGGCTTCCTCGGTGGAATCGCCCCGGGAAGATATGCCGATATCTTAATTATCCCCGACCATCGAACTATCCAGCCAGAATATGTTATCAGCAATGGTAAGCTTATCGCCCACAGAGGAGAATTACTGCTGGAGCCCAGGAAATTCAACTTCTCCAGAGGCAGCGTGGGAAGTTTTCGGAGAATCGCAGCCGTTGACCTGGCTATTTCAACAAAAACTAAGAGGCAGGCAAAAATAAGAGTGATAAATCAGGTAACCGGACTGGTAACCAAGGAATTCCTGGCTGACCTTCCCATCCTGGATGGAGAAATCAAAGCTGACCCCGCTCAGGATATCCTCAAAGCAGCTTTGCTTTCCAGCGGCGGCAGAATTTTCACCGGGTTCATCAAGGGATTTGGTTTAAGTCAGGGGGCTATAGCCACCAGTGCTCCCTGGGATGCCTGCGCCATTGTCTCCGTGGGAGCGGCTGGGGAAGACATTGCTGGAGCAGTAAACCGGGTGATTGACCTGGGGGGAGGAATAGCAGTTTATAGCAATAATAAGATTCAAGCTGAATTACCGCTGCCCATAGCCGGAATCCTCTCTGACCTGCCGCTGGAGACCATAGTACAGAAATTACAGGAAATTCAGAAAAGGCTCGGCGAACTTGGCTGCTTTCTCCTTGACCCTATCTTAACTTTAGCCACTATTGCCACCCCCGCTATTCCATTTCTGCGCCTTTCGGAAGATGGGCTGGTGGATGTGAAGTCGGGCAAGGTAGTCGATCTTATAGTCGACTGAGCTTGCCTACCAGGATAGCTTCGAATCAGGGAGAAAGGTTAGTTTTGGGCTAACTGCTCGTAATCACTTAAGTTATCTATATCTATGCTAATGCCTCGTGACTCAACTGGCACTTCAAGAACATCATTGGGGTGCTGGGCAACTATTTCCTTACCTCCCACATCACCCCCCAGCTTTAAGAGTTCTTTTTTATATTTGACGGAGAAAACGACCGGATGCCCTCTCTTACCCTGATATACAGGAACAATGATTCCCTTACTATGCCGGCAAAATTCCTCTATCAAATCATTAACGACCCTGCTGTCTATAACAGGTTGGTCAGCCAGAGCAATCATAATTGCTTTCGCTTTTCTATCAATCAGGTTTAACCCCGCTGTTATAGAAGTGCTCATCCCCTGCCGGTAGTGGGGATTTACCACAATCCTGATTGGTTTCCCGGCTATCCTTTTTATAACTTCCTCCGCTTTGTAGCCTGTTACCACAATAACCTCATCTACCCTGGAGCTAAGCAGGTTATCAATAGATTTTTCTATAATGGTGCTGGTGCCAAAAGGCAACAAAAGCTTGAGCTCACCCATGCGCTTCGACTCGCCGGCAGCAAGAAGAATTGCTGAAACCATAGCAGTGTTATTCATAGCTTAAAAATCCCCAGGAATCTGGTGCGAAAGCTTAAATAAATTTCCCCTCTGTTAATTTTTCTTTGAGATAACCCATAAATTCTTCAGCCTTCTCCTTTGGAGGTTTGGTAACAAGGCTAATGATAAAGAAAAGGACAGTGCAAACTATAGCTCCCCAAACACCTGGCCAAATTCCTAAAGGCTTCAACCCCGTTACCTGAAAGACCAGGACAACAATGGCGCCAGCAATCATGCTAACCAGGGCTCCCGCCGCCGTTCCTCCCTTCCAGAAAAAGGCACCAAATATGGCCGGTACCGCCATAAGAAGGCCAGCCGATGCTGCCGAGGAAAGGGGCGCAATCATAAAGGATAAACCACTCTTTCCAGCAGCCCACCAGGCAAAGATAAGGGCAATGACTGCCATAATCGGTATAACCCAATTTTGCCCGATGCGGAGCTGCCGCGCCTCTGATACCTCAGGGTTGATCAGGCCTCTGTGGATATCCCGAGCCCACATCGATGAAAGGGTCAACAAAATGGAATCAATGGTTGAAATGGCTGCTGCCGTGATGCCAACCATAACAATTATAACCAAGGCTACAGGAATAAAAGGCTGACTTAGAAGCGCGGGTGTTGCCATATCTGCCTTTTCCAGGCCAGGAACCAGCAATACAGCACTGAATCCCCACAGAACAGCTATAAGGGTGTAAACCAGGCCAAAGATGAAGAAGCCACCAAGCATCTGCTTCATAGCTGTGACTGACTTAGGAACGAACAGCCTCTGACTCACCTGAGGATTGGATATACAGAAGAAGAGCCAGGGCAAGGCAAGTCCAATAAACATATTAATGCTCCAAGCCCCCCTGGAAGTAGGCACTGTTAACTGCCCTGATACAGTGGATTCCAATTTGTCAAAAAAGCTACCAAAACCACCCAAATAATGAACTACAACTCCCAGAATAACAGCAGAGATTATAATCATAACCAGCGCCTGGAAAGCATCAGTCCAGGCAACAGAGCGCATGCCGGCGATTCTCGACCATGCAAGGGCACAGGCAAAAGCAATTAAGATACCAGCGAATATCGGGATTGCTCCACCGCTGATTCCATTCATCAGGTATCCGACACCCATCATCTGCACTGCTCCATAAGGAACGAGAAAGACAAGAGCCAAAATGGCAGCCGTAGCCCCTACTGCCCTGCTCTGGTAGCGGTCTGTAAGAAGCTCTGCCGGTGAAACGTAGCCATACTTGCGCCCCACCAACCAGAACCGAGGAAGGAAGAAGACCAGCATAAAGATCCCACAAAGATATGTCAGTTCGAAGCCTAAAGCTCCAACCCCTGTGGCATAGGTTAATCCAGCAAGGCCAATCATCATGAAAGCACTGTAGGTAGTAGCACTATAGGTCATGCAAGAAACAAAACCGCCAAGTGTGCGGTTTGCTAGGAAAAAATCACTTATCCCGGCTCCCATACGCCGCCTCGCCAAGATGGCGATGCCGATTCCTATTATGATATAGATAGCAATACCGAACCACGCCCAAAAGGAGGTATTCATCACTTCACCTCCCTCCAGTTCCTGACAATTACAAAAGCTGCGGCGATAGCCACCACCACCCATACCAGCCAGAACGCAAACGCGCCACTCATTTTTTGAACATGCGTGAGGGCAAACCAGGGAATAACTGCATCAACAACCAACATAAACACGAACCCAATCCAAACCCACCCCATCTTACTCACTTTATACCTCCTCTAACTGAGAGCACTTCTCCCTTATCTATATCCATGAAAACCTGGAGGAAGACAAACTCTCAGTTGTATTTAACGATTGGCCTTTCTATAACCCAGGGCATCAGTGCTGATAATCATCTTATGAATATTGGATGAACCATTTAAGATCTGGTGCATTTTAGCATCGCGCAGAAGCCTTCCTATTGGATACTGACCAGAACAGCCATAGGCACCCATAATTCTGAAAGCATCATCAGCTATTCTGGAGGCTACTTCAGAGGCAAAAGACTTAGCCATGGAGGTCTCCAAGGTATTGTTCAAAATTCCTTTATCCTTTTGGATAGCGTCGCGATAGGTGAGCAGCCTTGCTGCCTCAGTCTCCACCACCATTCTCGCGATTGCTTCCTGTACCATCTGGAATTGACCAATTTGTTCCCCGAATTGCACGCGTTCCTTGGCATATTTAAGGCTCTCATCAATAAGAGCCTGAGAGTTACCTACAGCACGCGCCGCTGCTGTGAGGCGAATATTATCAAAACATCTCATCATGATCTCAAAGCCTTGCCCCGGCTCACCAAGTAGATTGCTAACTGGAACTCTAACATCGTCAAAGTATATCTCTGCAGTAGGAGCAGCCCGCCATCCAAGCTTTTCTTGATCTGGAGAGCACGAGACCCCCGGTGTATTCATGTCAACAATAAACGCGGAAATTCCACGATGCTTTAGGCCAGAATCGGTGTAAGCAAAAATAAGCCCTACGTCAGCGACCTGAGCAAAGCTGATCCATGTCTTGGTTCCGTTTATGATGTAGTGCCCGCCATCTTTGAACGCAGTAGTGGTCATGGCAGCAACATCATTTCCAGCATCGGGCTCAGTGACCGCGAAACATCCCAACCATTCAGAACTGATAAGCTTGGGTATATATTTCCTCTTCTGCTCTTCAGTTCCAAATTCGAGGATAGTCCTTGAGGTACCCATAGTCTGCGTATTAAAAGGAACTGCAAGAGAACAGCTTGCCCGGGCAATCTCCTCACAAAGGATAACATGTGCCATAAAACCCATATTGTTGCCCCCATATTTCTCGGGGATAGGACAGCCCAAAAAACCCAACTCTGCCATCCTGGTAATAATCTCTCGCTGGAATCTGCGAGCTCTTTCATCAGCGGCGGCGACAGGTACGATTTCCTTTTCAGCAAAGTTTTTCGCTGCTTGTTGCAAAATCCTCTGTTCCTCAGTAAGCTCAAAATCCATTATGTATTCTTCTGCCTGAACATATTCAGGTGTTTTACCCCCTCCGTCTGGGTGTGAGTAGCTCCTTCACTGATAGAACGAATTGTCTTTTCAGGATCAACCACTTTGGCTCCACCGATAACATCTATACCATAATCAAACAAGACCGGTGACAAAGGGCTGGTAGGGCCTATCATGACAATAAACTTGTCTTTGCTCAGGTCCAGCAACTTCTCTATCGTATGATTCGTAAACGCAGTCCCTGTAAGACCAACCACATCAGCCTGGGGAAGGAACTCCTCTGCCGCTTCGGCTGGCAATTCCCCCTCTTCTTTTCGTGGTCTTTTCTCTATGACCCAAAGATTGCAAGCCGCCTCTCGAAGCTTTGGCAGCCACGGGTAATGCCCTACTATGGCAATATTCTTGCCCTTTCCTTTCTCAAGCAGAATATTGAGGGCATTCTTTTCACTGCATCTAGATTCATCAATGTCTATCAAGGAGTTAATGGCTGCCATACCAATAGATGCCTCCAAAAGATGGTCTGACTTGGCATACTCCGCTAATTCCAACGCTGACTTACCCCTCAGCTTACCGGGATCTCTTACTGTTTTGTGATAGGGATGACCTTCAGAAAGGGTAGAGGCCAAACCACAGTGCTTGCTCACCACCGCTGTCCAGAAAACGCAAACATATACTTCACGCACTATGCTATCTTCTTCTAGAGAAGAGACTAAATCATCCAAAATCTTCATTCTAATCCTCCTTGACTTTAAAGCTATACATTCCNAGGTTCAGAGCTTTCTCAGTGGCCACAGTAACAGAAATGATTTAAGCCCAGCAATTTGGCCACGCCAGCTATGGTAATGCCATAGAATATTACTGGCTTTGATATCCTAAACTGGTTAAAGGTATCATTGACAATAGTGGTACCGGTGACTAAAGCTACATCACACCAATTTAAATTATCCTGTGTTTCCTCTGGGCTATTTATCATTATCCCAAATTTTTCCTTATTAATGTTGTCCTGGTCCATATCGGTTACTCTCAATTCAAAATTCCCAGATAACGCCTCAACCATCCGGGGTTGAAAACCAATGAAGGCTATTCTAGGGTGACCATAGTTTCTCCCCATACATTTTACCAGTTCCTGGCTACATTCTCGCGGCTCGTTATTTCTACAATGTATTGTTTTATCCACCAATCCCAAATACCTCATCACTGCATTCAGGCTGGAGATGAATATGGCTCTGCGAAAGTTATTCCTTAAATCCATTCCTACGATATCGCTCAATTTGCCACTGAAATCACCGTACATATCGGTAAAAGCTTGCCCCAAGGAACCTTTAACCTCTGCTTGCATCAAGCGCTCCTTGCCAATTACCAGAGGATAATCTTTATCCTCGGGATTGCCAATAGCTTCCTGTGGGGATTACTTCCTCTGCCATAAGCCCATTTTGATTTACGGTCCTAGCAAATTCCTTTTTAATAATGTCATGCATTTTCTTTCGCCTGCTCTTTGTTGTCATAAACTCTTATCCTTCTCAATTTCAATATCAAAAATATCTCTTTACCCACTGCCAAATCCATATCTTGAAATATGTGGTGAGGCATTTCAGCTGTTAAGTTATTCTCTCCCGCCTTAACTTTTAGCCTGACTGTCTCATCAGTAGTATTGATGTCAGTGATAATCCCTTTAAATCGGTTGACGTCCGGTCCCGGTGGTTTGGTCTCAGAAATATAGATATCTCTGGGAAGTAGAGCAATCCTTTTCACCGTATTCCCATCATCAGGAATAATTATGGACAATCCTCCACAGCCAACCTCTACCATCCCCCTGCCCAGACTATAGCAGTAAGTGCAATCCAGAATGTTAGGGGCTCCAATAAAGTCAGAAACTTTTTCGCTCCTGGGATAGAAGAACACTTCTTCAAGCTTACCCATCTGTTCTATATGCCCGCTCTCGATTACAGCTATCCTGTCCGCCATTTCTTCAGCTTCTATCAGGTCATGTGTTACATATACGGTGGTAATATTCAGCCTCTTATGTAATTGCCTTAACTCCATTCGCAAATACTTCGAAGCTTGCACATCCAGGCTACTCAATGGTTCATCCAGAAGCAAGATATTGGGCGCCAGGGCAAGTGCTCTAGCCAGAGCCACCCGTTGCTTCTCGCCTCCACTTAACTGTCTGGGATAGCGAGACGACAGGTGCTTTATCTTCATCATTTGGAGTAGTTCCTCAACTCTGGCTTGCACTTCACTCCGAGCTTGCTTTTGGACTTTTAGACTATAAGCTATATTAGCGGCGACATCGAGGTGGGGAAACAAGGTTAATTCCTGAAAGAGGTAGCCTATTTTCCTCTTGCTGGCGGGCAATTGATCCACCGAGTCGCCATCAAAAAGCACTGAGCCTTCATAGTCAATTAACCCAGCGATAATATTAAGCAAGGTGCTTTTCCCAGCCCCATTTGGCCCCAATAACACCAGTAATTCCTTATCAAATATTTCCAGGTTGACATTCTGGCAGACATATTTAGATATATTTTTTAATTTAATGGATGGCATATCAGCTCCATTGGCTGGTCAGCTTCGCTTCCAAAAAGGCGAAAAACTTTTCAAAGGAGAGACACATCACCGCTAATACTATCAAGCAGACGATGATAATGTCTATTCGCATCAGGCTCTCGGCTTTCATCATCAGTGCTCCAATACCAGTGGGAATAGCCACCATCTCCGCTGCTATTATCACACGCCAGGCCATTCCCGCCTCCAGCCTCAGCCCGGTGAAAATATTGGGCAGGGCTAAGGGCATGACCACCGTGGTTAAAATCTTCATATCGGAGGCACCCAACGTTCTTGCCACTTGAATGTAATTTTTATCCACAGTTCTGATACCAGTGGCTGTGTTATAAAGGATAGGGAAGAAGGAGCAAATAAATATTATTGTGATCGGTAAGGCCTCATTAATTCCGATGAATAACATCAACAGCGGCAGCCAACCCAGTGCCGGAATGGGATAGATGAGGCTGACTATAGGGCTGAGCGATTTACTGACCACATCTTTCCACCCCATTACAGTTCCCACCAGCAATCCGGCAACGGAACCAGTAGAAAACCCGATTAAGACTCGAACCAAACTACTTAGAAAATTATCTCCCAGCACCCCATTAGCTACCAGGTAATAAAACTCTACTACCACCATGGAAAATGGAGGAAAGAGGAAATGGCCGGGGATAAGGTTTAAGCGAGCGACTGTCTCCCATATACCCAAAAATATGGCTATGGGTACTATACCCCACCCCAGCCTGAACTTTTTGAGCCAGCTCATGTTTCCAGAAAACTCAAATCCAGAATATCTTCAGCGTTGAAGCTACTTTTGATATAACCAAGCTCCGCCAAATAATCTATCTCTTCCTGAACCATTGCTGGATCAACATTGGTGGTACATTCCATCTCGGTAGTTAAAGACTTCAATATAGCCCCGGGAGTGACTTCCAGCCCAGCGACAACTCCTCCCATCTTAGGAGGGAAAACCTCTTTGCCGACAACCGTTAGCTCGCCAGCCACAATTGTTGCCGCATCTTCAGGGTATTCATGGATATATCGAGTTCCTCGCTGGGTTACCTTCACCAGCTTTCTAACTATGTCAGGGTGGTTTCTTATGAGGTCATCGGTTACTATTAAGACACTTCCCTGCATTTCAGGCCAGACATCCTCCGCACTAAAGAGTTCCTTGAATCCAAGTTCTTCACCCATTGTAGGAAACTGCTCACAGCAAAAACCGGCATCCAATTGCCCCATCTTAAGGGCAAGAAGCACCTTGGGCGGGGGCATACGCTGAACTTTGTTCAGTATCTTATCCTCATCAAGCTGGTACTCATCTATCATCTTATGCATGACGGCATCTATAGGGCTACCCTCTCTAGCACAGGCGAGGCGAATCTCGGGCTTTTCTAAATCTTCGACACTCCTTACCTTATTGGGGTCAACAAGCAAGCCATAGCCATACTTATGTGTCCCGGCAACGACCTTTAGTGGCACCTTGCCGTTGGCATAGGCACATATGGCTGGGATCAAGCAAATATAAGCAGCATTGATATCTCCTCTGCCCAGAGCAGTAGCCAGAGCCATGCCCGTTATATAGTTCTCAAAGGCGGTGACCTTTAAGCCTTCAGCTTCAAACCAGCCTTGACTTCTGGCTATATGCGCACAAGCAGCATGATCAACAAATTCCACTGCCATGTGGACAGATGCCTCTTCCTTCGGAGCGCATCCACCAAGCGGAATGAGAATCAACAATCCTGCCAAAAATAACATAAGCGTTCTTTTCATCGATTCCTCTTTTCTTGATCTCTACTTGCCAAAGGGGCAAACAGGGAAAGAGCATTTCTCACAATTCAGGCATAGCCCGCCATGCCCCAATTCCACAATATCTTCTCTGGAAATCTTCTCCTCAGCTAAAACTCTGGGCAGGATGAGATCAAAGATAGTTGTGGGGTTATAGATTACCGCAGCCTGAGCACCAAGTATGGGAATACCTTCCCACATTGCGTAAAGGAACATCGCTCCAGGCATGACAGGAGCACCATAGGAAATTATCTCCGCTCCCACCTTACTGACCCCAGCAACAGTGACATCGTCTGCATCAACAGCCAATCCGCCGCAAGCGATCATAACTCCGCTCTTATTAGTCTTAAGCTCTCTTAAAGCCTGGGCAATCATATCAACATTGTCGGGAACAATAATTTTATGTATTATCGCTGAACCCAAGGACTCGATTTTCCGCTGCATAACTCCGCCGAACTTGTCCTCGATCCTACCTTCAAATACTTCGTTCCCAGTGATGACTATTCCTATCCTTTTTTTCTTAATAGGGATAACATCGATTACCCTGCCTTGGGAGCGGCAAGCCCGCTCAACTTCTCTTACCTTATCTTCATTTATGATGAGAGGGGTAACCTTTGCCCCAGCTACAATAGTACCCACCTGGCAGACACTGTTATTGTGCAAGGTGGCTACTGTGATCTCTCCCAGGGAGTTGATTTCCTTCAACAAGGGAATATCTATCTTCAACAGCCCAGGAATTTTTGCCTTCAAGTTCACTCTTCCCTCTCTAGCCTCGCCGAATTCGATGCCTGACCCGGCTATCGCTCGGGCTATTCTCAAGGCTGCCTCTTCTTCATGAACCTCTCCCACCTCAAGTTCCATAACATAAATATGTTCTTTGCCAATCTGGAGTAACTCGGGGATGTCTTCCCTTTGGATTACATGCCCTCTGCGAAAGGCAGGTCCCTTGAACTTCCCAGGGATAACTTTGGTCACATCGTGAGCCAGTACCATTCCTATGGCTTCATCCAGTTTAACTTTCTTCAGCATTACATCCTCCTGGTATCATCTTGACTAGTTTCCATTTTCTTAAAGATGCCGACATCTTCCACTTCTACCTCCGTCAGCTCTTTTCGGTGGCGCCGAATCACCTCTCTGCCACCAATATTTCCTTTAACCTTGAGCAGCTCAGGAATCAAAAAGGCATCGAAAATAACGGGATGCCCCATTATTTGATGATAGACTGGGGCAATAATGGGCGCCTGCCTCTTTTTGTAGGTCGCAATTAGTGTCTCCACCACCTCAGGCTTAACAAAGGGACGGTTTCCCAGGGCGAGCACCACTGCCGTTGTATCCTGAGAGACCATGCGCAGGCCATTTCTCAAGGAACCGCTTAGCCCCCGCTCATAATTGGGGTTGACAACGGCCTTGATATCTTTATCTGCTAATTCTTTTTCAACTCGTTCTGCCTGATAGCCCAGCACCACAATAAGGTCATTAACATCAGTGGCTAAAAAAACTTCGCTCAGCCGCGAAATCAAGGGGAGACCGCCTATGGGCAGAAGTTGTAATGGGATACCTTTGTAGTCAGCCTTGCCCGCAGCCAGGATGATGGCACAGACTTTGTCTCTCTTGAAAGAAGGGCGTTCTTGGGGAACCTGCAGCGCCACTACCTGGATTTGCCTCTGGGCAAGTTTATAAACTATCTCCAGGCCTCCGGCACCCTGACAGAGATACAAATCCTGCCTTCCCCATAATTGCAAGCCCAGTGACGGGTTATTTTCTAATTGAAACAAAGCTTGGTTAACACGCAAGCGATCTTCTAGAGGCAGCTTTATCAATCTCGAGTAAGCTTGTGCGCTTAGCGAGAGTTTAGTCATTGTGGTTCACATGCTTTAATGGTATGAGTTCGCCTCTCTCAACTTGCCTCAGCCCCTGCCTCACCTTTCGAGTTAATTTCTCATTCTCAAAGAGCTTTAACGTCTCCACCATACGAGAATATTCTTCATAACTTAAAACAACCGCCACCGGTTTTCCATGCTTGGTCACCACGAACTTATGTAGCTCGTCAGCAACCTTTTCAATAGAGGGAAGGAAGTTTTTCCTGGCTTGGGTTATGGGAATTGCTTCTAACATTTTTTCTCCAATTAATGTACACTTTTATGTACATAAATTATAAAAACTTGCTCATGACATGTCAAGGCTCCTGCTATAGATACTTTTTTTGATTCCTGTGCTGTCGACAAATCTTGCGAGGGAACCTCCAGCGTGATTTCTTGATGAAATTCTACCAGAGGTATGATAGACTACCTTTCTTTTAAGCCAAGCATAGGATCATGGACAAGACTTTGAGAAAATTTGCCAAATCATGTTAAACTGCATGCTGGGAATTAAGCTGTTTTGCTCCACATCAAGGAAAAGAAAGGAGGCCATGGGGGAAGAAGAGAAACGCATTACATCCTTATTTGCACTAAGTCTAGAAAGAATTACAATGGAAGGAGGTTTATATGTTTAGAACACTAAAGCCATTCGAGTACTTTGAGCCAAAAACCATAGAAGAGGCTACGGAGACTTTATCCAAATACGGCACAAAAGCAAAGGTATATGCCGCTGGTGTGGATTTAGTNCCCAGAATGCGAAAACGTCAAATCCACCCAAAATATATGGTAAACATTCAACAAATTAAAGGACTGGATAAAATTAAGGAAAATGCCGAAGGCTTGAGTATCGGCGCCTTATCTTCCCTGCGCTCCATAGAGCTTTCACCACTGGTTAAGAAAAACTACATGGTGCTAAGTGAAGCCATCCACAGCATAGCCTCAATCCAGGTAAAGACACAGGGTACCGCTGTAGGTAACTTGTGTGTAGCTACGCCGGCATCAGATGTGGCACCAGCTTTATTTGTTTTAGATGCTAAATTTAGGGTAGCTGCTCCTTCCGGTGAGAAGACAGTGCCCATCGAGAACTTTTATACTGGAGTGGGGCAAACCGTTTTGCAAACAAACGAAATAATAACCGAAATATTGTTGCCAAAACCCCCAGCCAAAACAGGCGGGGCATTTCTAAAGCTGGTGAGAACAGTGGCTGATATCGCCAAGGTTAACGCGGCAGCAATATTAACCATAACAGATGGCACCTGTAAAGAAGTTCGGATAGCCGTTGGCTCCGTGGCTCCCACAGTATTCAGAGCCAAAAAAGCAGAGGGAATGTTAAAGGGACAGAAGCTCGATCAGAAACTGATCGAAAAGGCTGCGGAAGCGGCAGCGGGGGAGGCGAAGCCGATAACTGATCTTCGCTCAACAGCAGAGTATAGAAAAGAAACAACCAGAGTGTTGGTGAAACGCGTATTAGAGAAAGCGCTTGAAAGAGCGAAGGCATAGGTAAGGAGGTAGCATCATGAAAAAAGAAATCATAAATTTCACCATAAATGGTACACCATACGAAGTAGCCGTAGAACCACAGATGACGTTGAATGAAGTTTTGAGAGAGCAACTGGACCTTACCGGGACAAAACTCAGCTGTGGGGCTGGTGAATGCGGGGCTTGTACCGTCTTAATTGAGGGTAAACCTATGCTCTCTTGCTGTACCTTAGCTATAACCGTCAAAGACAAGAACATCCTCACCATCGAGGGTTTAGCCAAGGATGGCGAGTTACACCCCATCCAAAAAGCTTTTATAGAATACGGTGCTATACAATGCGGCTTTTGCACACCAGGAATGATTCTTACAGCTAAAGCCTTGCTAGATGAAAACCCAAATCCCACCAGGGAAGAGGTCAAGACATACCTGGCAGGTAATCTGTGTCGATGTACGGGCTATGTCAAGATAATTGACGCTGTGTTGGCCGCAGCCAAGGAAATGAACGAAGGAGGTAAATGACATGAGCCAGGAACTCACTTGTGTAGGGAAACGAATTACCCAGAAAGATGTGGTGCTTAAAGCTACGGGAGAGGCAAGATATGTGCCCGACGTGAGATTACCAGGAATGCTCTGGGGGAAAGTGCTTCATAGCCCTTATCCTCATGCCAAAATCAAGAAAATAGACAAATCCAAAGCCGAAAAACTCTCAGGAGTAGCTACTGTGATTACAGTAGAAGACACGCCTAAAATACTCTGGGCCCGTTCTTTTCGTGACATGCCCATGGCTCCCAGCGGGGCTCTGCAGCATGCCGATGAGTATATTCTCGCTGACAAAGCGCGCTACGTTGGGGATCCCATAGCTGCTGTAGCAGCCGTGGATGAGAAGACTGCTGAGGAAGCATTGGACTTGATCGAAGTGGAGTATGAGCAATTGCCTTTCGTGCTCGACCCTCTTGAAGCCGTGAAACCCGGTGCTCCCCTGGTACATGATTACGCTAAGAATAACATCGCAGTGCATCTTACTCCTCCTCCTTTTCTAGTTAAAGGGAATGTGGAAAAGGGCTTTACCGAATCTGATGTCGTAGTAGAGGAGAAATTTTTCGTCTCAAANCAGGTGNNTTGCCAGATGGAAACGCAGTCATGTGTCGCCAGCGTTGACACCAGCGGGAAGGTGACCTGTTACAGTCCCTGNCAGCTAGCCCATCCCTTCAGGAGGGAACTGGGGAAGATGTTCAACATGCCCGTGGGNAAGATAAATGTGGTTAANCCCTTTGTTGGCGGCAGCTTTGGCTGCCGACTAAGCTGTCACAANGAGCCTATTTGCATTGCGCTGGCCATGAAAGTGCATAAGCCGGTGAAGCTAGTGTACTCTAAGGAAGAGGACTTCACCGCCATTGATACCAGAACGCCGCATTATTACACCGTAAAGATGGGCTTTAAGAAAGATGGCACACTCAATGCCATGACGGTAGATGTTACAACCTGGTCTGGAGGCTACTTAAGCCGTGCCCAGCTGGCTGGCGGCATCACTCTTATCTGGGCTTTGGGGCACTACCGATGTCCCAACATGAACGGGTCATGCGATGTTATCTACACCAATACCACAGTGGCAGGTGCTGGGCGAGGTTTCGGAAACCCGGCGATAATGTGGGGTGTGGAAGAGGTGGTGGATATGGCAGCGGAAAAACTTGGAATCGACCCTGTGAAAATCAGGTTGAAGAATACCAAGCACACTGGTGAAATGGCTAATATGGGGCTTCCTATCGAGAGCAGCTACATAGATGACTGTATTGGAGAAGGCGCCAAGGCTATAGGCTGGAACGAAAAGCTGGGCAAGAACAAAGGTGGAAAAGGAACGCTAAAACGAGGTGTAGGCATGGCCACCATGACACATTGCAGTGGTGCCTGGCCATTGCTCATAGAGCACTCTAATGCCTTCATAAAGTTTAACGAGGATGGCACGGCTGACCTGACGGTAAATCCAGGTTCTCCTGGCACTCATATCTGGGGCACGCTCTCACAAATTGCTGCTGAGGAACTCGGAATCCCTGTTGAAGATATCTATATAGTTACCGGTGAAACAGATAAGACCATGTTCGACCTTGGCTCCCATGCCAGTCGGTCAACCTATGTCACCGGGAACGCGGTTCTGGAGGCAGCACGACAGGCTAAAAGGCAGCTTCTGGAGCGAGCAGGCAAGATGCTGTCAGAATCACCCGATGATTTAGCTATCAAGGATAGACAAGTCTATGTGAAATCGAACCCGGAAAAGAAGACTTCTGTGGCCGATGTATGTTTTCAAGCCATCTGGAATCTAAAGGGAGATTCTCTGAACATATCGGGAAAATCCTCCTGGGCCTCTCACTATAATTCGATACCAACAGCAGCTTATTTTGCTGAGGTAGAAGTGGATACCGAGACTGGTGAAGTGAAGGTATTAAACTTCATAACGGCTGTGGACTGTGGTAAAGCGATAAACCCGATGACCGTAGAAGGACAGTGTGAAGGCGGGATACAGCAAGGCATAGGCTATGGTTTAACTGAAGACTACGTCATTAACAAGAATACCGGCGTTGTGGAAAGCGACAACTTTACTACCTATAAGATGCCGGGGACCATGGATATGCCCGAGATTACCAAGATAATAATTATCGACAAGCCCGATCCTAAAGGCCCCTTCGGAGCTAAAGGGGTTGGCGAGCCAGGCCTTGTTGGCATCGCTCCAGCTATAGGTAACGCCATCCACGATGCCATCGGAGTGTGGATAAAGGATCTGCCGGCAACGCCAGAGAAAATCCTTAAAGCTCTCAAGGAAAAATCAGGCTAGAAAGATTGAGGAGGTATCATGAAAGAAAAGATAAAAGTTCTCATTGCCAAGCCAGGACTGGATGGGCATGAGCGTGGAGCGAGGGTTCTGACCCTGGGTTTGAGAGATGAAGGGATGGATGTCGTCTACACCGGGCTGCGGAAAACCCCGGAAGAGATAGTGGACCGGGCTGCCAAAGAAAAGGCAGATGTGATAGGCATGAGTATCCTCTCGGGAGCGCATAAGGAACTCCTTCCCAGAGTGGTTGAGCTGGCCAAGAAAAAGGGGTTAGACAAGGTCTTATTCATGGCTGGCGGCAATATCCCGGATGAAGATATACCCTTTTTGAAGGAGAAAGGAATACACGAGGTCTTTGACCAGGGGTCAACGATTAAAGAAATAGCAGATTATATTCGGCAGAATGTCAAGTCCTAGGTGATTACATTGTGAAATCAGGATGTTTCTCATTACGAAATATTGTTTGTGGTCTGCTCACGCGATAAACGGAGGTTAGCATGAAATTGTTCGAATTTGAAGCGAAAGGGTTTTTCCGAAAAGCAGGAATTCCAGTACCCGAAGGAGTGGTTGCCCAGACAGCAGAGGAAGCAAGAAAGGCCTATAGCGATTTGGGGGGGAATGTGGTACTGAAATCCCAAGTTCTTGTAGGAGGTAGAGGCAAGGCAGGTGGCATAAAATTCCCCAAATCAGAAAAGGAAGCCTATGAAATGGCGGGGCAATTGTTCCACATGCAGATAAAAGGGGTTCCCGTAGAAAAAATATTGGTAGAGAAAGCCTTGGATATAAAGCGAGAGTACTATCTGGGCATTATAACCGACCCCGACGAAGGCTGCCCACTTCTAATGTTCAGTGCTGAAGGGGGAATGGAAATTGAAGATTTAGCCTCACAGAAACCCGAGGCTATCAAAAAGGTTCTTATCGATCCCAGATATGGGTTATTCGGTTATCAGCTTCAATTCGAGCTTCAGGAAGCAGGACTTCCCAAGGAACTTCACAACGGGATTATTAATGTAGCGCGGCGGCTCTATCAAACCTACTGGGATATGGACGGAGAACTCATTGAAATTAATCCCCTGGTGGTAACAAATGAAGGAAAAGTTGTCGCCGCTGACGCTAAATTCAATATCGATAATAGTGGACTTCCCAGACACCCTGAGCTTCCTAAAAGACCAGCTAAAAATATCGAGGAGCGCGCTGCTGAACTGGGACTGAGTTATGTATTACTGGATGGGAATATTGGCATAATAAGCAATGGTGCCGGACTTACCATGGCAGCCATGGACTTCATGCGGGAGTACGGCAGCAGCCCAGCCAACTTTCTGGATTTGGGAGGACAGGCAACGCAGGCAGTCACCATCAAAAATGGCATCAAGATTGTTCTGGAAAATCACAATGTGACCGCACTGTTAATTTACATATTTGCCGGAGGGCCAAGATGTGATGTCATTGCCAGTGGCATCATAGAAGCTCTCGACGAGATGGAGAAGGAAAAAAGCTTGCGCGTTCCCATAGTAGCTACCCTCCATGGTCGCTATAATGAAGAGGGAATGAAAATATTATCAGCCTCTAAATCTCCTTACCTGCACCTCGAAGCGGAAGTTGAGGATGCAGTGCATAAAGTAATCGAACTGGGAGGACAATGAAAATGAGTATTCTGATAAATAAAGACACCAAAGTACTTGCCCAAGGAATCACAGGGAAGCTGGGTAACTTTGCTACAGAGAGAATGATGGAATACAGCACCAAAGTAGTAGCTGGAATCACTCCCGGCAAAGGCGGCAGCGAAACCATGGGGGTTCCCATCTACAATACGGTGAGGGAGGCGGTAAATTCTCACCAGATTGATGCCTCAATTTTATTTGTCCCTCCCGCTTTTATTAAAGAAGCGATCTTTGAGGCTTTAGAAGCCGAACTTAAAGTGATCGTGGTTGCAGTGGAGCGGATGCCTGTTAAGGACATGATGCTGGTGAAGCAGGCATTGAAAGGAACAAACACAACTTTAATAGGGCCTAACTCCCCAGGAATAATCAGCGCTGAAGAATGCTCCATGGGGTATTTCCCGGGCGACATTTATCGCAAAGGACCAGTGGGCATAGTATCCCGCAGTGGAACTTTTTCCTATCAGGTTGGCGACGAGATTACTAGAGCCGGTCTGGGGGAAACTTCTTCACTAGGGATAGGAGGAGACCCAGTTACAGGCTGTAATTTTGTGGATATCTTGAAATTATACGAGCAAGACTCGGAGACAAAGGTAATCGTGCTCATTGGTGAGATTGGCCGCACCAGCGAAGAAGAGGCAGCAGAATATATACAGAGCGATATTTCCAAGCCAGTGGTATCAATCATAGCTGGAAGGACAGCACCTCCAGGCAAGACCATGGGGCATGCTGGAGCTATTATCACCGGAGGAAGAGGCTCATATGATTCTAAGGTGAAAGCCCTAGAGAAAGCCGGGGTGCCAGTAGCCAAAACAGCGAAAGAGGTAGCCTCTCTGGCTAAAGAAGCCTTGAAGAAATCAAGAAGGTAAAAATGGATGAATCGGTAAAAGAAAGAATTAAATTCGAACCACTAAGAGAAAAGATATTATCTGCTGAGGAAGCAGCAAAATTCGTGGAAGATGGAATGCGCATTGGAACTTGCGGGACACCCACCGCTGGCTGTCCCATCTCATTTTTTGAAGCACTCACCAGACGAGCAGAGCAGGGTGAGAGATTCAAAGTTGATCTATGGTCCTGCGCTCCATTGAGCCCCGAAGTCGATGGTAAATTAGCAGAGACTGGCATGCTGAATAGGAGACTTGCCCATCAAGCAAATCCTATTTTGGCTAAGGCAGCCAACAAGGGAGAGATTCATTATGCCGATATGGGAGCCGCCTGGGTTCCCCTCGAAGTAAGGAAAGGTTCTCTGGGCAAGCTGGATTTTGCCGTCGTTGAGGCAGTAGAGATAACCGATCAAGGGTACGTTGTTCCTACCATCAACGTTGGTGACGAAGCCACATTTTTACGATATGCGGATAATGTCATTGTTGAGATTAACATGAACATGCCTCTGGAATTAAGTGGCATGCACGACATCTATATCCCGGATTCTCCACCAAATAGAAAACCCATACCTCTGAATAAAGTGAGCGACAGAATTGGAACGCCATACATGGAAGTAGCTCCAGAAAAGATTAAGGGAATCATTATTTCATATAAGAAAACAAACCCTCCCGGCAGGGCTGCTATAGATGAGGTAAGCAGAACGATAGCCAAAAACATAGTCAGCTTCTTTGAACGGGAAGTGCAAGCTAAGAGGTTGCCTGAAAACCTCCTTCCTTTCCAGACAGGCTTGGGAGCATTGGGAGGGGCTATCCTCAGTGAGCTTGAGCAATCAAAGTTCGAAAATTTGGAGGTACATTCAGCTTTGATAGATGATGGTGTGCTTGATCTTATCGACAGCGGGAAGATAAGAGCTGCCGATGGCGTAGGGCTCTTCTTCACAGAGGAGGCTTTACAAAAACTCGTGAAGAACGTGGAAAGATATAAGGAAAAGATCATCCTCAGGCCCATAGATATAGTCAATAGTCCTGAGGTAATTCGCAGATTGGGAGTAATTGCATTAAACACCGCCGTAGAGATGGATATTTACGGCCACATAAACAGCAGCCATGTAAGCGGGACACGCATCATGACAGGTGTAGCCGGCTCCATAGAGTTTTCCAGAAATGGTTACCTCTCCATATTCATGAGCCCTTCCACAGCTAGAAAAGGTGCTATTTCTGCCATAGTTCCCATGGTTTCCCATGTTGATCATACAGAGCACGAGGTAAGTGTTATAGTAACCGAGCAGGGTTTGGCAGATCTCAGAGGTTTGGACCCCAGAGAGCGAGCCAAAGAGATCATAGAAAAGTGTGCTCATCCTGATTACAAGCCACTCTTATGGGATTACTTCCACGAAGCTGAGGTTAAAGGAGGACATGAACCACACATATTGAGTAAGGCTTTTGATTTCCACCAAAGGTTAGCAGGAAAAGGGACAATGAAGACTTAAAAGGAGGTAAAAAGAGATGTTCAGCGAAGAAGAGTTAAAAGAGATTGAAAGGAAAAGAAAAGAATGGGAGGAAGGTACACTTAAACAGACTCTGAAACGGTTTGGAGTAAGTGAAAGCACCACTGAGTTCTATGCGCCTCCAGATGTAAAGAAATTTGATTTCTTAAAGGATGTTGGCTTTCCTGGAGAGTATCCTTACACTGCTGGTAAGTATGCCTGCCAGGCACCCGGTGCCGCACCAGCAGTAGGTGGTGGCCATTCACTGGCTGGCGGCGGTTTGGTGAGAGCAGGGCGATATTCAGGATATGGCACCGCTGCAGATACCGCAGAATATTATCAAGCAATGATGTCTTACGGACGAGTCCCAGGTATGAACCTAGCTCTTGATTTGCCAACTCAATGTGGCTATGACTCTGATGCCCCTGAAGTCANAGGTGAAGTGGGAAAGACTGGAGTGGCAATAGACACTTTAAGAGACTGGGAGATACTCTATGCACCCTTCAAGGATGGATCCGATCTGGACAAGATTAACTCCGCGTGGACGATAAATCCCGAAGCCAATACTCTTGTGGCGCTATATATCGCTCTGGCCAAGAAGAGGGGTATCCCCATCAACAAACTAAGATGTACACCTCAAAACGATAACTTGAAGGAATATGACTCCAGAGGAACGCCAATATGGCCGGTTAAGCCTCAGATGAGGTTAACCAGGGATACCATCATATGGGCGGCTAAAGAGATGCCAAGGATGCACCCAGTAAGCGTTAACGGCCACCACTTCCGTGAAGCAGGAGCGACGCGAGCTCAGGTTTTGGGCTTTTCTCTGTCGGCTGCCATTGCCTATGGCCAGTTGGGGTTAGATGCAGGACTGGATATTGATACAGTTGCACCATTGATGAGCTTCAACGATTTGAGTGGCACCATGGAAATGTTGAAAGAGGTAGCGGTGCTCAGAGCAGCCCGCCGCATGTGGGCTAGAATTCTGAAGGAGAGGTTTGGAGCCAAGGACCCCAGAGGGCTGATTTACCGTGATGTTGGCGGCTGCACCATGGGGCACGATAATTGCACCAAGCAGAGACCACTGAACAACCTGACGCGCAGCGTGATAGGTGGTGTTGCCGAGGCATTATCCGGGTATATTCCAACCTGCTATCCGCCCTTCGATGAAGCTCTGGGTTTGGGGCACAGCATGGAAGCCATCCAGTTGGAACAGGATGCAGCTCGAATCATAATGTTCGAATCCAGGTTATGCGATGTATCTGATCCTTTAGCTGGTTCCTATTATGTAGAATACCTGACCGACAAATATGAGAAGGAGGCTTTCGAAATAATTGACCAGATTGACAAGATGGGTGGTATGCCAGCCGCCGTTGAATCAGGTTGGGTCATGAGAGAGCTGGCTAAATCTGCCTACGAACACCAGAAGGATATAGAGAGTGGCAAAAAAACTGTTGTAGGTGTTAACAAATTCACCGGCGAGAATGAACTGGAAATCAGTATTAATAGAATGGTGCCAAATCCTTACGACGCCGCGAAGAGAGCAAAAGCTGAGGAAGAGCAACTTGCTAATCTGAAAAAAGTAAAGAAAGAGAGAGATAACGAGGCAGTGAAGGCGAGTCTCAAGCAGCTAAAGGAGGTAGCCCGGGATGAGAGTGCCAATACCATTCCCGCCTTAGTGGAGGCCGTTGAGACTTACGCTACCATAGGCGAGATAAGCAATGTCTTCACAGAGGTATTTGGTCTCTACCAGCAGCCTGAGTTGTAAGTGTTGGCGGCAAGTATAGAAAGATACTATTTTAAATAGGAGGGTACAAATGATAAAACAGATTAGTCATCTTGGCCTTGCAGTGAAGGACCTAGAAAAAGCTATGGATTTCTATCGCTCAGTTTTGCAGCTTGAGCCGGCTGCACCCATAATTGGAGGTAATGAAAGAGATCTCAAAGTAAGCCTGGTAAAAGTTGGCGACGCCACACTGGAATTGATACAACCACTCACCGACACAAGTGTAATGGCGAAGTTTCTGGAAAAGCGCGGTGAGGGAATTCACCATGTTTGCCTCGAGGTAGATAATATAAACGCAGAGCTTGAATGGCTGAAATCCAAAGGGCTGGAGTCCATCGGAACTCCGAAACCTGGGGCAGAGGGCATGAGCGTCTTTCTTCACCCGAAAGGTACCAATGGTATCCTCGTTGAGCTGGTGCAAAAAGAAGAATAAAGGTAATTGTGATAGCCTAAATTCTGGAGGTATAAAGAATGAATTTTGAATTCAGTGAAGAGCAGATAATGTTCCGTGATATGGCGCGCAAGTTCGCCGAGCAGGAGATTCTACCAAATCTCAAGGAAAATGAGCGGCAGGAGAAATTCGACATAGGGCTTATTAAGAAGATGGGCGATGTCGGACTGCTGGCACCGCATTTACCCCAGGAATACGGCGGATTGGGGCTTGATTACATCACCACCTGCATTATCTGGGAACAGCTTTGTTGGGCCAGTCTTGCTGTAACACAGGCAGCAAGCAGCGGCCCAATACAGCCGGGAACCAATCTCCTCGATGCCGGCACTGAGGAACAGAAGAAGAAGTGGCTACCACCTGTGTGTAAGGGCGACAAAATATTGGCTGGAGCTGTAGTTGAGCCCAATGCTGGCAGTGATTCCTCCCGGATTGAAACCATGGCTGTGCGCGATGGGAACTACTGGGTTCTCAATGGTAATAAAATTTTCATTACCAATGGTGCCGAGGCTGATGTAGCCATAGTTGTAGCACAAACAGATAAAAGCAAGGGGGTCAGAGGACTGGCTTCTTTTCTCGTTGAGAAAGGCACGCCAGGATATTCCAGCATAGCCCAGATAGGGAGAATAAGCTGGCGGGGAGGCAGTGAGGGAATGATGAGATTTACCGACTGTAAGATACCACTGGAAAATCAAATTTCAGAGGCAGGACGTGGCCTCAGAGATGCCCTGCGAGGCATTGATACCGCCCGTCTTTTCTTAGCTGCAGGTGCTGTCGGTGTTGCTCAGAGTTGCCTCGATGCCTCTATAAAATATGCCAAGGAACGCGTGCAATTCGGCAAGCCTTTAGGTGGTCACCAGTTAATACAGGGTACAATAGCTGAAATGGCAACAAAGATCGAGGCAGCCAGGTGGCTTACTTATTATGTTGCCGACCTTAAGAGCCGAGGAGTGCGCCATATCAAAGAGATGTCTTATGCCAAGTACTTTGCCACCGAAAGCGCGCTCTGGATAACAGCAGAGGCGGTCAAGATTCATGGCTCATTCGGCACCTTCGATGACTACCCGGTAGGCCATCACTATCAGGACATCATCACCGCCACCATACTTGGCGGTACAGGCAACATACACAAATTAACCGTCGGGCAGCGACTTCTTGAGATGCCAGCCTTCACCTCATAATATATGTCGCCATGGAACAAGGATTCGATGCCATAATAGTGGGGGCAGGGCCAGCCGGTTGTGCCTGTGGCTATAAGCTAGCGCAGGCCGGGTTGCAAACACTAGTGGTGGAGAGAGGGAAATTTGCCGGTGCAAAAAACATGTGGGGTGGCGCCTTTTATGGCCCAGAATTGCTCAAGCTATTCCCAAATTTTTGTGAAGAAGCGCCTTTTGAAAGATACGTTACTCGCCAGAGGATTTCATTTCTCACTGATGAGGATTGTCTCTCTCTAGAATTCACGACTCCTAAATTCAGCCAGCCCTCACACAATGGCTTCATTATTCTGCGTTCCAAATTTGACCGCTGGCTTGCCGATAAAGTTCAAGAAGCAGGTGCTATCGTGGCAGCAGGGTTAGGAGCTGATGACCTCCTCTGGAATGAGAACCGCGTGGCAGGCATAAAGGCAGGTGGCGATGAGCTACCAGCCAGTGTAGTTGTTGCTTGCGATGGTGTGAACTCCGTTTTGGCCCAAAAAGCCGGGCTCAGGGAAGAGTTCTCTCCAGAAGATATAAAGCAAGGAGTGAAAGAGATTATAGAGTTTCCCCGGGAAACCATTGAACAGCGTTTCAATTTAACTGGTGATGAGGGTATGTCATGGGCGTTTGTTGGTTCCTGTACAGAAGGATTACCAGGCGGTGGCTTTATCTATACCAATAAAGATAGCCTATCAATAGGAGTCGTGGCTCAATTAAACGCCCTTGCTGAAAGGAAGATTCAAGCCAATGACTTACTTGAGGAATTTAAGACCCACCCCGAAGTAGCTAAAGTAATCAAAGGAGGCAAGCTCGTAGAATACTCCGGGCACCTTATCCCAGTTTCCGGAATCAATATGATGCCCAAGTTATACAGTGATGGTTTTCTCGTCGCCGGCGATGCCGCCGCCATGGTTCTAGGAACCGGATTAATACTAGAGGGAGCTAATTTCGCCATTGCCTCTGGCATAGCCGCAGCCCAGACCATAATCAGAGCCAAACAAGAGGACGATTTTTCAGAGGAATCTCTTTCTTATTATAAACGATTACTTGAAGATAGCTTCGTGCTCAAAGACCTGAAAACTTTCAAGAAGGCACCGCATTTTTTGGAAAACCCTCATATTTACAATCTGTATCCCGATTTGGCCTGCGACTTGGCACAGAGAATTTTCATCAGCGATGGTCAACCGAGGGGAACAACATGGAATTTGTTTAAGAGGTCGCTAGAAGACAAGGCTTCGCTGTGGCAAATAGTTCCAGACTTAATACGGGGTAAAGGGGCTATATGAGTACTATCAGCATCGAAGATAAATTATCAGTTAATAAGTTCGATATAGACAAAGATGTCCATATCAAGATAAACGAGGACATTTGCAAATCCTGTCAAGAACATGTATGTCTATATGTTTGTCCTGCCAACTGCTACAAACTGAGTGAAGGACACATTACCTTCTCTTATGAAGGCTGCCTGGAATGTGGCAGTTGTCACATTGCATGTGATAAAGGAGCCATTGACTGGACTCTACCAAGACCTGGATTTGGCATATGCTATCAGTACGGATAGAAAGGAGTGCAAATGAATATTATAGTTTGTGTTAAACAAGTACTCGACCCAGATATTCCACCAGCAAAGTTCAAGGTTAATTCCGAAACCAAGCAAGTTGTACCTCCAGAGGGTATACCACCAGTGATAAATCCATATGATGCACAGGCAGTTGAACTGGCGCTGAGATTAAAAGAGAGGAATGGAGGCAAGATAACCGTGTTAACGGCGGGTGGTGATGGTGCTGAGAAGGTTGTTAAACACGCTATATCAATGGGAGCTGACGATGGATTTGTTCTGAACGATGAGGCATTCGAAGGATCGGATAGCTTTGGGGTAGCTTATATCCTGACCAAAGCAATACAAAAAATTGGAGAATATGACCTTGTCCTGTGTGGGCGACAGGCAGCAGATTGGGATGAAGGCTTGGTGGGTTCAATAATCGCCGAGAATCTAAGCTCATCTTTAGTGACATTGGCTGAAGATGCAGAGCTTGTCGAAGAGGGATTGAAGGTGAAGAGAGTAACACTTGACGGCTACCAGGTATTTATCGTTCCAACACCAACCNTAGTAACAGTCAGTAATGAAGTTGGCCAGGCGCGACTTCCATCTGGGTTGGGAATCATATCTGCAGCCAGGAGGCAGATTCCTGTGTGGAAAGCTGCGGATATCGATGCCGATCCAGCTCAAGTTGGAGCTGCAGCAGTACGCAGAAAACTGTTTAAGCTCTCTATCCCGGCAAGAGAGCGCAAGTGTGAACTTGTTGAAGGAGAAACCACCGCTGAGGCAGCAGCTAAACTGGCAGAAAAACTGAGGGAAGCCAGGATAATATAGATCACGCTAAGGAGGTAATTTAATGGCTGAATACAATGGCATATTAATCTGTGGTGAGGTTGTGGATGGAAAGATTGCCGCCATTACCAGAGAATTATTAAGTGTGGGCAGGAAACTAGGCAATAGCCTGGGACAACCACTGAACGCCTTACTCATCGGAAAGAATATCGAAGAAGAAGCCAAGGAAGTTATTGCCCTCGGTGCTGACAAAGTATATATAATTGATGGCCCCACCTTTGCCAATTCCCATCCTGATCTCTATGTCGCTATGATTACCGGCGCCTGTGATCAATTGCTGCCATCCATCGTTCTTTTAGGCCAGACCGACATAGGACGTGATATTGCCCCCAGGCTGGCAGCGAGATTGAAAACTACAGCAGCTATGGATTGCGTTGACCTGGTTATAGACTCAGAGAGCAAACTGCTGCTGCAAACACGGCCAGTTTACGGTGGCAATGCCCTGGCAGTATGGACCTCCGAATCCTGTCAACCTCAGATAATTACCATGAGACCAAGGTCAGTGGCACCTGCTGAGCCAGACATCTCCAGGAAAGGTCAGATTGAGTCCTTTACTGTAGAGGTAAAAGACTCCTCGATTAAAGGCAAACTCGTGGAAACAGTGAAAGAGGAGGTCGCGGGTATAAAGCTCGAGGATGCCAAAGTTATTGTATCCGGTGGTGGAGGCATCGGTGGCACTGAAGGATTTGAAATGCTACAGGAATTGGCCCATGTACTTGGCGGCACCGTGGGGGTAACCAGAGTCCCCTGTGATGAAGGGTGGATGCCGATGACGCTGGAAATTGGACAAACCGGTCGCATTGTAGGGCCCGATCTCTATATTGCGGTGGGCATTTCAGGAGCAGTACAACATATGGCTGGATGCTCTGGTTCAAAGTATATCGTAGCCATAAATAAAGACCCCGATGCTCACATCTTCAAGGAAGCTGATTTCGGTGTAGTTGGTGATTACAAACAAGCTATACCTGCCCTGATCGAGAAATGCAAAGCTTTGCTAGCCCTCTAAACACAGCTTTTTGTGAGCTTTATTAGTTCAATGGGAGAACATGACTTCTATTATGAACTACAAGAAAAAAGAGAGCAGCCGTACAATGATGCTCTCTTAGAACTGGTCAGAAACCAACTACAAAACCTGTTAGACCTCATCATCCTGACAAAGAACAACAGAGAGACAGACCCTGATGGGTTCAAACTGCTCTCAGACAGGATATCTGTACATGACCTGAGATACCCTAGAGAAGGTTGCTCATCACCTCTCTCAGATAGTACTTCTATATATGAACCAAGAATAGAATTCATCAAGAGACAACTTGAAGGACTGTTATCCGTGGTAGAGCTGGAAAGCAAAGGAGAGGTCATCCACATTGACGGGTTCAAGTTAAAAAATCTTTCTGATTGGCTCATTCCTGATGCTTGCGACCCCAGTGAGATCTTGGAATATGCCGCATCACGGTGCAATTGTGACTGCGCCTTTTGTTACAACAAGGGGAATCCGCCGTCTCTCGGTTTAAGACTCCCAAAAAGGACTGCCAAAGATGAACGCGATGAAATTAGAACAAGGCTCCGCTACTTCTCTCCTGATAAAGGTATGAGCCTTTTCCCCAACCCACCTCTAAGTTACGATTTCCTAGCCCATCCCCATTTCAGAGAAATTCTCTGCTCTTTGAGGGAAAGAACTTCAAGCCCGCTAAGAATAACCACCAATGGCAAGAATCTAACGCCCGAGACAATAAGCGAGCTGGTAAATCTCAAACCGATATATATCTATCTTTCCTTAAATAGCTCATCTCCTGAGCGTCGCAAAAATTTGATGAGGGACAACGAACCTCACATCGCTATTTCTGCCCCAAAATTATTAAAGGACAAAGGTATCCCCTATGCCATCGTTATCGTTCCCTGGCCTGTGGATTCAATAAATGAGATGTGTCAAGACTTCCACAAAACGGCAATCTACGCCGATAATTGTGGCGCACATCTCATTGAGGTTAATCTCCCCGGCTATTCCAAATGGTTTTCATCCCAAGAAATTTTTGACCTAGACGAGGTCTGGGAAGCCTGCATTTCCACCATAAGACAACTGAGGGAGGAAATAGAATGTCCCGTTGTAGCCATGCCCAGCATGTATGAGGAAAATCTGTATGAAAAGTGCAAGAATTTACCGAGAATAATAGGATTAGTCAGGAATTCTCCCGTCGCTCGCAGCGGCCTTAAAAGGGGGGACATTATGAGGAGAATAAACAACATCCAGGTAAAGACAAGACCACAAGCCAGAGACATGCTTTATATGTTACAAAGGAGCACGCAAAAAACAGCTAGTTTCACCGTCCAGAGGGAAAGTCAAGAAATTGACCTGACAGTAGATTTAGATAACTTCGACTATCCCTTCTCCAGAGAATTTGATCGGCACCTCGGAGTAATCTTCATGGGCACCGGACTAAGGTTGAGTTACATTGAGAGGCTAAAGGAGATAATGGATGAGAACAAAGCCAAGAATGTTTTGTTTCTTTCTTCCAAGTTGATGAAGCCGACATTTGAGCAGTGTCTCAGAGAATCCCATTTATTCAGCTCAAGTGAACTCAGAATAAACATTGAGGTTCCTCGGAATAATTATTTCGGTGGCAATGTATTCATGGGTGACCTCCTTGTAGTTCAGGACTTCATTGACCACATTAAAAACTACCTGAAGCGGCAGCCCGAGCCCGATTTAATAGTAATACCATCATCGCCTTTCACTTTAGGAAACTGGGGAAGAGACCTGACCGGAAGAGTATATCTTGATATAGAAAGGGAGGTGAGGATACCAGTAAGGTTACTGGAATGTAAGACCATCTATGATTAAGCTAGAAGAAGAACGCAGAGTGTTTGACAAAGACCTGGCAAAATTCGTAAACTTACTACCTTTGCTAAAAACCAATAACAACAGGAGGCGAATATGTCTGATAAAATTTATCGGCTTGGCTGTGACATTGGAGGCACTTTCACCGATTTCGTCTTGCTAAATGATGAAACCGGGGAAATAAAAATCCATAAGTGTTTAACCACTCCCAAAGACCCCTCAGATGCCGTGGAAGAAGGAGTTGTGGCACTAACCAAGAAGACCCCTGGCTTCATTGGGAAATTAGATGAAGTGATACACGGCACTACTCTGGTGATCAATGCCATCATCGAAAGGAAAGGGGCCAAAGCAGGTTTAATTACTACCAAAGGATTTAGAGATATTCTGGAACTGGGACGAGAGATACGATATGCTCCTTATGACATTTTTTCCGAGTACCCGATACCACTTATCCCGAGACCACTTCGCCTGGAAGTAAATGAAAGACTTCGCAGCGATGGCACGGTCCTGAAGCCACTGGACCCAGAAGAAGCAAAAGAGGTTATACGCAAATTAATTGATATGGGGGTTAACTCGATAGCAGTTTGCCTCTTAAATTCCTATGAGAACCCTGTTCATGAACTTATGCTTAAGGACATCATCTTAAAAGAAGCACCCGACATGTCCATTTCAATCTCTTATGAAGTCCTGCCCCAGATAAGGGAATACGAAAGAACGAGCACGACAGCGACCAATGCCTATGTTAAACCATTAACGGGAAAATATTTGGCCAAGCTAGATGACCGCCTAAAGTCACTGGGGTCCACAGGTAAGCTTTTTATTATGCTTGCTAGCGGTGGAATTACCTCAGCCGAGATTGCTGAAGAGTTCCCGGTAAGAGTTATCGAATCCGGGCCAACAGCAGCAGTTATTGCCGGTCAGTACTACGGCAAAATGTTCAACATTAAAGACATCTTCTGCTTTGACATGGGAGGAACCACAGCCAAATCCTGTCTGATTCAAAAAGGAGTAGCTGGAGTGGTGCCAACTTTTGAGGTAGGCCGTGTGCAAAGGTTTATGAAGGGAAGTGGGCTCACTATACAGGTGCCAGTGGTTGACTTGATGGAGATTGGAGCTGGCGGTGGCAGCATCGCCAAAATAAGCAAAATGGGAACCCTGCAGGTAGGTCCAGAAAGCTCTGGAGCTGACCCCGGCCCTATTTGTTATGCCAGAGGCGGCACAGGCCCTGGAGTGACTGATGCTGACCTGATATTGGGCTACCTGGATGAAAACTACTTCCTGGGTGGAGAGATGAAGCTCGATAAGGAGGGAGCCAGGCAGGGCATCGAGGAACAGATCGCCAAACCCTTGAGTGTATCGCTCACACAGGCTGCCTGGGGTATTCATGACGTCATCAACGAGACGATGGCCGCAGCAGCCAAGACGCACATCGCCGAAAAAGGAGGGAACCCAAAGATCGTCACCATTGCCGCTTTTGGCGGAGCCGGCCCGGTTCACGCCTATGGATTAACCAAGAAGCTGGGAGCCCCTAAGATTCTCGTTCCACCTATAGCTGGCGTGGGGTCAGCCCTGGGTTTCTTCACCGCTCCNAGAGCTTTCGATCTAGTGAGAAGCCATAAGGTCAGTCTTGAAGATGCAGACTTTTCTGAAATCGAGAAAATATTCCAGGAAATNGAAGCAGAAGGTGCCAGAACTCTGGAAAGAACTGGAGACCAGGAAAATATTGTATACGAAAGGTCGCTGGATCTNCGCTTCATAGGGCAAGGCTCGGAAACCAGNGTCTCCATTCCCAGGAAAGACTTCTCCCGGATAACAAGGGAAGAGGTACGCAATCGCTTTGACGAGGTATATAAGAACCTGTACGGAAGAACCTATCCCGAGTCCCAGGTGGAATTTGTAAGCTTTAGAGTAAGGGTTAGCCTCCCGCATCGCCTCCTGCAACTACCCAAAATCGCAAAGAAAGCAGCCTCTCTCAACGATACAATTAAAGGGCAGCGTTCGGCTTATTCACCACTTGCCAAAGACTATATCCCTTATACTGTGTACGACCGTTATAGCCTCTTCCCGGGAGCAACATTCGAAGGCCCCGCTATTATCGAGGAAAGAGAATCAACTGTCATCGCCGGGGAAGATACTTCTATTTCTGTAGACGAATATGGATTTGTATGGATTAGCTTCAAGGAGGTATAAATATGGCGCAGAAATTTGACCCTATAACACTGGAGATCCTCTGGCGCAGATTAATTTCCATCGTGGATGAGTCTGACGCGTCTGTAGCTCGGACGGCATTTTCCAGCCTAACGCGTGATGCCCACGATTACACCTGCATGTTCACCGATGAAAAAGGACGAGAATTAGCCCAGGGAACACTTGCCACACCAGGGCAATCTGGGGCGATGGCAATAGGAATCAAGAATATCGTTAGTAAGTTCCCCCTGGAAAGTTACAAGCCAGATGATATTTTCATCACCAATGATCCCTGGCTTCTTGCCGGTCATCTCAACGACGTCTGTGTAATGAGCCCAATTTTCTATAAGGATAAGGTAGTAGCTTTTACAGCGTGTGTCTTCCACCACTCAGATATAGGTGGACGAGTAGCATCCAACAACCACGACGTCTTTGAAGATGGCTTGTTTATTCCGTTGCTAAAACTTTATGACGGCGGCATCCCAAATGAAGCCGTTTTTGAAATGATCCGCTGGAACGTTCGCACACCAGATGAGGTCATTGGTGATATTCGCTCGCAAATTGCAGCCAATCATGTGTGCGCACAGAAGATAGCGGAGATGCTGGAGGATACTGGACTAAATACCCTGGACGACCTGGCCGATGAAATTATCGGGCGCACAGAAAAAAGCATAAGGGACTCCATTGCCAAAGTACCTGATGACGTTTACCCTTACGAGGGAATTATTGAACAACCTGAAGGAAGAGAAGATATACACATCAAAATGGCCATAGAGGTGAAAGGAAGTGATATAATAGTTGACCTCGATGGCTCGTCACCTCAGGTGGATTGGGGAGGTAATGTAGTTTACAACTTCACCTATGCCTATGTCTTTATGGCTGTAAAGAGTATCTTCGACCCGGAGTTGCCCAACAATGATGGCGCGGCACGACCGATAACCTTGAAAGCCCCTGAGGGGACTGTGGTCAATTGCAAGTTCCCCGCTGCTGTTGCTGCCCGAATGCAAATAGGACATTTCATGACTGAGATGATTTATCGAGCATTGTCTCCAGCAGTGCCAAACCAAGTTATAGCAGGCAGCGGTGGTACACCAGCAGCTATGAACGTCTTTTATGGCAAACGTCATGATGGAAGCCCCTGGCATTGCGTGATAATCAGAGGTGGCGGTTTGGGTGCCAGCCACAAGTATGATGGCTATTATGATGTCATCTTCCCAGCTAATGGCGCTAACACACCAGTGGAAATCTTTGAAAGTGACACTCCGTTAATTATAGAAAGGAGAGAGCTCATTCCTGATTCAGGAGGTGCAGGCAAGATGAAGGGAGGATTGGGAAGGCGAGTCGTATTCAGAGCACCGGATGATGAATATGCTCCCACTCCACCGATCAATCTGGGAATCCAGGCAGGAAGATATCGCTATCCCGCCGAAGGTCTATTTAACGGGAAACCAGGTATGAAAGGCCATTTCATGGTGAATGGTAAGCCTGGCGATCCCTATGGATTAACACAGTTTGGACCGGGTGATGTAGTGACCATCGATGCCGCCGGTGGTGGAGGGTACGGAGATCCCCTGGAGCGCGAGCCAGAATTTGTGGAGAGCGATGTTATTAGTGAATATGTGACTCTTGAAAAGGCCGAAGAAGACTACGGCGTCATCATCAACCCGAAGACCATGAAAGTGGATGCCGCAGCTACTGAGAAATTGCGCAACTCCCTGAAGAAGTCTTGAAATAGTCTCGCTATCAAACTGGTTTAGTGCCAGCTCTCAGTGAGATAGAGGCTTCGTGGATGGTTTCTTCAACACCAGCGCAAGAATAAGTGCGGCGCTAATCGCTCCCAAACTTAACATGATAGTAATGTGTAGCGTTCCTGTCATATCTCCCAGATATCCCCCTATAGTGGGAGCCACTATACACCCGATTCCAAATATGAGGGTTACAAACCCTAAGGCAGTACCGATGATTACCGGCTCGAAATAATCCGCCATGGATGCTGCCATTATCGTGGGAACGCCAACATCGGCAAATCCAATAATAGCTGCTCCCAAATAGCAGCCCAACGCGCTGCCAGAGAGGAAAATAAACACGCCTACTGCATCCAGCGCCAATGCTATAGCAAAGGCATATTTCTTAGGTATATGATCGGCGATAACACCCCAGACCACAGGAGAAGGTATTTGTAACGCTCCCCATACGCCGAAAACAGCCGCTGCCAGTTCTTCCTGCCACCCAATCTCTTCCAGATAGCACACAGCAAATGTCATGAAAATTGTATAGCCAATGGCACGCGTAAAGTAAATTCCAGCCAAGTTCCACAGCACTCCTCGCTTCAAAATATGCTTCATGCTCACCTTGGGCTTTGTCTGCTGGTAGTTTCCCATCACATCCTGTCCTGCTGGGGTTCCTTTATCTATTCCCATGGGAGTCAAGTGTTTTCCTCCAGGACTCTCCACCAATACAAACCAACATATGATGACTATGGCGAGAACAAAAGCAGCACCAATCCACCAAGACCATCTCCATGAATAACTGGCCAACAACCCCGGGATGACAAAACTCAGCACTAAGGTTACTAGGCCGGTTCCAGCCATAGCGATACCCAGTGCAGTGCCTCTCCGCTTCTTCCCAAACCATCGTGAGATAAGAGGAGCCAAGGGCACGAATAATCCAGCGGCACCGGCACCACAGAGAAAGTAACACAAAGAGGCGAGTATGAACGTTGATACAAAGCCCATGCCTGTTAGACCGGCAAGGAGAACGCACTGCCCCATCAGCATGCATCTTCGCGACCCAATCCTATCCGTAAGAACTCCCCAGACAAAGGTCATAATGGCGTAGCCAATGAAATAAGCAGAGGCGATACTCCCCGATTGCTCATGAAGCAGATTCAGTTCAACTTCCATGGTAGGGAGAAGATAGGGGTATAAATGCCGACTGACACCAAAGCACGCCTGGCAAAGAAAACCGCCGATGACAATAACCCAGCCATAATGAAAAAACTGAAATGGCTCCTTGCCTGCATCATCAGCAGCCCGTGTTGGATTCATTCTACCGCTATCTTACCGAAACCAGAGGGATTCTCAGGGATGGTGTCACTTGGCTTTAGAAAATTCAGTCTGCTTCATTTTTGTCTTTCTCAAAATTCCCGCCAACCCTTTCCATAATAGCAAAGATTCATTCAAGGGCATAGTGTTAAAATGAATATATGCCAGCAAATTTGCCGCCGCAGTACTTCGAAGCTGAAAAACGCTATCGTACAGCTAAGGACCCCGAGGAGAAAATCAGGGCGCTGGAAGCCATGCTCGCCATTATGCCCAGACACAAAGGCACTGACAAGCTCCACGCTGGGCTGAGACGAAAGATTGCCAAATTTTCACAAGAGGCGGAAAGAAAATATGCCACAGCCAGGAGGGCAGGATTCTACATCAAAAGGGAAGGCGCCGGGCAGGTAATGTTAATAGGCCCTCCCAGCAGCGGCAAATCACAGATATTGGTAGCATTGACTGAGGCGCTCACCACAATAGCTGCCTACCCTTTCACTACCAAAACTCCCATGCCCGGGATGATGAGGTTTGAGGACATCCAGATTCAATTAGTAGACACACCTCCTATAGGATACAAAGAAATGCGAATCCTGCTGTCCAACACATTGAGAGGTGCTGATCTTATTGCCATCGTAGTAGATTTGTCCTGGGAGCCACTGAGCCAGTTAGAAAGTACACTGCGAGAACTTGGAGAATCGAGGATAGAGCCATTGCGAAAAGACATAGGAGAGATAACGCCAGGAAACTACCCCAAGAAAATGCTCATCGTGGGGAACAAGAATGACCTTGAAGGTTCAAATAATAATTGGGATATATTACATTACCAGTATGCTACTATATTTCCCACGATTTCCATTTCAGCCAAAGAAGGCAACGGGCTGGAGGAGCTTAAAAGGACAATTTTCGACCTCCTGGACATCATTCGGGTTTACACCAAAAGTCCCGGAAGCAAAGTTGACCTGAGCGACCCCATGATACTGAAGAAAGACAGCACTGTAGAAGAGGCCGCCGAGGACATCCACAAAGACATTCGCGCTAAGCTGAAGTACGCCGTCATCTGGGGCTCGGGTAAATACGAGGGACAAAGAGTGGGCAAAAGGCATGTACTTCAAGACAGGGANATTATTGAATTTCATGCCTGAGATCAATATTCCCCCAAGTAAGAGATAACAAGCTTACAGGAAGAGCATCACAGGACAGCTCTTGTTCAACAACCTTGTAGTAGACCTTGATAAAAACAGCATCGCTGAGGAAGCACTGGGGGCCAAGATATAGAGAAACCAGCGGACAAATTGGAGATGAACGTCTACTTAAATGGTTCAATACACTGGTTGCCTTTACTGCACTCGCTGAAGCCTTATGGTTACGGCATTAGCCACGTCGGGACAATCAAATTCAGGAAGCCCATCTTTACCAGGCCAGGTTCCACCACATTGCAGCATGATGATATATGGGAATATATTGTGATAGAAATAACCACATAACCCATCAGAACTACGACCATGCAGCTCAAATTTATCCCCCACCTTATGCCCCACAGCACATTCCCCTTTCGTCTTGGTAATANTCCCGATCACTCGGGAGCCAAAATCCTCAGCCATTTAACGGTCCTCCTTCATATTTTTCTTCACAGTTCTGTAAAGCATCTTGACGCCCAAACGGGGAGATATAATATATGAATATTAATATTTTACTGGCTCAGAACAGCATATGGAGCGAGGTAGCCAGTCTATAGCTTGGGAGAATCTTTCCTCAAGCAGCATTGTTATCCCACAAGGATGTAATTATTCTAGATAATTCAATCAGACCGTTGATTATCTTTGATTCGCTGGCACAGCATAATACCTGAACACGCAGTGTTTTCGCAATGAGTATCTCTATCCACACTCCAAGGCCAATGTTACACTAATTACCCTTGATTATGATAACTTTATAAGGGTAATGATGAGAGAGATGAAACTGACTTGCTCCAGTTTGGCATCTGATTCAGTTAGAAAGCTTATTCACCGTTACGGCACCTAAAATGATAATAGTAAAGTGCGCCAGGTGTAAGGGCAGAGTCTTTAAATATGTAAAGATTGGTAAAGGGCGACTATCGCACTGCTGGAAAGAGCGAATAGTAGAGGATTATAGTGTTCGAGATGGAAATGAAATTAAGTGTCAATGCGGCAATTTAATTGGGATTGATGAAGGGAGATGGATCAAAATGAAACAACGCTCCTTTATTCATTCAGGAAAAATAACAAGGAGGTAGAATATCTCTATGAAACTTATAAGTGCTTGCCTATTAGGAATTAAATGTACCTGGGATGGCACAGATAAATACAGGAATGAGAGGGCTATCGAGATTCTAAAAGGCGAGATCGTGATTCCCGTCTGTCCCGAGCAGCTGGGAGGTCTGAAGACACCCAGACCGCCTCAGGAAATTCAAGGGGGCAGTGGTGAGGATATTCTTGATGGCAGGTTTAAGGTGAAGAATATCAATGGAGAGGATGTAACACAAGCATTCATTAGAGGAGCAGAGGAAACTTTGAGGATTGCCAAGCTTCTTAAAGCCAGTCAATTCATAGGAAAATCTAGAAGCCCATCATGCGCTTGCGGGCAAATATATGATGGTACCTTTTCCAACAAATGGGTTGATGGCGATGGCGTTACTGTTGCCTTACTGAAAAGAAACGGAATCGAAGTCATCCCAGAAGAAGAATTGATACCAAGATAGAGCAGGTCCCATCCTCGATACAATATTCAATGGTCAGGCCAAATTTAATCTGATAAATACGTCAGGGGTGTTATACCCAAAAGCGATGATAGCTATCCGACCAATTCAGAGCGCTCTCAGAGCTTATTTGACCAAACTTTACCAGCAGTAGTCTCAGGTAATTTACCACGGACTATTGAGAATCATCGGCAGTATCTCAACAATTTATAGAGCCGATTTTGGTACTCAAGATGGAAAAGGAATACTTGAGACACAAATTTCTTCACAGACGCAAATCCTCTATAATTAGACAAGCAGATGAAAAAAGTTAAGTTCAGCAGTGGCGAGCTTTCCCTCGAAGGGATATTGAATGTTCCCCAAGGTTCAGGTCCCTTCCCAGCAGCGGTAATCTGTCATCCGCATCCTCTCTACGGGGGCAGCATGGACAGCACCGTGGTTAACGCCGTTTTCAGCGCCCTATCGCGGGCATCCTTCATCTCGCTTAAATTCAACTTCCGTGGCGTGGGAGCAAGCGAGGGAGAGTTCAGCCAGGGCAGAGACGAACAAAAAGATGTCGCCGCAGCCATTTCTTTGGTAAACTCGGTTAAGGAAGTAGACCTGAGCAAGATGGCAGTTATTGGCTATTCGGCTGGTGCCGCCTTTGGCCTCCCCATCGCTTTTGAAGATGACCGAATAAAGGCTCTTGTGGCAATTTCTCCACCACTTGATATGTTCAACTTCAACTTCTTACAAAATTGTCCTAAACATAAGCTGCTAATTTCAGGAGGCAGAGACGACTTCACCACGCAACCTCGTTCTCTTGAATTCTGCCAAACGCTGCCCGAACCCAAAGAATACGAAATCGTCGAGGCAGCAGACCATTTCTGGTGGAGATACGAAGACATTGTTGCCGCTACAGTGACCTCTTTTCTCTTCTCAGCGCTATAACTTTATGTGAACTACCTTTTTTGTTCTCACGCTGAACATAGCCAAGAATCTCCGTTCTCCAGTTCCTCAACAGGCCAAGGTGACTATGAAGATGGGACGCCCGCACTTTGTGCTATAATCACAGAGATAATGAGAAGGATTGCTGTTCTAACCAGCGGTGGTGATGCTCCGGGGATGAACGCTTGCATCAGAGCAATCGTCCGCTGTGGGGCCAAGCACAAACTTGAAGTAGAGGGGATTCGGCGAGGCTACCTTGGCCTGATCGAGAGCGACTTTGTAAAGTTGGGGCCCAGATCCGTGGCCAATATCATTCAGCGAGGAGGCACTTTTTTAGAGACCGCTCGCTGTGAAGAGATGAAAACGCCCCAAGGTATTAAAAAGGCAATATACACGCTGCAACAAAGAGATATCGCGGGGTTAATAACTATCGGTGGCGACGGCACCTTCCGAGGTGCCACAGCTTTGGCAGAGGCGGGAGATATAAAGATAATCGGCATCCCTGGCAGCATAGACAATGATATTTACGGTACCGATTACAGCATCGGATTCGATACCGCTTTAAACACCGCCCTGGATGCCATAGATAAGATCAGAGATACCGCGGGGTCTTTGGAGCGTACTTTCTTTGTTGAAGTCATGGGCAGAAATAGAGGCTTCATCGCTTTGGATGTGGGTCTCGCTTCTGGAGCCGAAAACATCTTGATACCGGAAACCGAGACGAAAATAGAAGAGCTTTCCCGGGATATAAGACAAAGTTTCCAGCGGGGCAAAAAATGTAACATCGTGGTGGTTGCTGAGGGGGACGAGGCCGGTGGAGTATTTCCCATCGCCCAACAGGTCTGGGAAAGGTTGCAACTCGAATACCGAATTTGCGTTCTGGGACACATACAAAGGGGTGGCTCTCCCACAGCCAGAGACAGGATTTTGGCAAGCAAATTAGGAGCCGCTGCCGTGGATGCTTTGGTTAGTGGGAAAACAGGCTATATGGTGGGAGAAGTAAAAGGCGAGATAACTTTAACGCCTTTGAGAGAGACGTGGGAGAAGAGTAAAGAGATGGACACTAATTTATTGAAGTTAATCAAGGTATTGGCAGCGTGAATATGACAAAATTATCCATAGGCAAATTAAGAGGTCTGCAACAGCTAGCAAATGACAAGGGCATGATGACAATGTGTGCCCTTGACCACAGAGGCTCACTTAAGAAAATGCTCGGTGGGGAGAATCCCGGAAGTATCAGCTACCAAATGATGGTTGCTTTCAAGCTAGACCTGTGCCGAATTCTAGCTCCTCATGCCAGTGCTATTCTACTTGACCCTATTTACGGAGCAGGTCAGGCAATCGCCGCCGCTATCCTGCCTAAAAGCACGGGGTTGCTGGTGAGTTCGGAAGAGAGCGGCTACTCGGGTGATGCCGGAGGGCGAATTACCAATTTGCTGCCCCACTGGAATGCACATAAAATTAAAAAACTGGGAGCATCAGCAGTTAAGCTCTTGCTCTATTACCGGCCCGATGTTGACGTTGCCACAAAACAACTGGACACAGTGAAAAGATTGGCCGATGATTGCCTCGCCGAGGACATTCCCTTTGTGGTTGAGCCCGTAAGCTACCGTGTAAAAGAAGATAAACGAAGTTTTGCCGAGATAAAACCAGAGTTAGTTATAGAGACCGCGAAGCAAATCACCTCCCTCCCGATAGACTTGCTCAAGGCGGAGTTTCCCACCGCTGCGGAGTACGAGAGGGATAAAAACAAATGGCTGGATTTATGTCAACAACTCAATGAAGCAAGCCGCGTACCCTGGGTTATTCTCAGCGCTGGCGTGAACTACGATATCTTTTACCAGCAAGTTGAAATAGCCTGTCAGACTGGAGCTTCAGGATTTTTGGGTGGCCGTGCCCTATGGCAGGAAGCTACTCAGATCAGCTCCCAACGAGAAAGACTGAATTTCTTAGAGACCACTGTGGTCGGGAGGTTAACAAGTCTGACCCAGTTAGCTAATACCTACGGAACCCCCTGGCACACCAGGTTCGACGCCAGCGAGGTAGATGAAAATTGGTATCAAAATTATTGAAGGCCTCAAAGGATTGAACTTTTGACCAAAGACTACGATGTCATCATCGTTGGAGCTGGCCCAGCAGGCATCTTCGCCAGCTTGGAATTATGCCACGCCGGCCTCAATATACTACTTCTAGACAAGGGAAGAGGAATCGATACCCGCATCTGCCCCATACAGAAAAAAAGTGGGCCCTGTATCCTTTGCTCTCCCTGCCATTTGGTAAGCGGCTTTGGAGGTGCTGGAGCTTTCAGTGATGGCAAATTGACTCTGTCCTCAGAAGTAGGTGGACGGCTTCAAGAGTTAGTAGGACGTAGCCAAACCGAAGAACTCATTGAGTATGTTGACTCAATTTATCTCAAATTTGGCGCTCCCCATCAACTTTACGGAGCAGGAGAAGAGATAGCCGACTTAGAACGTCAGGCTACCTTGGCCGGACTCAAATTAATTCCCATGAAGTTGCGCCACATGGGAACTGAGAACTGCTACCAGATGCTGAAATCAACTTACAACTACCTGTTATCCAAAATAGATATCAGGCTGGGAACAGTAGCCAACAATATCATCACTGATGAAGGCAAAATCCAGGCCATTGAAACGACCACTGGCGAAAGGTTTGGCTGCCGCTACCTCATTTTAGCCCCCGGCAGAGAAGGTTCAGAATGGTTAGTAGAAGAAATCAAAGGACTCAAACTGAGCCTCAATTCCAACCCCATTGATGTAGGGGTAAGAGTGGAGGTACCAATGGCAGTTATGGAGAAATTAACCGCTGTGTTATATGAAGCAAAATTTGAGTTCTATTCCCGAAGTTTTGATGACCGCGTGAGAACCTTCTGCATGTGTCCCGGCGGTGAAGTAGTTATGGAATCCACAGGAGGCTCCGACCCTGTGGTTACCGTTAATGGGATCGGCTACGCCGCACCCAAAACGAAAAATACCAACTTCGCCATTCTGGTAAGCACAACCTTTACCGAACCCTTCCATGAACCCATCGCTTATGGTAAATATCTGGCACGACTCGCTAATATCCTCAGTGGCAGTGTCCTGATGCAACGACTGGGAGACTTGATGGATGGCCGCCGTTCTACATCATCTCGCATACAGCACAGCTTGATAGAGCCAAGTCTGAAGGCAGCAACCCCAGGAGATTTGAGTTTCGCTCTTCCCTATCGTTATCTAAAGAGCATCGTAGAAATGCTCCAAGCTATGGATAAACTGGCTCCCGGCATCGCTTCACCTCATACTCTACTTTATGGAATAGAGGTTAAATTCTATTCCAGCCAGCTAAAATTGACTCCCCGCCTTGAGACCGAAATTGGCAATATGTTCGCTGCCGGTGATGGTGCTGGCATAAGTCGAGGGTTGGTGCAGGCTTCAGCCTCAGGCGTAATAACAGCTAGAGAAATATTAAGACGGCTAGGCAAGGGTCAATAGGCCGCTCCAAAGCCGATCACTGCGAGCACAATAATGCAACTTCAATTGCTTTTTGGCATCGACCTGACCTCAACTTCGGCCAAGCCCAGCGCCTGTTTGGGACTAGACAACCGGCTCGAGCTCACTTATTTTGGTTTTCTCTCCGATGACCATGACATTATCTCCACCATGAAATTTTACTCACCCAAGGTGATAGCCATTGATGCCCCTTTGAGTTTGCCATCAGGGTTATGTTGCCTTGAAGAGAACTGCACCTGCCAACCAAAATCTAATAGGAAAAACAGACAATGTGACCAAGAACTAATACATGAAGGAATCTCCTGTTACCCTACCAGCAAAAAAAGCTTCATCAAAAACTTGATTTATCGCGGCATCAAGCTTGAAAACGAACTCAGCCGTTTGGGATTCGAAGTCATCGAAGTGTATCCCTACGCCAGCAAAGCCCGCCTGTTTGGCAAAGAAATACCGAGAAAAAATACACTTCAAGGAATGGTTTTCCTAAAACAACGGGTAGCAGATATTTTGCCAGGCCTCAAACAATACCTTAGCATGTTCAATCACGACCTATGTGATGCTGCCATAGCAGCTCATACCGCTTTCCTTCACTACCAGAGCAAGGCAGATGCACTAGGCAGCAGCGAAGAGGGATTGATTTTCGTTCCCCACGCGTCGCGTCAAAATAAACGGTTACCCAAAGGGCATTATTGACCCTGACCCTCCATTCTGCTAAACTGGGCATGCTGGTCAAAGATAACTAACCCTAAAACTACCGTTATTTAAATAAAGGAGGTGTGATGGAAGTAACTCTAAGTATAATCAAAGCTGATATTGGTGGCTATGTAGGGCATTCTTCATCTCATCCGGATGCATTGCAGAAAGCTAGAGAAGATCTGGAGCGCGCCAAGAGAAAGAGATTGCTCATTGACTACTGTGTTTTAGCTTGCGGCGACGACCTGCAACTAATCATGACTCATAAAGAAGGTGAAGACAATGAGCAAATCCACAAGCTGGCCTGGGATACTTTCGTGGACTGCACCAATGTCGCCAAGAGTTTAAAGCTGCATGGCGCCGGGCAAGACCTTCTTGCCGATGCTTTTTCTGGTAATGTACGTGGTATGGGGCCAGGTGTGGCCGAAATGCACTTCACAGAACGCGAGGCAGAAACAATTATTATCTTCATGGCAGACAAAACAGCTTCTGGCGCCTGGAATTTGCCCTTGTACAAGATATTTGCGGATCCCTTCAACACCATTGGCTTGGTGATCGCCTCCAATATGCATTCTGGTTTCACATTTGAGGTCCACGATGTCCTGCAAAAGAAGAAAATCATGTTCAACACCCCTGAAGAAATATACGACATGCTGGTCTTCGTGGGTTCAACAAACCGCTACGTCATTAAAGCGGTATACCACAAGGAAAGCGGGGAAATCGCTGCCTCCTCTTCTACCCAGCATCTGTCTCTTATCGCGGGAAGATATGTAGGCAAAGATGACCCAGTGTGCATTGTCAGGGCACAGGGCAAATTCCCTGCAGTAGGTGAAACACTCGAGCCCTTCGCTTCACCAAATATAGTTAAAGGCTGGATGCGCGGCTCTCACCACGGCCCCTTAATGCCGGTTTGCTTCCATGAATCCAGAGCTACTCGCTTCGATGGTCCACCAAGAGTGATAGCCGCTGGTTTTCAATTGGCAGATGGTAAGCTGGTCGGGCCTAATGACCTTTTCGATGACCCGGCTTTCAACTTGGCACGGCAGCAGGCAAACGAAATCGCCAATTTCTTGCGCTGTCTGGGCCCATTCGAACCACATCGCTTGCCACTGGAGGAAATGGAATACACCACCATGCCAGAGGTAGTGAAGAAACTGGCTTCAAGATTCCAGGATATTTAGCCAAGCTCTGTACTCAATACCTAAACAAAGTGCCCAAACTACTCATAGCCAGCAATAACCCCGGCAAGATAAGGGAATATTATTTCCTTTTGAAACAATCGGGTTTCAATATAGTTAGCCCAAAAGAGCTGGGAATAAACAAACCAACAGCGGAAACAGGGCATAGCTATAAAGATAATGCACGCATAAAGGCCATGGCCTATGCCAAACCCAGCCAACTGATTACCCTTGCCGATGACTCAGGGCTTGAAGTAGATGCTCTGGGTGGTGAGCCTGGTATACAGTCAGCTCGCTTTGCCGGTGAAGCTGCCAGCGATGAAGATAAGGTAAAGTTTCTCTTGGATCGGCTCAGCGGCGTCCTCTGGGAAAAAAGAACTGCTTGTTTCAAGTGCGTTATTGCCATAGCTACACCCAAAGGCAAATTAGAGTTATGTTATGGCGAGTGTCATGGCATAATTGCCTTTAATGCCCAAGGGAAGAGTGGCTTCGGTTATGATCCCATTTTTTATCTTCCAGAAATGGGGAAGACTATGGCCGAACTCCCCTTCGAAGTGAAAAACCGCATCAGCCACCGTGCTCAAGCTGCACATAAAGCAGAGCAGATATTACGACAACTCCACAACCAGCTTATTGACTGTCACCATTGTTAATAGTATACTCACATTCACATATAAGGATGGGAGGTAGATTATGAAGTTATCCTGCTTGCAAGAAAACTTAAACAGAGGGCTAAGCATAGTGGGCCGGGCTGTAGCCACGAGGTCAACTTTGCCAATAACTCAGAACATTCTTTTAGCTGCCGAACCTTCACGCCTCAAGTTATCAGCCACCAATCTGGAAATCGCCACTACATCATGGATTGGCGCCAAGGTAGAACAAGAAGGAAGCATAACTGTTCCAGCACGACTGCTGATAGATTTCGTCAATTCATTGCCCAACGATTTAATCGAAATCGCCCTTCCTCCAGACAGTCATGCCCTAGAACTCAAGAGCGGCCGTTTCCAGGCTCACATTAATGGCATTGACGCCCAAGATTTCCCCCCCACTCCTGAAGTAAGCGCTGGATTAGCTACCAGTATTGCGGCAGCTAATCTCAAGGAGGGAATTAAGCAGGTCGCTTTTGCCGCTGCTACCGAGGAGTCTCGCCCAGTGCTGACTGGTATCAATACTGAGCTTGAGAATGAAAGGCTGACATTGGTTACTGCTGATGGCTTCAGACTGGCCATGCATAAAACAACGCTTACCTCAGCAGTTAAGGAAGCAACTACGGTAATTATCCCAGCAAGAACCTTCAATGAAGTAAATCGCATTCTTGGTGACCAAGAAGAACCAGTGGAAATAATCATAAATCAACAGAAAAGCCAAGTGCTCTTCCGCCTCAAGAATGCCGAACTAGTCTCTCAGCTTATTCCAGGTTCTTTCCCTAATTATTCCCAGGTTATCCCCCAAAGCTATAGTACCAGAGCAGTCGTAGATGTTGGTGAATTCATGCGAGTGATAAAAATATCTTCAATTTTTGCTCGCGATGCCAGCGGCATAGTCCGTGTAATTATCACCTCAGGTAGTGAACTCAGCAGGGGTAAAATAACCGTTTCTGCTCAGGCCGAGGAAGTTGGCGGAAACGTTGCTGAAATCGATGCCCTGGTTGACGGGGATGAAGCCAAAATTGCCTTCAACGCTAAATATCTTTCTGATGTTTTAGCCGTGGTTCCTCAGGCCCAGGTTGCCTTGGAAGTGACCACTCCATCAAGCCCAGGAGTCATACGCCCTATAGGCGTAGATAATTATGTTCACGTCATTATGCCGATGTTTGTTCAATGGAGCTAAATTCTATGAGGGCTGCACCTTCGACCCCTAGCCCCCCGGGGATAGGCAGTGACCTCCACTTGTAAGGCATCCAGGGCGAGAGACGCTTTTCTTGAAAAGCTACCGTGATCTAGATTCCGACACATTAAAATTCAACCATAGGATGATATCCACTGGGCAGCAGAATACGTAATTCAAAAACAGCGAGAATCTGTACCAATCAGAGCACTGGACATTCCCCAATGGTAGTGCACCGGCGATGGCATCGGCTTGAATTGAGGATAAGGAGATAACCCAGCCATTTCAAGGATTTCTATAAAGCCATAAGGTCCAAAAAGTTACACTATTCGCTTTGTCACAGGATGTCTGATGAAAAGAATTACCATCGCCGCTATCACAGCATAAATACCAAACAATACGCATGTCCAGGTACTACCTCCAGACCTATCCATTAGAAGGCCTCCTATGAAAGGACCTGCCCAGCTTGCAATAAATCCGTATGCTGTGAAGATAATTCCGAAAATTGCCCCATAATGCTTTGTTCCAAACAAGTCCATAATCNGAGAAGCTGAAACAGCAAATAGCGTCCCAAACATAAGGCCAGCAAAAAGAGCGCATGTGAATATCAGAGGGAAATTAGCTGATGAAAGNAACGCAAGGACGAAGAAACCTAGTATTCCTATGAGAAAGGCGGAAAACAAGGTATATATTCTGCCTATTTTGTCCGATAAAGCCCCCATAGCGAACCTGCCGACACCATTTGTTATGCTGAAAGCTACCAAACATGTAGCTGCCAATCCGGGAGTGAGACCCAGCGACCCACCGATTGATGTAGTAAGCCCTGCCATCCCTATTCCCGCTGCTCCCACTGTAGCCCAACAAATCCATATTTGCCAAAAGGGCATACATCTTGCCGCTTGTTTTACCGTGAAGGATACCTCTTCCCTTGCTCCTATACTCTTGTCTCCCCTATCCTGCCGGGAATTTATACTCTTTCCATAAGGGGTACGCTCTGGAAATTCTGAAAATTGAGCAAATGCCAAACAAATTCCGAATAAAAGTGCCGCGGCAAATATTATTACCACAGCGTAGCCATGACTAACGAATATCATCCGGAAAACTGGAATCATACACGCCGCTGATAAACCAAAAAACAAATCAACCGCTCCTGCTGCTAATCCTCTTTTCCCTTGAAGCCATTTCTGCGCACTAGTCAGTGCCGGTATATACAGAAAACAAGTTCCAGCGCCAAATAGGAACGCAAATAGATACAACGTCTGAACATTGGGAACAATCAGAAAAAGAAGAACAGCAGCCGCATCTGCGAAAGCCCCGATAGTCATAGTTTTTCTGGCCCCTAGCCTGTCAGATATGCGCCCGGCAAAGGGCATAACGCACCCCAAAGCTAATATGAGAAATGTCATAACTAAGGCAACATTGGCCACCCCTGTATTAAATTTCTCTACCCAACAAGGTATGAGCAGCCCTATCAAACCAAAGGTTATGGCACCCGGCATCCAGGTAACAAGCCCACAACTTAGGAGTGTAAGCCACTTCCTCGTTTCCAGCGACATACTCCGTGCCATAGCATTTCTCCTTCTGTCAGTTTAAGTTTTCCGACTTGGCATGACGATAACTGCTTCTTCCTACGATGTCAATATCTTCAGGCTTCCTTATTAATCAACTATCAAGAGTCAGCAAAAAGTGCAATGAGAAAGCTATAATGAAAGAGAATGCGAGCATTACCAGGTGATATTCGCCTCTACCCCCGGCTCACAGCCATACTCGCTTGACCACCTGAAAAGATTCTCATACGAAAAGTATCTAAATCATAGACCAGCAGAAACTTCGAAGTAAACAGAGTATTCAGATTAATTCCGGGCAACTTTGGAGAAGGTAAATTTTTCTTTTCAAACTATGTGAACTAGCTTGACACGGGATGAAGCCAAAGGTATTATAGTTCCTAGTTTCTTGAAGCACATGTCGAAGTTAGCCAGAAAGGTTTCATGTAAATTCACTTGCCAGCCCGGAAAGATAAGCCATGGCAGTATTAAAGCTTCGTGTCTTGCCTGATCCAGTGTTACGCCGCAAAGCCAAGCGGGTAACAACTATTGATGGGTCAATCCACAGATTGATCAATGACATGGTTGAGACCATGCGAGCTGCCTCGGGAGTGGGCTTAGCCGCTCCCCAGGTGGGAGAACCTTTACGCATCGCGGTTATTGAAATGCCTGGAGAGGACGTCCTCACCCTCATCAATCCCGAGATAACAAAGAGGGAAGGGGAAAGAGTAGTAACAGAGGCCTGTCTAAGCGTACCAGGATACCAGGGAGAACTAAAACGTTCGTTAAAGGTTACGGTCAAGGCACAGAACTTGCAGGGCAAGAAATCCTATGTTAGAGGCGAAGAGCTTCTGGCCCAGGCTCTGGAACATGAAATAGACCATCTTGACGGCACCTTATATATTGATCACATAGAGAGCCCGGATAAATTACAGAGGATAACCACCAAGGTAGAACAGATATAAAAAACAACGCTAGAAACTATTTTTGAATTTTGATGAAGATACTAGCTACCAATGATGACGGCATCAATGCTCCTGGCCTCTGGGCAATGGTCAAGGAGCTCCGCAAACTAGGAGAGGTGAAAGTAATAGCTCCTCAACAGGAGCAAGCTGGACTAGGAACCAGCGTCACGCTGGGGCACCCTATCAAAGTAACTAGAGCAAAGTCTAACCTGGGCGGAGTAGAAGTTTACGCTGTGGAAGGCACTCCCGCTGATTGCGTCATCGTGGGTACTAGGTCATTATTCCCAGAAGAGCTAGACCTTGTCGTCTCTGGCATTAATAGAGGAGCAAATGTAGGCTATGACGCCTTTATTTCAGGCACCGTGGGTGCTGCCTTTCACGGTTATTTGCGTAATATCCCCTCCTTGGCAGTCTCGCTCTATGCCTATGAAAACCTAACTTTTGAGGCTGCTGCTAAACTAGTAGCTTTACTTGCAGCTAAGATTAAGAATAAGGATTTATCAAAAGAACTTTTACTTAATATTACCTTACCCAATTTGCCCCCAGAAAAAATTATGGGAATCGAAGTTACCGAGCTGAGCAACCAAAGTTATTGCGATAGAGTGGAGAAGGATCACAATTGCGAGGAGGAATGTTACCAAATTCTGCGGAATAATAAAGATAGTGTCTATACCAGGCAGGGAACGGATATATGGGCTTTACAACTAGATAAGGTCTCCATCACTCCCTTGTTAAGTAGTCTTGGTGCTAATTCTCTCAAGGCCCGCCTTCAAAGCTTGTTACCTGCAATTTATGAGGGTCTGTGTAATTTTTGACAATTTAAGCCAATTATGCTATGATGGAAAACATCGTTGACCTAGAAGGCAGCGAGCTTGTAATTTAAGATAAATAAAGTTTCCGCTTGGATCGGCAACGACCGAGACGGGAGAAAGAGTGCAGTTTAGAATCCTCTCGGTTATGCCGAGAGGGTTTTTTATTGCTATGTACAAGGTTGGCTTTATCGGTGCGGGAATGGTGGGCACAGCTTTAGCAACAAGGCTCTTTGAAAAAGGCTGCCCCATTATAGCTGTGTTCAGCCGAAGTTTATCCTCAGCACAAAATTTAGCCAAACTAGTAACTGGCTGCCAGATTTACCACAGCGCACAAGAAGTGGCTGATGTTACCGAGTTAGTTTTCATCACCACGCCTGATGACGTCATTTCCAAAGTAGCCAACGAGGTTCAGTGGCACACAGGCCAGAATGTAGTGCATTGTAGTGGTGCTTATTCCAGTGATATTTTAGAACCGGCCAGGCAATTTGGGGCTAAAGTGAGTTCTTTTCATCCGCTCCAGACTTTTGCTAATGTCGAACAGGCTATGAAGAATTTGCCAGGCTCTACCTTTGCTTTAGAGGCTGAGGAACCTCTACTATTCAGCCTGAAAGAATTTGCCTCACTGCTAAATGGCAACTGGGTAGAGCTCAAGCCAGAGGATAAGGTGTTATACCACATAGCCGCTGTCTTCGTATCTAATTATCTGGTAACTCTGGTTAAGATGGCCTTAGATTTATGGCAAATTTTTGGAGTGCCGCCGGCAAGAGCAACTAAAGCCTTGCTACCTTTGCTTCAGGGGACAGTAAATAACATCGACAATATTGGCTCACCCGGCTGCCTCACAGGACCTATATCTCGTGGAGATATAGGCACCATAAGCAGGCACTTGAATGCCCTCGCGGCCAGGGATCCCACCAAGCTCACCACCTACAAGGAATTAGCATCTCAGACTATTCCTATTGCTTTGGCCAAAGGCACTATTGATGAAAATAAAGCCGAAGAATTAAAGACTCTACTTAGAATATAAAGAAGGAGGGAAAAATGAGAGTCATGTTAAAGAGTAAGATTCACCGAGCCCGGATTACTGAAGTCAATGTGGATTATGAAGGCAGCATCACTATTGACAAAACCCTCATGGAGGCTAGTGACATTTTACCTTTTGAGCGGGTAGACGTAGTAAACATCAATAATGGAGCCAGATTCAGTACCTACACTATTGAAGGAGAGGCAAATTCAGGAGTAATCGGTATCAATGGCGCTGCTGCCAGGCTGGTGGCAAAAGGTGACACAGTCATCATCTTGTCCTATTGCCAGGTTCCCAACAATGAAGCGACGAACATGATACCAACCATGGTTTACGTAAACAGTAAAAATGAGATTCTGGAGCTAAAAGAGGACTCCCGGATGAAAGACCTGGTAGCAGCCGAACTGTCCTTTTGAATTTCCTGTAAGCCACTGTGCGCTGAAATTCTAAACAAAGCGAAGAAGTAACGAAACAATCCTGAATAAAAGCTAGGGGTGATACTATGCGAGTCAGCATCAATGAGATAAAAGAGATGAAGCAAAAGAAGGAAAAAATACCTATGCTCACTGCTTATGACTATGTCACTGCTAAGGTAATTGATGAGGCTGGTATACCTTTGATATTGGTTGGTGATAGTCTCGGCATGGTAATCCTGGGATATGAGACGACCATCCCGGTAACCATGGAGGAAATGTTACATCACACCAAAGCTGTAGTGAGAGGTGCCCGAAAAGCCTTAATTGTGGGAGACATGCCTTTCATGACCTATCACACCAGCGTTTCTGATGCTCTACATAATGCGGGGCGCTTTATTCAAGAGGGGGGAGCACAGGCAGTGAAATTGGAGGGGGGTGAGGTTGTTGCTGAAAAAGTAAGAAGGCTTGTTGATTGCGGAATCCCCGTTATGGGGCACATCGGGCTTACTCCACAATCAATATATCAATTAGGCGGGTTCAAAGTGCAGGGGAAAACAACGGAGATGGCTAAAAAACTGCTTCTGGATGCCCAAATTCTGGAGGAAGCTGGCGCATTTTCCATTGTCTTGGAATGTATACCAGCATCTCTCTCCAGGCTGATCAGCCAAAAGGCAAACATCCCCACAATTGGCATTGGCGCCGGCCCTGATTGCGACGGCCAAGTCCAAGTGATCAGCGACATTTTAGGCCTCTTCCCCGACTTCGTGCCCAAACACACCAAACAATACGCTAAGTTAGCTGAGGAAATGCAAAGTGCCATCAAAATTTATATGGCTGAAGTCAAATCCGTTGATTTCCCTACCACGAAGCAGAGCTACACCATGGATGAAAATCTACTCAAGGAACTGGACACCTTGTCTCTTTTTTGATAAAGAGAGCTTCACAGTATGAAAGTTGGCCTCCTCTGTTACTGAAGACAAAGCTCATAAGGCGTCCCTTTTTAGAAGTAGCGGATTAATGGTGAAGATGCAGGTAGTAAAGACAATTTCAGGGATAAGAAAATTAAGACAGCAGCTAAGCGGTTCAGTAGGTTTTGTAGCCACCATGGGCTATCTTCACGATGGTCACCTCGCTCTGGTAAAACAAGCCAGAGTGGAAAACGATGTCGTTGTAGTCAGCATCTTTATTAACCCCACACAATTTGCCCCCAGCGAAGACCTCACTGTCTACCCTCGAGACCTCAAGCGCGACCTGAAACTCCTAGAGCAAGAGAAAACAGACATCGTCTTTATTCCTTCTAAAGAAGAGATGTATCCTGCAGGGTTTAACACCTGGACAGATGTCGAAGGCATTACTGCAAAGCTTGAGGGGGCGTGCCGTCCGGGACACTTCAGAGGCGTAGCCACGGTAGTGGCTAAACTATTCAATATCATCCAGCCGACCAGAGCTTACTTTGGACAAAAAGATGCCCAACAACTCATGGTCATCAAGAGAATGGTTGCTGACCTCAACATAGATTTGGAAATCGTAGTTGTGCCTACGGTGAGAGAAAGCGATGGCCTGGCTATGAGCAGCCGCAATACTTACCTCAATCCTGAAGAGCGCCCGGCAGCTACAGTCCTGTTTAAAGCTCTCTCGCTAGCCAAGGAACTGTGGCAACAAGGTGAAAAAGATGCCGACCAAATTCGCCGCCAGCTGATTTCACGGATTGAAAAAGACCCTTTAGCCAAAATCGATTATATCAGCATTGCAGATGTCAATACCCTGGAAGAATTGAAGGTAATCAAACCTCCAGCCTTAGCCTCCCTAGCTGTCAGAATAGGCAAGACGAGATTGATAGATAACATGCTTCTGGAGTAAAGCCATATCTGACTCTCAGCACACGTTTTGTTTGACATACTGTATCTATCTATGCTAGATTACTTGTTTGCGGTCTACTTAAGGTGAAAAGACCAGAGAAATAGAAAAGCTGGCTGGCTAAAACCGAGCACAAGTTTTTCCAATAAGTAGAGCGGTGTATAACCAGACAGTTTTTTGATTGTATAAATAAATTGATAAGAGCAGTAAAAAATGCCAACAATTAATCAGCTTGTACGCAAGGAGCGGGTGAAGCGCAAGAAACGCAGTAAAGCGCCTTCATTGCATCTTATCTATAATGCAATGAAGAGTAGGACTGACTGGACCACGGGATCACCTCAAAAAAGAGGTGTATGTATTCAGGTAAAAACTGTTACACCTAAAAAACCTAATTCGGCACTGCGCAAAGTTGCCAAGGTAAGGTTAACAAATGGTATGGAGGTCAATGCTTACATTCCCGGCGAAGGACATAACTTACAAGAACATTCAGTGGTTTTAATTCGCGGCGGCAGAGTTAAGGATGTCCCTGGAGTTCGCTATCATATCATCCGGGGTACCTTGGACACAGAAGGAGTAGCCGACCGAAAACGAAGCCGCAGCAGATATGGAGCCAAGAAGCCGAAGGCGACAACGCAATAACGGGAGCTCAGATGCCAAGGAAAACTAAGAGAACATCGAAAAGAATAACGCCTCCAGAGGCTAAATATAATAATGTTACTATAGCTAAGTTTATTAACAAGGTGATGTTGCGAGGACAAAAAGCTACAGCAGAGCGCATTGTTTACAGCGCACTGGAGCTTGCCAGTGAACAACTAGGTAAAGAGCCTGTAGAAATCCTGGAAGGTGCTATCAAAAGTGCCACCCCGCTTCTCATGGTTAGACCCCGACGCGTGGGAGGTGCTACTTATCAGGTTCCCCTGGAGGTAGAGCCACATCGTGGGCAAAGCCTGGCTATACGCTGGCTGATTTCCTCAGCGCGAACGCGTGGGGGTAAATCCATAGAGGAAAAGTTATCCCATGAGCTTGTTGATGCGATAGAAGGTCGAGGGGCAACAATCAAAAAGCGTGAGGATATTCACCGGATGGCTCAGGCTAACAAAGCTTTCGCTCATTTCCGCTGGTGAGGAATTGCATTGAAGACAATACTTAAGGCAAAGGATAGATTTATGTCACGGGCTTTTCCTTTGGAGAAGGTAAGAAACATAGGGATTATCGCCCACATAGATGCCGGTAAGACGACGACTACAGAGAGGATTCTCTATCGTACAGGGCGTACCTACAAAATTGGGAACGTGGACGAAGGAACAGCAGCAATGGACTGGATGGAACAAGAGAAAGAGCGTGGCATCACCATCACAGCAGCAGCTACTACCTGCTATTGGCGTGACCACTGCATAAATATAATTGATACTCCAGGTCATGTAGATTTTACTGTTGAAGTAGAACGCAGCCTTCGAGTTTTGGACGGCGGCGTGGTAGTTTTTGATGGCGTGGCTGGAGTAGAAGCTCAATCTGAAACTGTGTGGCGACAGGCAGATAAATATAAGGTAGCGAGAATTTGCTTTGTCAATAAAATGGATAGGGCTGGCGCTAATCTTGACTACACCGTGTCCTCAATCAATAAGCGTTTGCAGGCCAACCCACTGCTGATACAGATTCCACTGGGCTCCGAAGGCGTCTTTGAGGGCCTGATAGACCTTGTGGAAAGGAAAGCGTTTGTCTTCTCTGATGACCCCAATATAGAGCCAACAGAGAAGCTCATTCCAGAGAACGCCATGGATACAGTTGCTAGTTACCGTCAGACATTGATTGAGATGTTGGCTGAGAATGATGATGACATCATGACAATATATCTTGAAGGACAGGAAGTACCCATTTCCAAGCTCAAGGCAGCTATAAGGAGATTGACCATTTGTAATAAAATAGTGCCTGTCCTTTGTGGCAGCGCTCTCAGAGGCAAAGGAACTCACCTGCTGCTTGATGCTATTGTAGATTACCTTCCTTCCCCTCTTGATATCTCCACCATACACGTCAGAAAGATTAAAGGAGGGGAGGAAGCTTTTGTTACGCCAAGCGATGATAAACCCTTCTCAGCTCTAGCATTCAAGACCGTTTCAGACCCTTTTATGGGAAGATTGACTTACATGCGTGTCTACTCAGGCAGAATACATGTCGGAGCGCAGGTTCTTAACTCCACCATTGGCGAGAAGGAACGCCTGGGTAAACTATATATCATGCACGCTAATTATCGCAAGGAAGTTGATTGTGCTGATACGGGAAGCATTATAGCTGCTTTAGGGCTGAAAAAGACATCCACGGGTGATAGCCTTTGTGAAGTTTCACAGCCCGTGCTTTTTGAACGTATACAATTTGTTGAGCCCGTGCTCTCTAGGTCTATTGAACCAAAAAACAAAGCTGATCAGGATAAACTAGATGATACCCTGAGCAAGCTTACTGCTGAAGATCCCACCCTTAAAGTTCACTACGATCAAGAAACAGGTCAAAACATTATCTGCGGCATGGGCGAGCTTCACCTTGAAGTATTAATGGAACGAATGCTGTGCGAATATGGTGTAAAGGTAAATGTTGGCAGGCCACAAGTAGCTTACAAAGAAACGATTACCCTTCCGGTAGAATCTGAAGGGAAGTTCGTCCGCCAATCTGGGGGCAAAGGACAATATGGGCATGTCTGGCTTAGACTTGAGCCCAACGATCGTGGCAAGGGATTCAAATTTTCAGAGCAACTCCGAGGAGGTACTATACCCAGGGAATTTATCCCTGCAGTAGAAACGGGTGCGAAATCGGCTTTGCAAGGAGGAGTTCTGGCGGGTTACCCCACAATAGACATTAAAGTAACTTTGTACGATGGCAGCTATCATGAAGTTGATTCCTCAGATCTCGCCTTTAGAATGGCAGCTTCCTTAGCCATCAAAGATGGCTTAAAGAAAGCTAAACCTGTGCTTCTTGAGCCCATCATGGAAATGGAGATACTGACTCCTGTGGAATTCCTGGGGGATATCGTGGGGAATCTAAATTCTCGGAGAGCACGTATTACACACACCGAAAGTCACGAGGATTTCTTCACCATCTGCTGCTTTGTCCCATTAGCAGAAACTTTTGGTTTTACCAGCGATTTAAGGTCTCTCAGCCAGGGAAGGGCAAGTCACACAATGCAGTTTCATAATTATGAAGAATTACCCGCTATTTTGAGCGAGCAAATCATAACTAAGTAAGAGCGAGGCAAATGAGCAGTCAAAAAGTTCGCGTTAAAGTGAAAGGTTTCGACCATAGATTGGTCGACCAAGCAGCCAGGCAGATAGTGGAAACAGCAGAGCGCACTGGAGCTATAGTTGCTGGGCCAGTGCCTTTACCCACACATATCGAGAAATTTTGTGTCATTCGCTCTCCCAACATCGATAAGGATTCCAGAGAGCAGTTTGAAATTCGAACCCACAAGAGGTTAATTGATATTCTGCAGCCAACATCTAAAACTGTAGATTCTCTAACTCAGCTCAATTTGGCATCTGGAGTAGAAATAGATATTAAACTATAATCAGCTTTCTTAGTTAAATGGAACGCATAAGTCGAAATAATTTCAAGAATCATGAATGACATAGAGGGCGTCAAAGATATGTTCACAGGTATTATTGGTAGAAAAATAGGAATGACTCAGTTCCTCCACGAGAATGGTGAGGCAGCGGCGGTAACTGCTGTGGAAGCGGGCCCCTGTGTAGTAACACAGCTAAAGACCCAAGCGCAAAATGGTTACAGTGCCATCCAGCTAGGCTTTGAAGAAACGAAACACCTTAATGCTCCAGAAAGTGGGCATCTTAAAGATATGACTAAGTTCCGCTATCTGCGCGAGTTTCGAACTGAAGATGCCGGGATAGTCAAGCGTGGTGATAGGGTAGATGTCAGCTTTTTAAAATCTGGTGACCTGGTAAATGTAAGCGGTTTTTCCAAAGGCAAGGGCTTCGCCGGTGTGGTAAAGCGTTACCACTTCGCCGGTGGATTTAAAACTCACGGGCAATCTGACCGCCACCGTGCCCCTGGCTCAATTGGTGCCACTACATCCCCAGGCCGAGTGCTTAAAGGTAAACATATGGCAGGGCACTTAGGAAACAGGAAAATTACATTGCACAATATTCAAGTCCTGCAAGTTGAGCCAAACCGTAATTTGCTCCTACTTAAAGGGGCAGTGCCTGGAGCCAGCAGAGGATTACTGATTATCAGGAAAGCCAAAGAATAGAAATGGAAACTCCAGTTTATAATTTAGAGGGTGAAGTCATTGACCAGGCGGAAATCAGCGAGGACATCTTCGGCATTCCTTTCAACGAAGCAGTGGTTCACCAGGCAATGGTAAGACAGCTAGCCAATAGTCGCCAGGGTACTGCTTGCGCCAAAACCAGAGGCGAAATTAGAGGCAGCAGCAAAAAACTCTACATGCAGAAACATACAGGGAGAGCTCGCAGGGGAGATGCAAAATCACCTCTCCTCAGGGGAGGTGGAGTAGCTTTTGGCCCCAAGCCACGCTCCTACCGGAAATCAATGCCCACGAAGATGAGGCGCCTAGCCATCAAATGCCTTCTTTCCAACAAACTTCGAGAAGGAAATATGAAGGTAGTGGAAGATTTCGACTTCGAAGAGGCCAAAACGAAAAACATGGCCAACTTTCTAAGGCTGCTTGGTGTCGATGCCTCTGCTTTAGTACTTACCTCACATCCCTTGCCCAATATAGTGAAATCAGCTAGAAATTTAAGCAACGTTAAGATTCTGTCTTCAGCTCTAATCAATGTGTTAGATTTACTCTCTTATAAGGCATTAATATCCACTGTATCAGGAATACAGACTATAGAGGAAATCTGGGGAAGGAAAAAGGTCCATCATGCATCTTTATGAAGTACTGCGGCGTCCTTTGGTTACAGAGAAAGCTACCTTGCTTCAGGAAAGCAACAAATACGCCTTTCAAGTAGCCAACACAGTTAACAAGCTCCAGATCAAAGAAGCAGTGGAACAAGCCTTCAAAGTAAAAGTGGCTGAAGTCAACGTGATGACCATGCCAGGAAAGACAAGGAGGATGGGCAAGCGCGAAGTAACCAGCTCACCGTGGAAAAAGGCAATAGTCACCCTGAAACCGGGATACAAAATAACCTTATTTGAAGGAGTATAATCTACTTCAGTTACTAGGAGTAAGAATTTGGGTTCAGTTATTAAGTGGAGAAAGAAAAAAATGTCAAAGCATCAGTATAAGAAGCGGCTGAAGAAGACTCGCTGGCAAAGGAAACATCCTTAGAAAAGTCATTGCCAGCCAAGCGATGAATGGAGATAAATTATGGCATTGAAGACTTATAAACCCACTTCTCCAGGCAGGAGATTTATGTCACGAGCCACCTTTGAAGAGATAACCAAGGTGTCTCCTGAAAAGTCATTGCTTCTGCCTCTAAAGAAGAACGCTGGGCGAAATAGTCGGGGAGTGATAACCGTGCGCCACCGCGGTGGCGGAAATAAGCGCAAGTTGCGCCTTATCGATTTCAGAAGAGATAAAATCGGCATACCCGGGAAGATAGCTTCTATCGAATATGACCCCAACCGGGGAGCCAGGATTGCCTTGATTTATTACGCTGATGGAGAAAAACGCTATATCCTGGCCCCTGTGGAGCTGACCGTGGGAGATGTGATAAAGGCAGGTGAAGACGTGGAGATAAAGCCAGGAAATGCCTTGCCTCTGAGTTCAATCCCCGCGGGCACCCTAGTTCACAATATTGAATTTGTGCCTGGTAAAGGGGGGCAGGTTGTCCACAGTGCCGGAGCTGCAGCTCAAATTTTGAGCAAAGAGGGCAATTATGCCTTGCTTCGCTTACCTTCGAAAGAACTGCGAAAATTTCACCTCAAATGCTGGGCTACAGTTGGTCAAATAGGCAACATTGAGCATAAGAATATCATCTTGGGCAAAGCTGGCCGCAAAAGGTGGTTGGGCTTCCGCCCCACAGTCAGAGGCTCCGCCATGACGCCCCGTGACCACCCTCATGGAGGTGGCGAGGGCAGAGCTCCCCTAGGCATGCCACCCAAGAGTCCTTGGGGAAAGCCAGCTATGGGGCATAGGACACGTCGCCCCAATAAAACTTCAGGGAAATTAATTGTGAAACGGAGACAATAGAGTGTCACGATCAATCAAAAAAGGCCCTTATTGCGATGCTAAATTGCTTAAGAAAATAGAATTGCTCAACCGCTCTAAAGAGAAGGCAGTGATAAAGACCTGGTCACGCTCCTCCACCATCCTGCCCGAGATGCTGGGCCATACTATCGCAGTACATAATGGGAGAAAGCACATACCTGTCTTTATTACTGAAAATATGGTGGGGCATAAACTGGCAGAATTTGCACCCACGCGAACCTTCCATGGTCATACCACCAAAGCTCAGGTAACTGTTCAGAAGAAAAGGAAATAAGATATCATGAAGGTCAAAGCTACAGCTAAAGATGTGGGTATCTCCCCACAAAAAGTTCGCCTCGTGGTGGATATGGTCAGAGGCAAGAAAGTGGATGAAGCTCTAACCATTCTTAACTTTGTCCCCACACCAACAGCTAAAGCTGTCGCCAAGGTAATCAAATCAGCGGCAGCCAATGCTGAGAATAATTTCCAGATGCCCCCCGCCGACCTCAAGATCATCGCCATCTCTGCTGATAAAGGACATACCTTAAAGAGATTTCGGCCCCAGTCCCGGGGACGCATAAGCCCTATTTTAAAACGGTCTAGCCATATCACAGTTTTCGTTGATGAGGAGGTAAAGTAACTTTGGGACAAAAAGTGCATCCCCTCGGTTTTAGGTTGGGCACCTTCCGCACTTGGGACGCGAAATGGTATGCCGAGAAGGATTTTGCTCATCTGCTACAAGAGGACCTGAAATTACGCCGGGTTATCGAACCAAAATCCCGAGAAGCAGGCATTGCCCGTGTAGAGATTGAGCGGCCAGGAGATGGAATATATATAACACTTTACGCCGCTCGCCCAGGCATTCTGATTGGGCGAGGAGGGCAAAACGTCGAAAACCTGAAAAGGAAACTGGAGAAAACNATTAATGGAAAAATCAGGCTAACCATTAGAGAAGTGGAGACACCTCAACTCCAGGCTTGCCTTGTAGCACAGAATATGGCCGAGCGTATTGAGGATGGCATCCCGTTTCGTCGAGTAATGAGACAGGCAGTTTATAGAACCCTAGAGGCCGGTGCCAAAGGGATAAAAGTAAGGTGCAGCGGAAGGCTTGGTGGAGCAGAAATTGCCCGCACAGAGGGTGTTCGCCAAAAACGTGTGCCTCTACATACATTGCATGCTGACGTTGATTATGGGCTCACTGAAGCCCATACCATCACGGGACGCATTGGGATCAAAGTATGGATTTACAGGGGTGATATCATTCCTGAAAGGACTGAAGGAAGTGTTACAGCCAAAGCGAGTGAAGTATCGCAAGCTACATAGAGGAAGAATGAAAGGCAAAAGCACAAAGGGTAGCTTTGTTGCCTTTGGTGACTTTGGCCTCAGGGCTGACGAATCTGCCTGGATTACGGCAAGGCAGATTGAAGCTGCCCGTCGCGTCTTCGTACGCTATCTACGCCGTGGCGGTAAATTATGGATACGCATCTTTCCCGATAAGGCTGTGACTAAGAAACCCGCCGAGACGAGGATGGGCAGTGGTAAAGGCGCTCCTGACCACTGGGTAGCTGTAGTTAAGCGGGACAGAATAATGTTCGAGTTAACTGGTATCAAGGAGACTTCGGCTCGTGAGGCGAGCCGCCTGGCTTCACACAAGCTCCCCATCACCACCAGCTTCGTTCTTAAAGAAGGACATAAAGATGAAAGTTGAGGAGATTCGATCTCTTACTGACAAAGAGCTGCGAACAAAGTTAGAAGAAGCCCATGAGGAGCTTTTTAACCTCCGTTTCAGGCTCGCCACACGACAACTGGTCAATCACTGCGAAATTCCCAAGGTGAAAAAAAGGATCGCCAGGATAGAGACTATCTTACGAGAAAAAGAACTGGATATCAGGTGAAGGCTATGGCAAAGAGAAAATCTAGAATTGGGCAAGTAGTGAGCACTCACATGGATAAGACCGTAGTAGTAACGGTGCAAACTTTCAAGGCACATCCACCCTACAAAAAAATCAGAATAGTCAAGAAATATAAAGCTCATGATGAGAATGAAACTTGCCAAATCGGGGATAAAGTGAAGATTATCGAAACCCGCCCTTTATCTAAAGAAAAGAGGTGGCGAGTAGCAGAGATCATATCTGAGGAGAAAACAAAAACGATAGAGGAAACAGCCAGCAGTTCTTCGATTCTGGCTACTTAAGGAAATGATTCAGAATTACACCAGGCTCAAGGTAGCAGATAACACTGGAGCTAAACAAATTATGTGTATTGGCATACCCGGTGGAACGAGAAAGAGGTATGCCCATGTTGGTGATATTATTACTGCTACAGTAAAAAAAGCCATGCCTCACGGAATGGTAACACAAGGGGAGCTAGTCAAAGCTGTAGTTGTGCGTGTAGTTAAGCCTTATCGCCGCTTTGACGGCTCTTATGTAAGATTCGATGATAATGCTGTCGTTATTCTTGGAGAGAGAAATAATCCTAAAGGGAGCCGTGTTTTCGGACCAGTGGCTCGTGAGCTGAGAGATAAGAAATTTACCAAAATAATATCTTTGGCTCCAGAGGTGCTTTAAGATGAAAATCAGGAAAAACGATACTGTGGTTATCCTTTCTGGTAAAGACAAAGGAGGAAAAGGTAAGGTGCGGCGTGTTCTTCCCAAGGAAAAGAAAGTCATAGTGGAAGGGCTTAATATGATTAAACGCCATTCTCGAGCTCAGAGAGCAGCACGACAGGCTGGCATAATTGCGCTCGAAGCCCCACTCCCTATATCCAAAGTAATGTTGATGTGTAATAAATGTGGTAAACCCACCAGAGTAGGCTTCCACTTTCTTGAGGATGGCAAGAAAGTGAGAATTTGTCACTCCTGTGGGGAGGTAATTGATTAACCTATTTAGTCGATTATCAAGATATGAGGGTATTTGATGGCTTCCAGGCTTAAAGAAAGATATTTTAAAGAAATAGTTCCCGAGCTTAAAGAAAGACTGGGTTACACCAATGTGATGCAGTTACCCCGTCTGGAAAAGATAGTTGTTAGTATCGGTTTAGGTGAAGCAACACAAAATCCTAAAGCTTTAGAAGCAGCGGAGAGTGACCTAAGCATAATATGCGGGCAACACCCGGTAATTACCAAAGCCAAAAAATCAATTGCCGCATTTAAGGTAAGGTCAGGAATGCCTATCGGTATGATGGCGACACTGAGAGGCAAAAAAATGTATGACTTCCTGGATAAACTGATTAACGTTGTCTTGCCGCGTTTTCGTGACTTCCGTGGATTGTCTAAAAACTCATTTGATAAACAGGGGAACTACAATATAGGTATCAAAGAGCAGATAGTTTTCCCCGAAGTAGATTACGATAAAATCGACAAGCTCCGAGGACTTCAAGTAACCATCGTTACCACAGCCAAAAACCGTGATGAAGCCAAGAGCTTACTAGAACTTATGGGCATGCCGCTTAGGAGAGATTGACATGGCAAAAAAATGTATGATTGCAAAATCGAAGCGCATTCCAAAATATAAAGTGAGACAACGCAACCGCTGTCAACTATGTGGCAGGCCGCGTGCTTATATGCGCAAATTTGGCTTATGCCGTATTTGTTTTCGCCAGCTTGCTGTAACTGGCATAATCCCTGGAGTAAGAAAATCTAGTTGGTGAGGAGTCTTTAATGGTTACTGACCCTATTGCTGATCTGTTGACTCGAATACGAAATGCCATAATGGTAAGGCATGACGATGTACTTGTGCCTTTTTCCGAGATGAAATTCTCCATCGCCAAGATACTTAAGCGAGAAGGATTTGTTGACAACTGCGAAGTGGTGAAGAACAAACCTCAACCAATGATAAAAATTTGCCTCAAATATACAGATGCCCAACCAGCGATACTGGGCCTGGAAAGGGTGAGTAAGCCAGGCTTCAGAGTTTACGTTGGACAACATGAAATCCCGCGCGTCTATGGAGGGCTGGGGATTGCTATCCTATCTACGCCCAAAGGTATTATGAGTGGTCAGGAGGCATGGAGAAATCACCTCGGTGGAGAATTTTTATGCCGTGTATGGTAAATTGATGAAGAATCGCGATCAGGAGTAATAAGTTATGTCACACATTGGTTCCCTTCCCATCCCCATACCTCAAGATGTGAAGGTAAAATTTAATGGAAGTGAAGTAACAGTGGAAGGAAGCAAAGGAAAACTAGCGCGCTGTTTTCACCCCGACATCTCTATCACTTTGCAGGATGGCAGCCTGCTTGTGACCCGACCCAGTGATAACAGGATTCATCGCTCCTTGCACGGGCTCACCAGAAGCCTTTTAGCTAATATGGTTGAAGGGGTGAGCAAAGGTTTTGAGAAAATTTTGGAGATAAGTGGTGTAGGCTATAAAGCACAAAAGGTTGGTGACAAATTGGTATTCCAGATAGGGTATGCTAATACAATAGAATTTTCACCACCTCCAGGTGTGGATGTAAGCATCCAAGGTACAAATATCATCCATGTCACTGGCATTGATAAAGAAACTGTTGGGGAAGTAGCCGCTAAAATTCGAGCCATACGCCCTCCAGACCGTTATAAAGGGAAAGGCATTAAATATAGAGGGGAAAAACTCCATCTCAAGCCCGGCAAATCAGCTAAGGCATTGGGTAAGAAGTAGTTATAGCAAAAATGGCTAAAATAAATGTAACGGCAACGCGCAGAATACGCCATAGGCGAGTAAGAAAAAAGGTAATTGGCACAACATCACATCCTCGCCTGGGAGTTTTCCGAAGCTTGAATCATATTTATGCTCAACTTATTGATGATTCTAAAGGACAAACCTTAGTTTCCGCGAGCACCGTTGAGCACGAAGTTAAAAACAAGAGCAATGGCATGCCTAAAACAATGAGAGCCGAATTAGTGGGAACACTGCTTGCCCAGAAAGCGCTGAACAAGGGAATAAACCATGCTGTCTTTGACCGTGGAGGATACAAGTATCACGGCAGAGTTAAGGCTTTAGCTGAGGCTGCCAGAAAAGCGGGGTTAGAGCTATGAAAGCAGTTAGCAAGATGCAGACAGAGAAATTGAAAAATGCCAGCTCTGAGCTTGAAGTAGAAGAGAAATTGGTAGCCCTTGACCGTGTAACTAAAGTTGTTAAAGGTGGCAAACACCCTCGCTTCAGGGCTCTGGTTGTTGTCGGCGATGGGAAGGGGCATGTTGGGTTTGGTTTAGCCAAAGCAGGGGAGTGCCCGATGCCACCCATAAGGCAGGCGCCATAGCGAAAAAAAGAGTCGTTGAAACACCCATCTTAAATGGCACCATCCCTCACGAAATCTTAGCTAAATTTGGAGCATCTAAAGTTTTGTTAAAACCAGCAGCGCCGGGAACTGGTTTGATCGCCAGCACTACCATCCGCACAGTTCTGGAACTGGCTGGCATAAGGAACATCATCAGTAAATCGCTGGGCAGTTCAAATCGAATTAATGTAGTCAAGGCTACCATGGTAGCTTTGACCAATCTCCAAAAACCCAAAGAAACAGGAACTGAAACAAATGAAGCAAAATGAATTAAAACCTCCTATAGGTGCCAAACACAAGAAAAAGCGCGTAGGGCGAGGTGATAGCAGTGGGCATGGGTGCTATTCAGGAAGAGGCATTAAAGGACAAAAATCTCGCTCCGGTGGTGGTGTACGCCTCGGCTTCGAGGGTGGCCAACTGCCACTGATAAAAAAATTGCCCAGCAAGAGAGGCTTCACCAACATATTTAGAGTAGACTATAACATCGTCAATGTAGGAAAGCTCGACATTTTCTCTCCGAACACCACAGTGACTCCCAAAGAGCTATTCCAGGCAAGATTGATTAAATTATCAGGCCTGCCCACTAAAATTCTTGGTGAAGGTGATATCCATCACCCACTGCTGGTTAAGGTCAACAAATTCTCGGCTACTGCAGAGAGGAAGATTATCGCTGCCGGGGGGAAAGTACAGAAGATTTAGCATGCAGCGCACAAAAAACCAGCCACGTCTCATTCAGGCCGTGATAGACATGTTCACTCTGCCAGACTTGAGGCGAAAGATTCTTTTTACCTTGGGCATTCTGATAGCTTTCCGTTTCGTGGCTCATGTTCCCTTACCAGGTGTGGACATCCATGCATTAGAGAACCTTTTTGGGCAAAATCAACTTTATGGCATGCTTGACCTCTTCAGTGGCGGCGCTATGATGCGTTTCAGCGTGGCTGCCATGGGTGTTTACCCTTATATCACTGCCTCTATCATCATGCAATTATTGGTTCCAGTCATTCCTTCTCTTCAGGCTTTGTCTCGGCAGGGAGAAGCTGGCCAGCACAAGATCAACAGAATTACTCATCTTCTTACCTTACCCTTGGCAGCGCTCCAGAGCTATGGTCTGCTAGCTATACTGCGCGCTCAAACTCCCCCAATCATCAGCAATCTTGAGCCAGCAACCACCGCCTGTATAATACTATCAATGACCGCTGCCACCATATTTCTCGTCTGGCTGGGAGAGTTGATTACTGAACGCGGAGTGGGAAACGGCATCTCTTTAATAATCTTCGCTGGCATTGTAGCCAGCCTGCCCAGCATGGTTGGGAGCGCCTTCATCGCCAAGGCAAATGCCCTGGGGTTGACTACCTTTATCATACTGGGCCTGCTAACTTTGGTATTCATAGTAATCTTTACCGAGGCCCACCGCCGTATCCCGGTTCAATACGCCCGCAGCAGCTTCCGCGCTGGCCGCTTGTATCGCCAATCAGGCTCGACTTATATTCCCCTACGAGTAAATACCGCAGGAATGATTCCTCTTATTTTCGCCATAGCCTTGATGCAATTTCCGGGACTGATCGCCACCTGGTTTATGAACCCAGGAGGCCAAAATCCAAATTTCTGGAACAATATCTACCACATTTTCAATTCGGGGAATGCTGCTCCTATAGGCTTAGCCTACTGGATACCATACTTCTTCTTAACGATGGCATTTGCCTATTTCTATACCATGATTATATTTGAGCAAATGAGCTTGCCCCAAACCCTGCAGCAGCAAGGCGGCTTTATTCCCGGGGTTCGTCCTGGAAAGGCAACTGCTGACTACCTCAACAAAACCATAAAGAACCTCACCTTTGGTGGTGCTCTCTTCCTGGGAATCGTGGCAATTATGCCATTTATTGCCCGGGAAATTACTGATGTTCGCGCTTTAACTCTCTCCAGTACCGCCTTACTGATAGCTGTAGGTGTCGCTTTGGATACTATGAAGCAATTGGAGGCTCAGTTAACTATGCGCCGCTACGAGGGTTTCCTGAAATAAGAAAGGAGAGGAAAAAGATGTACATTATCCTATTGGGTGCTCCAGGAGCAGGAAAAGGAACTCAGGCAGATATTCTATCTCAGAAAATGGGCTTCCCACATATAGCCTCTGGCGATTTGTTCCGTCAAAACCTGGAGAAAAAGACTGAATTAGGGCTTTCAGCCAAAACTTACATGGAGAAGGGAGAACTGGTTCCTGACGAAATAACTATAAAAATGATTCAGGAGAGGATCAACGCATCCGATTGCGCTTCAAGCTGCCTTTTGGACGGTTTCCCCCGGACTTTAGACCAGGCCAAAGCTCTGGACAAAGCTCTCGCCGCACAAGGTAAAAGCGTGAATAAAGCGATATACGTCAAAGTACCCGATGAAGAGCTTATCAAGAGGCTCTCCGGGCGCTGGATTTGCCGAAATTGCCAGACGCCATATCACATCGTGACCTCACCACCCAAAGCGCCAGGAATATGCGACAAATGCGGTGGTGAATTATATCAACGTCCTGATGACAAAGAAGAGACGATAAAGGAGCGCTTAAAGGTCTTCTTTTCACAAACTATTCCCATGATAGATTACTACCAGAGCCAGAATAAACTTGTTGAAGTCAATGGCAATTCGGGCATAGAGGAAGTAGCTCAGGAAATAATCTCCATTCTCAAAGAAGAAAAATAGATGATAATTGTTAAATCACCACAAGAAATAGAGAGCATGCGTCAATGCGGCAAGATCTGGGCAGCAGTTATGGACAGGTTGAGGAAAGAAATAAAGGCCGGGATCAAAACCCACTACCTGGATGACATCGCTGCCGCTGAAATAAATAAGAGAGGTGCCCAGCCATCTTTCAAAAATTATCAGGGGTTTCCTGCTAATCTATGCGTTTCCGTGAATGATGAAATAGTCCACGGGATACCCGGGGAAAGGATTCTACATGAGGGAGACATCGTTTCCCTGGATTTAGGGGTAAAATTCAAAAGCTTTCACGCTGATGCAGCCGTGACTGTGGGGATAGGAGAAATAAGCCAGGAAAACAAAGAACTGATAACAGTTACCAGAGAAAGCTTGAAGGCGGGCATTGCTCAGGCCAAATGTGGAGCGCATGTGGGAGATATCTCCTCCGCCATCCAGGATTATGTTGAATCAAGGGGGTTTTCCGTGGTCAGAGAATATACCGGCCATGGGGTAGGCAGAAATTTGCATGAAGACCCACAGATACCCAATTTTGCCTTTGGTAAGGGTTCATTACTTCGTAAGGGAATGACCCTGGCCATTGAGCCCATGGTCAACAGAGGAAGCTGGCATACCAAATTGGCTCCCAATCAATGGACAGTCCTTACAGCAGATGGAAGCTCTTCGGCACATTTTGAGCATACCATCGTCATTGACGCTGACGAGCCCGAAATACTCACCTAGCAGCAAGCAGCAAAGGATGGCTAAGAAAGAACGAATAGAAGTCGAGGGCAAAGTCATTACCTGTTTGCCTAATACCATGTTTCGTGTTGAGTTGAGTAATGGGCATATGGTGCTGGCCCATATTTCGGGCAAAATGAGGAAACATTATATTAAAATCTTACCTGCTGACAGAGTTCTCGTGGAGCTCTCTCCCTATGATTTGAGCCGCGGCAGGATTACCTATCGGCTGAAATAATTTTCCTTTTGACAAGTTGAATAAAGAAGATTATGATACAGGTTTTGTAAGGTTGATAAAATGAAAGTAGCAGCTTCGGTTAAGAAACGTTGCAGAAAATGCCAGATCATCAGAAGGAAGGGTGTGGTCAGGGTTATCTGTGAAAATCCCAAGCATAAACAGAGACAGGGATAACAATGCCACGCATATCCGGTGTAGATATTCCCAAAGAAAAGCCAATATGGGTAGCTTTACAATATATTTATGGCGTTGGCTCCGCTTCAAGTAAGCAAATTCTGGCTGCTGCTGAAATTGAAAACAGCATCAAAGCTAAGAATCTCACTGAAGAGCAAATCGGCCGTATCTATAGTATCATTGGCAAACAATACAAAGTAGAAGGTGATCTCAGGAGAGAAGTTCAATCCAACATAAAACGGCTTATAGAGATCGGCAGCACGCGAGGTACGCGGCACCGCATGAATCTGCCTGTCCATGGGCAGAGGACTCGTACTAATGCCCGTACCAGGAGGGGAGCCAAGAGAACAGTTGCCGGAAGAGGCCAAAAGCGCGGCCTGTCCAAGAAGTAGGAGGTTTTATCTGAATTATGCCCAAGAAGAAGCAAAGCAGGAGACCCAGAAGGCTCCGTAAGGGAGTTACTGCAGGCAAAGCTTATATTCAATCTACTTTCAATAATACTATTGTTACTATAACAGACCTTCAAGGTAATGCCATCGCCTGGGGAAGCTCTGGCACTGCTGGATTTAAAGGTTCCCGGAAAGGCACTCCTTATGCTGCCCAGCTAGCAGCCCAAGGAGCAGCAAGAAGAGCAATGGACGATGGTTTACGTCAACTCGAGGTTTATATCAAAGGGCCAGGCAGCGGCCGTGAAGCAGCTATTCGCGCTTTGCAAGCTTCAGGAATTACCGTTACCAGTATCAGAGATGTGACTCCCATCCCACATGATGGCTGCCGCCCCCGCGGGAGAAGGAGAGTATAGCATGGCACGTTATACCGGAGCTGTTTGCCATAAATGCCGCTATCTCGATGAAAAATTAATGCTCAAGGGAGAAAAATGTTATACCCCAAAGTGCCCTTTGGAAAAAAACAGACCTTCCTCAAGAAAACGCCCCCGAGGACGACGCAGGGTTTCTGAACGTGGAATTCAATTACGAGAGAAACAGAAAGTGCGCTTTAGCTATGGTGTTTTAGAGCAGCAGTTTCGCAGGCTTTTCACTCAGGCACTAAAAACTCCAGGCATAACGGGAACCAATCTTTTCATATTGCTGGAGAGGCGCTTGGACAATACTGTCTATCGCCTGGGCTTTGCTGATTCCCGTGCACAAGCGAGGCAGATAGTCCAGCACGGACATATTGCCGTTAACAATCACAGAGTAAACATACCTTCATACCTTATAAAAGAGGGGGATGCCATCAAGTGGCAAGAAGCGAGCACAAAAACTGAATACTATAAGACAGTTGCTGAGAAAATTAAGCAGGTAGCTGTTCCCGGCTGGTTGAGTTTGGACCTGGAAAAGATGAGCGGGATTGTTCTAGCTCTGCCCGATGAGAGCGTTATTGATGCCAAGTTCAACAGCCAGGCTATTGTTGAATATTATTCCAGGTGAAGTATGTTTGAATCATCTATATCCAAAGTAACTGTCCTTGAAGCTGCTGGCAATTATGGTCATATCCTCGCTGAACCTCTGGAGCCAGGCTTCGGCGTCACTCTGGGCAACGCTCTGCGTCGCACGCTCCTGAGTTCCCTGTCTGGCACTGCCGTAACATGGGTAAGAGTTAACGGGGTTCAACACGAATTTTCTCCCATCCCCAATGTCAAAGAGGACACCATAGAATTCTTACTGAATGTTAAACAACTAAGGATATGTTCCCTTTCCCAACAACCAGGGAAACTATTCATGGAAGTCACTGGTGAAGGCAGAGTGCATGCCGCTGATATTAAGCCTTCTGCAGACTTTAGAATCGCCAATCCTGAGCTTTACCTGGCTACTGTTGATTCTCCTGAGGCTAGGTTCTCTGTTGAATTTAATGTGGAATTGGGTAAAGGCTATGTGCCAGCTAAATCATCCAACGGCCTGCCCATAGGAGCTTTGCCCACAGACGCCATTTTCAGCCCCGTGCGAAAAGTCAACTTCTCGGTAGAACCTATCAGACGTGGCCAAGAAGGAAGCCCGGAAAAACTCAGCCTGGAAGTCTGGACTGATGGGACTATCTCACCTGAAGAAGCTATCACCCAAAGCGCTAACATATTGATAAGTCAGTTTTCCTCCTTCAGAGACCTGATTCCTGTAAAGACAAAAGGGGAAGAAGCGAGCGCTTTAGCAAGGCAATACAGCACTCCTCTGGAAGAATTCAACTTATCAGTTCGCTCATATAATAGCTTGAAAAGAGCAGGTATAGGCACATTGGGTCAGCTACTGGATAAGAGCAAAGATGGCTTGCCACAATTACCTGGACTGGGAGCAAAGTCAAGAGGAGAAGTAGAGACAACGCTAGCCAACTTAGGTTTTCCTATCGTTTCCCAGAAAAAGAAAAGAAAAAGGGAAACTTGAATTTCTTGAAGGAATTGAAATCATAGGGCAATTCAAATGAGACATCGTGTAGATGGAAGGAGATTAAGCAGGCCCACCGGCCACCGTTGGGCGCTGTATCGCAATTTAGTTACTTCCCTTCTGATTTCCGAAAAAATCGTTACTACAGAAGCCAAGGCTAAGGAAATACGTGGCCTGGCGGAGAAGATAATCACTCTGGGGAAAGAGGGCAGCCTCGCCTCCCGGAGACGAGTTTTAACTTTCGTTACTGACAAAAATGTTGCGGCTAAGGTGTTTGGTGAATTTGCTGCAACATATGCTGACCGCGCTGGAGGTTACACCAGAATAACAAAACTAGGCCCACGTGCTGGTGATAATGCACCTCTGGTTCAAATTGAATTGGTTAAATAGGAATCACATTAATTATAGGTGACATTCAGCTCACAAAGAGAAGCAATCCATGGTTATAAACCACAAAAATATATTTTGCTTGTGGAATATGATGGTACACAATATCATGGTTTTGAATGGCAGGTTGGCTTGCCCACCATCCAGGGCAAGCTGGAGCAAGCCATGAAGAAATTCTGTGGCTGGAGCAGCCGCATTATGGCAGCTAGTAGAACTGATGCTGGAGTACATGCCAAGGGACAGGTAGTAAATTTTTGGGCTAAACCAAATTTGTCTCCGGTGACCATGGTCAAAGCATTAAACCACTATTTGCCTCAAGATATTGCTATCAAAACTGCTTACATAGGTGATGGTGATTTTAATGTTCGGCGCGACGCCATAAGTCGCGAGTATCATTACTACATCCTGAACAGCGATACCAGGTCGCCTTTCAGTCGCAGGTTTGCTTTATTTATGCCCAGAATGTTAAATATAGAAGCGATGAATGACGTATGTCAATTTATTCAAGGCGAGCATGATTTTATATCATTTACCAGCTCTCCGGACGCCAAAGGCACTGTGCGCTATGTCCACCAAGCGAAAGTCGCCAGGGAGGGAGATTTTGTCGTTTTTCACATGGTGGCTAACTCCTTCTTGCCTCACCAAGTACGCAATACAGTGGGGCTCCTGCTGAAATTGGGGCTGGGGAAGATGAGCGGCAGGGATTTTCGGGATATTATGGAGGCGAGAAGTTTGGGACTGGCCAGTCCCAGAGCCCCCGCTCATGGATTATGCCTCATGAAAGTCAACTACCCCAAGCCGCTATCTCATTTTGAGTCTTCTTCTGCTGCAGCTAACAATGAGAGACAATTTCATGGTGAGCAAGAACAACTTTGTGGGGAATTTAGATGAAAACATACAGCACCAAGGCTAAAGATATAAAAAGAGAGTGGCATGTTATTGACGCCACGGATAAGGCTCTGGGAAGAGTAGCATCCCAGGTAGCCAGCTTGCTTATGGGCAAGCACAAACCAATCTACGCTCCCCATCTCGATACTGGAGATTACGTTATCGTGATCAATGCCTCCAAAATAAAGATAACCGGGAGAAAAGCTGAGCAGAAAATTTACTATCGGCATTCAGGTTACCCTGGTGGTCTGAAGAGTCCCACCTTCAAAGATATCTTCGATAAATCCCCTCAATATATAGTTGAACATGCAGTTAAAGGAATGCTGCCCCACACCAGCCTCGGTGAAGCAATGTTCAAGAAGCTCAAGGTTTACCCTGGCAATGAACATCCACACCAGGCTCAGGTTGGGAGGAAAGGTGATAATCAATGAGCGAAGAAATTAGCGACGCTGAATCGAAGCAAAATGCTGCTGAAGTGACTCCACCCACTGCTGTAGCAAGTCCAGGCACAACACGCAAGAGAAGAAGAACAAAACGGTCTCAATACATTTGGGCAACAGGCAAACGCAAGTGCGCCATAGCCCAGGTGCGCCTTTTCTCCGGCAAGGGTGAGATAGTTGTCAATGAGAAACCCTACAAAGAGGCTTTTCCCCGACTTGAATACCAGCACGCAGTTGAAAGCCCCCTGGCAGCAGTCAACTCTCTGGGTAAGTTTCATGCAACGATAAAGGTGAAAGGGGGCGGCCTGAGTGGTCAGGCAGAGGCCATCCGCCATGGTATTGCCCGAGCGCTGGTTAAGGAAAACGAATTATTCAAACTCTCATTGCGAAAAGAAGGCCTGCTTACCCGCGATGCCAGAATCAAAGAGCGCAAGAAATACGGGCTAAAGAGAGCTCGCAAGGCACCGCAGTACACCAAGCGTTAAAGGGGTTGCTCCTCTTCCACAGCATTTTCAATAAGTGCGATGCGTCTTACTTTGCCCTCAGAATCAATTTCTATAGCAACGACATCGATACGCCATGCAGACGGCAGGTCCTGATGAGTGCTGATATAGCTCAGTGCAGAGGTAATGAGTTTCCTCTTTTTGCCTTGTGTTATCGATTCTTCCGGAGTGCCAAAGTCTAAATTGCTCTTGGTGCGCACCTCAACAAAAATGAGGCAACCTTTTCGCTGAGCAACAATGTCAATCTCCCCACTACGGCAGCGAAAACCTGTTTCAAGAATATGATAGCCTCTCTTCTTGAGAAATCCTTGAGCCAGCTTTTCTCCCAGCTTACCAACTTCCTGGCGATTCATTTTGATTTAAGATTATCACATCCTGGGTTCGTGATGACATTCTTGACGGGGGCAAAAGAGAGGCGGTGGATTGCTGTCGGTCCTAGCTTTTGCAGGCAGGAAATGTGTTCCTTAGTTCCATAACCTTTGTGCCTGGCCAAACCGTAACCAGGATAAACCTTATCAAACTGTTCCATAATATGGTCTCTGGTAACCTTGGCAACAATAGAGGCACAGGCAATAGAGAGACACAGCTTGTCACCTCTGGTTATCCCTTCCTGAGAAATGGAGCATCGCGGCAAAGTCAGTCTGTCAATGAGAAGAAACTGCGGCTGCCGGGGCAGCTTTTCTACAGCCTGCATCATGGCCAGCTTGGTTGCTTCAAGGATATTCACCTTATCAATCACTTTATGAGAGACAACTCCCGCTCCCACAGCCATGGCCTGGTTCTGAATTAAGTCAAAAAGAATCTCACGCTTCCTGGGGCTCAGTTGCTTACTATCGCGAACCAGCCTGAACCAGGAAAGATGACCTTGAGGCAGAATAACGGCGCCGGCGACCACAGGACCGGCGAGGGCTCCTCTGCCAGCCTCATCAATTCCAGCGATGAATTGATAGCCCTGCAGTTTAAGCTCATCTTCATGCTTTAGATTTGGCGGTTCCATGTCGAATCCCGCAGTTTATGATTTCATATTCTCTATAATGCCGCCGCCCAGCACCTCTTCACCATTATAGAACACAACAGCCTGGCCCGGGGCAACAGCCCACTGCGGCTCTGAAAAGAAGACCGTCGCCAAATCACCTTCCGGGAACAGCACCGCCTCTGCCTGCGGCGCCCGATAGCGTATTCTGGCGGTGATGCCAGCAGGCTCAGATGGCGCTGCTCCTGCTACCCAGCACAAGTTACTGGCGGCGATTTCTCGGTGGTAGAGCTCTCTTCCTTCACCAAGAATAATCCTGTTATCCTCGGGGATAATCTCCAGAACATAAAGAGGCCTGCCCGAAGCTACCCCAAGACCATGCCTCTGCCCAACAGTATAAAAGGCCACTCCTTGATGATGACCCAATATCTTTCCCCGCCTGTCTACAATATCTCCAGCAGCGTTCCCAAAANGCTGCTTGAGGAAGTCACGGTAGTTTTTTTGAGAGACAAAGCAGATGTCCTGGCTGGGCTTCCCAATGGCGGGCAGCCCCTCCTGCTTCGCTATCCTGCGAACCTCGGTTTTCTTATAGCCGCCCAGCGGAAAAAGAATATGTCCCAGCTTTTCCTGAGTCAAAGTATAAAGAAAATAGGACTGCTCCTTGGCAGTATCTATACCTTCGAACAAATGATACCGGCCATCACGATGCTTAATGCGAGCATAATGACCTGTAGCCAGATATTGAACGCCCAGAGAGAGAGCTTGGGACAGCAAGCACCCGAATTTGATGTGCTGATTGCAGGCGACGCAGGGGTTGGGAGTCCGCCCGCGCTGATATTCCTGAGAGAAATAGTCAATTACACCACGCTCAAATTCTCTTCGCAAATCAACTACATGGAAGGGAATGTCCAGGCTATGGCAAATGCGTTCCGCCTGGCATAGTTGAGGCTGAGAACAGGGAGCATCACTCAAACACATGTACATCCCCAGAACTTCATAGCCTTCTTTCTTCAGCAGCAAAGCAGCGACAGAGGAATCTTCTCCTCCACTCAATGCTACAGCTACTTTCTTCCCCGCCATAGGTGCCTAGCCATGAGTTCCTGTCGCGGGCTCTGAGGCTTGCTGATAGAGTTGCCCTACTTTCCTCCAGATAATCTGACTCACCGTCGTCCTGGGCAGTGTGGCATCTATCAACAGCCAGCGGTCGGGCTCAGAGTCTACTGTCTTGAGATAGCCTTCCCTCACCCGCTGATGAAAGGATAAGTCCTCCAGTTCAAAGCGGTCTTTCGAGTTTTGNTTCCGCGACAGTCCCTGCTCCGGGGAAATATCCAGAAGNATAGCCAGGTCNGGCTTAAGACCCTGAGTAGCCAGCTTGTTCATCGCCGCTGTCGCAGGCAGGTCAAGTCCCCTGCCATAGCCCTGATACACAAGAGTGGAATAGGCAAAGCGGTCGCAGATGACTATTTTCCCTTCCTGCAAAGCGGGAAGGATCGCCTCAGCTACCAACTGGGCACGGGAAGCCACAAAGAGGAATAACTCGGCTTGAGGCGAAAGGGGATATATATTTCTTCGCTTAACCAGTCTCTTTATCCTGTCGCCCAGCGCTGTTCCTCCAGGCTCATACAATAATATCGCCGGCAGCCCCTGGGCACACAATCGCTTCCACAAGATTCTGGCCTGGGTGCTTTTGCCACATCCCTCACCACCTTCAAAAGTAATAAACAAGCCCAAGAATCACCTCAATTTCCTTTATCCACAGCAGATTCAAAATGAGGCCTATCGGAGTCGCGGCGGGCATGCTCACTCAACAAATGCTGCAGGTGAGAAATGTAGGTGGAGTGAGCATCCTCAGGATAAAGAGCATCAAGACAGCGCCTCATGTAAGTGATGTTATTGCTTTGAAGCGCATAAATTGGTATGCCCAGCACTTCAGCATCCCTTATCTTCTGCGGCTTGCGGCGGTAAAAATTTCTGGTGGTGAGAAGGATATCGGCTTCTTTGAGTTCAGTGATAACCGTTAACTTCCTTCGCTTCTCTCTGGCAGCCTGTTCCAAACGATAACGGTTGGTGCCAAAGAGATAGAAGCGTATCATTTTATCCTCCTTGCCTCCTTCTGACAGCAGGGATTCCGAAGGCTCTTCGGAACTCTCCTTATGCACCTCTCCCAGTTCATCCATCCAGCGACTTTCCGCTGGCAGAGACTCCAGATGCAAGATGGCATCCACAGCCTGTCCAACATCAGAATGGACAGCCACCTTGTAATAATCCAGTATTTCGACAACCACATCAAAAGTAGGAGGTGCCTTACGCTCCAGGACAGACTTCTGGGTGCGGCGCCGTTTTGCCTCTTCATCCCCCAGAATGACCGTCTGGACGCCTCCTATAAGGTCAGACAGAGTGGGATTCATAATCAGGTTCTCCAGAGTATTGCCATGAGCGGTGCCTATCAACTGCACGCCGCGTTCCGCGATAGTTCGGGCTGCCTGCGCTTCAAGCTCAGTGCCAATCTCATCAATGATAATGACCTCGGGCATATGATTTTCCACAGCTTCAATCATCACCGCATGCTGCATGCTGGGATGAGCCACCTGCATTCTCCTGGCATGTCCAATCCCAGGATGAGGAATATCGCCATCACCGGCGATTTCATTGGAAGTATCAATCACAATGACGCGCTTTTTACAATCATCGGCCAGCACCCGGGCAACTTCCCGCAGCATGGTTGTTTTACCTATGCCAGGTCGCCCCAGCAGCAAAACACTTTTGCCGGATTCAATGAGGTCCTGAATCATTTTGACCGTGCCTGATATAGCTCTGCCCACGCGGCAGGTTAAACCAATTATGCGTCCATTCCTGTTGCATATGGCTGAAATGCGATGAAGCGTGCGCTCAATCCCGGCGCGATTATCTTCCGTAAACTGTCCCACACGGGATACTACATAGTCAATGTCACTCTGGTTCACCTCTCTGGAGTTAAGCATTAAGTCACGGTGAGGAAAACGAGCTTCGGGAAAACGTCCTAAATCCAAGATTACCTCAAGCAGCTCATCATAGTCAGGCTGCTGGCAAATGGGCTCACTGATATGCGGAGGCAAAACATCAAGCAGAGCAGCCAATTCATCAGTGGTTATCTTCTGCATCTTTTTCCGCGCTACCACCCCCTTGTGGCCAGCAGCTCTTCTTGTGGTATTGACTTCATCTCCAGACCTGGCATAGCCATCCCCAAACCTCGGGATACCTCAGCAATGATGACGGCATCCTGATAGTGGGTGGTAGCCTCAACAACGGCTTTTGCCCTGGGAGCGGGGTCGCTCGACTTGAAGATACCTGAGCCAACAAAGACACCTTCAGCCCCCAACTGCATCATCAAGGCGGCGTCAGCAGGCGTGGCTACACCTCCAGCAGCGTAATTGACTACGGGCAATTTCCCTGTTTTGTGTACTTCGATAACCAGCTCCAGAGGAGCACCTATATTTTTCGCCTCGGCTGCCAGCTCATCCTGAGGCAGAGCCTGAAGCCTGCGAATACCATCCTGTACTGCCCGCATGTGCCTCACAGCTTCTACGATGTTTCCTGTTCCTGCCTCTCCTTTGGTGCGAATCATAGCTGCTCCCTCGGCAATGCGGCGCAGCGCCTCTCCCAAATCACGGCAGCCGCAGACGAAAGGAACTTTGAAATCGTGCTTCCAGACATGATGGCTTTCGTCAGCAGGAGTAAGCACCTCGGATTCATCAATAAAATCAACACCGAGACTCTCCAGCACCTGAGCCTCAACGAAATGTCCGATGCGGCATTTCGCCATCACCGGTATGCTCACCTCTTTCATTATTGCCAGGATGATACCGGGGTCAGCCATGCGAGCCACGCCGCCGCTGGCGCGAATATCTGCCGGCACTCGCTCCAGAGCCATGACAGCACATGCCCCGGCATCTTCAGCAATTTTCGCCTGCTCCGCGGTGGTGACATCCATAATCACTCCTCCCTTCAGCATCTGAGCCAGTCCCGTTTTAGTTTGCCAAGTAGCTTTTTCCATGCCTTTTAACCCCCTTCATTCAAGTTAGCCTGTATAAATTGTAATATTGACTGATTCTTTTAGCAACTGCTGACAAGCAGCAGCTACTTTTTCTGTAATAAGGAGAAAAACCTGTCCTGATACTCATCGAATACGCCCCAGCGGTTCAGCTCCGCCACCAGCAATGGAGCTCGGGAAAAGTCATGTCCCACCTCATCAAAAAGCTGCTCAATGTAGTCTCGAGCATCCCCCGGCAGTCCGCTGGCATCAACACTAAGAAGACCTCTGCGGTGAAAATCAGCTACATTGCTCCGTATTGACCTTCCCGTAAGTTCATAGATAAACATGAGCAGAGAGACATCCCATAGTTCTTCCACTCCTTTGATTATGGCGCTTAAGGGATTGGACTGCTTATCCAGAGCGGCATTCAGTTTGTTTACCACTCCTTTTATAGGTTGTGAAACGACATTCATCTTGTTGAGTTCATTCTTATATTTGTAGAAAACGCCTGATTCGTTGGGATTTTGCCGTGCAATTGTATAGATATACCTTTTCGCCTGCTCACTGAAGCCTTCCACATTCACCAGATAAGCAGGAGTGACAATTCTGGGCCTTTCGGCAATTACTTTCCCATCTCTGACCACACTGAGATTTCCGGCAAGCTCACTGACCACATAATAGTCAACGATAGAACTGCCAAATGTGGATAATTCCTGACGAGGAGCTCGCAGCAATTGAGTGTGTTCCAGTGCATATCTGATTCTGTCATCCATCGCTAAAAAATAACTTCACCATCCTGAAATTCTCTTTGATATCATCCTTACCGAAGATGATATTTCCTGCCTCAGTATTGTGTCCCGGAACGATGTATTCCAAATCGAGCTGGGAGAGCCTTTCAATGCTCTGGCACAACTGTGAAGTATCGCCTCCAGGGAAATCCGTCCTGCCGACGCTGCTGCTGAAGATCACATCACCGCTGAGCAGAATCTTTTCATCTTCAAGATAAAGACAAATGGAGCCTGGAGAGTGTCCTGGAGTGAGCAAAACTTTTATATTCAGCTTATTCCCGGAGCCCAGGTCGAGCTCGCCTTCATTGAGATAGAAGTAAGGTTTGGCACGCGGTAAGTGGGCAGAAAAAACTGAGTAAAACATCTTTCCCTGCCCCTGCAAGAACTCATATTCTTCATGGGATAAAGCCAGCAGAGCACCGCGGTCAACCAGCGCATCAACAGCTTCAAAATGGTCTGGATGGGAGTGAGTACAGACTACCAGACCGATATCTTCAATCTTGAAGCCATCTTTTGCTATAGCCTGAGCCAGGGAATCAAAGCAGGGCTCGCCCAGTTCATTTCTGTCGTGACCCGGGTCAACCAGCATATGAGGGCGTTCTCCTCTTAAAACATGGGACAGAAGGGTGGTATTACAATTATTGCCCTGACCAGTCCAGAGATAACAATGCAAATTCTGGCCTATCTTTACCGCATGATGAAAACCCATTCTTTGCCTCCAGGTACATTATACGCCAAAATATCCCGGTCATGCCAGTTTGCGGCTATGATTGTAGCAGCGGAGGCTACACAAAAGGTTATATTGTAGGGGAGAGGT
>JGI24025J20009_10000063_pt1 | contig 79875 bp, 70 predicted proteins | sample Cruoilmetagenom3_FD_20009 | JGI IMG/M metagenome (IMG submission 20009)
TCTTTAGTGGGTGTAGCCCCATTTAATCGTGAAAGTGGCGTGTATCAAGGTAAGCGAATGATACGTGGCGGCCGACCTAAAATAAGAACTGCCATGTATATAGCGATGATGTCAGCCATTCAATGCAACTCTAAATTTAAAGACCTTTATCAACGTATGGTCAAAGCAGGAAAGCCTAAAAAAGTGGCCATTATTGCGTGTATACGAAAGCTGGTAGTGATCATAAATTCTATGGTGAGGGATGGTGTCATGTGGGATCCTAAAATAGTTTAAAATTAGGAATTGACACCATAGTCACTTGTTATGTTTTTTTGATCACTACTTGAATGGTTAGATAAATAACTAATGTATTGAAAACAAAAAGCACAATCCCTTCATTTATAGTCGGCTGAGTAAAACTATTAAATATAACAGCCATAAGGTAAGCAGTTATAATTGTATACCCTCCACCAAATATAGAGAAAAGAAGTTGTAATTTACTTTCAAAAAAGTTTATATATTTAAGTTTAATAACCACAAAAGTTGTAGCAATTAACGCTACAATATTTAAACCTACTTCAGGTGTTATCTTTAAAACAGAATGAATAAATACACCAAAAAACATTAGCATTATGTAAAGAATTGCAAAGAAGCTGCAAGTTTTAATATGATTCATGTTCCTCCTTAATTTAAAACTTTACGTCGCTCTAATTCTTTAGAGTACTTCTAGGTCTCGCTATAAAAAAACTCATGGACACCGATAAGCATCAGCGAAGCTATTAAAACAGTTACATTCCCAGTTGATGCCCCCTGTTTAGCGATACTCCATACAGAACCGCCGAGACCATAAGCTCCAGGATTTGCTCCCAATAAGCTTGACCACCTATTGAGTTGGTTGTGACAATCAAAAACTTCTTTTAACTCTTCATTTGTTAAAGACCACTCAGCCCATTGTGGGTTAACTACTGAGTCTAAACATTTAACTCTAAGCTCATTTTGTAATTGAGGTAAGATAAATCTTGAATCATCCTCATTAAAGACATTTTACCTAAACGATTTAAATGTCGGTACAAAATGACTCCACTCATAGTCATTACTATTTGGTCTTTATCCCCAATTAATTTATGCGTTGGTACCTTTAGTATTTCAGCTAACTTCCTCATAGCTTCGCTCGAATTTTTCGGTAGAGAGTAGCGCATACTTACTTTATTTTCTTGTTATGTTTCACTCACTTCATCAGGGTATAGTTCATCGTAAATAGCCAAAGCATCGCTTTTAGTCTTAACAACTAAGCAATACAAACCAAGTTCAGCAGCGATAAAAACTAAAGTATACCAAGAAGAAAATAAATTAAAGAACACATCTTTTGGATCTACATAAACTCCCTTAAAAGCCGCGCCAACAATTGCACTTATTGGTACGATCAATATCACAACAAAAAATGCTGTAAACAAGCTTGTACTGACTTTTAATAATTGCTCCGCATGAACTTCTTGAGCTTTGCGGGTTCGATTAGACTTTTTCATACACCTATCCTTGCGTGAAACATAACGCTCGCATTTGTGGCTAGTTTGCCTCCCAACTTTCTTGAACATTTTTAATTAACTCATCTAGATCATTGAGTTTTAACCCAGAAAATACTATTTTTACTTTCTCTATGGCATTTGAAGCCTCAACATCTGAGTCAAATTCATATTCCATTGCAGCTTCAACTTGTTCTTTTATAAGTTGCTGCCAATTATACCTACGCTCAACTTTGCCATCTTCAAGATAGAATAAAATAAAGTCGTCATTTTTAATGTCATATACATAGTTTATGTCACCGTCGTAAGATGCCCAAAGCGGAATAACATCCCCAAGTTCGTATGCTTTCTGTTCTTCAGCTGATAGGTAATACAGAGGAGAACATGCAAAATGAAGAGCAATGGGATCACCAACTTTTTCATTGATGACATCGATAAAGAATGCGGGCAAACCTAGTTCCGAAACCAACGTTGATGCTTTATCTCTTGTTAGATGATTCATCACTCTCTATTACCCATAAGGCCGTGGTCACGGGACCAATGCACCACCTTGTAACCATCGAACCTCGCTCGAGCTATTTTTGAGCGTGCTATCTTAGCTTCTCTTTTTACTTGCTCAATAGAGCTATTTTCTAATTCCTCAACAACAAAAAGCAACTCCGGTTTAGGGTTCTTAGCCACCCAAGAAGCCAAGCTTTCTTGTAAGAAAAAATCTTCGTGCTTCATTAGCATTTCCATTAGCCCTTTGCTTAAGAAGGATGCCACATCAATATACGAACAAATTAAATTGGTATATTCGTCAGAGTCACTTTGTAGCAGGCGACCTATCTCCGCCTCACAATCAAACCGAAAGTCCTCTTTAAACTCGATATCATCTACGTCCTGATTATTGTTCACAACACTTCTCAAGCCCAACATAAAAGAGTCAAGCGTAGGAAACTTAATCTTAGGCTCTGGATCGTGACAATAGTGAATTACAGCACCAGCGCACGGCCCCTTAGAAATGTAGCAATATGGATTAGAATCATTTGAGTCATTAAGCACCCAGAGCCCCATTTCCTCACCGTCAAGAAACTGACTCATATTTTTACTATATTCTTTGCCTTCCTCAAAAGACAAACAATTTACGCGCGAACCCTCACTTTTAAGAGTCTCACCTGAACTAAAATAATTAACCAACTCTTCAGGGGCAACGCCAATTATTTTCTCTAATACTTGTTCCATAACTCAGCTATTCCAGATGGTTAACGCCAGGCTCAACTGCGAAGCAATCCGTCACTTTTGTACGGGTTTTGCACAAAAAGTGACAGGTTGCGGAGTCAGATTGCACTCCCTTGTTCTGTTTGGATCTAATTAGTAGCACTGCCATGCTAGCGCCCATTCACTTTCTTTTCCTTTGGCTGTGCCTTTGCCAAAATAACCAACTCCATTATCGCCCCACATCCAGTTTCCCTTTTCAGTTGTGTCGATTTGGAACATATATTCAGGGCTGGCATCATGTTTATTCCAGGGTGCCCAAAATATTTCTGCTTGGATTAAAGTAGGCCAGCCGCCAAATTTGAATCCATTTATGTTGTCGAAGAGATCATAATATTCATCATCAATCTCTTCGGGGCACTCAACTGGTACGTCTTCCCAGCAAGGATAATCTTCCTCAACCACTCTAGATCTCATTGGAAATGGTTTGATATAACTTTCTGAATCTTCTTGATTAAGCGGCACAAGGTTCGAGACTTTCTTATAGGTTCGAATCTCCCAGTTGTTCCCACTTGGCATATCGATTGGTAATTCTTTTGGGCCAATGAAGACAGTAATAAATTCGATATCTTCTAAGCCTTCCGGTTTAAATGGGAAGTCCGTCAAGTTTATTTGAGCTAGAGCATGCATAGGCTCACCATCTTGCACTGGCCATTTTTCTCCTGGCTCGCAGAATGAAACTTTCCCGAACCAAGAAATAAGAGGATCTTCTGGTGGACGAAAACCTCCAATATCAAGCACTATAGCTTTACGTCTAATTTTCTTTCTGAATTCTTCGATTAATTCATCCATACTCGATTCTCCTTACCACTGAACGCCAACATAAAGGGCGAGAGCGCAGCGAGCGTCCAGCCCGAAGGGCGCCTTTGATATTTTTGTTAAGCATTGACTCGATCACCGTGACTCATAGGCTCTGATATGACCAAGAACAATAGGTCCATGTTCGCTTGGTTTGATAGTTGGTGCGGATCTTTTGGTGCTATATGAATACCGCTACCAGCCTGAACTTCGTGCACTACACCAGATATATCAATGCTTGCAGTACCTGACAAAACATGGAAAAACTGCTGGGATTCATTGTGGTAATGGCGATACTCAGACTCACCTGGTGGCACGCGCTCTTGAATAACACTCAATGAATTAGTTTTCAGTAGGTGCCATCCGTCGGAGTTGTTTCCCCATTTATAGTGTTCTGCACTGTCTGTGTTGATAATGCTCATTTTTTCCCTGATTGCTTAACGCCTCATCAAGAGACAATAAAATAGTTGGTTAAAATAAGCTACGCAGGAGCAAAACCAACTGTTTTTTGTCCTGCTTTAATGTTTGTTATGTTCGAAGTTTAACGGCTGTGCCAAACACTAATATTTCTGATGCCCCATCAGTAACTGAGCTAGTTGTAAATCGTATTCCTACTATTGCATCGGCATTTAACTTTTTTGCATCTTCTATTAATCGTTCTACCGCTACATTTCGAGCTTCCATCAACATCTCGGTATAGCCTTTGAGTTCGCCGCCCACAATTCCTTTTAAACCAGCCATGATATCTCGACCAACATGTTTAGACTGAACCATGTTACCATTAACGATACCCAATACAGCTTCGATTTCTTTACCAGGAACAGTTTCCGTTGTCGTATAAATCATAATTTTTCCCTAAAACATAACAGCTCATTAAACACCACTTTGGGAGTTATAACCCTCAAAACAGCGTATATTATATACGCTCAATAATTCCACTAAACAACTCTAATGTAAACAAGTAATTACGTAACTTATTTACCACCCATTGTTAAAATACACTAAAACAACGTTTAATAATGTTCTGTACCATTAAATTAGCCGCCATTAGTTATGGGCTTAAATTACACCCATAAAAAAGCCCCGCTTGATGTTACTCAAGCAGGACTCCACACTAATTTTGTATCAATAAAAGCGCCTAAACTGCAGGCGCTTTGCATTATTGAATTTTATTGGTTAACCACGCTTTTAAGCGGATTAACTGGCTGTGCGTTGTCGTCTAGGATGTTCATATCGAAGTCGAACTCATCAACACGAATCGCTTTTTCACGCTTTTTGTTGTAATCACTTAACTGAACAAATTCAGCGTCGTTAATTACTTTTGCAGCAAGTGCATTTTCAAGCGTGATTGAAAAACGCGTACCCGGCTTAAAGGTTTTAGCACGTAGCGCTTTTTTCACTTTTGCTAACAGCTCTAATGATGCCATTTTAGCTTTGTAAGCTTGCTCGTTGATATGATGACCATCACCTTCAATTGGCTTAACTAAATGTGTTATTTGCGCTTTAAATGCTGTATCAAGCTGAGCTTGTTTTGCTAATTCACGAATTAAATCATCGCTAATTTTTGGCATTTTAGTTGAGTAGTTCATAGTAATGAAACGAATGAACTTACGAGTACCACTTGCAGGGAAGTTATCTAAGAACTTGTGCAATGCTTCTTCTGCACTTTGTAGTGCAAAACGAGTCGCATAATGGAAGTAAGGAGCCGCTTGCTCACGCTCGCTGCTTGCTACTTTTTGCTCGTAATACTTAATAGATGCCATAGCTGCGTACAAGAAGCTCATTACATCGCCTAAACGTGCTGAAAGCATTTCAGCTTGTTTTAATTTACCGCCAAGTACTAGTAATGAGAAGTCGGCATAGACAGCTAATTTAGCTGATAGTTTATGTACTGCTTTTTCGTAGTCACGTACTTCTGGTAATGCAGAGCTTGCGCCAGCAGTAAACGGTAGCACACCTAAGCGGAAGGCTCGTAAGCTGTTTGCTGTGCTGTAACCAATTGTTTTACGTAAAATACCGTTAAATTCTGCATCTGCGTTTTTGTCATCGCTATGAATAGACTCAACCATAGACTGTAGGTATGGGTGACAACGCATAACACCTTGACCAAAGATCATCAGGTTACGAGTAAGAATGTTCGCGCCCTCTACCGTAATGGCAATTGGCTGCGCCACATAACCGCTAGCAAGTGTGTTTTGCGGACCATTCTGAATTGCTTTACCCGCTTGAATATCCATTGCTGAGTCAAGCACATCACGGCCAAGCTCTGTCATATGGTATTTAGCAATTGCAGTCACTACCGATGGCTTTAAGCCCATGCCTAAACCTTCAGTTGTAAGTACTCGCATTGCTTCTTGTAGGTATGTTTTACCTGCGATATCAGCTAGCTTTTCCTGAATACCTTCAAATTGACCAATTGATAAACCAAACTGTTCACGCACTGCTGCGTACTCAGAAGCTGATTTAAATGCAACTTGTGCCGTACTTACACCCAATGCTGGTAATGAAATACCACGACCTGCGCCTAAACAGCTAACTAGCATTTGCCAACCGCGACCGATGTTTTTCTGACCACCGATAATAAAGTCCATTGGTACAAATACTTTGTTACCACGTGTAGTACCGTTGTAAAAACGGATACCCATAGGATCATGACGGTTACCAAGTTCTACACCAGGGTGCTCTTTTGGAATAAGTGCACAAGTAATACCTAGGTTTTCTTTGCCCCCCAATAAACCATCAGGGTCAACTACTTTAAACGCTAAACCAAGTACAGTAGCAATTGGCGCGAGTGTAATGTAGCGCTTGTCCCATGTGATTTCTAGGCCGAGTACTTCTTCGCCGTTATACATGCCTTTAGTTACGGTACCTACATCAGGAATACCGCCTGCATCAGAACCTGCTTCTGGGCTGGTTAATGCAAAACATGGAATGTCTGTACCATTTGCTAAACGTGGTAAGTAATGTGCTTGTTGCTCATCTGTACCGAAGTGAAGTAATAACTCACCTGGGCCTAACGAGTTTGGTACCATTACAGTTACTGCAACAGCTGAACTTTTCGTTGCGATAGTACCTACAATTGTTGAGTTAGCGTATGGGCTGAACTCTAAACCGCCAAACGATTTAGGGATGATCAGCGAGAAGAAACGCTCTTTTTTCAAAAACTCTAAAATGTCGTTTGGTAAATGAATACCATTTTGAATGACTGAATCATCAATCATGCCTAGTAGTTCTTGTACTGGACCGTCTAGAAACGCTTGTTCGTCTGCGGTTAATTTTGCCGCAGGTACATCGCGTAGCGCGCTAAAATCTGGTTTACCTTGGTAGATAGACCCTTCTAGCCATACATCGCCAGCGTCTAGCGCTTCTTGCTCAGTAACTGAAATACTTGGTAATACTTTTTTTAATTTTGTACGTAAACTCATAACGAACTCATCCGACCAGATAAATAATACCTACATTACGTCATAAAAATCGGTTTAGATCAATTACTCTATTCAATTAATTAACAGTTTTTTCAATTTATTTTCTTTACCTGAACGTAAACTGTTGAAATAAAAAGGCTTACACCTGTACGCTGAATTATTATTTTTTTTGTTAAAAATTTAATAATTCTGGTTGTTGGCGCCGCAAATACGGATTTGGTAATAAAGTAGAAACAAAAAAGCGCAGCCTAAAATTAGGCTGCGCTTTTTAAATATGGGAATGTGAGTAAACCTAGCTTATTTTAACCACTTGTTTACCTGTAAAACCACCTGCTAACTGGTTGTTTAATGCGCTAGAAACAGCCTTTGCGTTAAAATCAACAGCTAATACTTCTGGAGGAATTATTTCGCCATTAGAGACCGTTTCAAGCAACAAATTACCCATAAAACTCATGCGCTGCTGCGCGCATAGGCTATTGGCTAACCACGCGCCACCTAAGGATACAATACTAATATTGGGTGCTCTACGGTACATTAGCTGCTGTTCAAAATTAGGCAGTGGATTTAAACAAGCAATACGACCACAAAAACGCATTAGCTCGATATTTTGAATGGTCGATTCCCCACCCATAATATCAATAACGGCATCAAATCCTTGTGGGCCAAGCTCTCGGCGAATTTTGTCACATAAGGCTTTGTCATTGTAATCAAAGACTACATCAGCCCCTAGCTGCTTAACCAATTTGTGGTTACGCTTGGAGGCGGTTGTAAATACATCGGCACCACGCTGCTTTGCAAATTGAATAGCAAATTGACCTACAGCACCTGCCCCGCCTTCAACAAAGAGGGTATCGCCCTCAGTTACGGCTAATTTATCTAAGCTGATAAGCGCTGCCATTCCGGCGCAGGGCAAAGTAGCAGCCTTATCACTGGCTAATTGCTGCGGAATGATAGACACTGCATAATTAGGCACTTTTGCGTATTCGCTCAATATCCCTTGCTCACCAATACTGGCGTGCCACATTACACGCTCACCCACGCCAGGAAATACGCCTTTACCCGCTTTAACCACTACACCCACTGCATCCAAGCCTAAAACATGCGGATACTGCCATAAACAAAAGCCAGATTTAGCAAATTGCGCATCCACCGGATTTAAACCAACATACTCCACTTTTACTAACAGCTCATTACCTGTGCATTGAGGCACAGGTAATTGAATATCCGTTAAGTTAATATCCTCATTAGGCTCTATTAAGGCAATAGCCTGCATAGATGAAGGAATAGTATCTGGGTTTGTAACTACAGTATTAGGCATCAAAAACTCTACTAGTTAGTATTACTTAACGCGTAACTCCAGCGTCCATTAAATGACTGGTAAGCATTTACCTTAGCCAGTAACGATGAAATAGTTGAATCAACGGCATTTTCTTGTGCTATTAAAACATCCTGACGTGCATCTAACAACTCTAAGTAAGGAATTTGCCCTTCTTCATACATTGCTTGTGCTTGCAAAAATGCATTATTAGCAAATTGATACCGCTGCTCAGCAAAACGCGATTGCTGTGCTTGATTGACCAAGTATTGCAATGAAAGTTCACTCTCGTTAATCGCTTTTAACACCACTTGTTGATAGTCAGTATAAGCAGCTTGACTTAAAAACTGCTGCGCATCACGCTGAGCCAACAACGCAGGATAACTCAATAAAGACCATTGTACTTGTGGTGCAACTTGCCACTGCTGCTGGGTGTCGCTAAAACCATTACTGCCCAAACTTAGCACGCCTGCAAAACCACTTAAGCTGATATCGGGTAATAGAGCTTTACTGGCTGCCACACTTAAACTATTTGCTTGGCTAAAGTCATATAATGCTCGGCTAATATCGGGTCGCAGTGCAATCGCTTGATTTGGCTTTGCTAGTGACACTTGAAATGCCTTGCTCAATACAGCACGTTCATCTTTAATACTCAGTGATTGCGTTGGTTGTGCACTTAATACCGCCAGCGTAGATAAGTCACGAAACTTAGCATATTCAATCGCCGGAATGAGCGCTTGTTGCTGCCTAAGTTGCGCCATGGTGCGGTTTAAATCAAGCTCATTTGCCACACCTTCATCTACTTGCGCCTGCAGCACTTGAATGCTTTGTTCAAGTGCTTCTATTTGCATTTCAATAATTTGTTGCTTTTGCAGGTTGCCCTGATAGCTGGCAAACCCTTTAACCACAGATGACACAACTTCAATTTGTAATAGCCTAACTTGCTCTGCTTGGCTCATAGCTTGTGAATTTGCGGCATCAACGAGTGCAGTTATTCGACCAAATAAGTCGAGCTGCCAGTCAAGTGCAACATTTGCACTTGACTGTCGGCTATTGGTATCGCCTAGTCCACTTCGTTTAGCTCCAACCTCAACACCGCCTTGCGGTAAGTATTGTGCTTGTTGTTCACCAATACGTGCCAACGCACTTTTAAGCACTAACTGACTCGTTTGTAAGTCGTAGTTATTAGCTAATGCGTTACTAACAAGCTGGTTTAATTGCGCTGAACCTAACTTGTACCACCAGTTTTGCTCATCTTCACCAACATACTGCTCCGCCGATATTGCTTGGGCAACAAACTCGTTTACTTGTTGTTGCTCAGCTGCTGTATCTATTTTGCTCGCACAGCCAGATAACACTGCAATCGCTAACACTGAGCCTAAAAATGCCGGCATTTTAAATTTGTTTAAATGTAATTTAGTCATTTGAAGACTCCTCAGCGCGCTGCTTTTTTACCACCAGCATGTAAAACACTGGCGTAAATAATAGCCCAAATACAGTCACACCAATCATACCTGAGAATACTGCGTTACCCATTGCATGACGCATTTCAGCACCGGCACCGGTTGCCAACACTAACGGAATAACACCCGCGGTAAAGGCAATTGAGGTCATTAAAATAGGACGTAAACGCATGCGACACGCTGCCAACATAGCCTCAAGGTGTGATAATCCGGTGTCGTGTTTATCTTTGGCAAATTCCACCATTAAAATGGCGTTTTTAGAGGCCAGTGCCACCAGTACAATTAACGCTATTTGGGTAAATATATTGTTGTCTGAGCCTACAAACCACACCCCTAATAACGCAGAGAATATAGTCATAGGTACAATTAAAATAATGGCCAATGGTAAACGTAGGCTTTCATATTGTGCAGCCAGTACCATAAACACAAGCAATACCACCAGTGGGAACACGTACACCATAGTATTGCCGGCAAGTACTTGCTGATACGTTACCTCAGTCCACTCATATTCAATACCAGTAGGTAGCGTTTTCGCCAATACATTTTCAATCGCTGTTTGCGCTTGGTCTGAGCTGTAACCTGGCGCTGGGCTGCCGTTAAGTTCAGCACTTGGGTAACCGTTGTAGTGCATAACACGATCAGGGCCTATAGTTGGCGTTACCGTAAGCACTGAGCCTAGTGGCACCATGTTACCTGCACGATTACGTACTTTTAGGTTTAGTATTTGCTCTGGGTCTACCCTAAATTCGGCATCTGCTTGGGCATTAACTTGGTAAGTACGACCAAACATATTAAAGTCGTTTACATACACTGAGCCTAAATAAATCTGCAATGAGTTAAATACTTCATCAAGTGCAATACCTTGGATAAGTGCTTGCTCGCGGTCAATATCAATATCCATTTGCGGTACTTGAATTCTAAAGCTTGAATACAGCCCCATTAACGCCGGATCTTTTTGCGCCGCAGCAATCACTGATTGCAAGCTATTAAATAATGCTTCAAAGCCTTTGTTTGCTCTATCCTCAATTTGCAGTTTAAAGCCACCGGTGGTGCCTAAGCCTTGAATTGGCGGTGGCGGAAATACAGCCACAAACGCTTCATCAATTGCCGCAAAACGCTGATTTAACTGCGCTGCAATAGCCGAAGCTGACATACTCGGATCGGTTCGCTCTGCAAAAGGCGCCAATGGTGTAAACACAATGCCGCTGTTAGGGCTATTAGTAAAACCATTTACAGATAGACCAGGGAACGCCACGGTGTTTGCAACACCAGGAACCTCGAGCGCTATTTGCTGCATTTGTTTTACTACCGCTTCAGTTCTGTCTAAGCTTGCTGCATCTGGTAGTTGCGCAATGGCAACTAAGTATTGCTTATCTTGCTGTGGTATAAAGCCACCAGGTACCGCGTCAAACAGCTTAATAGTGCCGCCAACTAAAGCAACATAGGCAACCATTACCACCACGCTCATACGAATAAGCTTTTGTACTAGCTTTTCATACCCTGTTGCGCCACGGTTAAACAGTCGATTAAATGGCTTGAATAACCAGCGACCAAATAACTTATCTAATAAGCGGGTAAACGCATCTGGTTTCGCGTCGTGCGATTTTAACAATAAGGCTGCTAGCGCCGGTGACAATGTCAGTGAGTTAAACGCTGAAATAACTGTTGAAATAGTTATGGTTAAAGCAAATTGCTTATAAAACTGTCCAGATAGTCCAGTAATAAAGGCCGTTGGAATAAATACCGCACACAATACCAATGCAATCGCAATAATTGGGCCGGTTACCTCTGTCATTGCAACGCGTGTTGCTTCAAGCGGCGATAAGCCGTTTTCTATATTTCGTTCTACATTTTCGACCACTACAATCGCATCATCAACCACAATGCCTATAGCCAGTACTAAACCAAATAGCGATAAGGTATTAATAGAAACACCAAGCCACTGCATTACAGCAAAGGTACCAATGAGTGAAACTGGCACAGCTATAAGCGGAATAATAGATGCGCGCCACGTTTGTAAGAATACAATAACTACAATAACAACCAATGCGATTGCTTCAAGCAATGTCGCTATTACCGCATCAATAGAGCCACGAACGAATACCGTTGGATCATAAACAATGTCGTATTCAACACCTTCAGGAAAGTCTTTCGATAAACGTGCCATGGTTTCACGCACCTGATCTGAAAGCTCAATGGCATTTGAACCCGGGCGTTGAAATATTGGCATTGCCAATGCGGGTTGATTATCAAGTTCAGCACGCAGTGAGTACGAGTCTTGGCCTAAGTCAACACGCGCCACATCTGACAAACGCGTAAGTTGCCCTTGCTCACCGACTTTAATAATGACCTGCTTAAACTCTTCAATGCTGTTTAGGCGGCCTTTCACGTTTAATAAAATTTGAAATTGGCTATCGTTAGAGATTGGTTGAGCACCTAAGCTACCCGCTGCAACTTGCTGATTTTGCGAGCGCAAAGCAGCCACAACATCGGTTGCTGTAAGCTCACGTGCTGCTAATGCATCTGGATTTAACCACACACGCATAGCATATTTACCACCACCAAATAACTGAATATCACCCACGCCAGGTAAACGTGCTATTTCATCTTTAATGTTTAAATCGGCATAATTTGATAAATACGCCGTATCATGGCTATTCTGGGGTGAATATAAATGCACCACCATGGTTAAATCGGGTGATGACTTTTCAGCAACTACCCCTAAACGCTGTACCTCTTGTGGTAACCTCGGTAATGCACTATTTACTCGGTTTTGTACCTGTACTTGAGCACGGTCTAAATCCGTCCCTAAGGCAAATGTTACGGTTAAAGTCATGCGCCCGTCACTGGTCGCTTGTGAAAACATATATAGCATGTTTTCAGTGCCGTTTATTTCTTGTTCAAGCGGTGTTGCCACTGTTTGTGCAATAACCGTTGGGTTTGCGCCCGGATAACTGGCTGTTACTACCACGGTGGGTGGCACAACTTCTGGGTATTCACTAACTGGCAGTTGAAATAAAGAAATGCCACCTGCAATCAAAATAATCAGTGACAGCATGGCCGCAAAAATCGGTCGCTGGATAAAAAAGTGTGAAAATTTCATTTAATAACCTTATTGCTTAGCAACTAAATCGGCAGGGTTAGCAGTGAGTGTAAATGCCACACCTTGGGTATTAATTGTCACTTTATTTGGTGATATTGGCATGCCAGGTCCTACGCGAGCTGGCCCATTCACTGCAATCACATCACCTTGTTTAAGGCCAGAGGTAATGGCACGTAATGCGCCATAGCGCTCACCTACAGTAACCAATTTATATTGCAGTACATTATTTTCGCCCACAGTAAGAACAAAACGATTTTTTAAATCAGTACCAATAGCTCTATCTGGAATAATAACGGTTTCGCGTATTGCATTGGCAGCCAATTTAATCCGTGCAAAAGAGCCTGAGCGTAGCTCGTTACTACGATCTTCAAATACCGCTCGTACACGTAATGTGCCAGTAGAAGCATTAATTTGGTTATCTATAAAGTTGATGTGGCCGTTGTAATTAAAATCACTCTGCCCTACTTTTTGCATAACGACAGGTTGCTTGCTTGATGCAGTAACATCATCAAATGCATTGTTCCAAGTGCGTTCATCGACATCAAAGTAAGCATACATTTTGTCATTTGAAACAATTGAAGTGAGCACGCTTTGCCCGGCAAGGACGTTGTTACCTTTAGTGATGTTTGCGCTAGAGATAATTCCATCAATAGGTGAAACCACAGAGGTAAACTCTAAATCAAGTTCTGCGGCTTTAAGCTGCGCTTTAAGTGCAGCAAGTTGTGCTTCACGCTGACGTAACGTTGAGGTACGAGCTTGCGCTTGTTCTGTAGAAATTGCTTTACGCTCAGTTAGACGCACTGCACGTGATGCTTCGCTTTTTGCTTGTTCAAGAGCCGCTTGTGCACTTTTAACCTGAGCTTGTAAACTAGCTACCGTGGCTCTAAATGAACGATCATCAAGGCGAAATAACACATCACCTTGTTTAACAGCATCCCCTTCTTTAAATTCAATTTGCTCAATAATGCCTGATACACGCGGCATTAATGCCACTTTTTGCGGTGACTCTAAGCGCGTTGTATAGGTATGCCAACTTTGTACAGGCTTGACCAGGACTTGGGCTACATCAATAGCTTGATATTGTTGTGCGGGTGCTGATTGCGCTGTGCTTTCTTCAGCACAACCGGTCAGAGTAATTAATGCAACAGATAAGGCTGTAGCAACTAAGTGTTTGTTCATAACGACGCTCCTGTTAATTAGGCGATACATAATACGGAACATACTTGTTGACAAAAACAATAGATTTTTAAATTCATTAGTGCCAAAATGGCATCAAAGTGACACAATGGTGCAATAATGGATACAACAAGCCGACTCTTAATGCTGCTTGAAGTGGTTGAGCAGGGATCATTTGCTAAAGCTGCTGAAATACGCAACATTGATCGTTCCGTGATCTCTAAACAAATTAGTCGTTTAGAAGATGAGCTTGGCGTGAGGCTATTAAATCGAACCACCCGTTCGTTTTCACTTACCGCAGCAGGCGCTGAAATGATAAAAAAAGCGGACGAGTTGCGAAGCCTACTCGGCGATACCCTGCGTATGGCAGAGAATTATCACTTAGAACCTCGTGGCGTATTAAAAATTACCTCATCGACTTTAATTGGTCGGCGTTATTTACAACCAGTGATCAATGATTTCCAAAAGCGCTTTCCGCAAGTGGAAGTAGAACTTCGTTTAGATGATCGGCTTGTCGATATTGTCTCAGAAGGATTTGATTTAGCATTTAGAGTGGGTGAGCCAAAAGACTCCTCTTTGATTGCTCGAAAGATTGCGCGTAATCGTTTATTACTTTTAGCTTCCCCTGCATTTATCGAAACCTATGGAATGCCGAAAAACATAACTGATTTAGCACAATTACCCGCCGCTAGTTACGCAAGTAGTTCACTGCGAGTTGATGGAGTAAGTTACTACAACCATCTGGGTGAACAATGCGAACAAAAAATTAAAAGTGTATTTAGAGCCAATGATGCTGAAGCACTGTTAATGAAAACACTCTCTGGAACCACTTACGTTTTAGCTCCCGCGTTTATATTGGATAAAGAAGTGATTGATGGACAACTGGTGCCTTTATTAACGGATCTAAAATTAATGGAACACAGTGCCATGTATGCAGTATACCCACATCGTGATTTACCGGTAAGAACCCGGTTATTTTTTGATGCTGTACGTGAATATATTGGTAAAGAAAAACCGATTTGGGAAAACAGTATTCCTGATTTTGAACAAATGTATTAAGCCGCACTAAACTTAACCATGCACTAAAATATCAGTACAGACCTCGTTGCGGCCAGTTTCTTTGGCTTTATAAAGTTGTTTATCAGCCAAGTCTATTAGTTCACTTAGGCTTTGTTGCTGGTATTGAACAACGCCTATACTAGCGGTTAACTTAATGGTTTCACCATTGGCAATGATGTGCTTATTTTGTATTGCGAGTCTTAACTTTTCTGCCATTGCTAAGGCTGCTTGCGGGCTATCAAAATTGCTCATTAGTGAAAACTCTTCACCTCCCACTCTAAATACATACCCTTTAGCAAAAGTGACACGCAATAATGTTGCTAGCTCAACCAACACTTTATCGCCCACCTCGTGCCCATACTGATCATTAATTTGTTTAAAGTAGTCTAAATCGAGTAAAAATAAGTAAAGCTGAGATTTATCTCTGAGCTCTACTTCAAAATACTGGTTCATTGATAAACGATTACCAGCACCGGTTAGGGGATCGAGTAACGCTAAATTTTTTAAACGTTTCGAAAAATCAGCTCTATTACCTTCAAAAACATGAGATATGGCCCATATGCTTATGTATACGAATAATAAGTTAAGCCCTATGTTAAAAGCTGAAAACGATGAATGTGGCAGTTTTTGAGATAACACCATCAACTGCAAAAAAAGTAATGCCGAAGACAAAATTAACCCATAACGCCTACCAAGTAGTAAGTAATAAAGAATAGGCAAAATAAATGTCCATAAAAACAGACCGTTTTTAAGGGGGGCTAAGTAAGTGCCGCACAACACAATTAAAGAGATGGCTAAACACATGATAATGGCATGCCAGCGCTTAGGGTAGTGTTTTTGTGAGTGCTTAAAAATATACAAGCATAATAAGGAAAAGCCGACTTCGAGACCACCAACAAGGTGTAAATTATTTACTGATAAATTAAAAACGGCAAACACCAACGACAAAAAACCAAAGCAAATACACATCCATTTAAGAACGTGCTTGCGTAGCGTTTTTGTACTATTAAGAGCAGCTATATCCATGGATAACTTAAAAGATTTTTGATAGCTTATAATACCCCTGAAATGCAAAAATCACAATTTTCAGCTAAATAAGCCAGTAAAAACAAGTAAAAAGAACTAGAAAACAACCTCAATCTGTAAGCAAGTCATTAACAGTACCCACTAAATCAGCAAATTCTTCGTCAACATGCGCTAACTGTTTAACGCTCAGCGTTTTATTTAACTTGAGTAGCAAATGCGCATAAGCTTTTAAATTTTGTTCATTTTGCTCAAGCAGCTCATTACTCATATATTGCTCACGCTCAGTGATAATGGTGTGTAATTCCTGGGTAAACTCTGCCTCGCTAAGTGTTTGCTGGCTAAAAAGGGCTTCAAGTGCGGCTAAACGCGTTAGTTTATAGTCGTACCATAAATCACTGGTAGAGATATGCCCACTATTGGCTTGTGATATGAGCGTTTGCTGCTCAGAAGTGAGTTTGCCAAGCCACTGCTTGTAGTAATCTAGTTGCCTCTCTAAGCGTTGTTGTTGGTGCTCCTCTTTAGTTAATGAAGCGTGCTCTTGGATTTCATCATTAATTTGCTCGCGAATATTTTCTACCATTTCACTTCGCTGTGATGGGGTTAAGGTCAGTGCTAACTCAATTAAAGGGTCACTAGTATGCAACAGCAAGTTTCGCCAATGCTGCTTCACTTGGGTTATTTTATCCATCAACTGCGCAGTATCGGCTTCATTGTTTAGCAATTGTCTTAGGTCGAGTAAATCGGCTTTATATTTTGGTAATTCAACTTCACGATGCCAATCTCGGGTGTCGTTAATAATCGCTTTTAACTGCTTAGATTGGCTTTTATTAAGATCAACGTAATCATCTATCCAAAATGACGATAACCAACCTAGGTTGTTATAGGCAAATGTCGTTGAACAGCTGGTAATAAATAACAAACTGGTTATAAAAATAATTTTGCCTAGTTTTATATTTTTTAAATTATTTAACATGAAAAGACCCCGTTGTATGATGCTTTGGTTGCCAAAAATCATCATAAGTAATTATGTAAGCTACTGCTGGCTTTTATTTTTTTCATTTTTCTATAGAATCGCAAGCTAACGCAATTTATATCATAGCTATGTGCTTAAGTTTAGAATTTTTGAGCTATAGTTAAAGCTACTTGTTAATACGTTTGTATATCTAATTTATAAACGTTGGCGTTATTGATTTAGCTCATAATTTATTAGCTACTCGAGTAAGAAGTAAATGATTAATCGTTATGATGCTTACCAACAACGATAACTAATTTGGAGACATGCATATGTCACAGTCTAATTTAAAAGCAATGTTCTTTGCGGGCATTATACTTGCTACACCTTATGCTTATGCAGGGCTTGAGGAAGGCATAATAGCTGCAAACGCAGGGCAATTTGAGGAAGCACTAAAAGAGTTTAATTACCTTGCAGACAAAGGCTATGCCCCAGGTATTTACGAACTAGGTAAGTTGTACGAGGGCGGACATGGAGTTACTCGCGACTACTACAAAGCTGCAGAGCTTTATCAACAAGCAGTTAAAAAGAATCATGTAGATTCGATGTTTGCACTTGCAGTATTGTATGACGAAGGCAATGGCGTAAAGTTAGACAAACAAATGGCTATTAGCTTATTTGAGAAAGCAGCCAATAAAAACCTTCCTGCTGCACAGTATAATTTAGGGGTAATGTACGCCAACGGCGATGGCGTGAGCCAAGATTATAAAGCCGCCAGAACATGGTATGAAAAAGCCGCCGCAAATAATTACACTCTTGCACAATTTAATTTAGCACTGATGTATTTCGAAGGCTTAGGAATGCCAAAAAACCTTGAAATGTCGTATGTGTGGAATACCATTGCTGAGTATAACGGTAATATGCAAGCTAGTCACAGTCGTAAACTTGATGAACGCACTATGCTCCCTAAGGAAGTCGCTGAGGCTAAAGAAAAAGCCGATGCTATTTATAATAAAATTTTAGCGGGTACTTATGCGGGTGAAGGGCGAATGTTTTAAGCCAAAAGAATAACTAAAAAAGCTGAATGAAGTGATTCATTCAGCTTTTTTATTTTAAGTACTACAGGCTATTTTACATAAAGCCACTTTAGCACTTTGATCAGTAATTTATTTTGTTTAAGTAATAAACCTATACGCGGATTAAACGAGCCTGATACTAAGGTATTTTTTGCATGGCTAAAGGTTAAAAAGCCTTCTTTAGCATGATAATGCCCCATTCCTGAATGACCCACCCCGCCAAATGGTACATCATCGGCAGCTACTTGTATTAATGTATCGTTAACGGCAACGGTTCCGCTAAGTGTTTGCTTAATAATGTACTGTTGCGCTTGCTTGTCTTGGCCCAAAATATAGACCGCTAATGGATGATGGCGTAGTCGAATATAATTAAGCGCATCATCTAATTTGTCATAACTCATAATCGGTAAAATAGGCCCAAATAACTCTTCTTGCATTAATTGCATCTCGTCGGTGACATGCGTCACAATATGCAGACCCATCCGGTGTTTTTCAGCATCTTGTTGATTTTGCTCAAGTGGCTTTGTTATTTTAGCGCCTTGTTGTTGTGCTTGTTCTAAATAGCCTAGCAGACGTTGATAATGAGCTGGACTAATAATAGAGGTCAGGTTTTTCCCTTCAACACCTTGCTTAAAGTGCTTTTTATAAAGTGTGCACAAAGCTTTAATAAACTGATGTTCTAGTGCTTTAGGAACAAATACGTAGTCAGGAGCCACACATATTTGCCCTGCATTGGCCATTTTGCCAAATAATAGAGCACGAGCGGCTTTATTTACGTCTGCTTTTTCTAACACAATGACTGGCGATTTTCCGCCTAGTTCTAAAGTGACTGGTGTTAAATTTTTACTCGCTGCGCCCATCACCAACTTACCGACCGCTGTTGAGCCAGTAAATAATAAATGTGCAAAGGGTAATGATGAAAACTCACTCGCCACGTCGCTGCCACCTTGAATAATGGTGCAGTGTTGGCTTAATTCACCTATAAATATTTTTTCAAGAACCGCATTGGTATTAGGCGTAAATTCACTGAGCTTTAGCATAACCCTGTTGCCCGCTGCAATCGCGGTGATGACCGGTACCAATGCCAATTGAATAGGATAGTTCCACGGTGCAATCACACCCACCACGCCAATAGGCTGATAGGTTACACTTACTTTTGAGGGCCATAAGCTCAAACCAGGGCTACGATGACTAGGCTTAGACCAGCGAGGTAACCTTTTAATAATATGTGCAAGCCCCTGCATGGTAGGCAAAATATCACCTACTAAGGTATCAAAGGCCGTTCGGTAGCCAAAATCTTTAGATACCGCCGCAATCAAGTCTTGCTCTAGCGTTACAATGTTAGCGCGTACTTGCTTAAGTAAAGCAAGGCGTTGCTCAATAGGTAAGTAAGGGGTGTCTTCAAAAGAGTGCTTTAGTTCATTAAATTGTGAACGCAAAGTCCCTGTAGATAATGTATCAGTGGTCAAAATAGGCTACTCGATTTATAACGTTTTCAAGACTATAACCTTGATCTGTTACTCGAGCAATAAAGAGTGATTTTGCAACATAATGAAAAGCGTGCAAAAACACTCATAAGGTTGGTTGGAACTCATTCCGATGCACAGCTTTTATGTGCATCGGTTATCTGTTTTGTTAGCTAATTAGAGGGAGCTCTTAAAAGCCAAAAACCTGGGCTGCTATGGTCATTGTTACTAAGGTAATTAAAACAATAGCGACAATATTTAACACAAAGCCAGCACGGATCATGTCTTTCATTTTAATTTCGCCCGAGCCAAACACAATTGCATTGGGTGGTGTAGCTACTGGCATCATAAACGCACAACTACATGCAATCGCGGCTGGAATAACCCACACTAACGGACTGCCAGTTATTGACTCAGCAACAGGCCCTAGTAAGGGTAAAAAGCCTGCGGCTGTTGCCGTATTACTGGTAATTTCCGTTAAGAAAGTAATAAGTGCCACCACCACAAGAATGCTCATAACTAAAGGAATTGCACTGGCCCCCTCAATCATGTTGGCAATGTAGACAGCTAATCCAGATGATTTAATTTGCGAGGCTAGCGTCAAGCCCCCCCCAAATAAAAGCAACACACCCCAAGGTACTTTAGCTGCACTTTCCCAATCTAAAATTCGCTCATCACTGCCTTTATTTGCAGGAAGTACAAATAATAATAATGCCGCTGCAATTGCAATACCCGTATCTGAAATTTTAAGGCCAGTCACATCGCCTAGTAATGGTCTGAATATCCAACAAACAGCCGCAAACATAAACACAAACAATACGCCCTTTTCAGCACGTTGCATGAGTCCTAGGTCTTTTAGCTGCGAAGAAAATACCGCTTTAGTGTCAATTCGCTTGTTTGCTTGTACATTCGCATCAACTTTGTAGGTAAATTTAGTTAACCAAATCCAGCTGATGATTAACATGCCAAGTGCTAATGGCACACCAACTATCATCCACTGGGCAAAGCCAATTTCAATCTGGTAGCTATCTGATAGGTATGCAGCCATTAATGCATTTGGAGGAGTACCAATTAAAGTAGCAATACCACCAATACTCGCACCATAAGCAATAGATAGTAAAAGTGCTTTACCAAACCCCTCATTACTAGGATCTGAGCTTTTAACTAAATGAGTGATAGATAAGGCAATAGGCAACATCATTACTGCGGTAGCGGTATTAGACATCCACATTGATAAAAATGCAGTCACTAACATCATGGCTAAAATTTGTAAACTTGGTTTTTTACCTGCATAAAGCATAGTTCTTAATGCAATGCGCTTATGTAATCCCCAACGCTCCATTGCAATTGATATTAAAAAACCGCCTAAAAATAAAAAGATCAGCGGATGCGCATAAGGAGCTGCAACACTTTTTATAGCCGCTATATCTACGATAGGTGAAATCACTAACGGAAGTAGTGCAGTAGCAGGAATGGGCACAACTTCACTTACCCACCACGATGCCATCCAAAATGCTAAGCCTGCAGTTTTAAATGCAGCTGCCGACATTCCTACTGGCGGCTCAACTAAACAAGTCAGTAACATTACACACGGACCAAGTAATAATAACAGCCACTGCATAAACGGCTTTTTATTGGCGTTATTTTCTAAAATACGTTTTGTCATATTAACAGCCTTTAAAATTTATATTTAAGACCAAGCGCAACACTGTTATCAGCATTCTCTTCTAGGTCGAGGTCAGTATATAAAAGGTAAGCGGTAGTTTGCTTATCAAAAATGTAGTCTACACCGGTAGTCCACTGAGTAGCGTCTGATGCTTGACGTAGTTTTGAATCATCTTTTGCAAATTGTACTTTAGGTACCCATTTGTCTAGCTTGTAGCTTGCGCTTAACACGTAACCATTCCCTGATTTAGTACCATCAATTGATTCTGAATGTTGGTATAACGCACCTAATTTTAGCTTTTCAAATTTATATACACCTGCGATACGACTTGCTTTAATGTTATTAAGTGAGTCAACATGGCTAATTGAAATAGAGTAAGGTGTTTTATTTAAACTACGGTCACCATAAATCAGGGTTGCCGCAAATCCTGCTTCGTTATCTTTGTTGTCATCTTTTGGCGCATAGGTAAATGAAAACTGTGCATTGTGCCAGTATTTAGAGGTATAAGTAATGGTGTCGCCTAAGCGATCTTGTCCTGCAATAACTTGTGAAATATCTGCTTGGGTTTCGTTAAAGTTATCAAGCTTGCCTTCTGAATATTTAAAACGCGTGTCGTTTCGCCCTACGACCACTTCACCAAACGCACCTTTTAGGCCAAGGTAAGTATTACGTGCTGCAAAAGGCTCATTGGTATCGTCGTGTTCAAAACCTTTGACTTGAACCTCGTATTTAAATACGGCAGTAAAATACTCATTTAATTTATGGTCACCTTTAATACCAATACGCGAGAAAGGGGCATCTATTTGTGTGCCTTCATCTGCGTAACGCATAATGCCAGTATCGGTGTTGGCAATTTGTACTTCAGCTTTACCATACACAGTGTAATCTGCAGCAAACGCTGTTACAGGTAGTGTGGCAGCACTGCATAACGCAGCAAGTACTGAACCTTGGAATAGATTATTTTTCATTATGTATCCTAATTATGTGATGTTACTTGTTGTCTACAACTGTAGAGCAAGAACATGACCAACTAGATAATAACAATGAATTTCAGTAACTTAAAAAATAAAACCATGATAAAAAGCTTTAAAATGTGCGGATTTCCACACACTTTAAATACCTACTATCACCATTTCCACCCACTAATCGGTAAACATATCTCGATTAAGGTTATATTTACTCATTTTATCGTAGAGGGTTTTGCGCGCGATTTGCAACGTTGCCATAGTATCTTTAATACTGCCATGATTAAGCTCTAAGGCTTCTTCAATTAAAGACTGCTCATAAAAGCTGACCTTTTCTGCAAGGCTTAAGTCCAATGATAACGACGAGCCACTACTGCTTGAGTCACTCTGTGCAAAAGCCAGATCGGGGCCAAGTAATACCGCTCGCTCTGCCTGGTTTCTTAATTCACGTACATTACCTGGCCAATCATGCGCAAGTAGGCGCTGTTGTAACTCAATATTAAGCGCACCTAAAGGTTTATGAAAACGAGTGGCCGCAATAGAGCTAAAGTGCTTAAACAACAAAGGAATATCGGCTTTTCTATCTCTTAACGCGGGAATGCTGACTTTAACTAAACTCAATCGATAGTATAAATCGGCTCTAAACTCACCTTTTTCTACCAACGAAAGTAAATCGACCTTGGTGGCCGCAACAATACGAATATCAAGGTCAATGGCTTTATTTGCCCCTACAGGGGTAACTTTTCGCTCTTCAAGCACCCGTAGTAATTTAACTTGTAGCGACAAGGGAGTGCTTTCAATTTCATCTAAAAAAACCGTGCCGCCTTGTGCAAACTCAAACTTGCCTTTGCGATCTTGTGTTGCGCCGGTATATGCACCACTAACAGCACCAAACAATTCACTTTCTATTAGTTGCTCAGGCACCGCGCCACAGTTAATAGCCACAAACTGACAGCTTGAACGGTTACTATGATCATGTAAGTAACGGGCAACCAACTCTTTACCTGTTCCAGTTTCACCTTCAATTAATACATCTGCGGGTGTATCAATCACTGTGTTGAGTAAGTTCATCATGTGCTGTATTTTAAGGGTCTCGCCTAAAATGCGCACACCGGGCGCGGAGGTCTTTTCAACCGCACGCTTCAGAGCTCTGTTTTCCATAACTAAAGCACGTTTGTCTGAGGCCCTAGCAATGCAATCTAATAAATTTTCGTTCAGGGGTTTTTCAAATAGATCATAAGCACCTAATTGCATTGCTCTAACCGCTACAGAAACATCGGCATAACCTGTTAAAAATATTACCGGAAGTTCACTGTCGAATGCTTTTACCTGCTCAATAAAAGTTAAACCATCCATGGTGGGCATATTTATATCACTGAGGACAACGCCATAAAAATTGCGACTTAAACGGCTTAAAGCAATACTCGCATCACTAAAACACTGCACCTCATACCCTTCGAGGGTTAAAAGCTGATTTAACGAATCACGGATCATCGCCTCATCATCAATAACAACCACTTGCTTACAAACAACGGCTTCAATCATTTTTTGGGGCCTCTATGCTTGATAAACTAATAATAAACTGTGCACCGCCTTGAGGGCGATTGTGCGCCGTTAAGTAACCATTAAATGAATCAATAATTTGCTTTGATATTGATAAGCCCAGCCCTAAACCATTACTTGACTTGGTACTGTAAAAGGGTTCAAAAATAGATCCCAGCACATGGTGTTCAATACCTGGACCACTATCTAAAATAGAAAGCTTAACGCGCTCCTCAAAACACTCAACATCGAAACTAAGCTCTCGTTTAGGCTCACCTTTCATTGCTTGTGACGCATTGGTGATCACATTAACCAGTACTTGTTCAAATTTTAATGCATCAACCCACACCGTGATCTCTTGCGAAAACTGCGGAGCACTGACGTTAACATCGTCTTGTTTAAGTTGCGGGTGGGTGATCATCAACGCATTGTTTAGTAACGCCGACAGTGGATGTGGTCGCAATTGCATTGTCGCCGGCTTACTAAAGTGTTTAAGCTGCGCCACTATTTTATGCACCCGCTCTACCAAATTCTCAATAATAATTAAATTTTCACTTAATGCATTGAGTTTCCCCTTTTTGAGGAAAATTTTAGCGCTTGCCAAATAAGTGTTCATGGCGCTCAGTGGCTGGTTAATTTCATGATTAATACCCGCACTTAGTTGCCCTATTGTGGCTAATTTTGCCGACTGTACTAGTGCTGTTTGCGCTTTTTCAAGCGCTTGGGTGCGCTCTAATACTTCAAGTTCTAAACTGTGACGCGAGTACAGTAATTTTTTATATCCGGCAAAGCGTGCCAATAAGCTATATCCGACAAAAATAAATACCCAATAAAACAACACCAGCCATAACAATCTGGGCACCTGTAATGCATTTATGCTTGAAATATCAACCAATACCGTCATCGTTGCATTTAGGTGTGTCAGTGGTCTTGAAGCGGCAACATATTCATCTTTAGCAATTTTAAATTGCTCAATGCCCTGACTTTTGTAGCGCTGCTGCTTTATTTGTAACGGTTGATGATCTAAGTAAGCACGGCGCTGTTTAATATCGCGGCGTGTAGTAATATCAAGCTCTGTAAACGTGTTTAAACGCCATGCTGGCTCATCTGACATAGCAATAATTTTATCCGCAAGCTGCAAATAAAAATGACTGCCTTTTGAAGTATTTAATAACGAACGATCGTTTTCAAATTTAGCGACATTAATTTTTAGTGCCACAACGCCAATGGCTTTGCCATCTTGGTAAATAGCCTGCGAGAAGTATATTCCGCGTTCTTTCGAGCGTTGTCCAAGAGCAAAGTAGGCGACCTTTTCTCCGGCAAAAGCTTGTTTAAAGTAAGGCCGAAATGCAAAGTTGCTCCCTAAAAACGTATAGTCGGTTTGCCAGTTGCTACTGGCAATAACGTCGCCATGAGTATCTAGTATGTATACATCTGAGGCACCGCTGGCTTGTTGAATATCAGCCAAGTAATTATTAATTGCATTGAAGTGTTGTGATTCATTATTAGTAAAACGAATCAATAAATTATTTTCAGTAAGGAGCTGAGGAATAGCTGCAAAGCGCGCGAGTTCATTATCAATATAATTATTTAATTGAATGACCTGTTGGTCAGCTTGAATTTTAGCTTGGCCTAAATCATAAGCACGGCCAAATGAAAATGTAACCACTAATAACAGCACTAACAGAATACAAGCAAAAATAATTTTTTTAGGGATGGAGAACATAAACGCCTATGACACCAAGGTGCCAATAATAAGTAATAGCCACTATTGTATCGATTTATAGGTCTTTGCAGAAGAAACTTTTTGTTAACAAGTGTATTAAAACTAAAAAACCGTGAAACTAAAAATATCTCACGGTTTAATTCCCTGCAAGGGGATGCTGTTTTAGCTTAATCTACGCTTTTGCAAGCGCTGGCTTGTCTTTGAAGTACTTATACAAACCAATTAATGAGGCTGCGATCCAGAATATTTCAATTACAAAACTCGCTAAGTTAAAGTTATAGCAAAGACTAATAAGTAACAAAATAGCGCCACTTAAATTCATTAAATTATACGTCAAACTTTTTGGCGATACTTTATTTAGTTGCAGTAAAAAAAACGAACCAACCACTAAAAAAGTGCCACTCATACCAACAATATCAAATAAAAGTGCAATCACACGTCTATCCTTTTCCATTTTAAAACCCAACTGACTGGCCCAATCCATGGGGAGGGTTTTTTTCAATCATTGAAACAGCAAAACCAGCGAAGTTTACCAGTGAAAAAAAAACAAACAAGGGCTTATGTCCGCCTCTTGATAGTTTGGATTAAATAGCTACTTTATTTAAAAGTGACTTTACCACCTATCATTTTATAAGCTGCAGTCCCTCTTATAGTCGTTGGGCGAGCAAAAGGCCGCTCACAGCCTGGACATACGCATTCAGTATGGGTGTGATCTTGGGTTATTCTTTCTATAAAGCATTTTACTAAAGCACCTTTACCCCCTTTACGGTATTTGAATAACGGTACCTTACACGCAGAACAAAATATATCGACCGTTTTTGTAGGCCCTTTTTTATTGGGCTTAGCCATACTTCCTCAATCATTACTTTTTGATTAGTTAATAGCATATGCTATCACATGATAGAAAAGAAATTGATGGGAGTAGGAATTAATAATCAGAGTTATATTTATTAGGTAGTTAGATTAAAAATATTGTGCGATTAAACTTTATTAGCTAAACGTGTTAATTGAGCTGACAGCACATTCATACTAAAGGGCTTTATAATAAACCCTGATACCTTTGCATTAATTATCTTTTTTACAGTCTCAGAGCTGTCTTCACAAGTCACCATAAGTACGGGGAGCTGAGCATGCTCAGTATCCTTTCTAATAGCATCAAGTAGGGTAAGGCCATCCATTTTTGGCATATGTAGATCTGTTATAACCAAATCTATAAGTTGATTTTTAAGTATAGTTAACGCTTGCAGACCATCGGTTGCTTCAACAATGTCTTTATAATCTAACTGCCTCAACATATTAATGAGCACATGACGCATTAATGGCATGTCATCAACAACTAATATTCTCATACGAATGATTAACCAAAGTAGGTACAAACAAATCTTCATTAAAATGAATTAACAAAAACTGCTATAGGTAGTATTTACATTAGTTAACTAAAGCTGTTGAAGCAAATAATCAGTTTTATTTACACTACGCAAGTTTGATAATTAAGTCAGCATTAGAAATTACCAAACGAAGCTTGAATAAGCTCAGCTAAGCATGCTGGGCTGAGTGTAATTTCAAGTCCTCGCTTACCTGCGCTCACATAAATAGTATCAAAGTCTAATGCGCTTGAGTGTATGTAGGTCTTTAAGCGCTTTTTTTGTCCAAGAGGACTAACGCCTCCCAAAATATATCCTGTACTTGCCTGTACTTTTTGCGGCTCTGCCAGCATTACTTTTTTTACTGCACAGAGCTTAGCCAATTGCTTTAAATTAATCTGCTGAGTAACTGGCGTCACAGCAACAATTAGTTGTTGTTCTGAGGTTTCTAACACCAGCGTTTTAAATACTTGAGCGCTATTAAGATTTAGCTTTTCAACTGCTTCAAGGCCATAATTAGTATTGTTTACATCGTGATCATAGCTGAGTATATCAAATTTAATTCGGGATTTTTTTAGCTGTTCTATTGCAGGGGTCATCTGATATTGTCCTTAATAAATTTCTGATAACTTACCATATTAAACAAAAAAACGGCGCTTAAAAAAGCGCCGTTTTTACCTAAGTTCTGTTAACCCTAATAATTACTTAGTCAGGTCATCAAAAAACTTTTTAACNCCATCAAAAAAGCCTTGCTCTTTTGGACGNTTTTTTGAGCTATCTTTGCCCATGCTTTCTTCAAGTTCAGTAAGCAGGTCGCGTTGACGCTCGTTAAGATTCACAGGTGTCTCAATCACCACTTTACAAATTAAGTCACCTTGAGCACCACTACGTACAGACTTAACACCTTTACCACGCATACGGAACATTTTGCCCGTTTGTGTTTCTGAAGGTATTTTAAGTTTCGCACGGCCATCTAATGTTGGCACTTCAATTTCACCGCCAAGGCCTGCTGTAGTAAAGCTAATAGGCACTTCACAGTATAAGTTGTTCGCTTCACGAACAAATATCTTATGTTCACGAACCGACACTTGAACATACAAATCACCTGCTGGTGCGCCGTGCATACCAGCTTCACCTTCGCCAGATAAACGAATACGGTCACCTGTATCAACACCTGCTGGAATTTTTACCGATAGTGTTTTGGTTTTCTCTACACGGCCTTGGCCATGACATTTGTTACAAGGATCTGAAATAATTTGACCTTGTCCATGACATGTTGGACATGTTTGTTGTACGGCAAAAAAGCCTTGGCGCATTTGTACTTGGCCAGCACCGTGACATGTTGTACATGTTTTTGGCTTAGAACCCGCTTTGGCACCGCTGCCATCACACGGGTCACAACTAACCCAAGTCGGTACTTTAATTTCAACGTCTTTACCACGAACCGCTTCTTCTAAGCTTAAATCCATGTTGTAACGTAAATCTGAACCACGCTGCTGGCGAGATTGGCGTCGGCCACCGCCGCCTCCAAAAATATCACCGAATACATCACCAAAAATATCACCAAAATCACCTTGACCGCCACCAAAGCCACCGTGACCACCGCCACCACCTTGTTCGAAGGCAGCATGGCCGTATTGGTCATACATTTGACGTTTTTGCGAGTCAGTTAACACTTCATAAGCGTCCTTTACTTCCTTAAACTTGGTTTCAAGGTCTTTATCACCGGCGGTACGATCTGGATGATATTTCATCGCTAAGCGTTTATACGCTTTTTTTATGTCTCGCTCACTCGCATCTTTGCTTACGCCGAGGACTTCGTAATAATCGCGTTTTGACATATCTATCACACTACTCTTTTCTATGTGCAGCGCTAGCTGCTGGACAAACCGATAAATCATATCGATTTATCATTGAATTTTTAAAGCACTTTACTTGCATCTCTTACATGCAAAAGGCGCGTTAAGCTTTAGCCTACGCGCCTCAGGTGTTCATCCTAACTTAAACACACAATGTAGTCATGGTGTTTTCGGTTAGCGAGAAGCGTTAGTAACAATTACTTGTCGTCTTTAACTTCTTCGAACTCTGCATCAACAACATCGTCGTCTTGCTTAGCAGACTGTTGTTGCTCTGCACCGGCATCACCACCCGCTTGTTGTGCTTTAGCTTGGGCAATTTCCATTAGTTTTTGAGACTTTTCAGCAAGTGCTTGTGTTTTAGCTTCAATTTCTGCTTTGTCGTCGCTCTTAATAGCGCCTTCAAGGTCAACAACAGCCGCTTCAATCGCTTCTTTGTCTTCGCTTGGTAGTTCATCACCCGCTTCTTCAATTTGTTTACGTGTACCGTGAACAAGTGCGTCAGCTTGGTTACGTGCAGCTACTAACTCTTCAAACTTTTTATCGTCTTCAGCATGTGCTTCTGCATCGCGAACCATTTTTTCAACTTCTTCGTCACTTAGACCTGAAGATGCTTGAATAGTGATTTTTTGCTCTTTACCTGTGTCTTTATCTTTAGCAGATACATGTAAGATACCGTCAGCATCCACATCGAATGTTACTTCGATTTGTGGTGTACCACGTTGTGCTGGGCGAATACCTTCTAGGTTAAATTGACCTAAAGATTTATTGTCGCTTGAACGTTTACGCTCACCTTGTAACACATGAATGGTTACCGCAGACTGGTTATCTTCTGCTGTTGAGAATGTTTGCGATTTCTTAGTAGGAATCGTGGTGTTTTTCTCAATCAGTGCCGTCATTACTGAACCCATCGTCTCAATACCTAGAGATAATGGTGATACGTCTAGTAATAGTACGTCTTTCACGTCGCCAGCAAGTACACCACCTTGAATCGCTGCACCTACTGCAACTGCTTCATCAGGGTTAACGTCTTTACGTGGCTCTTTACCGAAGAATTCCGCTACTGTTTTTTGAACAAGTGGCATACGAGTTTGACCACCTACAAGAATGATATCGTTGATATCGTTCACAGATAGGTCAGCATCAGCAAGTGCGCGTTTAAGCGGTTCAATTGACTTAGTTACTAAGTCTTCAACTAGTGACTCAAGCTTAGCACGTGTTAGTTTAACGTTCATGTGCTTAGGGCCTGACGCATCAGCGGTTACATACGGAAGGTTTACTTCTGTAGATTGTGCTGATGAAAGCTCAATTTTTGCTTTCTCTGCTGCTTCTTTAACACGTTGCATAGCAAGTGGGTCAGTTTGTAAATCAATACCTTGATCTTTCTTAAATTCAGCTACTAGGTAGTTGATTACACGGTTATCGAAATCTTCACCACCTAAGTGAGTGTCACCGTTAGTCGCTAGAACTTCAAATGTGTGCTCGCCTTCAACTTCATCAATTTCAATGATTGATAAATCGAAAGTACCACCACCTAAGTCATATACCGCCACTACGTTTTCGCCACGGTTTTTATCCATACCGTATGCAAGCGCTGCAGCAGTTGGCTCATTAATAATACGTTTTACTTCAAGACCCGCGATACGACCTGCATCTTTGGTTGCTTGGCGTTGTGAATCGTTAAAGTATGCCGGTACTGTGATTACCGCTTCAGTTACTTCTTCACCTAAGAAGTCTTCAGCTGTTTTCTTCATTTTTTTCAGTACTTCAGCAGAGATTTGTGGTGCAGCGCGTTTTTCGCCGCCCGCTTCAACCCATGCGTCGCCATTATCAGCTTTGATAATTTTGAAAGGCATGATGCCGATATCACGTTGTACTTCTTCGTCTTCAAAACGACGACCAATTAAACGCTTAATTGCAAACAATGTGTTTGTTGGGTTAGTTACCGCTTGACGTTTTGCAGGTTGACCTACTAACGTTTCACCGTCTTGCGTGTAAGCAATAATAGACGGGGTTGTGCGATCGCCTTCCGCATTTTCAATAACACGTGCTTTGTCACCATCAAGTACTGCAACACAAGAGTTAGTAGTACCTAAATCGATTCCAATAATTCTACCCATGAATCTTCTCCAACTTCTAAATTCGTTAATACGTTCGATGACTAGTTAATAGGGATGCTACAAACTTAATTCAACTGTAAAAATGAAAAAAAATTCATTTTTTTTAATTTATTTACTAAATAACCCTAAAAAGAGTAAGGATTGCTCATTTTTTGTTATTTAAGAGGACCTTTATTATCTGGTCTGATGAGTTTGTGTGTGATATAAATTTAGTAAATAACATCAAAAGGACATTATTTGTGCACTTTGAACAATTATTACAACTCGCCTCTCAAGTAAGTCAGAAAACAGGCCCAGAAACCAATACTATGCAGTTCCCTGCTAATTGGTGCCAAGGTAGAACGGCTTTTGGCGGACTCTCTGCGGCGCTTCTTTATCAAGCAATGCGCAATAAAGTTGATTCAACAAGACGACTGCTTTCTTTAAGCACAAACTTTGTAGGCCCTTTGTTGGCTGAAAAGCCATTTTCTTTGTCGGTAGAAATATTACGTGAAGGGAAAAGCAGCACCCAAGTGCTCGCCAAAGCAATTCAGGATGATTCAGTATGCGTAATTGTGCAGGCCTGTTTTGCTAAAAATCGTAATTCATCAATTAATGTACCGGTATCAAAGTCGCTAAGCTTACACCCTGTGAACGAACGTCACTGCTTAGGGTTTGTGCCTGGGCAAATGCCAGAGTTTTTTCAACATGTTGATTTGTGCCCTCAACAAGGAGCCATGCCGTTTAGCAGTGCTGAGACCTCTCATTTAGGTGGTTGGATGCGTTTTAAACAGACGCCAGAAGAAATTACTGAAGCCCATGTTATTGCTCTTACTGACGCATGGCCGCCAACATTGCTGCAAATGTTTAAACAACCAGCACCGGCAAGTAGCATGTCGTGGTATTTAGAGTTTGTACAAGCGCCTAACTTAGCGCCAGGTGAATGGCTGGGGTTTGAAGCAATCACTCATCATTCAAAAGATGGGTATGGTCTTGAAGATGGCTGTATTTGGTCGCAATCAGGAGAGCTTATAGCCTTAACTCGCCAAACCGTGGCGTTATTTGATTAACAACTAAAAACGAGTGAAGTCGCGCTGAGTATATTGTTTATCTAAATTAAGCATTATGGTGCGATATTCACCGCTTTGAATTATGTTGGCTAAGCCTTTGTCAAACTGCTGTCTCAGCAAATCATTATTAAAGTACGCAGGCCTTGCCGCAGATGGAAAAATAGCATGGATAACAAAATCTTTTGTGGCATTGGTTTTTTGATATTCCTTTAAGTAGTAAAGGAATATGCGTCTATCGAGAATAATCGTATCAACCCAGCCTGCCATTAAATGGTGAATCTGCGCTTGTTGATTAAGTACTTCTTCGTACCCTCTCAAGTTCTCTAAGTTGTGGCCAAACTCTTTTGGTAAATAAGCGGGTGCGTTTTGAAATGCTAAAACGCTTTTAGTGGCCAGATCGTAAATCGTATTAATAGTGAAGTTACTCTTTTTAAGACTCACCACTACATTCTCATAACTGACAACAGATTGGCTTCGATATATGCCAGTAATTAAAATACCCGAATAATTTAAGGCAATATCGACATGCCCTCGGTTCAATAAGGCATCGGCACGCTGATTTGACATATATTGCACATCAACCTTATTTATATTTTGGTTACTAAGTGCTGCTTTTACAATCTCGAGCTGAATACCTGAATCATTTTCACTTATTACATAAGGTGCAACCGTAGGGTTAGCAGCAATAGTAACTCGCTGCTGATTAATACCTTTAACAAATGCCAAGCTATCGCCACATAAACACACTAAGGCTAATAAAAATACCACTTTCACACTATCACCTAATCCGTTTTTATTTTCAGTTGTTGGGGTTACTTTTCTTATTATATTGTTAGTAATTTAGCCGCAGTGTTTGTATTTAGCTATTAATTATAGCAATATTTAAATTATTGAATTAACTATAAGCTAACATTTTGCAAACTGCCTGCCCAAGCTGTGATCTTATCATTGATATTCCCGACATTGATGCAAAGCAAGTCGCACTGTGCCCTCGCTGCAACCATAAGATTCGCGGTATTAATGTTAATAATGACATCGAAATAGTCGCCCTGAGCCTCAGCGCACTGCTGATGTTGCTCAGCAGTATGTTTTATCCATTTATTTCTTTTAGTAGCAACGGTATTACCCAAACGATTACCCTACCTGACGCTGCTCGTATTTTATTTAATTATGATAGTGACCTACTTGGCCTATTTATTGATATCAGCATTATTATTTTACCTATGAGCTTACTCATTATTTTAATCCCATTGCACTTAGGAGCACTTAAAACACTTCCGCAAGCAATTGCAAGAAGACTATTAAAATTTACCCTGGCACTTGAACCTTGGATCATGTCAGAAATATTTTTGATTGGTGTTTTGGTTAGTATGGTTAAAATAATGTCATTAGCTGATGTTAGTTTTGGCACTAGCTTTTTTGCCTATGTGGGATTTGTAGTTTTATATGTTAGTGCGTTAACACGGTTAAATCGTGCCCGGTTATGGTCTCAGGTAAGCCCTGCAACTCGACTTGAAGGTAGTGCTGGCATAGAGCGTGCGATAGATGACAATATAAAAGCCTGTCATGTTTGCCACCAACTAAGTATCGAATCCACCTGCCCTCGTTGTCATAGTAAAACATATTTAAGAAACCCCTACAGCGTACAAAAGGCAGCGGCATGGTTAGTTACTTCACTTATTTGTTATATCCCAGCAAATTTACTGCCCATTATGTACACTATTAGCCTAGGGGATGAAACTCCTGCAACCCTTATTTCCGGTGTAATTACCTTATGGAATAGTGGCTCATACCCTATTGCGCTGATTATATTTTTTGCAAGTGTAGTGGTGCCATTAGCCAAGGCGCTTATTTTAAGCTTTTTGTGCATTATGGTTACAAAGCCCGCCAATCTTTATACAAAAGGTTACACAAAAGTGTACCAACTAACTGAATTTATAGGAAAGTGGTCTATGATTGATGTATTTGTTGTGGCTATATTAGTCGCCCTTGTGCAGTTAGGAAACTTAATGTCGGTTATACCTGGTTTAGGCATCGTCTTTTTTACTGTTATGGTATTATGCCAAATGATGGCAGCACACGCATTTGACCCTCGTTTACTGTGGGATTCACCTAAAAATAAAAACGCAGAGAATAAAGCATGACTAAAACAGCCAACGTAGCACAAAAAACACGGATTTCTGCGATTTGGATTATTCCAGCGGTTGCCTTATTTGTTGGTATTTGGATGCTTTATCAGTATCAATTAAATAAAGGGCAAACAATCTACATCACTATGCCGCAAGCCGAGGGCATTATTGCTGGTAAAACAGAAATTAAAGTGCGTAGTGTAAAAATAGGTCAAATAGATCATATACGCCTTTCCGACAGCCAAGACAGCGTAATAGCTCGGGCACAAATAGATAAAAATTACGATAATTTACTTACCGAAGATGCCAGCATTTGGGTTGTAAAACCTCGCATAGATGAAACCGGCATTACTGGTATGAGTACTTTACTTTCAGGGGTTTATTTAGAGTTTTCACCAGGCGAGAGCAAACAATTAAAGAAGCAGTTTAAACTTCAAGAAGAGCCTGCATTAATAGGCAAAGATGTACAAGGTGGACGCTTTAAGTTGCTCAGTTACAATGCAGAAGTACTCGATGTGAGTACTGGCATATTTTTTAAAAACTATAAAATAGGCCAAATAGAAACCGCCACCTTTGATTGGAAAAACCAAGCAATGCAATACGGTATTTTTATTAAAGCTCCCTACGAGAACTTGATCACCTTAAACTCTATTTTTTGGGTTAACTCAGGAATAGAAATAGATCTTTCTGCTGATGGCATAAATATTAACACCGGTTCACTGAGCAAGTTATTAAAAGGTGGTATTTCTGTTGGTTTACCTGACCAGCAAGCTCCCGGCGATTTGGCAAAAGACGGCCATAGCTTTTCTTTAAGTCAAAGTTACAAACAAGCTCTAGAAGAACGCTTTTATGACTTTGATTATTACCTTATCGAATTTGAACAATCCATTCGTGGGTTACGTGTAGGTGCGCCAGTAGAATATCGCGGTACACGCATAGGTACTGTAGTTGAAGCTCCCGCGAACGTAATAATAGATGGCAAACCCGCTCACTTTCGTGCTAAAAACACCGCTGTCCCTGTATTGATCAAAGTGGAATATGGACGTTTATACCACAACAACGCCTTAGCTAAAGAGTATTGGAAATCAAGCATAATCGAGTGGATAAAAAATGGTATGAGGGCATCATTAAAGCCAGGGAATTTGTTAACCGGTGCAGTTTATGTTGATTTTGACTTTTATACCGACACCCCTAAAAGCGAACTTAAAAAGCTTGCTCAATATGATGTATTTCCTAGTGTATCGAGCGGGATAACCGTGCTTGCTGACCAAGTGTCTGATGTACTGAATAAGGTAAATAATTTAAAAATTGAAGACAGCTTGGCAAAAATGCAAACAACCTTTAGCGAGTATCAGGCATTGGCCAGCGAGATGCGCATATTATTAAGTAAACCTGATACCCAAAATTTACCCGGTGACTTTAATCGTAATCTCGAAAAAATAACCAAAAGCATGGAACAGTTTGAAATAACCATGCGTCAATTCGATAAAACAATGGCAAGCTACCAAGCAGGATCTCAAATGCACCACCAGCTTGAACAAACACTGCTACAAATTAAACGTTTATCTGAAGAATTCCAACCACTTACTCGTGGTTTAAACGAACAGCCTAACATGCTCATTTTTGATAAGTCACTGCCTAGTGACCCGCAACCGAGGAAACAATAATGAAAGCACTATTTTTACTTTTAACAAGTGTTCTCTTTATCAGTGGTTGTAGTTCGCCTATTCAAACTGCAACTCAATATTACCAGTTTGAGCAACCCATTAATGACTCTTCTCGTAATGTGCAAGATACACAGGCACAACTCAGAGTGCAAACAGTTACCTTAAGAGGGGCATTGAATAATCGGGGTATTGCGATGAAAGTAGATAGTAATCAAATTCATGCTGCTAATTATCATCTATGGGGGGAATCACCAGATGTTATGCTGAGTGCCAGCGCGCAGCAAACATTATTTAATACCATGACCAACTGGATGGTTATTAAAGGGTTGCCAGTCATTACCGACCAACAGCAACAAACATTTTACGAATTAGAATACGAACTACACCACTTTAACGGTGATCTGCAAGGTAATGCAGATATTTCAGGGCTATGGCGTTTATACTACACTCACTCAGAATCAGGTAGACGTTTACTAAGCATCCATAATTTTTCATCTGTTATGCCAATCGATGATGATGGCTATGATTCATTGGTGGCGACTCTTGAAAAAATGTGGCAACAAATCAACATTCTTGCGGCAAAAGAAATTGAAAAAACAAGACTCAATCATAAATAAACACTTTGATGGTGGTTTTATCAGCATTGATGAATGCCTTGCCCACCTCAGTAAAACCTAGTTTATATAGTACATTTTGAGATCCTAAATTAGCCGTTGAAGTAATTGCGCATACATCTTTTATACCTAATTTATGTCTGTTATTTAAAAGTATTGTAGCTGCTTCAAAAATATATCCCTTTTTTTCAAAGCCGTCTTTTAACGCAAACCCTAAATCGGGATGTTGCATAGTCGCTCGCTGATAAAAACCAACAATACCAATAACCGTTTCATCATGAAGTGTGACTATATAAGGCCCAAATCCGTGTTCTTTGTGGGCAGTTATAAAACTGTCTTTGATGTATTTTTTAGCGTCGTCTAAAGTGTAAATACCTTTATCACCAATGTACTTAATAAAGTTGGCCTGATTAACTAACTTAAGTAACCCCGCCGCATCTGCTATTTGTGCGAAGCGTATAAGTAAACGTTCAGTTTTAAAAGCAATATTCAAAATAACTCCTTGGAGTTCAATACTATAATTTAACGACATTAAAACAAAACCCAGTCAACAATGACTGGGTTTTTTGGTTTTAGAGTAATTTCAAACTTACTTTTGCAATTTTATATCGCTGTAGTAAGCATCTAAACTCGTCACTTTAGTTTGATTTGGCAAATCAGCAAACTCGCTATCACTAAACTTAGTACCGCGTAGCTGCACATTTAAACGTGCTGCTTTTGGGTTTAACATTGTTTGCTGGTAGTAATCTTTAATATCAGCAAGCGTGACTTTTTCCACCTCTGCAATTAATTTTTGTCTTGAATCAAAATCAAAGTTTTCACGATACCAATCGTTAATCAATGGACTCATTTCGTCGCTTAAATTCTTTGGCTGTTCTTTTAACGAAACCAAAGTTGCATTTTTAAGCTGTGCAAATGTTTCCTCACTCATGGCATTAAGCTCAGAAGCGTACTCTTTTTTAAACTTGTCAAAGCGCACTTGAATGTCTTTCGGCCCTTTCACTGGTGTTTGGATAAATAAACCAATACCTGAGTAATCTTCAATAGGACGCGCTAATGCGCCTACTGCATAAGCAAGTTGCTCTTCAGTACGCATTTTATCAAACGCGATTGTTCTAAAGTGACCTTGCAATACAGCTGCCTGTGCTTTTTGTTTGTAACCAGGAGTTGGGTGAATGGTCATATCGACCACCGCTACATCGGCGACATCAATATCTTTGTGTAATACACGCGCTTCACCCTGTTGCGGTAACCACGCTTTACTGCGTGCAAACTCCGTTTGAGTATGTTTGCTTGGTAAGATAGCCGCTAACTCAGCAGCAATAGCATCAATGTCTTTTTGGTTGTAGTTACCGTAGCTAAATACACGTAAGTTATTATTCGCTAAGGTGCTTTGCTTTAAAGCGTGTAAATCAGCTAGCGTTAGTGTTTTTGCAGCCTTAATTAGCGCTTCTGTATCGAAACTGCCAGTACGAGTCAGCTTTGAATACTCACCAAATGCTTGTGCATACGGGAACTGTTTTTGTTGATTTAGTAAATCTCGCTGATAACGGTCAATCGCTTGATTAAACGCTTGTGCTGAAATTTCAGCATCAAACCCAGCTAACGCTTGTTTAAGTAAAATATCTTGTTTATCGGTAAAACCACTTAACGATAGCACCAATCCATTACTTGAGCTTAAATTAACGTTCATGCCAGCAATGGCAGCTTCAGTTCGTAACTGACTTAATTGAGTGTTATACAGATCAGCCCAAACAGAATAAAGTACGGTTGAGTTAATATCATGCAAACCTGTTTGCGTGTTGATATACACCTCAACTAAACCTTTAGGCTGCTCTGCAAACTGCTGACTTGCTTGGCGCCAAATTTTTACGCCGTTTTTATCATAGCTAAGCTCAGGATGCTTCTGCTCTTTAAAAGCTTGCGTTTTAATAGCAAAACTCTCTGGTAGTAAATTGTTAACACTTGGCAATGCTAAATTAAAATCACTTGGTTTTTCCCAGCTGGCAATTTCTGCATCGCTAATATCGTTAATTTTATATTTGCCATCGTAAAAATGCAGCTCAGAATCTGTATCTTCCTGTTGAGAAATATACCAAATGCGAAGTGTATCGGCATTAAGTTGCTTAAGTACATTATTCACCGCATCAGCATCAAATTGAGCATAGTAGTACGGTGCGTTTATCGCATGATTTAACGGGTAATCTTGCATGCTTTGAGTCAACGCACTGACATAGTTAAACTCATCGCCCTTTTCTAAAAATTTAAACTGATTATTTAAAGAGGTGCGAATTTCATTAAAGTACTTACTATTAACGCCCTCACGCTTAATCAAGTCAATGTATTGCATGATTGTCGCGACAATTGATTCGCGGTTTTTCATACCCTCATCAGTCAGCTCTATATTCACGTTCAAAGAACCGTAGTTGCCATATTGATTTGGAGAGGCAGAGGCTGATAACTGAGATACCCACCCTTTATCACGTAATATTTGCGCTGGACTACCTGGCATTTCATTACTAAGTAAATAGGCAACAAAGCGATTAGGTTTTACTGCAAATTCATTTTGGTTATTAGTAATTGTGAAATCGAGTTGTAGTTGTTTTACGTCTTCATTTGGTGAGTAAAAAACACGTTTACCACCGGCATTATCAAAATCTAAGCTAGCAGTAACACTTGGCTTTTCAATATTTTTATTTTCAATGTCAGCAAAGTATTTTTGTGCTTTTTTCTGCATTTCTGCAATTGGTAAGTTCGAAATCAGCGCCACTTTCATAATATTTGATGAGTAATATTTATTATAAAAATCAACCGTTTCTTTGTGTAATGAACTATCAGCTTTATCGCCTAGGGTTTCAAGGTTACCAATTAAGAATCGGTTAGCCGGATGCTCACCCATCATTTTACGTGCAAGTTTAAATTGGCCGAAAAAGTCCATTTCACGACGCATTGACCATTCAGCATTTACTGCATTTTTTTCTTTTTCTGTGTATTCTGGGTAAAGCTTAGGGGCTTTAAAAAAGTCTGAAAAGCGGTCTAAGCCTTCATCAAACGCATCGTTATTAATTTTAAACATGTAGTTAGTAATATCGAGCCAAGTGTAAGCATTATGCGCGCCGCCGTTTTTAGTCATAAAATCGGAGTACCCTTTAGTGTCTGGGTATCGCTCAGTACCTAAAAACAACATATGTTCTAGGTAATGCGCCATGCCTTGTTGGCTCATTGGGTCGTGTAACAGACCTACACCTACACTAAGTGAAGCCGCTGATTTTTCTGCGCTTGGATCAGAGACTAAAATCACTTCAATATCGTTAGCAAGTTTCAAGGTTTTATATTCACGATTATCGTTAGGGCTTACAACGAGCGTGGGTGATAAAAGTGAGGTTTGTGGTGATTGAGAAAGAGTGGCGGTATTTGAACAACCGCTTAATATTGCTAGTGCAATTGCACTTAAGCCGATGATGTGTTTCATTTTAGTTTTATCCGTTATCGTAGAATAGGGTATTAGCGTTTTAAAAAGACTAAATCAGCTATAAACTACCACTATCAATTAATACTATGCTACTAATTAGCACTTAATTATGTAACACATTGTGAATAACAATCGAATACTCAAAGAAAATAATAAGGTAAGTTATGGAAAAGATAATAATAATGGCCATGTTTGTGCAGGTAACACTTTCATTAGTTGTTATGGTGATTATGGGAAAACGTCGTTTTGCAGCGGCTAAAAATAAACAAATACAGTTAAGCGACTTTGCTGCTATGCGCCTCGATAATGCAGGCGATCATGTGAGAGTAGCGGATCGTAATTTTAGCAATCAATTTGAAATACCTGTGCTTTTTTATGCGGGATGTTTACTTGCTTTACAGCTTAATATGGCAAGTGTCCCTATCGCAGTATTGGCGTGTATATTTGTAGCCACACGCATTATTCATAGCATCATTCACCTTGGTAGTAATCATTTAAGAGCCCGTTTTAGAGTGTTTTTACTAGGCTGCTTATCTGTATTTGTAATGTGGTTTTTGCTATTGCTGGGTGTACTTTTAAACTAAAAAATAACAGCGAATTTAGTCATTCGCCGTTATTTATTAAAGTTTACTTAGCACGTTTTAAGCGAGGTGCTACTAGCAATAGTGCGCCTAATAACCATGCCATACTGCCACTAGAGTCTGACGTTTTTGGTGGTGTAACTTCAACGTTGTCAATTAATGTATTCTCTTTTGGTGTTAAGTTTTGTGCTGAATTAGGATCATCATCAAGCACAACCACACTTTGAATTGATACCAAGTTTTCATTACTAATGATTAAGTTTTCATCTGAACATTGCTCTTTAGTAATACCAACTAATGGCACCTGAGAACAATGAACTAAGGCAGCAATTTTATCTAAGGTTTCTTGGCTTTGCGCAGTGACTTGTCCGAATACTGTAAATCCACCATTTTGCAAATCTAAGTTTTGGCTATTATCACTCATGTTAAAAAACCATTGGCTAGTAGCGCTGTTTTCATTACCGCCCTGCTTTGCCATAGCAATTGTCCCTTTAACGTTTGAATAAACAGGTTCGTTTATTACCGCAGGCTTGGTTGTAATTGGATCCATTTCATCAGAAAAAGTAAAACCCCCTCCTTGAATAACAAACTTATCAACAGAGCGATGTATAACCGTTTGATTGTAGGCGGCATCATCAACATAACTTAGGAAGTTTTCTACTGTTTTAGGTGTTTGTTGATCAAACAAGTTAATTTCTATCGTTCCTTGGCTCGTCTGCATTTCGACTATGGTTGCTACGCTTGAAAAACTTGCTGCAGTTAAAATTGACGCTAAGATAAGCTTCTTCATTATTTTTCCTATTTTTTATTGTCATTAGGCGTCATAGAGTAGTGTTATTCATTTTATAAATCGATACATAAGTACTTAACGCTACAATTCATAGCAAATCGATTACACCATAGTTACAACTGTTTACATTTTAATTTTAAACATGTTATGGGTAGTTAATTGCCTGAGTGCCCTAGTGTGCATCACGGTTACTCTTTCTAATGAATTTTAAACCTAGCAAGGTACTTAAAAAGCCCCTTATCAATCACTTTTTTTTTGTTATTATCAACTCACAAAGTGATAGGAGTAAATATAATGACTAACAAAACGACTATTTGTGACTTTGGACTACACCAAGGTGAACCTTACACCCAATTGCCCATTAGCTTTTTAAAGTGGATGATTGATGTTAATCATCAAAAATCTCAATATGCACGAGATGAACTAGCACGAAGAAACAGAGTTGTAGAACAACAGCGTGAAGCCTCACTGGCTGAAAAAACATAAAGAAGTGCGTTTTTTTAACCTCGAACTAGTTTAAACTAGCCACCTACTAGATTGAGCTTTTATTCATCGATAGGTATTTTATGCGTACACTTATTTTTCTTGTTTTTTTCCTTGGTTTATCTGGCTGTGCCAGCGACTCTGTCAATAAACCTGCAGCACAATATTTAACAGTTCTTCATACTAATGATAACCATGGTCGATTTTGGCATAACGAAAAAGGCGAATATGGTATGGCTGCGCGTAAAACCTTAATTGACCAGCTAAGAGCAGATGCAAAGGCACAAGGACATCAGGTGTTATTATTATCAGGTGGCGATATTAATACCGGTATCCCTGAATCAGACCTGCAATTTGCTGAGCCCGATTTTAAAGGCATGTCGAAAATTGGCTATGACGCAATGGCATTAGGTAACCACGAGTTTGATAATCCATTAAGTGTATTAAAACAACAACAGCAATGGGCTAACTTCCCTCTTTTATCTGCCAATATTTTCGATAAACAAACTAACGAAACTATTTTTGAGCGCTATAAAATATTTAACAAAGGCGGCTTAACCATTGCCGTTATTGGTTTAACAACCACAGACACTGCTAAAATTGGTAACCCGCAATACATTGGTCACTTAAATTTTAAAGATCCGGTTGAAATAACCGCCTCACTTACACAAACATTAAAAGCAAAATATAACCCCGACATTACCATTGCGGTAACGCATATGGGCCATTATGTAGATGCTAATTATGGGATCAATGCCCCTGGTGATGTCACACTTGCTCGTTCGTTAGATAAAAACGCCCTTGATATGATTATTGGTGGCCATTCCCAAGAGCCAGTGTGTATGGCTGCTGAAAATGTTACTGATGAGCACTTTAAACCGGGTTTAGCCTGTAAACCAGATCAGCAAAATGGAACATGGATAATGCAAGCCCATGAATGGGGCAAGTATGTGGGAAAAGCGGAGTTTAAATTGGAAAGTGGCCAATTATCACTGCTCAGTTATCAATTATTACCCGTTAATTTATACGTAGATAAAAAGCAAAAAGACGGGAGCGTAAAATCCGTACTTTCAGCAAATTACATTAAACCAGATCCAGAACTGCAAACCTTTTTAGCGGCGTACCAACAAAAAGGAGCAAAGCAAATTGAGGGTAAAATTGGCTTCGTCAATGACAGACTTGAGGGAGATCGCAACAAAGTACGCTTTGAACAAACAAACCTTGCGCGCGTCATCATCCAAGCACAAATGAACACCGTGGGTGCGGATTTTGGTATTATTAGTGGTGGCGGTGTTCGCGATAGCATTAATGCAGGTGACGTGAGCTATAAAGATATACTTAAAGTACAACCTTTCAAAAATCGTGTCGCCTATATCGACTTCAAAGGCAGTGATATTTTAACCTATTTAAACGTTGTGACACGTTTTCCACCCGACTCTGGGGCTTACATGCAATATCATAACTTAGCATTTGAATTGAAAGGTGAGCAGGTAACTAACGTGTTCATTGCTGGAAAACCGCTTGATATAAGCAAAACATACCGCATGAGTATTAATGAATATAACGCTTCAGGTGGCGATAGTTATCCAAAAATCACACAAATGACAGGTTTTGTAAGCACTGATGAAACTGACTCGCAAGCTTTAAAGCGATTTTTTGCTGAACATAGCCCCGTTGATGCTCGTGAATTTGCACCTAAGTAATCTAATGTGAACAGCGAAGAGTGTCATTAAACTGCTAATGACACTCTTCATTAAACTTTATGTGAGAGCAAAGCTAGTTAATCAAACATTTCAGCCCACAAATCACTCACCCTAAACGATAAAACTAAATTACTTTCCTATTATTTCTATATTGCCTTGGCTAACATTTACTAAGCCATAGCTGTGCATCCGTGAACGAGAGCCCTCTCCAAATGCCTTTGGCGGATAATACAACTCCTTCTGCTCTGGGCAATCATTTAATACATCATCTAGCGCCGCACGTATTTCGCTTAAGGTTTTTTCTAAACTGTTATTAAAGTTTGGCCGTTTTCTAATAGTATGCCCGAGTTCAACTAACCGATAAAAGTACTTATTTGCAAGTTCTAGCAACTCCTCGGGCACATTTTTATTATGGTTAAGTTTAACCTCTGGATTATTAGTACAAAATTCAACAAGTGCTAAATAAAAACATAGTGGCTTATTTGCTAAGGCTACTTGTTGCTCAGGATAATAACTATTGGATAATGTTTTACTTTTTAAATCAATCACGAGTGTTAATGACTTTGATTCTGGGGCAATTGAGTCTTGCTCAGTACCTAGTTTTTTATTCTTTTGATAAGTAATACTCTGCTTCATCATGAACATAAGTAATACACTAATACCAAAAAGTAGTATATAAATAGTCACTACATCAGCCGAAAAATATGCTTGCTTTAAAGATAAAACAATAATCACCACGCTATTATTACTATTTAGTTTTCGAATAAACTCATCGGCTTTCAAGGATAAGTTAAACTCGTGCTTTGGCACTATCGAAATCACCTGTATACCCGTACCTTGAATCTGAGCATTTACTGTTTGAATATAATGCTGTAAAGCCGCTTTATTACCCGAGTGCTTAAGCAGCTCATTTGATAAATCGAGCAAAGGTAAGTCTAAAGCGATTTGTTTTTCTATTTGGGTTATTTGTAACTTGTTTACCTGTTGCTGTTTATGTGTTGTTGAAATATAAAACACGACAGAAAAAACGATGAATAATATAAAAACACCTAATGACGATACAAGCTTTCTCATTACGACTCCCCTATAAAGGTAACGGGGTAATTATTACATTGCCAATATGGCTCAACATCTTGATAGTATCGAAACGATTGTTCTTTAGACATACTTAGTAAGTGAGACTGCACAGCACATAGTAAATCGGTATTGTTATGCTGCATTTTTAAGTACCAACGGGTACCTGCAACATTACTGCTTATAGGGGTAATATAATTTTTTGAGAAGCGCTTACTATCATTTTCTCTCCAAAAGGAGGCAATAAGATCAACTTGCCCGTTCGCCAATAATTCCCTCAATTCATTATGTGAGCTGGCATAGGTTATTTTTAGCTGAGCAATATTAAGCCCTAATTGCTTAAACGTTTGTTTTGGTAAAATATGCCCAGAGCGGCTAGTTGGATAATCTAGCAGGCCTATTCTTTTGTCTAAAAAATACTGTTTAGTGATCAGTGGCTTTTCTTTTGAAGATATAAAGAACGCGGTGTAATCTGAAAAGCCCACCACGGGTTGATAATTGTAAGTAGTCTCAGCTCTAAACGCTTCCATAATATTATTTTTAGCTAAAATTAAATCCGCAATACCTTTTCCTACAAACTCTAAGCTATCCACTGTTCTGTAGCCCCAATAACCAATCACAGACCCATATTGCTTTGCCACGACTTTATCGTCACACAGGTTTTGAGTGAGTAATTGAGCAACATACTTTGAGGGGGTAAATACTATAAGCTGATTTTGATTAGCTGTTGTCGTTGTTTGACATGTCGTTGATGTTTTTATCATCACAGGAAAGACTATTTCTTTTTCACCCACAACTATGTGACCTGCAAACCAACTAAACAACAGTGCTATAAACATAAATGTAACAATTGCCGTTTTATGCAACATTAACTTTTTAATATTCAAAAAACACCGATTTAAAATAGAGTAATAACTCATTTGAACAATTTTATTTACTTATTACAATAGGTAATTTTACCCATCAAATTCAAGGTGTTGATTTTAAAGAGTATTAAATAAGAAAGTATGAATTTTATTGAGTCCTTTCTATCATGATGAAAAATGAGGACAATTGACCTTATAAGCTTTTACAAATTAGATATCACACTTACTAGGATGCCTCGATGCAGATAAATGTAAAATATTCGCTTTCATTAACACTATTAATTAGTGCAATATTTGCAAGCACAGACTGTAATGCTTGGGGGCAAAATGGCCACCGCGTCGTTGGGAAGATTGCAGAGGCTCATGTAAGTGAAACCACCAAGGCCGCACTTATTCCTTATCTCAATGGTGAATCTTTAGCACAAATTTCAACATGGCCAGATGAAATGCGCTCTGCACCAGGTGATTTTTGGCAAAAAAAATCATCACGCTGGCACTATATTAACGCAGATGACGATGCAAAATTCAGCTTTAACCACGAACACACTGAACATAAAGAATCAGTAACAAACATATTAGAAGGCATTCACTATTCAATTAAAGTATTGAAGGATGATAAATCAAGCCTTGCAGCAAAGCAGTTTAGTTTACGTTTTTTAGTGCACTTAGTCGGCGACAGCCATCAACCATTTCATGCAGGTAGAGCTGAAGATAGAGGCGGGAATCGCATTAAGGTTTCTTTCTTCAACCAACAAACCAATCTTCATAGCTTATGGGATACTAAGCTAGTAGAAAATGAAAATTTATCTTTTACTGAGTATGCTCAATTTATAGATACTAATAACAGCGAGTTAATTAACGAGTATTTAAACAGTACCCCAACAAGCTGGCTTGAAGAGTCACATAACCTTGCTTTACAAATATACAAATCAACAGATGAGAATATTAGCTACGACTATATTTTCACTAACACCCCTATAGTGAAAACCCGCTTGCAACAAGCTGGTATTCGCTTAGCTGGATTGTTAAATACATTATTTGATCCTACTAACAAGAAATTAAAGGTTTAGATAATCAAAAATTATTACATGCTTAAAGTATTTTTTTATGGAAAAAATAACTTTTCATCTATTTGTCATAAAAGCTACTTACTATTCGCACGGTAAAATATTGAAACATAGATAAAATGCTAAATTTCACAAATACAGTGTTTTATAATAAAAAAATTACAGTTGTATTTTATTTGTAACAAACAAATGAGGTACACTATGTAAGTATTTTGGGTTAAGTGTATTTTGTGGTCTCTTAATCCAAAATAAAAATAAAAAGCTATTAAAAGTTTATTTAACTACACGGGAAAATAAAATGAAAATTCAACTTCGCAAAACAGCTCTATCACTTGCTATAGCGGCATGTGTTGGTGTGAGTGGTGGCGCTTTTGCTAACGATACGACATCATCTGTTAAAGGTACAATATCTAGTCCTAGTGGCAACCCTGCTGCAAACACAAAACTTATAATCGTTCACAAACCTACAGGTACGAAGCGCGTTGTTACGACAAATGATACAGGTACTTTTAATGCTGCAGGTCTTCGTGTAGGCGGTCCTTATACCATTACTATTGATTCAGATACGTTCCGTGATGTTGAAATAAATAATGTTTACTTATCACTTGGTGAGACTCGCCGTTTAGATACACAGCTAGAAAGCGATGACATGGAGTCAATTGTTGTAACTGGCACACCTGTTCTTTTTAATTCATCTGCCAATGATTCATATTATGGTTCAGGTACAATTCAAGCTACCCCTTCTATTGGTCGCGATATTAAAGATGTTGTGCGTAATAATCCACTAGTTGTTGTTCAGCCAGGTAACGAAAGTTCAATGTCAGTTGCAGGTGCCAACCCGCGCACAAACTCAATTACTGTTGACGGCATTCCTCTCAATGATGATTTCGGTCTTAATGGTAATGGTTACCCAACTCAACGTAACCCATTCCCAATGGATGCGTTGGACCAAGTTTCTGTTTCTGTTGCACCTGTAAACGCAAAATCAAGCGGTTTCACTGGTGGCAACGTTGATGCAGTGTTTAAATCAGGTACAAATGAGGTTCATGGTAGTGTATTCTACGAGAAAATGAGCAGTGACTGGGCCGGAACACCGAAAAATGATGGCAAAGATGTTGAGTTAGATTTCGAAGAAAAAAACTATGGTGCCTCTTTCGGTGCTCCAATTATTGAGGATAAGTTATTTTTCTTTGGCGCATATGAAAAATTTGAGTCACCTAAACAAATTGAATATGGTCCTGGTAATTCATCTATAGGTTCAAATAAGACAACAGCTACTATTGCTGATTTAGATGCCGTTCGTAAAATTGCAAGTGATGTTTACGGTATATCTGATATAGGTTCTGTTGATACAAAACCTGCACTAGAAGATGAAAAATACATCGCTAAAGTTGATTGGAATATCAACGATATGCACCGTGCTAACTTCGTTTACATGCATAGCGAAGGTAACGACACACGTAATATGACCTCAAACGAAAGCGAACTTCGTTTAAGTACTCAGTGGTATAATAAAACTGAAGAACTAAATAACTATAGCACTACATTATATTCTGATTGGACTGATAGTTTCTCAACACAAATAAGCGCTACAAAAAAATCAGTAGATACAGCTCAAGTATCTTTACAGGATAATCTAGGCTTAAGTGATGTAACGATTGACAATATAGATGTTGATGAGGATGGCAAAACTGCCACTATCGCGTTTGGTTCTGACGAAAGCCGCCATTCAAATTCTTTAAGTAATGATTTATTGTCATTCAAATTTGATGCCACTTATTTGATGGATGAACATACCATTGAGTTTGGTGTTAAATACGATGAATTAGATATTTTTAATCAATACCTTCCTGCGGCTAAAGGTGTCGTTTCATTTAACAGCTTAGAAGACTTCAGTAACATGGATATAAGCCGTTACACCTATGCTAATGGTGTGGGCAACAATCCTGATTTAGTCGCATCAAGCTTTACACGTAAGGATTTTGCTATATACGTAAATGATACGTGGGACTTTAGTGATAACCTTCAGCTTTCTGCTGGCTTGCGTTATGAGCGTCTAGGCTCTGATGATGTACCAACGCTTAATCCAAACCTTAAAAGTAAAACGGGCTATGACAATACAGAAAACCTTGATGGTGCTGATATTTTCTTACCTAGAGCAGGATTCACATACTACTTAAATGATGATGTAACTATTCGTGGTAGTGTTGGACGTTATTCTGGTGGTAATCCAAATGTATGGATCTCTAATTCTTACTCTAATGATGGAATTAGTAAACAAGAGTATGGTTTTAACTCTAGGTATGATAGCCCAATAAGCGTCACTGATTCTATACTAACAACGCCACCAAATGCAGCAATCGATGCAATTAATAATGCAACTGATGGGTCTGTTTCTAACTTTATAGACCCTGATTTTGATCTTCCATCTCAGTGGACGACTATGCTAAATGCGGATGTTAATCTTGATATTCCTTACTTAGGAGAAGGCTTCGCGTGGACCACAACAGCTATTTACACTAAAAAAGAGAATTCAGCTGAGTGGATTAATGCTGCAATATCTGAAGATGACGTAGTTGGTTATACCAGCGATGGTTCATTACCACTATACAATACGTCTGAATTAGAGATTATGCTGACTAATGCTACTGATGATGGTCGTTCAATTATCTTAAGTACGGGCATTAGTAAATCGTGGGATAATGGCTTTAAGTTTGATGCATCTTATACACACCAAGATATCACTGATGGAAATCCTGGTGGTTCATCAACTGCTAGAAGTAACTATCGCTATGGCCACTTTGGTGATCATCAGCTAACTCAAGTTGGTACATCAAACTATGAAACTGAGCATAGATTTGTACTTAATTTGGGCTATACCGCTGAGCTTATTGCAAAGTATAAAACAACATTGAATTTATTCTTTGAACGTCGCTCTGGCTCTCCATATTCACAACTTGCTGATTTAACAGCCTTACCAAGTGGTGGCTTTTTTGACCAAGATCTTATTCAACCTACAGGCAATGGAACTACATTCGGTGGTAACTACCCAGTTTATGTACCGACAGCTAATGATCCAAATGTACGTTATGAAGGGATTACTGAAGAAGAAGCACTTGCTTATTTTGATAAGCTAGGTTTATCAGGTTCTGCTGGTAGCGTAGTTGCCAAGAATAGCGCCACGACACCATGGATCACGTCTATGGATTTATATGTTTCACAAGAAATCCCTGGGTTCTTCGCGGATGACCGTGGTGAATTTTACTTTATAATAGATAACTTGCTTAATCTGATTGATTCATCGAAAGGTAAAGTATATAGACAAGGTAATAGCACCAGCGAAGTGATTAAAATGGATATTGATCCACAAACTGGCCAGTATGTATATGGTGCGCCTGTAGATGATGGGTACTCATTTGAAGCGACGGATTCAGCTTATAGAATTAAACTTGGTGTTCGTTACACGTTCTAATTTGATTAATTAAATTAGTGTATTTAAAGCCCACTTTGTGGGCTTTTCTATGCCTGTAATTTATTTTTCAATTTATCAAAAATAGCGATTAACTGGCGTTGTTCATCATCCGACAGGCAGCTTAATAATTCACGCTCCCACTGCAATGCCTGTGGCGTTATTTTTTCATACAAAGCCATGCCCTTATCAGTTAACATTAAAAATGCAGCGCGCTTATCATGCTTATTTAACTCACTATAAATAAGCCCTTCATCTATTAGCGTTTTTACTGCCCTTGATACTGTCGACTTATCCATATCTGCTTGAATACATAACTGTTTTGCTGTGCTTTGGCCTGATTGCGCTAAATTAGCCATTATTCGCCACTGAGGAATAGTTAAATCAAACTCTTTTTTATAAATACTCGAAAAATCATTACTTACCTGTGTTGCTAAGTGTGTTAATTGATAGGGTAAAAATGTCGTTAAATCTATTTTCATATTGAATCACTTATTTATTTACATACGAATTTTATCTGTTCACTTTTATTTACAACGGTCATAAGCAGTGTATTTGATATTAGTCTCACTTGAGAGTATCTTAGCGTAAATAACAAAAACATAACACTCCCCCACTTTCACAGGAGTCTGTAATGGCGACACGATTAAACTACATGACCGGCTTTGGCAATGAATTTGAAACCGAAGCGCTGCCTGGTGCATTACCGATTGGGCAATTCAGTCCGCAAAAAGTAAAATATGATTTATACGCGGAGCAATTCAGTACCACTGCATTTACCGCTCCGCGCGCTGATAACCGCCGCACTTGGATGTATCGTATTCGCCCATCGGTTGTGCAAGGCGATTATACAGCCATAGACAATGGCTTAATTAGAACCGCTCCCATTACCGAAGTACCGACTCCACCAACTATGCTGCGTTGGGATCCCATTGATATACCAACAAAACCTACAGATTTTGTAGACGGTCTTATCACCATGGCTGCTAATGGTAACGCTAATGGTCAAGCCGGTATTGGTATTCATGTGTATGTCGCCAATAAATCCATGGACAAGCGCTTTTTTTATAATGCCGATGGAGAAATGTTATTTGTACCGCAACAAGGTGAACTACTACTTAAAACAGAACTTGGGCATTTAACTATTAAAGCCGGCGAAATTGCCGTTATTCCGCGTGGTATTAAATTTCAAGTAATGTTACTAACCGACACTGCCCGTGGCTATATTTGTGAAAACTACGGCCATGCCTATGTCCTTGCTGAGCGCGGCCCTGTGGGTGCCAACGGTTATGCGAATGATCGTGACTTTCACTATCCAGTAGCGGCTTTTGAAGATATTGAGGGTGATTTTGAACTGATTGCTAAATTTAATGGCAATATGTTTCGTTGTGATATTGGTCATTCTCCTCTGGATGTTGTTGCTTGGACAGGCAATAGTGCGCCTTATAAATACGACTTAGCTCGCTTTAATGTCATGAATACCGTTAGCTTTGATCACCCTGATCCTTCAATTTTTACCGTACTCACTTCACCATCGGGTACTGAAGGCGTTGCAAATATCGATTTTGCTATTTTCCCACCGCGTTGGATGGTGGCTGAAAACACTTTCCGCCCGCCTTACTATCACCGTAATATTATGAGTGAGTTTATGGGCTTAATAGAAGGGGTATATGATGCAAAAGAGCATGGCTTTGTGCCAGGTGGCATGAGCTTACATAACTGTATGTCGCCGCATGGTCCTGAAGCAGACGTATTTGAAAAAGCGTCAAACGCCGATTTAGAGCCACAACGCTACGATAATACGTTGGCGTTTATGTTTGAGTCACGTTATGTAATATCGCCGACTAAATACGCATTAGAAGGTAAAGAGCGCCAAGCTAATTACACTGATTGCTGGCGCACAATCAAAAAACACTTTAATGGCAATCAAGGATAATCAGATTATGAAGCTTTATACTTATTTTCGCTCATCTGCAGCGTATCGTGTGCGAATCGCATTAAATCTAAAAAATATTGATCATCAATTGGTACCTGTTAACTTATTAAAATCAGAGCAGCAAAGCGAAGATTATTTACAGAAAAACCCTCAAGGGCTGTTACCGGCTTTAGAAACAGAAGACGGCGTATTAGGTCAATCTCTAGCAATTTTAGAGTACCTTGAAGAGCAATACCCTGAAACACCATTACTGCAAGGTAATGCTTGGCAAAAAGCACACATTCGCAATTTAAGTTATGCAATTGCCTGTGATATCCATCCTATTGATAATTTGCGAGTGCTTAAATATTTAAGTAGTGAACTTAATGTTGATGATGAAGCAAAAAATAAGTGGTACCGACACTGGGTTGAAGTTGGTTTTGAAAAAATAGAACAAATGCTCGATAGCAAAAATACATTTTGCGCAGGCGACTCGCCAAGCTTAGCTGATGTATGTTTAGTGCCACAGGTATTTAATGCCATTCGCTTTAAAGTAGATATGGCTGCCTACCCTAAAATAGCAGCCGTTTATCAGCGTTGTAATGAGTTGACCGCCTTTATTGATGCAGCCCCAGAAAATCAACCCGACGCAAACTAACTTTTTAACGCACTGTGTATTACAGTGACGTGCTCAATTAAGTCTAAGCCCAGATCAGTTAAATAACCGCCATCTGGGCTATCAATAACGCCTTTATCAAACAAACGTTGTGCTGCGCTCAGTAAAGCGGGTTCAGCATCTGAATGGAGTTTAATGCCCTGCATTTTGCTTTCGCGTGGGAATTTGGCAAGTAGTGTAAATTCGTCAATCATCGTTTGATTAAATAGCATATGTGTTCACCTTTTTATTGTTCTGTGTTTTACTGAAGTTGTCTTACTTACCCTAGCATGTTTTTTTGCTAAGTGTAGTTATTTTAAACACCTTGAGGTTATTCATGCGTTATTATTTTACTTTTATTATTGCTGTTTTATGCTTGTGTTTTTCAGCTTTAAGCTACGCTAACACAATACAAACGCTTCCTATTGTTGATGCTACCCAGCTTATAAACACTAATACTGAGTGCTGGTATGATAATAAACGCTATAGCGAAGGTGCCATACTGCAAGTTCATTCTGTTACCCTTATTTGTGCTGCTAAATACCCCCAACATAACAACAGTCAGTTAATTTGGCTAAAGCTCGATAAACAAGGTAACCTTATTTATCCTAAGAAGCCCTCTACTATTACTGTAAATTAATCAAGATTAACAATCTGGGATTTGTCAGCCATCTCTAAACTATTAAGATGCGGTGGGATACGCTACAATACATGCAGTTTAAAAAAGCAGTGTGACTATGAATAATCAACCAAAAAACCCGCTTCATGGGGTAACTTTAGAGCAAATTCTTGTTGAACTAGAACAACGTTTAGGCTTCAAAGCAATGGGCGAGCAAGTAAATATCAAATGTTTTACAGATTCGCCAAGTATAAAATCAAGCTTAAAATTTTTACGTAAAACGCCTTGGGCAAGAGATAAAGTAGAAGCGCTTTATATCCATACCATTAATAACAAGCCGTTACGTAAGCCTAGGAATAAACCGACTAAGCAGTCAGAATCCTCACAACCTGATACATCAGGTTTTGTATGGCCTTCTATTAAAAAATAAAAGGCTCATAAAATAACAATGGCGTAATACATACGCCTTTCTAATCAGGTGTTTGCTCTTGGCATATTACATTTAACGACGCTGGGTGAATGCTCACCACCACTTTATCTGCAGATTTAACCTCGCCATCAATCACGTAATTTAGCGTTTCATCTGCGCTTATTTCTACACGTTTTGCATTGGTATAATGCGAGTTAATAGCAAGATGCGTTTGCGTAATACTGCTAAACATCAGCTCAGCAATACTTAATACCGTGGTTTCATTATCTTTGTTTGGCGTTAACCAATTTACATCCAATAACCCATCGCGGTGATCAGGTTGCCCGCCCCCTTGCGCTAATAACGTAGTGAATGGGGCAGCATTTGCCACAATAAAACTATTTGTATTAATAGTCTCAGGCTCATTATCATCTAATTTAACTATCAGCTGTTGCGCTTTATTTTCGCCAAATGAGTGTAAAAAACCATTTAAATAAGCAAGTTGACCTGATTTATTTTTAGACTCTCGATCTGCTTTTTCAATCATTGCATGCTCAAAGCCAATACCAATTAACAATAGCATTAGCTCATCATTACAATACGCGGTATCAATAAGGTTAGCTTGACCATCAATGATTAAATCACATGCTTGCTCAACAGGAATAAATTTAGATTTTATCCCCATTAATACATGAGCGAGCGCATTTGCTGTGCCCAGTGGTATTATTCCTAATCGACAAGACGTACCCACCAACACACTGGCAACCTCAGTTACAGTTCCATCGCCACCACAAGCAATAATAATATCGGGGTGGCTTTCTATAGCCTGTTTAGCCAATGTAATGCCATTTTGTTCTGGCGTAGTTTTTAAAATGGTTAAATCGTAATACGCAGATAAACGCGCAATAATTAAATGCTCTTTTTCAGACCACAACTTAGTACCTGATACCGGGTTAGCAATTAAGTACGCTTTGTTTTTTATCAGTAGCTCCCCCTTACGGTGGCGCTTAACTAAATGGCGTAATTGGCGTTTGTTAAGGTTCGCAGTTTCACGTGTTTCTTTTATTTGTGCAAGAATATCATGCACATCCGCATCTTTATTTTGACTCAATAAATACGCTGCCATAACAAACACCGAGCGTCCACGCCCTAATGCACAATGCACCACAACACGACGGTCTTTTTTAATATGATGATGGATCCAGTTAATGGCTTGGTTTAACTGTGAGTGTGTAGGCACACTGTGATCAAGAACAGGAATATTCAAATAATCGATATTTTCTTGGGTAGATGTCCATTCAAGACCATCAAATTCACAGGTAACGTCCAAAATAGCGGTAATGCCATTTTCTTTCAATGTGTCTATATCTGAGGGGAACAAACGACATGCTAAAAATAGATTATCGTTTATTTGCTGAATGGGCGGTACTTTGTCACGCTTACGTGACCACGCATTATAAATTTGCGCACCTAATAAAAAAGGCACAAAGGCCCAGCGAATGTAAAAAGGGATAACGCCATTTTCGCGTTTTCTAAATACTTTCCCTGCGTTGAAAAAATAAGCGCCGCTGACTAATAGTAGCGAAAGTGCGGTCCAAAAAAACGCAACTGCAAAGTAAATGGAGTTAACCGTTAATCCCAATACTATAAATACCAATGCTGTTACAAGATAACTTACTGCAGCCCACATAATTTTTCCTTTTTATTGGTGTTACACTTTTAAATGATCATCATATCCAGCAATCATTATGCCATTAGTAAACTTAGGTAGTAACTTAGCTAGCTACCTGCTCTGCATCGGTAGTTCTAAGTTAAATCAACATAAGAAAGATTAACATGGTATGCAGTTTTTACATCTCATCGAATAAATTATTCACAGTATGATAAAAGCATACTATGCTCTTTGATTGCTATCTATATAAAAAATTTTGATAAATTTTAATTTTCAACTTTTTGCATCTAAATATCGTGTTTACTCGTTCTAATACTAATAATAAAAAATAGGATAATTATGGAAAATAACGAATTACTTTCTTTGCTGTGTGCAACAGCACAAGGAGACAAACATGCTTTTTCACGTTTATATCAGAAAACGAGCGGCAAACTCTTTGCAATTAGTTTTAATATGTTGTCTAACAGAGCTCATGCTGAAGAAGCACTACAAGATGCCTTTATTAAAGTTTGGCATAATGCGTCTGAGTATAACGCCTCCAAAGGAACTGTAATAAGCTGGATGATTAGTATTATTCGCTACAGAAGCCTTGATCTACTCAGGTATTATAAAGTCCGTAAGGAAGAACCCTTAGCTGAGGATCAACAAGATACTCACATCGTTGATGTCAATTATGATGAAAACACTAAATTAGTCGACTGTATCGAACAACTAGAACCACAACAAAAGCATGCTATCCACCTTGCCTACTACAAAGGGTTAAGCCATAGAGAACTCGTGAATCATATTGACACACCATTAGGAACAGTTAAGAGCTGGATTCGCAGAGGTTTAGTACAGTTACAAAGGTGTTTAACAATATGAACTATAACAAACCAGAATTACTTAACTCGCTTGCTGCAGAGTATGTACTTGGCACATTAACCGGCTTGGCGCGTAAACGTTTTCAGCGACTCATGCTAGTTTCAAATAAAGCGAGAGAAGCGACCAATATATGGGAGCAAAACCTTAATAACCTAGCGAGTGCTATTAGCCCACAAACACCATCAGATGCCACATGGCATGAGATAATGCGACGTATCGAACATAAACCACAATTAGAAAAATCACAGCTAATAATAAAACCTTCTATTTGGCGTGCATGGTCATTTTTAGCGACCGCCGCATGTATTATTTTAGCTGTTTTAGTTACTCAAGCTACTACCAACAGTAAGCAGACACAACAAATAGCTTTAGTAAAAAATCAAACTGAGCAACCGTTGTGGTTTATAAATGTAAGTAACCATGAGCTCTCTATTAAAGCGAGTAACCAACTAATAGCGCGAACAGATAGAGACTACGAACTGTGGATGATACTTAAAGGGCAAGATACCCCTGTCTCCCTTGGTTTATTACCCAAAAATGGCGATAAAACTATTCTCAAAAGTAAACTATTTAAAGCAACCGACATAACATTATTAGCGGTTAGTTTAGAACCCGTTGGCGGTTCACCGAATGGTTTACCTACTGAGGTACTATACACCACAGAATTAGTACTTTTATAAACTGATGCTGGTCGCTTTAATTCAAGCGATCAGCATAAAAAGTAACAAAAAATAAATACTTTTAACTTTTTTGCATCCACTTAACTATCCTGTCCGTTATTAGCTATGACTTCAAACAAAACTAAAGGACAAAGTCATGAAAGCTTTTACTCCATCAATACTTGCAGTAATGGTATGCAGTACATTTATAAGTGCACCAAGTGAAGCATCTAGCCATAGAGAAGCACCAAATATAAGCCGCTTCCCAACTTTAGACTCTACCGATTTTTATATATTTAATAGTTATGAGCAAGGCCGAGGCGATTACGTAACCCTCATCGCAAACTACATTCCTTTACAAGATGCTTATGGTGGCCCAAATTACTTTGCAATGGACCCTGATGCTACTTATAGCATCCACATTGACAATGATGGAGACGCTATAGAAGATATTACATTTGCGTTTAACTTTGAAAGTATGCTGCCAAATGATAATCAAGGGGTACAACTGACTGTAGGACCAGAGGGTAATCAGCGGACCGTTTCAGTACCTCTTAAAAATGTTGGCGGCATCTCTGCAGGTAATGACGCTGCTGTAAACTTTAGCGAGTCCTACAGTATGACCATGATCAGCGGACCACAACGAACTGGCACTACCACAACCCTAAATAATACCACTACAAACTCTAGCTCGTTCTCTAAACCACTTGATTATGTAGGTAATAAAACCTTTGGATCGATGACAGAATATCAAGCCTATGCTGATCAGTTTGTCTATCAAGTTGCCATACCCGACTGTGAAGGCATGGCGAGAGTTTTTGTCGGTCAACGTAAAGACCCATTTGTAGTTAACTTAGGTAAAACTTTTGATTTAGTTAATTATGTTCCAGTTGAAGGTGACAGCTCGCCAGGGGCAGCCGATGGTGGAGGTTTCCCAGGCGGTATAACCCAATCAGCCGATAATGATGATCTCGCAGACAAAAATGTTACGTCAATAGCTATTGAAGTACCAAAAGCCTGCATTGTAGGCGAAGGTAATCAAGTCATTGGTTCGTGGACAACAGCTAGTTTACCTCAAGCTCGCGTGCTTAACCCTAATGCAAAATTTGCAAATAATGCGGTTAATGGAGGGGCATTGACTCAGGTTTCTCGATTAGGTAACCCGCTAGTCAATGAGCTTGTAATTGGCATTAAAGATAAAGATACATTCTCAACATCTCACCCTAAAGACGATGGACAATTTTTAGATTATGTATCACACCCCTCTTTACCCGAACTTCTGAATATCTTATTTAAAGATGCGGTTAATACAACACTAGGTGCTAGCCTAGAGACTCTTGCGCCCACTAATTTTCCACGCACAGATTTAATTACTGCATTTTTGACAGGCTTTGCAGGGGTAAACCAACAAGCAACGGTAACACCTTCAGAAATGCTGCGTCTAAATACCGCTATTGCAGCGACTGCGCAGGCCGACCAATCAGCATTTGGCGTTGCAGGTGACGACTTAGCTGGTTTCCCGAATGGACGACGCCCTGGTGATGATGTTGTAGATATTGCGCTACGAGTTGTAATGGGGCGTTTGTGCCACCCTATCCCCGTTGCAGGTACAAATACTGATTTAGGGCTGTGTACTCCAGAAGATGCAAACGTAGGCACTGTGCCATTTACTGATGGCGCACCTGTTAATGCATCAATGATGAATGCCACATTCCCTTACCTTGCAACGCCGCTTGCAGGCTCTAAATAAGGAGTGAACTAATGCATAATCTAAATTTACGTCATGTCTGTATACTATCTGTAAGCCTGATTATGGCAGCATGCAGTAACGATGACGACAAAAATAAATCACCAACTATAACCAACTCTGCGCCCTCAGCAAGTGATGTAATACTCACCACTCAAACAGAGGTCAGTATCTCTGATATGCTCAGAGCCACTGATATAGATGGCGACACATTAAGTTACTCACTATCAAGTGAGCCTACGTTAGGTGTTGTTGAAGTAAATAGCGATGGTAGTTTTACTTACACCCCTAATAAAGAGACAACAGGTACAGACAGCTTTATGTTTGGCGTAAGCGATGGCATAAGTTCACAAGTAAACGCCACTGTGAGCATCACTATTGAAGCGTTGCAAGTTGAATTTGCACAGTTTGCCACGGATGCTTTAAATCAACAGCCTACGGCTGAGCCATTGTCTGTGAATGGTAGAGTATTTACCAATACAGATACTGATGTTGGTGATCTGATTTCAGCAAACGGAAATTAATCAATCAACTGACTAGCCAAGGAAGGCTAACTTTTAGGAGAAAATAATGCACTTACCTTTATATTTGCCATTCACTTTTATCGCTGTCTTTTTAATGCCGCTCACTCTACAAGGCGCACCTTTTGTACCAAAGGATGATGCAGTTATTGCAACTAGTAACACTAAATTAAAAGCATCTCTTTCTGTTGAAGAGATAAAGAACTTACTCGACAACAGTCAATTCTCAGGCCAATCTGAGCGGTTACAAGGGGCCCTTAAAACACATTTGGTAAAGCTATATCAGGAAAACCCCACTTCAGAAGTAAGCTATCTGTATGCACGTATATTACAAAAAGAGCATTTATTCGAGCAAGCCATAAATATTGCAAAAGAGGCAATAGATGACGATCCTAACCATGTTAATAGCCATTTACTACTAGCAAATATTTTTATGACGCAAGGGCGTTTTGAAGCAGCAACAAAACACTGTATATCTTTAATTGGTTTAGTAAGTACCCTCACTGCAAGTACCTGTGTGCTTGATATACAAAGCCAACACAAAAATGTTCAACAAAGCTATCAATCGCTATTAAAAATAGTTGATAACAAAGAAACAAATCTTGCAACCAAGCATGTGTTAAGTGAAATGAGTTACCGAATGGGTCACTATAAAAAAGCACTCTATCATATTAATCATATAAAATTATCGAACATGCCTGTGAGCCTTGTTGTTTTATGGGCTGATATTCAGCTTAGACTTAATAACTCTGAGCATATTATTAACAGCCTAAGCACATTGGTTGACGATAATACTAATTTAGAGGATGCGCTGTTGCTTAGGCTAGCTATTGCAGAAAAAGATCTAAAAACACACGGGCAAAAATGGCAAAAAATGATGGCTGAAAGAGTCTCTTTACGCGAAATTCGCCAAGATACTTTCCACGCCAGTGAACTAGCTAAATATTACATTAATATTCAGCCAAACCCCGACAAAGCATTGTACTGGGCAAACATTAATTGGCAACAAGCAAAGATGAGTATGGATCAGCAGTTACTTAAAGATGCACAAGCAATGCTACGAGGTAAGCTATGAGATCAACTTATCTATGTTTTTTCGCTTTATGTTTGTTCGCTTTTACAAACAATGGCTTTGCACACCAGTTAAGTACCAGTTATATCGTGTTAAATAACAATATAGATAAAACGCAATATATTGGTCACTGGCAAATCAGTATCGCTGACTTAGAACATGCAGTAGCACTTGATTTAAACAACGATGGGCAAATTACATGGGCCGAAATAAAAGCAAAACGTAGCTCACTTACTCAATTTGTTGAACAAAACATAAGTTTTACCCAAGACTTAAAAGCCTGCCTTTTAAATAATGAAGGCTCGTTTAAGCTCGATACTCACTTTAATCAACCTTATTTACAAATTCCTATTCGCTTTTATTGCGATAATAACACTACAACCTTACTTACATACTCAGCTTTTTTTAACCGCGATGCTAGCCATAAATCTATCGTTAACATCAACGGTGTGTCGCGTGTATTTGACTATCATAACCAAAAACAAGCATTTAATTTTGAACAAACAAGCTATTTAAAAACCTTTAATCAATATGTTTACCAAGGCGTGTTACATATTTGGATTGGTATAGACCATATTTTATTTTTAATTGTATTGTTACTTACTTGCGTGTTGGTAAGACGAGATAAAACATGGCAAAGAAGTACCTCTAAAATAAAAATCATTAAACACACTGCATGGATAGTCACCGCGTTCACACTGGCACACTCTATTACGCTTACAGCCACAGCTATGAACCTTGTCTCCCCAAATAGTCGCTGGGTAGAATTAGGAATTGCAGTGTCAGTATTGTTTGCAGCACTTAATAATGTTTGGCCCGTAGTAATACGTTTAGGCTGGCTTACTTTTGGTTTTGGATTACTTCATGGGATGGGATTTGCAAGTGTCCTCGGTGAACTAGGCTTGTCAGAAGAGTACCAGCTGCTAAGTATTATTGCTTTTAACCTCGGTGTTGAATTGGGTCAACTGAGTATTTTGTTTCTCAGTTTACCAATACTTATTTACCTAAGAAACTATAATTGGTATCAAAAGTGGTTAATGCCTTCAGGTTCAATCTTGATTGCTCTAATCGCTCTGCAATGGTCAATAGAACGTTATTAATGAATAACATTTAGGCTAACCCACAAAAAGGTTAGCCTAATTTTCCTCTGCTCATTCTTATTCTAATTTTTATCAAATGGCATAAGTAATGTTTTCATCGCTGGACGCAGTGCAATAAGCACGGTTTCTTCTGTTAACTCAGGAAACAGCATTTTTCGTAATAACAATCCTGCCATCACTGAAAAAATCACATTAATACGGCTCTCTAATTCTTGCTCTGAATGTGATTTTATTAAACTACTTTCACTCACTAATAAATCCCGCATTCTGTTACGTGCTTGCGTGTCAGCCTCACGTAGCAATAAAGCGACTTTTTTGTTTCTACTAGCCTCTGCCATCATATCTAGGTCAATAACGCAGGCGCCCGTGTCCATATGACGCTGTACGCCATGATGTAGACCATCAAGTAATACTGTTAAAATATCACCAGGTTGATCTTCAAACTCTTGAAATATGGAGAACATTTCTTCCATATCTTTTTCAATAATACTTTCGATTATTGCTTCTTTACTATCAAAATAATTATAAATATGGCCTGCACTCATGCCTGCTGTTCTTGCTATTTCAGCCATACCTGCGCCATGGTAACCTTTGCGATGAAAACAATCAGCAGCCGCTGTTAATACCTGTTCACGACGCGCTTGTGCTTGCACCGGATCAAGGTGCTTTTTATTTTTAGAATTCATTCGAAACTCCATTATCGAGTCACTAGACTCGAAATGTTTAACGTTTACCCTTGATAATAAAAAGATAAACGTTAAACGGTATTACTTTACTACAGATAAACCAGCCATAACTCACCGGTTTAATGCATACTAATTACTTTGATCGGTAGTTACTTCCCATCCACCACCAACGGCTTTGTACAAGTTAATTTGACTTGCAAGCAAAGCTTGTTGACCGGTGATCAGTTGTTGCTTTGCGCTATACCAAGTTCGCTGAGCGTCGAGCACTTGTAAAAAGCTATCGACCCCTTTATCGTATCGCGCCTGTGACAAGTCATAGGTTATTTTTCGGCTTTGTAGTAGCTGTTCAAGTGCACTTAATTGCGCGTTGTAACCTTCTCTATCAGCAAGCACGTCTGCAACTTCACGAAACGCTTGCTGAATTTTTTGCTGATACGTTGCTACAGCAACTTGTTGCTCTGCATTAGCGACATCTAAATTAGCTTGGTTACGTCCCATATTAAAAATAGGCAAATTTACCGACGGCATAAAACTCCACGTACCTGATCCTGCATCAAATAAATTACTTAAATCACGTGATGCTGTTCCTGCATTGGCTGTTAAACTAATACTTGGGTAAAACGCTGCACGAGCAATCCCTATATTGGCATTTGCAGCAAATAATTGGTGCTCGGCCGCTTTTATATCAGGACGCTGTGTTAGTAAATCAGACGGAAGGCCGACAGGAACAGCGGGTAAATCAAGTAATGAGTTCAACTCTTTAGTCGGTAGTAAGTCCTGCCCAACCGGATTACCTACTAATAAATCAAGCGCATTTTTATCACGTTTTAATAAACGCTTATACTTTGCAATATCAACCTTTGCAGTAGCTACGGTACTTTTTAATTGCTCTAGGGTAATTTCAGAGGCAGCACCTAAATCAACACTTTTCTGCGTTAATGATAAAGAAGCTTGCTGCGATGACAACGTCTCTTGAGCTAAAGCAAGTAATTGCTGATCGGTCGCATAATTAAGCCACGCATTTGCCAGCTCAGAAATTAACGATACCTGCATGCTATATTCACTAAGCTGCGTAGAGTAAAGCGTTTGTAATGCTTGCTCTGATTGATTACGCACTTTGCCCCATAAATCTAACTCATAAGCGGTCATGCCCACAGTTGCACTGTATTGGGAGCTAATTTGAGGCTGACTGCTGGCTGATAAATCAGCTGGCAAGCGCTGACGACTGCCTGATGCATTGAAATCAAGCGAAGGATATAGCGCTGAATCTTCGATCTGATATAAACCACGCACTCGTTGCACATTAAGTGCTGCTATTTGCAGGTCTTTATTGTGCTCGAGGCTTAATGATATCAGTGCTTTGAGCTTTTCATCATTAAAAAACTGCTGCCATTTTAGTGACGAAACTTGTCCTTTGCCTGCCTCTGATGCATACGCATCAGGGACAGGTAAATTAAGTGTTTCTTGCTGAGGAGCTAACTGACATCCAGATAAAATGGCTAAAGTTAAAGCACTAAAACTAATTGTTCTTACACTCATTAAACTCCCTCCTGCGAGGTGGTTTTAGCTTTACCTGAAAACAGTCTACGTACTAAAACAAAAAACAACGGTACAAAAATTACCACCAGTGATGAAGCAGCAAGTGTTCCGCCTATAATTGAAATACCTAAGGCGTTTTGAGCACCAGAGCCTGCACTCGAGGCTATTGCAAGCGGTAAAACACCACAGATAAATGCCATTGAGGTCATTAAAATAGGACGTAAACGAAGTCGTACAGCTGCAATGGCTGAATCTACCAAACTTAAGCCTTCATCCATTTTATGGGTAGCAAATTCAACAATTAATATCGCATTTTTAGAGGCAAGCCCTATGGTGGTTAATAAGCCAACTTGAAGGTAAATATCATTTGATAAGTTACCTAAAAAAGCAGCCATAACAGCCCCCAATATACCCAGAGGTACAATCATCATTACTGCAAATGGGATAGACCAACTTTCATAAAGTGCTGCTAAACACAAAAATACAAATAATAGTGAAAGACCATAAAGAAGCGGCGCTTGACCACCACTTGAACGTTCTTGGAATGAAATACCAGTCCATTCAGAGGAAATCCCATTAGGTAACTGCTTAACTAAGCGCTCCATTTCATCCATAGCCTCACCTGTACTGTAACCAGGCGCAGCACTACCTTGAATTTCCATAGCTGAAAAACCGTTATAGCGCTCTAAACGAGGCGAGCCATATGACCAATATGAACTAGCAAACGCTGAGAATGGCACCATGTCGCCGCTTTTATTTCGCACATACCATTTATTGAGATCTTCAGGAACCATGCGCGCATCGGCCTTACTTTGCAGATATACCTTTTTAACACGGCCACGGTCGATAAAATCGTTCACATAACTGCTACCCCAAGCAGTAGAAAGCGTACTGTTAATATCACCTTGTGATACACCAAGGGCTTCTGCTTTTGCAAGATCAATATCCAGTTGTAATTCAGGCATATCTTCTTGCCCGTTTGGACGAACACCTGCCAGTATTGGACTTTGACTAGCCATACCCAATAACTGATTACGCGCCTTTAATAGCTCATCGTGACCTAAACCAACCCGGTCTTGTAAAAACATATTAAAGCCATTGGCAGTGCCAAGTTCAATAATTGCCGGAGGTGGGAATGCAAACACAAGCGCCTCTTTTATCGTTGAAAAATAGCCCATGCCTTTTCCTGCAACCGCTCCCACTGATAAGTCGTCACGTTGGCGCTCATCCCAGTGCTTTAAGCTCACAAAACCAATGGCTGAGTTTTGTCCTGAGCCTGCAAAACTAAAACCGGTAACCGTGAAAATTGAGGCAACAGCTTCAGATTGCTCTTCTAAATAATGGTTTTCTACTTTTTTAACCACTTCAAGCGTTTGCTCTGTAGTAGAACCTGCTGGCAGCATTACTTGGCTAAACAAAATACCTTGGTCTTCGTCCGGTAAAAAAGCAGTAGGTAAGCTTGAAAAAATAGTGACCATACCACCGACAATCAAAACATAACTAAGCAAATAACGTTTAGAGTGCTTGATCATTCGCCCAACAAAGCCTTGTGCACCTCTATTAGTTTTATCAAAACCACGGTTGAAGCCTGAGAAAAAACGACCTATAAAGCTACCATCAGTATGCACATGACTCGGTTTTAATAACGTAGCACACAGTGCAGGTGTTAAAATAAGCGCCACTAATACCGATAACCCCATTGCTGTTACCAGCGTTATAGAGAACTGACGGTAAATAACCCCTGTAGAGCCACTGAAAAATGCCATAGGGATAAATACCGCCGACAGCACCATGGCAATACCCACAAGCGCGCCCTTAATTTCATCCATAGACTTTCGAGTTGCTTCGACTGCAGAGAGTTTTTCTTCAGTCATTAAACGTTCTACGTTTTCAACTACCACTATCGCATCATCTACCAGCAAACCTATGGCCAATACCATCGCAAACATAGTGAGCGTATTAATTGAATACCCAAAGGTAAACAGAACGCCAAACGTACCTAGCAGTACCACAGGAACGGCTATAGTAGGGATAATAGTTGCTCTAAAGTTTTGTAAAAATAAGTACATAACAACAAACACTAGTACTACGGCTTCTATTAAAGTATGTACTACTTTTTCAATTGAAAGTGCAACAAAGGGAGTCGTGTCATAAGGCACAACCGCTTCAAGCCCTTGTGGGAAGAAAGGCTTAAGCTCTTCAAGTGCATCCTTTACTCCTTGTGCGGTATCAAGTGCATTAGCGCCACTGGCTAACTTTACACCGAGTCCCGATGCTGGTTTACCATTAAAACGAGCAACTACACCGTAGCTTTCACCGCCTAGTTCAACTTCGGCAACATCTTGTAAGCGAACAACCGAACCATCGCTGTTAGTTTTTACTAAAATATCTCTGAACTGCTCTGGTGTTTGTAATCGACTTTGCGCAGTGACAGTCGCATTAAGCTGCTGTCCAGCAAGTGACGGCATACCACCTAGCTGACCTGCTGACACCTGTGCATTTTGTGCTTTAATTGCTGCTGATACATCGCTAGGGGTTAGCTTATAGTTTTGTAATTTAGCCGGATCGAGCCAAATACGCATTGCATATTGAGAGCCAAACAGCTCCACTTCACCTACACCGTCTACACGCGACACAATGTCTTGCACATTCGACGATACATAGTCTCCAATATCAATATTAGTCATACTGCCATCTTGCGACACAAAACCAACAACCAGTAAAAAGCTTGATGATGATTTGGCCACTACCACACCTTGGCGCTGTACTTCTTCAGGCAATAATGGCGTAGCGGTCGCTAACTTATTTTGCACTTGTACTTGGGCAATGTCTGGATCGGTCTCGGCATCAAATGTTAGCGTCAGTGTTGCTGATCCGCTCGACTGTGAGGTTGATGACATATATAACAAGCCATCTAAGCCTTTCATTTTTTGCTCAATAACCTGAGTCACCGAGTCTTCTAAAGTACGTGCAGATGCACCAGGATAGTTAGCTGTAATGGTAACCGCTGGCGGCGCAATAGACGGATATTGAGCAACGGGTAGGCTTTTAACGGCAATAATACCCGCAAGCATAACAACAATTGCCAATACCCAAGCAAAAATAGGCCTATCGATAAAAAATCGTGACATAAAACTCTCCGTTATTGGCTGTTATTTGCAGAAGACTGTGCAGCGGTTGCCGTAACTGGTGCACCTGGGCGAATCTTTTGTAGCCCTTCCACAATCAATTGGTCGCCATCGGCTAAGCCTTCGCTCACCAACCAATTTGCGCCTAAAGTACGCTCTACTTTTAATACACGGCTTTCAACTGTATTGTTTTTGCTAACAACCATAGCTGTAGGTTCACCTTTGGTATTACGGCTCACACCACGTTGAGGAGCTAATATTGCATCAGACTTAACACCTTCAACCACCTCAGCACGCACATACATACCTGGTAGTAATAGCTTTTCAGGGTTTGGAAATTTAGCGCGTAAAGTCACCGACCCAGTACTCGGATCAACGGTCACTTCTGAGAACTGTAATGTACCTTTATGAGGGTATGCTGAGCCATCTTCCATTATTAGCTCTACATCGGTTTGTGTTGTAGAGTCGACACCTAAAGCACCTGATGCCAGCGCTCTTTTGAGTTTAGTTAACTCATTACTTGATTGGGTTAAATCTACATAGATAGGATCAAGCTGTGTAACTGTTGCCAGCGCGCTTGTTTGACCTGCGCTAACTAATGCACCTACAGTAACGCTTGATTTACTAATTTGGCCGCTAATTGGCGAAGAAACATGGCTATAATCAAGGTTGATTTGCGCGCTTTTTAATTGCGCTTGTGCTGTTAATAATTCTGCAGAGGCTTGCTTAGAAGCTGCATCGGCTTCGTCAAAATCTTGCTGGCTTACAGCTTTAATTGCTAATAATTCTTTATAACGCGACGCTTTAGATTTACTACTGGCTATACTGGCTTCTGCGCGAGCAACCGCCGCTCTGCTGGCTGCTAATTCGGCTTCAAAAATATCGGGATTAATTTGGTAAAGTGCTTGGCCTTTCTCAACCTGAGTCCCCTCTTCAAATAAGCGTGATTGCACAATTCCACTTACCTGAGGACGAATTTCAGCAATTTGAAACGCACTTACACGACCAGGTAATTCTTTTTTAAGTGTAATTGCTTGGCTGTTTAATGTGACAACACCAACGGGTGTTGCTGCAGGAGCAGAAGCCTTAGGTTGCTCAGCTACCTGATCACATCCACTTAAAGCAACAGAACCAACGAGGGCTGAAAATACAAAAAAAGCGATGCGGGAACGCTGCATGTTAAATACCTTTTAGTTTAGAATGAACGATCATTCTAAACTATAGTACAACAATTAAAAATAGCTAATGGACAACATTTACACATTTTTACAATTGATTATAGTTGTCACAAAATTAACTCAAACAATAGTTAAACTATATCAGTGACCTCCATAAAAAAGGCAGCCAATGCAAATACATTGACTGCCGTTAATCAATTATTTAATTTTAGCGACTGTTACTCGCTCTCAGGATTCATCCTAGAGACGAGTAACTGCTCAATACGAATGCCTTCTACATCCACTACTTCAAATTTAAAGCCTGAAAATACAATAAACTCTGCACGTTTAGGAATATGCTTCATGGTGTAAATTAAATACCCGGCGACCGTTTCATAATGGTTTTGATCAGGGAACTCATCTATTTCCAGTACTTTGGCTAATTCAACAATAGGTGTTAAACCATCGACCAACCAAGAGTTAGCATCACGCTCAATGATTAGCTCCTCACTTTGATGCGTGATTAAATCACCCATAAAGCCTTTCATTAAATCTTTAACTGTGACGATTCCAACCACTAGCGCATATTCATTGACCACCACAGCAAAAGGGTGAACCGCAGTTTTAAACGCATTTAGCGATTCAGATAAGCTCAGTGTTTCTGGTAAGTAAAAAATATCTTTATCTAGCATATCCGCATTAATGTTTGCCGCCTCACCTTTAAGCACTTGGCGTAAAATATCTTTTGACTCAACCGAGCCAATTAACTTATCAAGGTTGCCTTTACACACTAAAAAGTGATTATGTGGATGCTCAATAATTTTATTCGCTATATCTTCACTCGACTCATCAATATCAAAGTAAACTATTTGCTCACGTGGCGACATCACGCTTGATAAAAAGCGCGCTTCTAAATCAAATACATTACCAATTAAGTCATATTCCTGCTGTTGAAGGCTGCCATACTCAGCACCAGCATCCATCATGGCAACAATATCTTCAGTAGTAACAATATCCTCACGCTCACTGGGTACTTTAAACACCCGCAATACGATGTTGGTTAAGCCGTTAAAAAATAATACCAAGGGTGTTAGCGCGAAAGTCACCCATCGCATAATTGTAACTACACGCACAGCAACAGCTTCAGGTAAAATCATTGCTAATCGCTTTGGGAGCAAATCAGCAAATAATATAAATAATGAGGTAATAATTAAAAACGACAGTAAAAAGCTAATTTGACCAAGTAACGGCCCCTGATAAAATAATTGCAGTATTTCTTGCACGTAAGGCGATAATGCCTGCTCACCAACAATCCCACCTAATATGGCAATCGCATTGAGCGTAATTTGGATCATGGCAAAAAAAGCACCGGGCTGCTCTTGCAGCTTTAAAACCGCCAGCGCTTGCACATTTCCTTCGTCGGCCATAACTCTTAACTTTATTTTGCGTGAAGCGGCAATCGAAATTTCTGACATCGCAAATAACGCACTCATCAAGATTAATAATGCAATCCCGATTAAATCACCCATTTATAACTCCAAAATAATCGCTTTTATTAGCAAAAGCAGCTGGATTATAGCCGCTTTTATAAACAGGGCAATTGATATTTATATAATATTATTTTCTTAATATTTATAGTTGCGATTCATACAAAGCAAAGGCCGTGCTAAGTTGCTGCTTTAATTTATTAGGTAGGTTTTTGTTACACGCAAAATATAAGGGAGCTTGGCTGACGTTGATGGGCATTAATGGCTCGAGCTGTAGTTCATTTAATAAGTGGGACTGTTCATGATTTATTCTCTGTGCAGGTATTACAACCAAATCAATGCTGGAACTTCGCGCTCTAATTATTTTAAAAATATTATCAAAGCTATTAAAAAGCATTAAATTTTCGTTTTCTTTAAAGCCTTGGGAGAGTAAATAGTGGTGGCTGTAATTATCTTTTAATACTGCAATTCTATATTGCTTCGCCTGTTCAAGGCTTGTTAGCACAATGCCTTTGCTCTTAAGTGAGTAGAAGTTAGTATCAAATTGAGCTAATTTAGCAAACCAAACAAAGCTACTCTCACGCTCAGGTGAGCGAGAAATAGAGAAGATACAGGTTTGAGGATCTCTTAATGCAATATTATAAGTCATGCTCCAATCGTTTACTGAAATTGAATAATCAATCCCAGCATTATCAAGCACTAATCGTACTATATCGGCAGCATCACCGACTAAATTGTTGTTCGCATCAAGATACTGCGCAGGTGCAAAATTCTCTGTTACAACAGTGAGTTTAGCTGCGCAGTGTTGGCTTACAATGAGTAATAATACAAAACACCACTTAATCACAATAACCCGCTCTATTAAATTTAAGACGTCACTTTTCAATAAAAGCCAATTAAATATAGCGGGTTATTTGCAAATAGCCAATTTTTAGCTTTTGAAATTAGCGGTTCATTGCGTTAATTAAAAACGCTGAGATTTTAGCGCCTTCTCTCAGTGTCGTCTCAGAGCTTGATTGACCCACTAAAGAGCTGTCAGTAAACGGAGCTATCTCCATCATATCAGCCCCCGTTATAGGGAATTCATCAGCAATCGCTGACAAAATATCAAGTGCGTGTTGTGGCGTTAAGCCATTTTCTTCGGGTGTACCTGTTGCTGATGCAAACTCGGCATCGAGGGCATCAATATCAAAGCTTACATACACTTCATCGACCTTGTCTGCTTTTAATTGCGCAATAGCATCAGCCGCAACCGCAGCTGCGCCACGCTCTATAATGTCAGCAGCCCAATGTTGTTTTACGCCAAAAGTACTTTCCCAATGTGATTTAGGCTTGCCACTTGAGCGAATACCAAATTGAATTAAATGATGCGGCGCTGGTAAGAATTCTAAAATATGTGTGCACCAAGAGCCAAAACATAAGTCAATGCCCAAACGCTCTACGAGTAAGTCGGTGTGAGCATCGAAATGAATAATTGCCGTACGTTTACCTTGCTCGCGTTTGGCTTTTAAATACGCTTTTGTTAACGGGTAGCTAATTGAGTGGTCGCCACCAATACCAAAAATACCTTTGTCTTGGAATGTCGCATAAAAGCTATCACACACATCTTCAGTAATAGACAATGGGCTTACATAATGATCGTTATTGTCATTTCCGTATAGGGCCTTTTGGCAATTAGTGATAGTGGCCTCATTTAAATACTTATCATGTAATAAATGCGGTATTACACGTACATCACCTAAATCAAACGAACGACACTGTGTTTGTTGATCAATCAATGCTGAGCGTAAAAATAAAGGCCCCCAGTTAGCGCCACGTAAAATCCCACCACCGCAATCAGAGCTAATGCCTAGCATTACTGCTTTATGTGGTGAATTAGGCAGCTCGTTAAGTGAGTCACGCCATAAAACATCGACATTTTCAGTTTGCCCATATAATTTATTTCTAAGCGCTGCTTTGCGTTCTTTAGCCGTATTGACCGTAAAAACACCGTCGCCAGGTGCACATAAACAGTGTTCAACTTTATCTTTAAATGCTTGAAATTGTGTGCTCATTGTAAACCCTTTTTCAATCTGAATATCTTGTCTATTATTGAGTAGTTATGCAAAACATCGCACGCTGAATTAATTTTAGATAATTTGCATAGTATGCTAAAAATCACAAGGCGCTTTGTTTTGCTCTCTTAGGTTAGTGGTAAATAAAAACCAAACCCACTTACTAACCAATTGAATATAAACAATTTAAATTATAGCTAACGACTCTTTAGCCTAGCTATTGGTTTGCTATGAGGTATGAATATAGTGTCTGAACAAACAAGTCAACTGGCTCATTTTTCTAGTAATTTTTGCCATTGATTGAATATTCAGAGTTGGTGAATAAATCAAATTAAGTCAATACGGACATCCGTCCTGTACTTCACTTATGTTTCTCGTAATCATGGTAAATTGACAACAATTCTTATTAAAAAGGCTTAGTTATGGAAAAGGTATTTCACTTAGGACTGTGTATTGATGATTTAAAAGGTGCAAAACTGGCAATTGTTCCAGGCGATCCAGATCGTGCAGCACGTATTTCACAGTTCTTAGATAATCCAACCTGCCTTGCTCAAACGCGTGAGTTTCACATTTATTTAGGCCAATTAAACGGTCACTCTGTAGTGGTATGCTCAACCGGTATTGGCGGCCCTTCAACGTCAATTGCCGTTGAAGAACTGGCACAACTAGGCGTACGTAGCTTTCTTCGCATTGGTACAACAGGTGCAATTCAACCGCACATTAACGAAGGCGATATTTTAATTAGCCAAGCTTCGGTACGATTAGATGGCGCGAGTCAGCACTTTGCACCGCTGTGCTACCCTGCCGTATCTGATTTTTTTGCTACTCAAGCTATGGTAAAAGCCTGTGAAAACCTTAATATCGATTTCCATATTGGTATAACTGCTTCGAGCGACACCTTTTACCCAGGTCAAGAGCGTTATGATACGCATTCTGGCTACGTACCTAAGTCATTACAAGGTAGCTGTGAAGAATGGCAAAAATTGGGCGTAATGAACTATGAAATGGAATCGGCTACTTTATTTACCATGTGTGCCGCACTTGGCTTACAAGCCGCTTGTGTTGCAGGTGTATTAGTAAATAGAACGCGTCAAGAAATTCCAAACGTGGACCACAGCGAGATTGAGAAAAAGTCTGTTGCCGTGGTGCTTGAAGCCGCTAAAGTGTTACTTGGCTAATGTTGCGCTAATAACCTCAAGTGTTGGTAAGCTATCAAAGCTTGCTAACACTGCTTTTGCTACCCCTGATTGGTTTTCATGACCAGCAGTTTCTAATAAAGTAATTGATTTTACTGTTTGCTTATCAAAACTTAATCCTGCTACAAACAATTGACTCACCGCGCTTTGCAATGGCGATAAGCTCGGGCTGTATGCTGCATTTTCAGCATAGCTGCCATAAAAGTCACCATTTTCGAACGTGCTTATTTTTACCGCACTGTAATTTTGACTGTATGGAACATAAGCCGCTAAAGCATAACTCATCAGCTTTTCATCAAGGTCTGTCTCTTTAAAGCACTTAGTTTGCTCTGCTGGGTTAAATAAGCTGTGCTCATTGCCTAAATCGGTTGGTCCAAATGAATGCGGTAATAGCTCTGCTAATTTAAAGTTTTGTGCTGGCAGTAAAATATCAAGCTCTTTTGCATCAGCCAATTCATTCATAAACTGACGGCAATACCCACATGGTGCATCACTAATGGCTATTTTCAGCACTTTCTTAGCGCCATTTAACCACGCATTATTAATTGCTGATTGCTCACCATGCACCACTAAACTAAGTGCTTGATGATCAAACTCAGCATTGGCACCAAAGTAAAAAGTGGTATTTCCTTGTGAATTAAGCCCTTTAACAATTGCGCCGACATGAAACTTGGAAATAGGTGCAACTGAAAATTCAGAAGCCATAGGCACCAAGCCTTGCAATAAAGTATCTTCGCTGACATTAAGTTCAGTACAAAGCGCTTTAATATCGCTTGAATGTAAAATACCGCGTTGAGTTTTTAATTGACTACGTAATGCTTGGGTTTGCGCTACGTTTAATGAGATGTGTGAATTGCTAAGTGCTGTATTATGTTGCACTTTAAAAGTTGCTGAAGCCATAATAGTTTTTATTTGTTCAATGGCCAAGTAGTGTAAAAGGTTGGCAAACGAAATACCAGCCTATTCAGCGTAAAAAAAGGGAACACGTCGCGTGTTCCCTTTAAAACTAATCTAATTTTGGATTAACCTGTATTTCGCATACCCGCTGCAATCCCCGTCATGGTGATCATTAAGGCATTATCTATATCGCTTTCATTACCTTTATCATCGCCACGAGAGCGACGTAATAGCTCAACTTGTAACACGTTAAGGGGATCTGTGTATGGATTTCTAAGCCCAATAGACTCTTTGATCCAAGGTTGATCGGCTAATAGACTTTTTTGTGGGCTCAATGATTGCACTAAGGTTATCGCCTCTGCTAATTCCTCACGTAAGGCAACACCTAAAGGTTTATACATGTCTTCCACCAGCGCATTATCGTAGTGCTCACTTAACCAGCTATCCGCTTTACTAAATACCATTTCTAGCATTTCTAAACGAGCTCGAAAGAAAGGCCATTGCAAACTCATTTCGCTTAGGGTTTCAATCCCATATTTTTCAAGCGCTGCTTTAAGTCCGCTTAATGCGCCTAACCATGCAGGTAACATTAAACGATTTTGACTCCACGCAAATATCCACGGAATAGCGCGTAAGCTCTCTACCCCACCATTCGGGTTACGTTTAGCGGGCCTTGAACCTAATGGCAATTTAGATAGCTCCAATTCTGGTGTTGCCATTCTGAAGTAAGGTACAAAGTTTTCATCGTGGCGTACCACATTGCGGTAGTGCTCACACGATACATCACTAATTAATGCCATGACTTCGCGCCATTCATCTTTGGGCTCTGGCGGTGGTAATAAGTTACTTTGCAGCACCGCACCCGCGTATATGTTTAAGCTTTGCAATGCCACATTGGGTAAGCCAAATTTAAAGCGGATCATTTCGCCTTGCTCTGTCACCCTAAGGCCCCCTTTGAGTGAACCCGGTGGCTGCGAATGCAAGGCTTGTGCAGCAGGTGCACCGCCTCGACCAACCGTGCCTCCACGACCATGAAATAAAACCAGCTCAATACCGCGTTCATCCGCCAGTTGCACTAACTTGTCCATTGCCTCATATTGTGCCCAGCCAGCAGCCATCATACCCGCATCTTTGGCTGAGTCTGAATAACCAATCATCACATTTTGAGTATTTTTAATATGACCTCGGTACCACTCATTATTAAGCAATGTAGTAATAACATTATGACCATCGTTTAAGTCATCTAAGGTCTCAAATAAGGGCGCCACGGGTAGTTCAAAACCGCAGCCTGACTCTTTAAGTAATAACTGCACCGCTAAAATATCAGAAGCGGTTCGGGCCATAGAAATAATATATAAACCAAAGGTTTTTGCATCTTGCTGCGCAATAACATCAAAGGTGTCGAGCACCTCTTGCACTTCAGGGCTGGGTTGCCAATGCTTAGGAATAAGCGGACGACGAGAGTTAAGCTCAGCAAGTAAAAAAGCCTGCTTATCTTGCTCTTGCCATTGGTTGTAGTCGCCAATACCTAAGTAACGAGTTAGCTCAGAAAATACATCACTGTGTCTCGACGAATCTTGGCGCACGTCTAGTTTTGCCAAACGCAGTCCAAAGCTATTTACTCGGTGGATCATATCCAGTAGTAAGCCATTGGCCACTACTTGCATGTTGCACTTTAATAAAGAGCGATAACATGCCTCAATAGGGTGCTTAATTTGATTAATATCAGTGATTAAATCTTGAGATTCAGTGCGCTTATTTTTAATTTTAGCGCTTAAATGCATCACCGTTTCTGCAACTTGGTTTTTAACATCTTTCAAAACAGCACGGTACGGTTCAAACTCTTGCCCAGCCAATTTAATGAGCTCATCGCTAGCATCCGACATAGAAAGTTCAGCACAGAGCGTTTCTAAATCACGCTGGTATAAATCCAGTGCCATCCAACGGCCATGGTCGAGCACTTGCTTGGTTACTTCGGCGGTTACAAACGGGTTACCATCCCGATCTCCCCCCATCCAAGAAGTAAATTCTATCGGGCTGTAATCTGCTGGCAACTCCAAGCTTAAATGTTGTTTTACATGCTGGCTAAACTCACGTAAAAAACGGGGCACCGCTTCCCACAAACTGTTTTCAATGACTGCGTAGCCCCATTTAGCCTCATCGACAGGGCTTGGACGTGAACGACGAATATCGTCAGTATGCCATGCTTGACTAATTAACTGCGCAATACGATTTAAGATTGCTTCGCGTTCTTGCGCAAGATTGTCGGTACGCTCAAGCGATGCTAAACAATCGCTAAGTTCAACATGTTTATTAATAATAGTACGGCGAGTCACCTCGGTTGGGTGTGCTGTTAGTACTAAGTTTATGTGGAGTTTTGAGAGGGTTTCAGCTAAATGATTATGATTAAGCTGACCTTGTTCGGCCTTTGCTGCTAACGTTTTTAATGTTTGAGTGAGAGGGTTTAGTTGGCAAAAACCAACATCATTAAAACGTGATACGGTATGAAACTGCTCAGCAACATTAGCTAAGTTTAAAAAATGATTAAATGAACGGGCAACCGGTAAAAGCTCTTCATCACTAAGCGCATGCAGTACATCTATAAGCGCTTTACGATCAGCTTCATTGCCACTGCGAGATGATTTTGATAAAGCCCGAATTTCTTCTACTTTATCTAAAATATCTTGTCCTTGAGCATCTTTAATAGTTTGTCCTAATAATTGCCCAAGTAAATTTACATTACCTCGCAAGGCGGCATATTGTTCACTCATTTTTAGCTCTCCTTTGTTTCTTTGAGACCTATTAATATCATTATGTTTACTTATTTAATAGATCCATTTGCAACAGCATGTCGTAAAAAAGCATATGTAAAATAAACACAAAGCGATGACATGATCATTTTTTACGATGGTAATTGCCCCCTTTGCAATGCAGAGATGCAGCATTTAAAACGTGCCGATGTTGATCATAAAATTACACTAGAAGATTTAAATTCTGATGACTTTAGTGAGCGTTTTCCCGCAATCGATAAGCAATACGCCATGAATATACTGCATGCCCAAACTGGTAATGGGCAGATAATTTACGGCTTAGACGTGACTTATCAAGCCTGGCGTACTGTTGGCAAATACCCTTGGCTCAAAATTATTCGTTTGCCCGTCATTCGTTTTTTTGCCGATCATGCTTATACTTTTTTTGCAAAATACCGTCATCACATTAGCCGTTTTTTAATGCCTAATGCACAGTGCAACTCAGGTCAATGTAATATCAAAACCAAAGGTGAAAAATGAAAACAGTGATTTTATTTGGCGCCAGTAGCGCCATTGCCCAATCTTACGTTAATCACTTAAACCAACAAGCAACACAATTTAATATTATTTGTGTCAGCTCATCGAACATTAATCACAGCGATATAAACGTAAACTATTTTCAGAGCGACTATTCAGCGCAAAGCCTAAACGAGCTAACCGAGTCGTTAAAATCCCAGCAAGTAGATATAGCTCAAGTGATTATATTTAATGGTCAATTACACAACGACCAGCACATGCCAGAAAAAAAGCTTGAAGAAATCAACAGTGATTATTTTATGCAGCTTATGCACTCTAATACGCTTGTACCCCTGCTGTGTTTACAAAGTATAGTGCCGCTGCTTAACCACAAAACTCACTGCACAATTACCGCTTTAAGCGCTCGTGTTGGTAGCATTAACGACAATAAATTAGGTGGTTGGTATACCTATCGCGCATCAAAATCAGCACTTAATATGCTATTTAAAACAGCCGCCATTGAGCTTGCTCGTCGCGCTAAAAATACTAAACTGATTTTATTTCACCCAGGTACTACAGATACACAGCTTTCTAAGCCATTTCAAAAAAATGTTCCTGCAGATAAACTGTTTACCCCTGAGTTTGTTGCCCAGCAATTATTTAAATTTACTTACGAAAATCCACAATTAGAACTTAACAACGAACCTGCCTACCTAGATTGGCAAGGAAACACCATAAAATGGTAAGGAATTAACACATGCATTTTTCCAAAGACCGCATAGCCGCGCTTGAAAAGCACACACGTACGCATTTTATAAATTCATTGTCAGGGTTTAAAAGTGCTAACTTAATTGGCACACAGGATGAGCAAGGTAATACCAATTTAGCCATCGTCAGTTCGGTTATTCATTTAGGCGCACACCCACCACTTGTTGGCATGATCATGCGCCCGCACAGCGTACCAAGGCATACATTTGAAAATATTATAGAAACAGGCGTTTACACTATTAATCAAGTAAATAGTGACATTTACCAGCAAGCGCACCAAACCTCGGCACGTTACGCTAAAGATGAGTCTGAGTTTGATGCTACGGGGTTAAAAACAGAATACTTAAATGAGTTTAACGCTCCATTTGTTGCACAAAGTCGACTTAAATACGCGGTAAAATTTGTAGAGAATCAACATCTAGCAGTTAATGGCACTGAGCTGGTTATTGGTGAAATAATGGATGTGTATGTAGATGAATCAGCACTCCAAAGTGATGGCTTTTTAGACTTACAAGCCATCGACACAGTTGCAGTAACCGGATTAGATAGTTACCACACGGCAAATAAGCTCACTCGCTTACCCTACGCGAAAAAATAGCCCTAAGTTATCAAGTCCTTTTGATAAGTGACTTGATAACCCACCCCCACTTTTTGAGCCTCTTGTTCACTAATCGCAATTAGTTTGAATTTAAACTGTTAAACCTACACACTATGCAAAATTTTGTAGGAGAAATATATGACCGCAGTTGGTATTGGTACTCACACACCCGAGCAAGCACTTGCTAGTTTAAGCAATATGACCCACTCAGTAACGCCAATTCAGGCCGATGAGTATTTAGCGCGTATGGCCAAAGCGCAAGCCTATATGCAAGCGCACAACATTGATGCCATTTATTTAAACGCAGGTACCAACTTAACGTATTTCACCGGAATGAAATGGTATGCCAGTGAACGACTTGTTGGCGCTATTTTACCTGCCGTAGGTGATGTGCAATACATTGCTCCACATTTTGAAATTGGCTCTTTAAATGGCTTTAAGGTTATTGATGGCCAAATACACGGCTGGCAAGAGCATGAAAACCCATTTGAGCTATGTGTTAAAGTGCTTAAGCAGCTCAATATTAGCGACACCGCTACCGTTGGTATTGATGAAAGCGCACAGTTTTTTATTTTTGATGGCATCAATAAAGCCAGTTCAGGGTTAAAACTAGTTAACGCACAACCTGTAACCGCACATTGTAGAATGCATAAATCAGCCAATGAATTAGCATTAATGCAATGTGCCATGGATATGACTTTAGCGGTTCATCAGGCTACAGCGAGCATGCTTTATGAAGGTATTAGCACCGTAGAAGTCGAAGAATTTATAAAAAAAGCCCATCAAAAAGTAGGTGCCCCAGGTAATTACTTCTGTATTGTATTGTTTGGCCTTGCCACCTCATTCCCACATGGCGTAAAAGATCCACAAATTTTGAAAAAAGGCGACATGGTGCTTATCGATACTGGATGTAAAGTGCACGATTACCTTTCTGATATTACGCGTACTTATGTATTTGGTGAAGCAAACAGCCGCCAACGCCTATTTTGGGATTTTGAAAAAGCGGCACAATTAGCAGCTTTTAATCAAGCAGCCCTTGGCGAAACCTGTGAATCGGTTGACGAAGCAGCCCGCAGTTACTTAGCAGCTCAAGGCTTAGGCCCTGAATACCAAACACCAGGTTGTCCGCATCGTACGGGCCATGGTATTGGCTTAGACATTCACGAATGGCCATACCTAGTTGGCGGTGACAAAACCCCGCTTGCCACAGGCATGTGTTTTAGTAACGAACCCATGCTGGTTATTCCAGATGAGTTTGGGGTTAGATTAGAAGATCATTTTTACATGACAGATGACGGTCCGCGCTGGTTTACTCAACCGAGTCATAGCATTGACGACCCGTTTGGCTTAAACAGCTAACCTGAAAACATTCAATAAAAGAGCAGCACTTTCGTTGCTCTTTTTGTTTAAATATTGATAAGGTAGGCTCTATCCCAATATCCATTGCTATTACAAAGCAATCCTTAAAGGACTCCAATGAAAAACTTTAAAATAGATATCGTTTCAGATGTAATGTGCCCGTGGTGTATTATCGGTTACAAGAACTTAGAAACCGCATTGACCGAGCTAAAAGAAGAAATGAGTGCGGATATTACATGGCACCCTTTTGAGCTTAATCCAGATATGCCACTTGAAGGGCAAGACTTAGACGAGCATTTGCAGCAAAAATACAGCTTAACCGAAGAAGAAAGTGCGCGAAACCGTCAAAACATGGCAGATGCGGGTAAACGAGCTGGGTTTACCTTTAATTTTGACGGTAAACGCATCATGATCAACAGCTTTGATCTACACCGCTTGCTAATGTGGGCTCGTGAAGAAGGCAAGCAAACTGAGTTGAAATTGGCGTTTTTTGAAGCACACTTCACCGATTTAAAATATTTAAATCAAGAAGATGCACTACTGGATGTGGTAGAAAGAGTAGGCCTTAACAAAGATACAGCCCGAGATATTTTACACTCAGATAAATACGTACAAGCGGTTCGCGAAGAGCAAAATAACTTTAAGCAAATGGGTATTACTTCAGTGCCTACTTTCATTATAAATGA
>JGI24025J20009_10000064_pt1 | contig 79671 bp, 78 predicted proteins | sample Cruoilmetagenom3_FD_20009 | JGI IMG/M metagenome (IMG submission 20009)
AGACTTAAACCCTATCGAGAAAAAATGGGCTCAGGTGAAGTTTCTACGCCAAGGCTGGATGGAGAATGATTTATCCAAATTGTTTTATGATATTTGTCCAAAGCATAACAGTTTTATTTTAAACTGACTATATCTAAATCTATATGCTGAATGCATAAATGCTGTTAAGTATCAGCAGGTTCCTGAGTCTGACTCTTCCCAAGGATAAAATCAGTCAGTATTTCAGCTGCCTTGGTAAGGTCTTTAACTTTATCAAAATCAAATTTCGAGCTAGACAGGAGTAGTCCGATCATTTCACGTTTTAGTTCGTTTTCTGGTGGCATAACTTTCACCTTAGCATATTTTATATATGTTATATCATAACATTATAAACCGTTCTATTGGCGGTTTATAATTTATAACACAAGGATGTAATGATGAAAAATTTAATACTAGCTGCAGCGCTATCTATCTTTGCACTGTCATCCAATGCCGGAGTCACAACGGTAGACAACCCCTTTCAAAGTAATACAGTTCAAAGCAATACAGTTTTGAAGGAGTCTGTCGAAGTTGATCACCCGCTATTCGCTAAAGGTGCTGGTGGTTCTCAATGTAAAGGCCTACCTCGTGTCTGTGGTCAAATGGCTAGCTGTGAGCAAGCAAAGCTGGCCCTTGAGTGCGGCAACACTAGATTGGACAGAGATAAGGATGGAGTCCCATGCGAATCGATTTGTCCAGGTGGTTAATTAGCCTAGCAATTCTACCAATAGCTGCATGTACACATGATCAAGACAATAGTTACGGCTATGGTTTCGCTTCTGGCTATGTTGTGGTGCATGAAGCATTTTGGGGTGCTGACCATGATACGCCCTACCCATTTACGACATCAGGTGAGATATCGTGTGTTTATTATCCGACTTTTGGCATCGAAGTATATTTCGAACCTGTAGGCTATATTAAAGACTCCTCTATTGGCACACCTCTCAATAAGGCTGCTGCTCAAGCTTTAAAACAAGCAGGTATGTCTTCAAACGTGCCCTACAGCATCAAGCAGGGCGCTGACTTGAACGAGGCTATAGCGTTGGGGCTGAAAGAGTGTGATAAGCGAATGTATAGGCTTGAGACTGAAAAGTGACTGAAATATAACTGACAGTCTGGTTAATAACTTTAATTTATATTGTAGAGAATAGAATGTAACTCACCCAACCCGCCATTGAGCGGGTTTTTTTGTGCTTGTAAATTCACATAAAAAACAAAATATTCACATTGTGTGCATTTATTCATTGACATATTTTCACATGGTGTGTAATATCACCTTATCAGCTAATACCGAGTTAGCCGAAGTACCAAACTTTAGACAATAAAAAGCCCTGAACATCCGACCAAGAACGCAGGGCTTACTCACCAAGGAGTGAAAAGATTATGACAGACAATAATGGTAAAAAGCAATGTTTCGATTTAGGCAGTAAAGACGGTTATTTGATTGTAGAGCTAGACGGCAATCAAGTTCATTTTGAAGTCACAGCAACTATGTCGGAAAAACTGCGAGACGCACTACCAGTTTTGGCAATAGACGCCGCTGGTAACGAGGTCAAGTATCAGCACGCGCCACATCACAATGATTTGATTATGAGCGCCTTTGTTGAGCTGGTTAATCAATCCTACTGGCAACGTACTCAGAGCCAACCGGTCCAAGAACGCAAGCCCTACCTTGATGCAGTTATCGACAAGGCAAGGCATCAAGCATGGCTCAGTAACGACTGGGAAAATGACATGAGGAACGAAGCTGCAATGTGTGGAGGTGTTTGATATGAAATGGACCTTATTCACGGCACTTTGGTTCGCATGGGGTGCGTTGGTCGCATCTTATGCAATCGCTGACGATAGCTACGAGCAGTCAGAACAAGCGCAAGTGGCAAAACACGCCAACGAATTTATCGCAAAAGCATACGGGAGAGAGTAACCATGGCTATGGTAGATAGAAAGTGCAAAAACTGCAAAAAATGGATAAAGGTTAGAAGCGCTGACATTAAGCGCGGTTGGGGTAAGTTTTGCTCAAAGTCATGCAAGGCTAAGAAGCAGTCGAAAACCATGCCTTTTGATAAAAATACGCAACGTACTTATAGAGCGCCAGCTAATAGCAATGGCGTTAGGGCTGAAACGTATTTTGATGATGATGCGCCTATGTTTAACGACCACGACAGCAATATAACCATAGATCAAGACTATACGTGGACTGGTTACTAATAACCACATAGGGAGAATAACCATGGGAACCGCAATCAAGTTTGAACAGCCAGACGGCAACGCGATCAAGACCAGCAACCTGAGTCGCGACGAGTGGCTTGAGCTACGTCAATCAGGCATCGGCGGTAGCGATATCGCCGCCATCTTGGGCGTATCGCCCTACGCCACTGCTTACGACGTGTACCAGTCCAAGACGCAGCCAGTGAGCGAGGATAGCAACGAGTTTGCTTACTGGGGCACGGTGCTTGAGGACGTGGTAGCGCGTGAATTTAGCAAACGCAGTGGCCTGAAGATTCAGAATGTGAACTTTTTGATGCGTCATCCAGAGCATCGCTGGGCCATCGCTAACATTGACCGCGCTGTAGTGAATAGTCACGTCAAAGGTTGGGGTAACGTCCGTTTCAAAGACGGTCGTTTAACCACCAATGAGATTGTCGAGATTAAAACTGCTAGCGAATACGTTGGCAAAAATTGGGGCAATGAAGAGTCAGACGAAGTACCCGATCAGTATCAGTGCCAAGCACAGTGGTATATGGGCGTGACTGGTGTTGATGTCTGCCACATGGCTGTACTAATTGGTGGCAACAAATATCGTCAGTACAAGATTGAACGTCACCAAGACTTCATCGATTACTTATTCGAAGCAGCCGAAAGCTTCTGGACTGAGAACGTACTAGCGGGTGTTGAGCCTGACGCTACAACCTTGCAGAACGCTAAAGACAAGTACCCTCGCCACAATCCTGATACCACGCTTGATGTTGAGCTTGATAGCGAAGCTGCCAAGGCTTTTGAGCATTACGAGCTACTAAAGGCGCAAGAGAAGGAAGTTAAAGCCGCGCTTGAGCTCGCCCAGACCGACCTTATTTGTCAGATTCAAGACAATGAGGCATTGGCGATTGATGGTGAGGTTGTCGCTACTTATAAGACGCAAATTAGCAACCGCTTTAACAGTAGTCAATTTAAAAAGGACATGCCAGAGCTTGCTGAGCAGTACATCAAGCAAAGCGAAAGCCGCGTGATGAGGGTTAAGTGATGAGTATAAACATAGGACAGGTTAATGATCCTGATGTAATCAAACTGGCTGGGCTAATGCAGCAAAAAGAAATACTGATCAGAGATATGCGGAATGTGGTTAAGCGACTTGATGGCACCGAGCACAAAGCAATGCTTGATATACAGTTTGTCCACGATAGACGTATAACTGCACTAAGGAGCAACGAGCGCCTAAAAGATGCTATTGACTCACAATCTGAATGGATCATCGACCGCATTTACGACACCGCTATTCAGAACATCGAAAAAGAAATCGCACCATTGGCAGATAAGGTGATGCAAAACCTAATTGAAGCCAATAGCCGAACCATTAAATTTTAAACAAGGAATACCCTCATGGAACATCAAGAAATCGCAGTAATGGAAGATCAGCAATACTCACCACAGCAAATCACGCTTGATGACTCGCTGTTTAATAAATGCCACCGTTTAGCAGAAATGATGGCCAAAGGTGCTTGCACTGTACCAAAGCATCTACAAGGCAATACAGGAGACTGCTTTGCTATCGTTGGTCAGTCATTGCGCTGGGGCATGGATCCTTACGCAGTGGCGCAAAAAACTCACTTGGTTAATGGTACGTTGGGTTATGAGGCACAGCTTGTCATCGCTGTGATCAATAACCGCGCCCCTATCGTTGACCGTATCAAGTTTGAATACTTTGGTGACTGGTCAAAGGTCAAAGGCAAAGACGATAAGTCCACTGATATTGGTGTTATCTGCCGCGCTACGTTTAAAGGCGACGATGAACCTACTGAGCTGAGCTTAACCATGGCGCAAGTTGGCCATGTTCGCAACTCACCTCTATGGGCTGCTGACCCACGCCAACAGCTTGCTTACTTAGCAGCCAAGCGTTTTAGCCGTCTGCATTGCCCTGACGTTATCTTGGGTGTTTATACGCCTGACGAGCTGGCTGACCGTAGCAATGAAGCACCTCGTAATGTCACGCCAAAAGCCGCCAATGCTGGTGCGTCTGCCCTACTTAATCGCGTCAAAGGCAAACAGCCAACAGCTGAAACACCTGTGATTGAGTATTACGACACTCATGAGCTGTTAGAGACTATCGCAAGTATTACAGACGTCAAGCAAGTAGCGCCAATTGGTAAAGAGATTGGCGAGATGCTTAATAATTCAGCTATCAATATTAAAGATGATGATGTTGATGAGTTACGCCAAGCTTTAGCAGATAAAAAGAAATCACTCACGTTGTCCGATGAATACGACAACATCATGAAGCACGTCAAGGCGGCCAAAACACCTGGAGACGTTGAGCGCATGCGCGGCTTGATAGCTGATAAGCAGCAAGACTTTAATGAAGGCGATATCAAGATGCTTAACGATACGTTGGATATTGTCGCTGAAGATATGAGCGCTAAGGGTTAATCAAATAAACGGTCTGGGCAGTACATCGCTCGGACCAAATAAGGAATGATTATGCCAAAAGTTAATAACAGCGGCGAAGTGACTCAGCAGAAATTAGGCAATTTAATTTCAGAAACCAATTTATTTTTATGGGAGTTACGGGCCGAGTTGTGTGCAATAAAGGGCAACGTCGATGAGTACGCCCCGCCTATAGATTTCTTAAAAGAAGCTCACCAAACAGCCGCCTTGCAACCCAAGATACACGGCTTATTGGGTGTTCACTTAATGATAATGATGATAAAGCACGGCGAGAAGAACAAAGTTAATGACAAAAAACTAGACAAGATGGTTTGGGATATTGGCGACTTCTTGGTCAAGCTAATGACGGATATTTAAGGAACAAACTATGAAAACACGCACAGAAGAAGAAATGGAAGCCCTAGCCGCCGAGCTGCTAGAAATTGATTTGGGATTGCCAAGCGTGTGTGAGACGTGCGGTAGCAATATGCAAAATCTGCATAAAGGAGAGTGATCGTGAGTAGCTTTTTAAATTGCCACATGGAGGGTGTTCACTCTCTATCAGTTGGCACCACAGAAGATGGAAAGCTAATACGAATGTTTATAGCTGAACGGCATCATAGGCTTTGGCGAAACTCTATGACAAATTTCAGAATGGGTGTCCAATCATTAGCTTTTCATAACCATAAATCAGACATTACTATTATTCCGCTAAATGGGGTTATTTTTAATATCTCATTATGTCCAGAAAATAGCGATGAGCGAAAATTTGCATTCAATGAATTTATCTATCATTCAGCGATTGTTGATAGAAACGCAGGGTATTTTAGCAAGACTGGCAAATCAATATCTATGGGGATAAAGCGCCATCGAGTGTCGCAACCGTTATTTTTGGAAGCTGAAACCTTGCATACAATCAGTGTTCCAATAAACACAAGCGCGAGCTGGCTAATTATTGAGGGCGATGATGCAGATGAAGATATTGAATATCTATCTTATTCAGCTTCTGATTTGTCTCAATGGTCATCAGTTGGGCTTTATCAGGAGGCAACCAGTCAGCAAGCCGAGGTGCTTAAAAACAAGTATTTAATGGGGGTTAAATCTAATGGCCACAATTGAAACTGACATCGATGTTGAAGCGCTCAAGAAGTCTGGTAAACGTGGTCGTGAGCTCGTTACCTTTGCTTTTAAAGAGCTAAATTACGATGGCGAAAAGCTTTTGCATACTGCCATCTATGCAGGTGCGCCGCATGTGAATCATATCTATGCTGCTAGCATGCTTGGTTATAGCCCTGCCACACTGCGCAACTGGTCCAGTCAAAGCAATGGGCCAATACAGCCAAAGCGCATCAATGGCACACCCTACTGGCGTATGCGTGACATACGAAACCTGTTGGATTTATAAGGAGAGTGTTGTGAGTGTTAACTGCCCCCACTGCGAAAAAGAAATCGATACCACCGATTGGATTGAGTGTTTTAATAATGACGGTGACGACTGGAATGAAGAATGCCCGCATTGCGAGGAAATTTTTAACGTAAATGTTAGTATCGAAGTTAATTACGACGTATCAACCACGCTAAGATACGGCTGCTAGTCGCTTACCCCCGCCTCACTCAAAATAAACTCCTCAATTTTTGTATGCCACATCCTCAAAAGATCAATGGGTCTATCGACATAGTGCTTCTCATCAATTGCACTTGGACGATGGCCCATAACCTGATTGACAACTCCCCGCGGTACATCTACCCACTCAGACAATGTCCTGAATGATTTGCGCATGGCTTTAGGCGGTAAGCTTGGTAACCCACTCTCTACAAGCAACGTGCGGTACTTCTTAGTGATATCAATATACCCTTCTTGTCTTACCTTACTCCCAAAAACAAATTCATTCACACGCGGCAAAGCTTGGATAGTCTGCTTGGTATAAGGTGTCAGCGGAATAATTCGCTCCCACTGATCAACCTTATCGACAATCTTAATAGTATTCCATTCAAAATCTATGTCAGTCCATTTTAGCTGCAGCATTTCCCCTGGTCGAGATCCGTTCATTAGCATGCAGATCAATGCCGCTCTTTGGACACTATCAATCTGGTCGACTACACTAAACCACGTTTTAAGCTGCTGCTTCTGCAGTGAGCCTTTATGGGCCCGCACATTTTGCACTGACTTATTAACTTTGCGACTGTTATAAGTTTTATTTGGTATCAGTCCAGAGTATTTATCTGTGTCCTCTGCCCAATTCGCGCAGGCTTTAAACATACGAAAGTTCTTGGCCATCGTAGTAGCGCGCGTCTCATTCTCTTTACGAATCCAAGACTCTACAAAATCGGGCGTGAGGTCAGCAAGCGAAACCTCCCATATATTACCGATTGGCTGTGCAGAATAAGGCTTGTTTGTCAAATAAGGACGCGCCGCTACATAGTGGTCAAGCTTATAATTGTCTGACCATTCAGATTTGTGCGTATTGATATAGTGTGTAAAGAGATCACCAAACGTCAATTTTTTACGTACTTGATCCCGCGCGAAAGCTTTGTTTTTTGCCAAGTTGTCAGCTTTGGTGCGTCTTGGATCAATGCCAGACGCTAACTGCTTACTAACCTCTGATGCCGCATCGATAGCATCTTGCAGACTCATAATGGGAAATTTACCCAAAGTGATACGCTTAGGTGTGCCGGTGCCGCCAATCCTACCTTGATAAACAAACGCTTTACTGCCGCCAGGTGATACGCGTACGCCTAAGCCTGCAAACCTTGCATCCCAGACGAAGTATTGTTTGTCCTGTGGTTCTAGTTTTTCAATTTTGGCAGTGGTTAACTTGGCTTCCATGTGATTACTAATCTATTTTGTAAAAAGTAATCATATAGTAATCTTATATAAAGTAAGTTGCCATAACCTGAGTGATACTTTTTTGCAGCAAACCAACCTAAGTAACTGATATTATTTACATAACTTGATTGTAAAGTTAATTGCGGTAAACTGAGTGATACGTTTATACGTGGACTCATAATCCTTTGGTCGTAGGTTCAAGTCCTACTGGGCCCACCACATATTAAATTAGGCTTGTTCGCAGCGATGCGGCAAGCCTTTTTTTATGGGTTTTAAAGAAGCAGAAAATAAGCAAATAGAGGATGAGCCGGCTTGGTACAACCCAACCTATAAAAAAACCCTAACAAACACTTCTTGCTAGGGTTTTAAAAAGACTGATGACGTGCACTGCTGTCTTGAGCAAAAGGTCTATCATCTATTAACGCCAGTCATTAGCTAACGTAAATCATCAACGACCGCCAACATGGCAATTAACGACGCTTCCCCCAGTTTCGCAGAACGCTCTGGTGACCACCCCATCACTGAGTCGGGGACGTTGTCGTTATCTTTAAACGGCATCTCTAAGGTATTGGCTAAGCAGTCAAAGCGTTCAGCGACCCAGTTGGTTGCAAGTGTCATATTCGCTTTACCCGGCGCATCAACGTCATAACCAAATTCAGACTGAAAATCGACACTGGCGAGTCTTAACACTTCTGAAAATCGATCCCGTAAACGTGCAAGGCGGTCATTATAACTTGGCGTACCTTGTGAGCCTGCAAGGAACACGTATGGTAATGCTTCATCGCCATGTACGTCATAGAATAAATCAACCCCCGTCTCCTCCATTTTCTTGATCACGTAGAACACTTCAGGGCTTTTTTCTAGACTTGGATTTGACCATTCACGGTTTAAATTGGTCCCTGCTGCGTTTGTGCGTAGATGTCCGCGTACACTGCCATCAGGGTTCATGTTAGGCACAATGTAGAAGTTTGCTTTGTCTAACAATAACCTACTGTTGGCATTGTCGCTGTCTAGCAGAGTGTCTATTAATCCTTCAACCAACCATTCTGCCATCGTCTCACCAGGGTGTTGACGCGCTGTAATCCAAATATTGCGTTTATTGGTATTGCCATCACCAATTTTCACTAAGGTTAGGTCGCGCTTATCGAGGGTTTCTCCTAAATGCTCTAAGGTTACTAACGGATGCTCTTGAGCTGCTGCTAATAAGTCTTGATGACGCTCATAGCTATAAGGCGCAAAGTAAGCGATTTGAATGGTGTCACACGCTAAGTCTGCCTTGATGCTTAACTGTCCATCTTTATAAGAGGTTGGCAGTCGGAACCAGTGCTGACGATCGTATGATGCAACCGCTTGATAATTCTCCCACCCTTTAGGATATGATGCGTCCCCTGCATTGAGAATATTGATTACGTACTGCTCTCCGATCTGACCTGATAGACGAAAGTTAAACCATTGAAAAAACGCGTCACCAACGTCTGGACGAATGGCCAGCTGAATGTCTTTTTTATTGTCTACATTAATAATGTCAATATTACCTGCATCGAAATTGGCAGTGATGTGCATAAATCTTCCTTCCTTATTGAATTTTTTTGTATGGTAGGGTTGCAAAAAATAGCAGTCAGGGCAACGGATAAATTGATCGCTATTTGTGCTTTATAACCCCAAATATAACATTTTTTCTCTGGCCGTAACTTCTTCTTTCACGCCTCGACGTACTTTTTAAAACACTAGCGATAGATGTTTAGAAATTACTATTTTATGGACGATCCATGCCTATTGCACACTTCCCTCTGGCACACTGGTCTTCAAACCAATAATTGTTTTGTTCATACCTTGAGCAATGTAGAGGATGAGTTAAAATTCAATACCAAAAGCCACCAACCACACGTTGCCGTTCGTCTCTCGGGGAATCTCTCATCTGTTTACCACATAAGTAAAAATGAAAATCATTTGCATTATTAAGCGGTTTTTATTTAGAATGCTTCATTTACTTTTAGACAGCTCACTATGATGTACATCAATAATTTAGCCTTAATACGTCAAAAGAAAGTATTGCTGCATCCAACTTCTTTTAAAATTGAGCCAAAAAAACTGTACGCCTTAATTGGTCACAACGGTTCAGGTAAGTCCAGCCTTATTAAAGCAATGGCAGGAGAGATGACGCCGACTCAAGGTGACATCCATATCAATGACCACAATTTACGAGAGTTTTCTGCCAAGGCATTAGCGCAAAATCTGGCGTATCTGCCGCAACACCTTCCTGACGCTGGTGCTTTCACTGTCTATGAGCTGGTGATGCTGGGAAGATATCCCCATCAAAAATGGCTACAAAAACCCTCTACGCAGGACCATGAGCAAGTGGATAAAGCCATCACACTCACGCAAGTCGATGCCTTTAGAGACCGTCAAGTGTCGACGCTATCTGGTGGTGAACGCGCACGCGTGTGGCTGGCGATGTGTTTGGCACAGCAGACAGAGTTTCTACTGTTAGATGAACCATTGGCGGCGCTTGATGTGGTTTATCAAGTTGAAGTTCTAAAGTTGATTCGGCAATTGGTTGACCAACAAGGCTTGGGTGTGGTCATTATTTTGCATGACTTGAACCTAGCGGCAAGGTTTTGTGATGAATTTATTGCCTTAAAACAAGGCCAGCTTTGTCACATGGGTGATGTCCCAAGTACGATGCAAAAAGAGGTGTTACATTCAATATTTGGGGTGGACTTTACCTTGCTAACCCATCCTGCCACTGACCACAAAGTAGCAGTTATATGAGAATTTATCGATCACAGCGCCACACTGCCTCCTCTTTGATCGGATTCTTTGTGGCTTTGTGCTGTAGCTTATTGTTAAGCAGTTGCCAGTCGCCTGATACCCCACCTACTCCCTTATCTAATCCAAACGATCAATCACTACCTAGTGTCATGACCCCCGACTGGGGAATTGCCGCGACGCTCATTGCCATGGGTTATCCACCTGTTGCTATGGGTGATAAACCCTTTTATAGAGAATGGGTCGGCAAACCCAGCATACCCGATACGACACTCGATGTAGGCACGCGCTATCAGCCCAATCCTGAAATGTTCTCTCAGCTAGACTTAGATATGGTGATAGACAACGCGTTTTATCAGCATTTGCATCCCATGTACGGCGATTTGCCCATCCATTCTATTGAATTGACCAGCCCTAATAAAGTCGCGACTTGGGAAGATTTTATAGAACCCACTTTAAAACTGGGAGAGTATGTTGGCCACCCTCAAGCCGCGCAGGCATACCTAGACAGAAGTCAGCAAAAAATAGCTCAAGCGGGCCAGACTTTTCGTGCGCGCTACCCCCATATTAGAAAATTGGCCGTTGTACAATTTGCTGACAGCAATAATTTGCGGATGTTTTCATACAATAGTTTGTTTCATCCCGCTTTAGAGGTCATGGGCCTACAGCTCGTGGCATTGGCAGATGGCAATCAATGGGGGTTTGCACCCATCATGCTAGAAGAGTTGGCGCAACTTGATGACGATACCTGCCTTGTGGTCGTGGAACCTCTCAGTAACCTGCTTAAGCTGGAATTACAAGACAGCTTAGTATGGCAACGACTGGGCTACTCCTTTGAGGGGAATCAACAATCTGCTGGTAAAGGACGCTGCGTCACCTTACTGCCCGCAACATGGAATAACAGTGGGGTGGCTTCTATGAATGTCTTAGCCGATCGCTTAACGAATGTCACTTTTGTAGGCAATACCGATTTATGATGAGTAAAAATAATTTTTTGTCTGCGAACCGCATTTATATGATGGTTGTCCTATTAATAGTGATGGCACTAGTAAGCAGTTACGCGGTCATACGTCAACTATGGCACCTACCTTTTTTCGAACTGTTTACCCCCTCGTTTGAGCTATCACTTGAGGACATGAGTGCCCAGCTGAAAATAGTACCGACGATGTTAGTGGCATCGACTGCAGGCGGTCTTTTAGGCTTGGTCAGTGTACTATTGCAACAGTTGGTTAAAAACACGCTTGCCTCGGACACGACACTGGCAGTCGGTAGTGGCGCCAACATGGCCTTGCTAATTGTCACTTTATTCCTGCCTAGTTTGGCGCTAGGAGGAAGCTTTTGGGTCGCTTTTGTCGGGGCACTTAGCAGTATGGCGATTGTATTCATCCTAGCTGCTCCTAGTCGCATGAATCCTTTGGTACTGGTGTTAGGAGGGTTGGTCACCAACATTTTATTGGGGGCTATCGCGGCCTTATTACTGATTTATTACGCTGAAGAATCCTTGAACGTCATGGTGTGGGCGGCAGGTAGCCTCACTCAGAACAACTGGCAAGTATCTGGCGTGTTAACCATTGCCAGCGTGGCTGCTTTTATCAGCTTAATGCCCTTGTTAAAACCCCTAGAGATAATGAGCTTGGACGATAGGCAGGCAAAAAGCTTGGGCGTACCTATCAACCTTATTCGCGGATTGGTGGTGGGATTGGTGGCCTTACTGACCGCTCTTGTCGTTAGTCGTGTGGGCCCTATTGGTTTTATTGGTTTGGGTGCCGCCACCCTTGTTAATGTGTTTTCCGTTCGGCGTATTGGTTACCGCCTGTTATTAGGTTATGGGTTTGGGGCACTTTTATTGTGGATTACCAGTAATGCCACGACACTACTACAACACTATCTGAGCTTAAATATTTCTGCTGATGCTATGACAGCCTTACTTGGCGCGCCATTGGTCATATGGCTGATAGTGACTCAAAGTCGCCAGCATACCGATGAGGTTATCCCAACTCTGGTGTCAGAGCGCCGTCCCACTCACTTAATTCGCTGGAGTGTGGCCTTAGTGCTGCTAGTAATAAGCGTGCTTGTCTTCACCGCCACCGCAAACGGCTGGCAACTAAACGCGATATGGCACTTAATTATTGATTTTAGGCTACCACGTACCCTAAGTGCTGCCGCCACTGGCGTCATGTTAGCGACGGCAGGCGTGTTGCTACAAACCTTGACGCGCAATCCTATGGCTAGCCCTGAAGTATTGGGCATTAGCTCAGGATCAGCGATCGGTGTGGTATTGGCCTTTATTTTCCTACCCAGTTTTGGCTACCTGGGTATTGTATTATCAGGACTATTAGGCGCCTCTATCGTGCTTGGTCTAATCTTATGGCTCGCTCGTCGGATCAATCCAGCCTATTTATTATTGGTTGGTGTGGCTATTGCCGCATTGATGGGAGGGCTGTTAAGCCTAGTCAAAATATCTGGGGATCAGCGCCTACAAGCGGTCCTCAGCTGGCTGTCAGGCTCTACGTATCTTGCCAGTCCCGAAACTGCGTGGCTGCTTGTGGCGTTTGCTTTATTACTCTTCTTATTGAGTTTTATGGTCATAAAACCATTAGAGATACTCAGTTTAGGTAGTGGCATAGCACGTGAACTCGGCGTGTCTTTGAGACTGTTTCAAAGTCTGATATTAATTCTCGTAGCAGCCCTTAGTACCGTATCGACTTTGGCAGTGGGTCCACTCAGTTTTGTCGGCCTGATGATTCCGCACCTCGCCAGCACACTAGGAGCCGTTCAGCTAAAGCGCCAATTGCAGCTGTCGGCTATTTTAGGAGCAGCCCTAATGGTCGTCGCTGACTGGCTGGGCCGCTATATTATCTTTCCTTACGAGATCCCAGCGGGCACGATTGCCGCCATTATTGGTGGCGCGTACTTCTTATACCTGATGCGTCGCATTAGAGCATAAACAGTAGTGTAAACACTATTAAAGAAAAGTTTGCCCAAAGTGACGATAACTGGCCGTGTCGTCATTCTGGACAAGCGAGACATTTAGACAATTAAAAGTCTTGCAAAAGCTATCGTTAGTGAACGATTACCATCACTTAGCCTACTCATAGCATTTAACAGTTTGCAGTGTGGTGTCGCCTCGTTTTTTAGCATCTATTCTTTCATTCCCAAATCGTCTATTCATACCCTTCGTTCTCTTCCCTCAAATTAATAAACTTACGGTGTAGGACATCGATGGATTCGTTAATGTTTCAAAAATATTTCATACTGTATTGCTAATAGTAACAATTATCATTATCATTTTTCGGCATTCGACCGTGTCTATCTAATACCAGCCAATGGGTATGTTATTTCTACAGCGTTTGATTAGCAAAAAATTTAACGCTGTATCAACATGATGTTGGACCGGCCACCCTACTACTATAATTGAGATCTTATTTGATGTTTACAATCACACAAAATATAAAGCGCCATAAACCCAGCACTTTAAGTTGGTTTGTCAAACAAACCATGCACCTGTCAGCCATTGCTTCTTTAGCGGTAAGTTCATCGATGATTCATGCTGAAACATCACCGCAAACCACGACTACGGATGAGAGTGGAAAAATCAATCGCGCAGACAGCGCAGTAGAACCAAGTACCACGCTACCCACCATCGTGGTCACAGCAGATATCAATAAACAAGTCACTGAAAATACTGATAGCTACACCATCCCTGTCGCTAGTAGCGCCACAGGATTGGCGTTATCAGCCAGAGAAACCCCGCAGGCCGTCAGTGTGGTCACCCATCAGCAGATCAAAGATCAAAACTCAAACAATTTAACAGAGGTACTCAAACGCGCACCCGCTATTCAAGTGGGCAGTATTGATGGCGCTCGCAGCGGGTTTTCAGCAAGGGGTTTTGGCATTAATGGCTTCCAAATTGACGGGTTGGACACTGACTTTGTTCAGCAGGCCGCCATGGGCGAATATGGTATTAACACCGCTATGTTTGATCATGTCGAAATTGTACGCGGCGCCACCGGTTTGATGAGTGGCACAGGTGACCCTTCTGCCAATGTTAACTTAATACGTAAACGTGCAGATAGCAGTGTACCTGCTACTGAACTCTCAGCTGACGTAGATCGTTATGGTCATTATGGCCTCAGTGTCGATCACAGCCAGCCATTGAGTGAGAGCGGTGCGGTACGGGGCCGAGTTGTGGCAAATTATCAAGATAGCGATACCTTTATCGACCGTCAAGAATTGGGACAAAATCTGCTTTATGCCACGGTTGATGCCGATGTGAGCGACAATACCACAGTCAGCATTGGGGCCAGCCGTCAGCACAATAAGTCAAAATCAACCATGTGGGGCGGTTTGCCAAGTTACTTAAGCGATGGCTCAAAAGCAGAATGGGACACCAGTAAGAATGGCAGTGCCAATTGGACAAACTGGGATGCTGACAACGTCTATTACTTTGCTGATATCGACCATGACTTCAATGAGAACTGGAACCTCACCACCAACGCCAGTTATAACGAGAGCGACAGTAGCCCAAAACTGCTGTACATGTATGCCAGCAGCGTTGATCCTGACGCTGGACTGATTTACAACTTAAATCCATTCCACGCCGATACCGAACGCAAGCAAGTCAATGTTAAAACCGAATTGACCGGTAATTTTGATGCCTTAGGTAGAACGCATCAAGTCATCGTCGGTGGGTCTTATAAGAAAAGCGATCTTGACACCTTTACTTATACAGCACCGCCCGACGGACTGTTGCCTGTGTCTGAATTTTCTGATTGGGATGGCAGTTATCCTGAACCAGTGTGGGGCGACAAAACCCAAAGCTCTGATGTCACTACCAAAGAAAAAGCCATTTTTGCAGCAACTCAGCTTCAGTTAACCGATCCTTTATCATTAATTTTGGGGTCACGTGTGTCTGATTATGAGCGCTCGGGTTTTCAGTATGGAACTAAAGTGAATACTGAATCCGAACGCATTTGGGCGCCTTATGCAGGCATTACGTATGATATCAATGATAACCACAGCCTCTATAGCAACTATAGCACTATCTTTCAACCTCAGTCAGAACGTGATATCAATGGTCGTTATCTCGATCCTATCGAAGGCAAAAACTATGAGGTCGGTCTAAAGAGCGAGTCAGACAACGGTGCGCTACAAAGCCAAGTCAGTGTCTTTAGAATCGAGCAAAACGACCTTGCACAACCCGATGGTGGTCAAACCATACCAGGTGCTGGTCTTGAAAAAGCCTATGTTGGCGCAGATGCTACCAGTTAAGGTGTTGAAGTAGAAGTCACCGGTCAGCTTAGTGACAAGCTACAAGCGACCATTGGCTACACGCATTTCAATGCTAAAGGCAAGAATGGCAAAGCCATCAACACTGGCTACGCTGACACCACGCTTAATCTGTTTGCCACCTATGATATGAACGATATCATTCCTAACTTGACCGTTGGTGGCGGTATTGATTGGTCAAACGGCTACTATGGTATTGTCACCAATCCTGTGACTGGGCGATCTGAAAAGTACGGCCAAGATGATGTGACACTGGCTAGCATCATGGCAAGGTATACCGTTAATGAAAATCTAGAAGCGCAGCTTAACGTCAATAATTTATTCAACCAAAAATATCTTGCTGGCGAAAACTTCTTTGGGTTAACGTATGGTGAACCTATAAATGTGGTAGGCAGATTGACCTATCGCTTTTAGTCTTCGTACTGATCATGACTGTATTGGTCACGACGCTTCATCTTAGTACACGGGCAGTCAAGGAACTGATTGAGTCCCCGCTTAACGAGATTAGCCAAACTGAAAAGCTGATATCTGTGTGCTAAGGACTTGCTGAGAATAAACTTTGGTGCCGTGATCGCTTTCTGCTGCGCCTGCTGCCACCATCAAAGGTATCAGGTGCTCTTCTGCACCCAGCAGATGAGATTCGAGCGCATGAGGCGCACGTGACCATTTAGATAAGGCTGCAAATCGCGCTTCTGGCTCCGCCTCCACAGCTTGAGTCAACCACTCATCAAATATCTCTGACGGTGCGGTAAAACGTGGGTCTCCATAGCCACGCATATTATGAAAACTCATACCACTTCCCACAATCAACACCCCTTCCTTACGTAATGACGCAATGGCTCGACCTGCCAGCAAGTGCGCTTCAGGGTTAAGCTCATTACGTAGCGACAACTGCACCACTGGAATGTCTGCCTCAGGAAACATCAGCTTCAACGGCACAAACACGCCATGGTCAAAGCCTCTAGAGATATCTTGTCTGTTGTCTAAACCTGCACTGGTGAGCAACTTACTAATACGATCTGCCAATACTGGCGCACCAGGCGCTGGATAAGTGAGCTGATAAGTATGCTTGGGAAAACCAAAATAGTCATAAATCAGCTCGGGTTGCCTGCCAGCGGTAACACTAAACTCAGGCGTTTGCCAATGGCCACTAACCATCAAGATAGCTGTGGGACGCTGTGGTAAACGACTTGAGATACTTTTTAGAAACGCAGACATTTTGTCCCACGTATCAGCCGGTTGCCAATCCATAAAAAAACATGGCCCCGCACCATGAGGGATAAACAGTACTGGCTGCGTTACTGAGTCGGCCGATAATGGAACGGACATGGCACTCTCCCCTATCTTATTACTTGTAAATTCATTACTCATTAACGTTACTCCAGCCTGTTTATTCAGGCGATAAATAATACGACGCAGCCTATAAACACTAAGGTTAGGCAAAAACTTTATGCATTTGCTGTCTGATTTACTGAGTGCTTTTAGGTCCAACAGGAACGATTCCATTCGGATTTAACGCCTTTATGGAGTAATATCCCGCCTTGATATGCTCTATACTCACCGTTGCTGCGATACCATCCAGTGCTAACATTCGTAGCATATAGGCATGCAGTGCTTTCATATCTTTAATCAAGTTACGATTGCATTTGAACAGTCCATAATACGCCGTATCAAAGCGTACAAGGGTGACAAATAAGCGAATATCGCTTTCGGTCAGCTGACTACCAAACAGATACTGGCGACCATCGCTCAGACGCTTTTCCAGTAAATCTAGCATGTGAAATACTTGATGATAAGCTTCTTCATAGGCAGGCTGTGTCGTTGCAAAACCCGCTTGATAGACCCCATTATTCAGATTGTTATATATGGCTAAATTTAGTGACTCAATGTCATCAGCCAACGCTTTTGGGCACAAATCAACATCGCTTGGCACTAGTTCTGCAAAGGCACTATTGAGCATCCGCAAAATGTCAGCGGACTCATTGTTGACGATAGTGCCGCTTTTTTTGTCCCATAGCACAGGTACAGTCGCCCGTCCGGTAAAGTCAGGCGCGGCTTTGGTGTAGAGTTGATGGACATATTGAGCACCGTTGATAGTATCATTGTCAGCACCATCGAACCCACCAAACTGCCAGCCTTGGTCACCAAGTTGTGGATTGACAACAGTGATATCAATCATTTCTTGTAGGCCTTTTAATTGCCGTACCATCAAGGTGCGTGATGCCCAAGGGCAAATCAATGCCACATATAAATGGTAGCGGCCTTTTTCTGCTTTAAAGCCACCAACGCCAGTCGGACCAGGCTCTCCATCCGGCGTAATCCAATGACGAAATGATGAGGTCTGACGGATAAACCGCCCTTGCTCGTCCTCAGCTTGTACTGGTTGCCAATTTTCAGACCACTTGCCATGAATCAACATAATCGCTTACTCCTAATGTCCTAATGCTGCTTTCGTTTTGATAGAAACGATTAAACACGCCCTAGTTTTTCTGATAAAGGCTTGTCCACACTGAGATACCCGCCACCTTGTATGGCTAAAGCAATCAAAGCAACAAACAAGGTCAATGCATACTCATAACCACCATCAGCGGCAAATAAACCATTACCAATATGTACAGAAAAGATAGCGACCAGCATAGTGAAGGCGGCTACTAGAGCGGCAGGACGAGTTAGCAGCCCTATTACTAGTGCAAGACCGCCGAAGAACTCCGCGCCTCCTGCCAGAAAAGCCATTAGATACCCAGGTTCAATGCCCATACTGCTCAGCCACTGCGCGGTACCTGCTAAGCCATTGCCACCGAACCAACCAAACAGCTTTTGGGCACCATGTGCGGCCAAAATCAAACCGACTGGTACACGAAGGATGAAAGCGGCAGACCCAGCTTTGGTCTGCAAAGTTTTATTGAACAGGGATGTTTGCATTTTATTCTTACTCCATGATGTTTCATTAAAATAAATTGTCAGCCTTTAGGCATAAACACACTTTACTATCAACGTAGCATCAGAGTAAGATAGCTTATAGGGAATAATTAACAACATACCATTGATAATAAAGGTAAGAGTAGACAACCCATGGATAGAATTGATGCGATGCGTGCCTTTGTCGCGGTCGTGACCGAAGGCAGCTTTAGTAATGCGGCAAACGCTTTGCGCCTGTCACCGCAATTGGTCAGCAAGTATGTCTCTAAGTTGGAAGATCAGCTCAATACACGTCTGCTTAATCGTACTACTCGTAAAGTCAGCCTCACTGAGGCTGGTAGTCACTACTTTGGGCACGCACAGCAGATTTTATTAAGTATTGATGACATGGAATCGCAATTAGGAGGCTTACAGCAGAACCCTAAAGGTACCTTAAGAATAAGTGCGCCTGTGTCGTTTGCCCTAAAACACATGGCGAGATTAGTCACCGACTTTCAGCGGCGTTATCCTTTGGTCAAGGTCGATCTACAACTGAGTGATCGTAAGGTAGATATCATTGAGGAAGGGTTCGATGTGGCATTGCGTATCGGGCAGCTAAAAAGCTCATCGCTTGTTGCCAAACAAATCGCACCCATTCGTGTGGTTTTATGCGCTTCGCCTCAGTATCTTGCAACGCATGGTACGCCTACACAGCTTGCCGACCTTAATCATCATCGTTATTTGCACTATAGCTACATGAATATGGAAGGACGGGAAGACCTCTACCAGTGCTTAAAGACAAAATACATGCAACAAGGGAGTGAATTTCGTAGTAATAATGGTGATGTACTGGTTGACGCTGCAATAGCGGGGGCGGGGTTGGTATTGCAACCGACGTTTATTGCCAGTGCTGCCCTTAGTAGTGGTAAGCTAGTGGTAGTGTTGCCTGAGTGTGAACCAGAGCCTTTAGGCTTATACGTTGTCTACGCGCACAGGAAACTATTGCCTCATAAAGTCAGGTGTTTTATTGATTTTATTGAAGGGTACTATGGTTCGCCGCCCTACTGGGATGAGTCTATAGCGACTGACTAACGCTTATGATCCTACTTAATATCAAAATTTCAGACTTTTTGAGAGCAATTGCTGATAAATTCATCAAATTTATAAACAACTATAGGGCAAATTAGCGCAGCTCAGCGGCTTTTTTATTGTAAACCTTAGCACTAACAGCAAAGTGCTGGGGCCTAAAATCCTCAAAAGAGTATTCCGTCTTTTTGTTTTTTTAGGGTCTTTAAATATTTTCACGTTTGTAGTCAAAGCCTTCTGCATCATAGATTTTATAAGTGACGTCCAGCAATGTTTTTAAAAGCTCTGCCTTATCAAAGTGCCTGACACTCATCACAATCGGTGAGGTAATCAATCGATCTTCAAAGGGTATATAAGTCACTTCTTGACTACGCAAATGTTCAAGGGTTTTGGGGACAATTGTCAAACCCTCACCGGCCGCCACCAATCCTAATGCAATGTGCAACTCACGCACTTCCGTAAAATAGTTGGCTTTTAAATTACGCGCCTCAAACAACTCCAAGACGTAATCGATAAAACTGGGACGCGGCGCGGTTGGGTACAGTAATAGATTCTCATTGGTTAAATCGGTTAGTCTCAAACTGGTACGCCCTTCTTGCGCGAAAGGATGACCAACAGGAACTGCAACCACCAAGCTTTCCTCTCTGAGCAACAGCCGCCGAATAGAGGCATCTTCGAACAGCAGCCTACCAAAACCAACGTCTATTTTGCCGTCTACCAATCCTTGTGTTTGTTGCCAAGAATTCAGCTCGTACAGTTTAATCTCGATGTTTGGATATACTTCACGAAAATAGGCGATTACTTTTGGCAAGATGCCGTACAGTATCGATGAGACAAAACCGATAGACAAAGAGTTGTCAAAATTACCTTTACGAATGGTCATCGCCCGCAGATCATCCGATTTCTTTAGTATCTGCATCGCATGATCATAAAAAAACTCCCCTGCTTCAGTCAGTTTGAGCGGGCGATTTTCCCTATCAATCAACGTGACGCCTATCTCTTCCTCTAGCTGCTTGATTTGTCTACTAAGGGGCGGCTGTGAGATATACAGGCGAGCAGCAGCCTTGTTAAAACTTTTTTCTTCTGCGACTGCCACAAAATAGCGTAAGTGCCTCAGTTCCATCTTTCTCTTCCTTGATTAAGCCTTGGGCTTTTTTAATGTCATTTTTCAGTGGTGTTACTAGTGGCTATATCAACTGAGTGAACGCGATCATAGCAACCATCTTTATACCTAAAGAACATAACACGGCGCAGGTTGGTTATAAAAATACCTAAAAGGTATCAATAGTAGACTAAATAGGTCTTAGACATGCAGTTATCTAGCATTTATAGTTCTTATTAAGCATAAGGAAGCAACACTCATTCAATTAGGGACTGTCATGATTCGTTCAATTAATACCTTGCTGGTACCAATACCTACTATTCGAGCGCATAAGCTTGCTTGTACCGTCATGAACGAACAAGTACTCGTGCTCGTACACATTCAAACAGAAGACGGTTATGAAGGCTGGGGCGAAGCGACGACGATTGGCGGCCTAAGCTATGCTGAAGAGAGTCCTCATAGCATCAAAACCAATATCGACACCTACTTTACCCCGCTACTACTAAAAGAGCAGCCCGCCAGCGCAGCAAAAGCGATGCAACTGTTAAACCTTCACATCAACGGCAACCGTTTTGCAAAGTGTGCGATTGAAACAGCGCTACTGGATATCGAAGGCAAACGTCTAAACCTGCCGGTGAGTGAGCTGATCGGTGGCCGGGTGCGTGATCGTATCGAGGTGGCGTGGACGCTGGCCAGTGGTAACACGGCTACCGATATCAGTGAGGCCAAGCAAATGATGGCACAAAAACGCCATCGTATCTTTAAGTTAAAAATTGGTAGCAATCCGATTCTTGAAGATGTCGCCCACGTACTGGCTATCAAACAAGCGCTACCAGATTGCCGAATTACCGTCGATGTCAATCAGGCGTGGTCAGAGCTTGAGGCAATGAAAGGCATTAGTCTACTGCAAGCAGGCGACGTTGACCTAATAGAGCAGCCCATCTCAATGCGCAATAAAACGGCCCTAAAACGGTTAACAGAGCACTTTGATGTGCCTATTATGGCGGATGAAGTGGTTCAAGACCCACAAAACGCTTTTCAGCTAGCAGCCGATCACTGTGCCGATGTCTTTGCGGTAAAAATTAACCAAGCAGGTGGCTTAAAGGCAGCATGCTTGATCGGACACATGGCACATTTAGCGGGTGTTGAGCTTTACGGCGGTACGATGTTAGAGGGCCCTATCGGTACAGCGGCATCAGCACACGTGTTTGCCACTTATCCTAGTTTGAGATTTGACACAGAGCTTTTCGGTCCACTCTTACTGACCGAAGATATCTTAGCACAGCCGCTTGACTACCAAAATTTTGGCCTGAGCGTTCCTACTGGCGCAGGTCTTGGTATCGAAGTAGATAGCGACAAGGTATACCACTATGCCAAACAAGCCGCGGCCACATTATAAAAACCAACATTATTACAAGACTATACGAGTAACTCTGACACTAAGAGCGTATAGCAAGCCGCCAAAAAGCGTCAAAAATACAGGTAACCATATATATGAATACTGAGTGCTGACAGGAAGCAGTTGTCAGCCACACTACCCTTCAACAGATACAAGGAAACAGTTATGTTATACCACGTCAGAATGGATGTTTTAATCCCAACGGATATGGATGCCGATAAGGTCAACGAGCTTAAAGCAACCGAAAAAGCCCTCTCACAAAAACTCCAAGAACAAGGTAAATGGCGTCACATTTGGCGTTTGGCTGGTGAGTACTCTAACTTTAGTATTTTCGATGTCGATAGTAATGAAGAGCTACACGACATCATGATGTCGCTCCCCCTGTACCCATACATGAAAGTTGAGGTCACGCCATTACTACGTCACCCATCATCTGTCCGTGATGATGATAGCTAAACCCGTAGACAGCGCTATTGGTCAGTGCCATCAGAGTGACTTATAACCAATCACCAATAGCGTATCAGCAATCGTTTCCACACATTTTTCTCATTAGACTTCCGTTGGTCTATCGCAGACCAAGGGTACTTTATGACCCAAAATTTAGTAGATCAGCCATTTAATCGACACAATTTAAGTAAGAAAGCTCAATATCAAAACCTTTAAATAGTCCTCAACAAGGAGAGAGACATGGAACGCAGCCAAATTGAAGCACTAGCCACGCAATTCATCAAAGGCAAAATTGACTTCCCTGAACAAGTCAATCCACGCGTACAAGAGATTGTATTACGTATCGTCACTGACCTCATGCAAACCATCAATGACTTAAAAATCACGGCCGATGAATACTGGACTGGGGTTGAATTTATTGGTGATTTGGGCAAAGAGGCCGGTTTATTATCACCCGGTCTTGGTTTTGATCACTTTATGGATTTGATGATTGAAGAAGATTTAAAAGAAGCGGGCCTTGATGGCGGGACCATACGTACTATCGAAGGGCCACTCTATGTCGCTGGTGCGCCAGAAGAAAAGGGCTTTGCTCGTCTAGACGACGGTACGGATCTTGACAATGGCACCGTGCTGTTTATGCAAGGGACTGTTTATGACAACGATGGCAAACCACTGCCGAATGCCAAAGTTGAAGTATGGCATGCCAATAGCTTAGGCAACTACTCTTTCTTTGATGAATCACAGTCTGATTTTAACCTACGTCGTAGCATCATCACGGACGAAAACGGCAATTATGCCTTCCGCAGTATTGTACCGCTCGGTTATTCAGTACCACCAGATGGCATGACGCAAAAAGTACTGGGCCCGCTCGGCCGTCATGGTCATCGCCCAGCCCACATCCACTTTTTTGCCAGTGCAGATGGACATCGCAAATTGACCACGCAAATTAACATCGATGGCGATGAGTACTTATGGGATGACTTTGCTTTTGCCAGTCGTGAAGGCTTGGTGCCAGAAGTGACGATGGTTGAAGACGCTGACAAGCTACAAGAAAAATCGCTTGATAAACCCTATGCCAGTATTGATTTTGATTTTCATCTCGTAAAAGACATCGATAAACCGGTCCAAGGCAGTGAAGTTGAACGCCGCCGTGCCCAAGGTTAAGGCTCACTTGTTATTGAATATAAGTAGCTAATAAACAGTAGATTCTTGTGTTTGATACGTCCCAAGTGTCGTATCAAACCTCACTCCCTACCCTCATTTAACACCGTTATTATACAAGGAAGGCCACCATGAGCGAGCGTATCAACCTAATACCTGAAGGATCAGATATCACTATTGATGATTTTTTAGAAGAAAGTAAAGAACAAGGGATCTATCGTCTGCATCGTAGTGCCTTCACCAATGAAGAGCTATTTGAGCTTGAGATAAAACACATTTTTGAGAGCAATTGGGTGTATTTGGCCCATGAAACGCAAGTCCCTGACAACAACGACTACTACACGTCATACATTGGTCGTCAGCCAGTCATCCTTGCCCGTAATAAGGAAGGCGAGCTGCACTGCATGATTAACTCATGTTCACACCGCGGTGCTCAGTTATGCCGTCATAAAAAAGGCAACAAAGCCACTTATACCTGCCCATTCCACGGTTGGACCTTTAACAACTCAGGCAAACTGCTCAAAGTAAAAGACCCAAGACACGCAGGATATCCTGAATGTTTTAATAAAGAAGGCTCGCATGACCTCAAGCAAGTCAAACTTGCCAACTATAAAGGCTTCTTATTTGCCAGTCTAAATGATGATGTCGAACCTATCGAAGACTGGCTTGGTGGCTCCACCAAAATCCTTGACATGATTGTCAACCAATCACCAGAAGGGTTAGAAGTTCTACGTGGCACGTCAACTTATACCTTTGATGGTAACTGGAAACTGCAAGCTGAAAATGGGGCCGACGGCTATCACGTCTCAGCTGTGCACTGGAACTATGCTGCGACAACTGCGCGCCGTAAAGAAACCGAAGCGGTTAAAGAAGACAATATCAAGGCCATGAACGCTGGTAAATGGGGTCGTCAAGGCGGTGGTTTTTACTCCTTTGAAAATGGTCATATGCTGCTATGGACTCAGTGGGAAAACCCACAAGACCGTCCAAACTATGCGTATCGTGACGACTACGTGGCCAAGTATGGCGAAGCCATGGCGGATTGGATGATTGGACGTTCGCGTAACTTATGTTTATATCCGAACGTCTACATCATGGATCAGTTCAGCTCGCAAATCCGTATGCTACGTCCTATTGCTGTTGATAAAACAGAAGTGAGTATTTGGTGTATCGCCCCAAAAGGTGAAAGCGATGAAGCACGTGCTCGCCGTATCCGTCAGTACGAAGATTTCTTTAACGTCACCGGCATGGCAACGCCCGATGACCTAGAGGAATTCCGCTCATGCCAAGAAGGCTATAACGGCATCAAGCTTGAATGGAATGATATGTGCCGAGGCTCAGAGCACTGGATAGAAGGTGCTGACGAAGGGGCAGCCGCCATCGATCTCAAACCTTTAATGAGTGGCGTTAAAACGGAAGACGAAGGCTTATATACCGTACAGCATCGCTACTGGCATCAAGAGATGAAAAAAGCCCTAGAGCAAGAAAAACAGCTACATGGTGAAGGGTAATACCAGCCACTAAGCCAAGCCAAATACGAAAGCCCGTCACTTGCTTGTTATGGCAGGACTCATAAATACATAAGGATATCGATAATGAAAAATGCAACCGTTAATATCGAAGAGGTTCGGCAGTTTTTATACCGTGAAGCGCGTTTACTTGATGAAAAAAACTGGGATGAATGGCTGACGTGCTATGACGAAGACTGTCCATTTTGGATGCCCAGCTGGGATGATGATGGCGAGCTCATCAGCGACCCACAAAGAGAGATCTCACTGATTTATTATCCTGATCGTCGTGGTCTTGAAGATCGTATTTTCCGTATCGAAACGGAGCGCTCTTCAGCGACCATCCCTGATACCCGCACCACCCACAACTTATCTAATATTGAGTTACTTGAAGATAATGACGGGATCGTGACTGTACGCTTTAACTGGATCAATAAATCTTATCGCTATCACGAGACCAATACCTATTGGGGATACTCTCAGTACAAGATAGATATGAATCAAGACAAACCAAAGATTTTAGATAAATACGTGGTCTTAAAAGACGACTATGTGCATCAAATTATGGATGTCTATCACATCTAGTTATCACTCACTCATTCTTCAGACACTAGGTTTCATTTAACACGTGTTGAAAAGGGATATTTCTCATGGAATACAATATTGCTCTACAGTTCGAAGACGGCGTCACAGGTTTTATCAAGTGTGAAGCAGATGAAACGGTTGCCGAAGCCGCTTATCGTCAAAAATTCAATATCCCAGTGGATTGTCTTGATGGCGCTTGCGGCACCTGCCGTTGTCACTGTGAGTCAGGTAGCTACGATATGCACCCTGACATGTATATCGAAGACGCGCTCACAGAAGCGGAAGCTGCTGAGGGTTACGTGTTGACCTGTCAGATGATTCCAGAAAGCGACTGCGTCATCAAAGTACCAAGCTCCTCTGAAGCCTGTAAAGTGGGTAAATCTACTTTCAAAGGCAAGCTACAACAGCTCAATGTACTGTCAGAGTCCACCATTCATTTTGGCGTGGACATCGAAAACCCAGATGCATTGGTGTTTTTGCCGGGTCAATACGTCAATATTAGTATTCCTGATTCTGACGAGACACGCTCTTACTCGTTTAGCTCTGTGCCGAGCGCGAAGCAGGCTGAGTTTGTCGTCCGTAATATACCTAACGGCAAGATGAGCACCTTCTTGTCTGATATCGCTCAGATTGGTCAGGACATTGACTTTGAAGGGCCATTTGGGAGTTTTTATCTACGTCCACTCGTCCGTCCGACACTATTTTTGGCAGGTGGGACAGGCATTGCCCCTTTCTTATCGATGCTAAAAAGTTTAGAGGTTGCTGGCGTCCATCACCCTGTCAATATGGTCTACGGCGTCACCAATGATACGGACTTAGTGGAAATCGCCAAACTTGAAGAAGTGAAACAAAACCATGCGTGGTTTGATTATCGTACCTGCGTGGCAAGCGAAGACAGTAGCCATGAGCGTAAAGGCTACGTCACAAGCCATGTTGAAGATGAGTGGTTAAATGGAGGTGACGTTGATGTTTATCTCTGTGGTCCTTTAGCCATGGTCGATGCGGTCAGTGACTGGCTAGATGCTAGCCAGCTAAAACCCAGCAATTTTTATTATGAGAAATTCACCCCAAGTGAAAAATAACATGGCTTAAACCATAGCGTGACAAGCAAGGTTTTTAGGAGACAGCAATGAGTAAGCGCTTTGAAAATAAAGTATGTATCGTCACTGGCGCCGCCCAAGGTATCGGGCGCAGCGTCGCCTTACGTCTAGCAAGTGAGGGTGCAAAGATCGTCATGGCCGACTTCTCACCGTTGGTGGAAGAAGTCTTGGCCGACATCACGGCAAACAGCGGTGATGCCACGATGATTCAAGCGGATCTTGAAACCTATCAAGGCGCACAAGCGGCTATCGATAAGGCTCTTAATACTTATGGTCGTATCGATGTACTCGTCAATAACGTTGGCGGGGCGATATGGATGAAGCCCTTTATCAACTTCTCAGAAGAAGAGGTGCAAAAAGAAATCAGTCGCTCGCTATTTCCAACCTTGTGGTGTTGCCGAGCGGTATTGCCAGTCATGGTCGAACAGCAAGCGGGCACCATTGTCAATGTCTCCTCCATCGCCACACGTGGTATTAACCGTATCCCCTACTCAACCGCGAAAGGTGGTGTGAATGCCATGACAGCCTCACTCGCTTTTGAGTACGCCCGTGACGGTATTCGTGTCAACGCGGTCGCAACGGGTGGTACAGAAGCGCCGCCCAGAAAGATTCCACGTAATGCTAAGCCCTTAACAGACGATGAAAAGTTATGGATGCAGGCAGTCGTTGATCAAACCATTGATCGCACCTTTATGAAACGCTATGGCACGATCGATGAACAAGTAAATGCCATTGTGTTTTTAGCGTCAGATGAGTCCTCTTATATCACTGGCAGTACGATCCCTGTGGGTGGCGGTGACGCAGGCTAAAGGCGCCCAACAAGCTCGGAGTTTGACTAATTTAACCTCTCCTACTCTAGGATTACCGCTCATTTGCAAGGAAGCAATATGGCCACTGTCATCCAAACCTTAAAAGAAGATTGGTCACTCTCCGCGTCAGTGGCAGGATTTTTGGCGGTGCTCATCTCGTATGCTGGCCCACTGATTATCTTTTTTCAGGCCGCACAAGCCGCGCAGGTCTCAGATGCAATGATGGCTTCTTGGATTTGGGGTATCTCAATTGGGGCTGCCGTATCTGGCATTTATCTCTCTATTAAGTACAAGACGCCGATCATCACCGCTTGGTCAGCGCCCGGTACAGCATTACTCGTGACCGTATTTCCTGAGATGAGTATCAATGAGGCCATATCTGCTTATATCCTCTCAGCAGTGGTCATATTTTTGGTGGGTGCAACAGGGTCTTTTGACAAGATTTTAAGGTGGATACCGAATGGTATTGCGGCCGGTATGATGGCCGGTATTTTGTTTCAGTTTGGCTTAGCGTTATTTGTGGCCACCAACACCATGCCATTTATCGTGTTTAGCATGCTTGGTTGTTACTTATTGGCCAAGCGTTTTTCACCGCGCTATACCATGATTTGGGTCTTGTTATGCGGGGTTATTTTAAGTCTCCTGCTCGGCAGGATGAATCCGGTTGCGATGAATTTGGCGATTACCATACCCACCGTTATTTGGCCTGAATGGACGTGGAATGCCACGTTTAATCTGGCCATTCCCTTAATCTTGGTCAGCTTAACAGGGCAGTTTTTACCGGGTATGGCCATCTTAAATCTCAGTGGCTACAACACACCAGCCAAACCCATCGTCAGTGTCGCAAGCCTTGCCTCATTGGTGGTCGCTTGTGTTGGTGGCATTACCATTGTACTCGCGGCGATTACTGCCGCGCTGTGTACGGGCAAAGATGCACATGAGCTCAAAGAAAAGCGCTATATCGCAGGCGTCGCCAATGGGCTTTTTTACTTATTAGGGGGATTGTTTGCCGGTAGCATTGTCATGGTGTTTAGTCTGTTGCCAAAAGAGCTGGTCGCAGCATTGGCAGGCCTTGCTCTTATTGGTGCTATTTCTGCCAACATCACGATTGCTATGAAAGATGACGGCCAACGAGACGCCGCCTTAATTACTTTTTTAGCAACCGCCTCTGGCATGAGTTTTCTTGGGTTAAGTTCTGTATTTTGGGGCATTGTTATCGGTATGGTGGCTCATTATGTTTTGACAAAAAAACGTTTGTCACCACTTTCTACCTAATCGCAAACACTATGGATAATTGATCATACCACCTTCTGATAACACCCATTCACACTCAGCCTCCTTAATGAATGATTCAACGGTTTTAACGAAAATTCTGGCTAATAATCTCTAACACTACTGTCTTATAGGATATCAATATGATTAACAAAGCGGATAAAAGTATCACAGATGTGCTCAGTCAAATCAAAGATGGCGCTACGATTATGATTGGTGGCTTCGGTACTGCAGGACAGCCTGCCGAACTGATTGACGGCCTCATCAGTTTGGGCGTTAAAGATTTGATTATCATCAATAATAACGCTGGTAACGGTGATCATGGCCTTGCCAAACTATTAAAATCTGGGGCGGTACGCAAAATCATTTGCTCGTTCCCGCGCCAATCAGACTCTTGGGTGTTTGATGAGCTGTATCATGCGGGCAAAATCGAGCTTGAATTGGTGCCACAAGGCAATCTCGCCTGTCGTATCCAAGCTGCAGGTATGGGACTTGGTGCGGTATATACGCCAACAGGTTTTGGTACTTTGCTCGCAGAAGGTAAAGAGACGCGCCATATCGATGGTAAAGACTATGTCTTAGAGTATCCAATTAAAGCAGATTTTGCCTTAATCAAAGCTGACAAGGGCGATCGCTGGGGTAACTTAGTCTATCGTAAGTCTGCCCGTAACTTTGGTCCAATCATGGCAATGGCGGCTGACGTGACCATCGCTCAAGTCTCTGAAACGGTAGATCTGGGTGAGCTTGATCCCGAACACATCATCACGCCGGGTATCTTTGTGCAGCATGTGGTGCAAATCCAGCCAACTCATGCCAACGCCGCAGCTATCGCTTAGTCATCGCTTAACACTGCCATTTATAAGGAGCTTCACCATGAGCCATACGTTATTAACACGGGATCAAATCGCCAAGCGTGCTGCCCAAGATATCCCAGATGGTGCCTATGTCAATTTGGGCATTGGTCTGCCCACCAAAATTGCAAAATATTTGCCTGCTGATAAGGATGTGTTTTTGCATTCAGAAAATGGCCTGTTGGCTTTTGGCCCTCCGCCCGCCAAAGGTGAGGAAGACCCCGAACTGATCAATGCCGGAAAAGAGTACGTCACCATGTTAGAGGGTGGCAGCTTCTTTCACCACGGCGACTCGTTTGCCATGATGCGTGGTGGACACATCGATATTTGCGTGTTGGGTGCGTTTCAAGTGGCGGCCAATGGCGACTTAGCTAACTGGAGTACCGGTGCAGAAGACGCAATACCCGCTGTCGGCGGCGCCATGGATTTAGCGGTTGGTGCTAAAAAAGTCTTTGTCATGACCAATCACACGACGAAAACAGGCGATCCTAAAATTGTCAGTGAACTGACCTACCCCGTGACTGGCAAACACTGCGTGGATCGTGTTTACACCGATCTGTGTGTCATTGATGTCACTGATAAAGGCTTAGCAGTCACAGAGATGATTGACGGTATGAGCTTTGCTGAGTTGCAAGCAGTGACTGGTGCTAGGCTCATTGATGCCACTCATTCATAAAAAAACTCACAATCCAAACCCAACTCTCAGGACAGGATACTCACCATGACTGATTTCATTACTGGTTTAAATGATGCTTATATTATAGACGCCATTCGCACACCTTTTGGGCGTTACGGTGGCGGCTTGGCACCAGTACGGGCGGATGACTTAGGCGCTATCCCTATCAAAGCACTAATGGAGCGCAATACCAACGTCGACTGGATGCAAGTAGATGATGTCATCTATGGCTGCGCCAATCAAAGCGGTGAGGATAACCGTAACGTCGGGCGTATGTCGTCACTGCTCGCAGGCCTTCCCTATCAGGTGCCTGCCACCACCGTCAACCGCTTATGTGGCTCATCAATGGATGCGCTAGCCATCGCCGCGCGCGCGATTAAAGCAGGAGAAGCCGATCTCATTATCGCAGGCGGCGTTGAGAGCATGAGCCGTGCGCCGTTTGTGATGGGCAAATCAGATAAAGCGTTTGGGCGTGGCCAAACGCTTGAAGACACTACGATGGGCTGGCGTTTCATCAATCCAAAGCTCGACAAATTATATGGCACCGAGACCATGCCGCAAACGGCAGAAAACGTCGCCGAGCAGTTCAACATCAATCGCGCTGACCAAGATGCTTTTGCCCTACGTAGCCAACAACGTACCAAAGCTGCAGAAGCGGCAGGATTTTTCAAAGACGAGATTACCCCAGTCGTCATCCCGCAGCGCAAAGGCGATGCGGTCATTGTCGATACTGATGAGCATCCTCGGGCTGATACCACGCTTGAAAAATTAACCAAACTGCGTGCCATCGTCAAAGAAAACGGCACCGTAACAGCCGGTAATGCCTCAGGGATTAATGATGGTGCGGCGGCTTTTTTAGTCGCTTCAAAGCAAGCGGTGAAGCAATTTAACTTAAAGCCGCGTGCCCGTGTTGTGGCGGCTACGACGGTCGGGGTTGAGCCACGCATCATGGGGTTTGCCCCTGCACCGGCAATGAAAAAGCTATTGGCGCAAACAGGATTGTCGCTCGATGAGATGGATGTCATTGAATTAAACGAAGCATTTGCGGCGCAATCGCTAGCCTGTACACGCGACTTAGGTTTGCCAGATGATAGCGCACGCGTCAATCCCAATGGTGGAGCGATTGCGCTTGGTCACCCCTTAGGTGCGTCGGGCGCAAGGCTGATCTTAACCGCACTCAATCAACTTGAAAAAACGGACAAACGCTTTGCCATCTGCTCCATGTGTATTGGGGTGGGACAAGGCATCGCCATGATTATTGAACGTGTTGACCATTGCGCATAGAACATATAAATAGTTAACCATCATAGCCACAAGCCTATGCGCCACTGACACGATAATGACACCATTCCAAATAAGGATAATAGTTATGCCCGTATTTAACAATGAAGACGTTACTTTACACTATGCTACTTTTGGTGATAGTCACCACCCTGCGCTTATATTCTCCAACTCCTTAGGGACAAGTTACCACATGTGGCAGCCGCAAATTGACGCCTTGCAAAACGATTACTTCATTATTTGTTATGACACTCGCGGTCATGGTAAATCTTCTGCGCCCAAAAGCCCTTATAGTCTTGATGAGCTTGGTCAAGACGTCATTGATTTGCTTGATCATCTGAATATTGATAAAGCATTTTTTTGCGGCATCTCAATGGGCGGCATGACTGGTCAATGGCTAGCCCTCAATTATGCTAACCGCTTTCACCACTTAATGCTATGCAATACCGCCGCGAAGATTGGGAACGAGGGAGCATGGACAGATCGTGCGCAGTTGGTACGAGAGCAAGGTCTAGACCCTATTGCCGCCACAGCAGCATCGCGTTGGTTTACCGCAGGCTTTATCGATACCCATCCTGAGGTCGTACAAACCTTATCTGATACGCTTGCCGCTGGTAGTAGCGAGGGTTATGCCAGCTGCTGTGAAGCGCTGTCTGTCGCTGATACTCGCGAACAGTTAAAAGATATCGATGTCGCGATTACAGTGGTGGCAGGATCTAAAGATCCTGTGACGACGGTTGCTGATGGTCAATATATGGTCGAGCGTCTCCCAAACGCCACGCTTGCCACGATCGACGCTTCACACATCTCAAATATTGAGCAGCCTGAGGTATTTAACCAGCTTGTGCGACAACATTTGACCCATTCATAACGTCAAACTTATTGCGCACTTAAGTAGCCATGTGAGAAGAGAAAACCCAGTAGCTCATATATCTTTTAGATATATGAGCTGTTTTTTTACCCGTGTTTTTAAAAGTGTGATTTACGGTCAGTAAACACCTGATTTTTGTACAACAGTCACAGAGCAGAAGTCATAGGCTTATAAATCATAACTACGCATTTTAGTGGCAGCCCTTATTTCCCCTACACTACCCAAGCACCAACCATACCTTTTTGGTATAAATTTATACTTAGAGGGTTTTTGACTTGATCCTTAGAAAACCCTAACTTAATAAGTACTTATAGGGACATTACCCATGGAGAAAGACGAATGGAATCACCAACGTTAAACGTCAATAAAGTGATTGATGACGCCAAATTCGCACCCTTTCATTGGAAAGTGCTGTTTTGGTGTTTATTAATTATTATCTTTGATGGCTACGATCTCATCATTTATGGTGTGGCACTACCACTGCTTATGGAAGAGTGGTCATTGACGGCTGTACAAGCAGGTTTTCTTGCCAGCGCGGCCTTATTTGGCATGATGTTTGGGGCGATGATCTTTGGTACGTTATCTGACAAGATCGGTCGCAAAAAAACCATCATGATTTGCGTGGGCCTGTTCAGCACCTTTACCTTTTTAGGCGCGTTTGCTAGTGGTCCAATGCAGTTTGCTGCCTTGCGCTTTATCGCCGGTTTGGGTATTGGTGGCGTGATGCCAATCTGTGTCGCACTGACTTCAGAGTATGCGCCGAAACGCATCCGCAGTACGTTGGTCGCGGTGATGTTCAGTGGCTATGCCATCGGTGGTATGGCATCCGCCCTACTAGGCTCGTTTTTGGTGGTGGACTTTGGCTGGGAGGTGATGTTTTATATTGCCGGCATACCGACCTTGCTGCTACCTATTATTTGGAAGATGCTGCCTGAGTCTTTGATGTATCTTGTCAAAGAAAAACGAGACACAGAGGCGAAAGTCATCGTGCAAAAACTGGCGCCACAGGCAACCGTCACTACTACTACCACTTTATTGTTAGACGAACCGACCAAAGGTGATGACGCTCCTATTAAAGCGCTGTTCCTAAAAAACCGCGGCTTTACGACCATTATGTTTTGGGTTGCTTTCTTTATGTGCCTACTGATGGTTTACGCCCTCGCCAGCTGGTTGCCCAAACTGATGATTCAAGCGGGTTATTCGCTAGGCGCTAGTATGCTGTTTTTATTTGCGCTCAATATTGGTGGCATGGTGGGTGCGATTGGTGGCGGTGTGCTGGCTGATAAATTCCACCTTAAGCCGGTCTTGACCACTATGTTTGCTCTTGGTGCGGTTTCATTAATACTGCTTGGTTATAACAGTCCTCAGGTGGTGTTATACACCCTCATCGCGATTGCTGGCGCCACGACGATCGGCTCACAGATATTGCTCTATACCTTTGTGGCTCAGTACTACCCTACCGCGGTTCGTACGACAGCGATGGGCTGGGCATCAGGTATCGGGCGCATTGGCGCGATTGTTGGACCCATTTTGACGGGTGCGTTACTGACACTTGAGCTCAGTCATCAAACCAACTTTTTGTTTATCGCCATACCAGGTATTATTGCCGCCATTGCCATTTTCTTAGTGAACCTCAGTGCTGCGGTTGACAGTAAAAAAAATCAGCCACCACAGATGGCTTTAGACACCCCAATCTCGACTTAAAATTCACTTAAGCGTGATATGCGGTTGCACACGCAGTTGCACACGCAGTTGCACACGATTATTTAACACTTATCAATTTTTAGCGTATTCACGATGTGAGTACGCTATTTCTTTATTGTCAACGTATGGTCAGGTCAACCGAAAAAGGCTACAGGGGGATGAAGTTGTCGTATTAAGACGGAAAAACCACCACCGCATCTCCCTCTTGCCATGGTTGAAATTTGGTCATGACTTGCAGAAATAACGGGTGCGCAAGCCAGTTCTGTAGCCACTGTTGCAGCTTAGGATATGGCAAGCTATAAAAAGTATCACGATCCACATGGGCGAATTGGCGAACAAAAGGCATGATGCCAATATCAGCAATAGTCACACGACTCCCCAGTAAGTAGGCATTTTTGGTCAGTAATTCCTCCAAAACCTGCAAAAACGCTTCTCCCCGCTGTCGATACGCTGTCTGCGTCATCTCTAAATGACGATCGGCGTATTTGTAGCGATCTAGCCAGTGTTTAAACTCATTGTCGTTTTGCTCAATTAAAGCATGGGCCTGAGATAAAACGTTTTCATCAAGCAGCCCTTGTGGGTCTTGCTGCTCCAATGCCCACACCATTATCTCTAGGCTCTCTTCAATCACCGTCCCATCCGCACGCTGTAAAACCGGTACGGTACCTTTCGGGCTAATCTCTAGCATCTGTTCCGGTTTGTTTTTGAGCGTGATCTCCCGCAGCGCCACTGGCAATTCGGCAAATAAAAGGCCAAGACGAGCTCGCATGGCGTAGGGACAACGACGAAAAGAGTACAGACGGTGAAGCGGTGAAGTCATAGTTATTCCTGTAGTTGGATGAGCTCAAGGGGTCAGAGCCCCTGTTTTCAGTAGTTACCAAATATTAGTCTTAATCAAGTTATCACAGCTCGCTTTTAAAGCGTTTACGCACCTGACGCAAGTATAAAGCCGGTGCCACTCGCCACAGTAAACTGCCAAAGCGCGAAATAGGTTCAGGCAGTATCCAGCGTTTGCGCTGCTGTAACCCTTGATCGATCAAGTCCGCCATCCATTCAGCGCTGCGCATATTACCTACCATCGAGCGTGGGTGCCGGGCGATGCCACCATCATGCCCCAGCGCATGATTCTCAATAGGCGTATCCAGAAAGCTTGGGTACACCATGAGGATATGAATACCCTCAGACTCTAGCTCCAAGCGTAGCACTTCAAAGAATTGTGTCAATGCCCCCTTAGCAGCGCAGTATGCTGCTCGCCCCGGCACTGGCATCCAACCTGCCATCGAGCCAATACAGACAATCTGACCGCTGGATTCACGTAGCAGAGGTAGTGCAGCCATGGTCAACTCTACTGCCCCCTGCCAATCTACCGCCATGACCTTCCGGAACACCGCAGGATCAGTCTGATGCGCTGGTGAGCGGTGGGTAATTCCAGCATTATTAACCAGTAGATCAAGCCGACCAAAACGTTCACGCACTTGCTCAATAAGAAAAGCAATATCATCGATTTGAGTGATATCTGTGGTGATCGCCATGACTCTATCAGAGTATCCCAACTCAGTAGCACGTGCGCTTAAAGCTGGCCCGTCTATATCGGCCAGCACCAAACAATGTCCCGCTGCGTACCAGTGACGAGACATCGCCCAGCCCAGACCCGAGGCCGCACCAGTGATTAGAGTGACAGATGTTAATGACATTGATGACATTCTCTGTATCAGGGTTTACGCAGACCATTACGTTCGATGAAGTACTCAAACGTTTCGGCAGACGTCTTCGCTAAAGGATAACCAAACTCTTCTTTTAACCGCTGATTGCTGAGAACAGGACGATACCGCAAAAAATTAACTTGCTCTGGCCCCGTTGGTTTGCCACGCCATTTTGCAACCTGCAGCCCAGATTTAACCAGCCATACTGGCAGCGTAAGTAGCGGTTTGTTGAGTCGATTAGCAATATCCTTCATCGTCAGCGCTCCATCACCAGCCATATTATAGATACCAACTTTGTCCTCGCGTATTCCCATCTCCATGGCTCCAATCACGTCTTGATCCCAAATAAACACAAAAGGCGAATCGCTACCTTTAAGCGCAAGAACACGCGGCGCCATAAACAAACTGGTAATCTGGTTACGAGTATCGGCTCCCAATACGGTACCCGGCCGAAAAATGAGTTGCTGTAGTTGCGGATGCTGCTGGCGGAAATCGGCAAGCATTTCCTCGACCTGCCTTTTGTGGTCGGAGTAGGCAAACTCAGTGTTACCGCGTAATGCATCTTGTTCGTCTATCCATTCAGGATTATCAGCGTGATAACCGTAAGCCGCTCCAGAACTGGTCAGCGTTAAGTGCTGTACACCTGCCTTAATGCAGCAGTCGAGCACGTTGCGCGTGCCATTGACATCGATATCATAGTCACGAGCGCGATCTTTCGATGCTTGCAGGATGGAGGCTAGATGCACAACATGGGTAATGTGCTCTTTTTTTAGTAATGCTGTCAGACTCTGATCGCGTACATCCAGTACTGCAACTGAGAAATCCAAATCGTCGCGGCGGCGGATATCTGTACCGACTACATGATAATGAGCAGCCAGTCGATTACCCAGTTGATGGCCTATATAGCCAGCTGCGCCAATGATTAGTATACGTTTATTCATAGGGAATCCGTGCCCAGGTTTGTGAAAGTGTGAGGCCTGACACTAAGTGCCAGACGCCCCAGAATGCCGTGATCAGCATCATGCCGCCCGCCTCTGGGAAAAAGGTAAATAAAATGACCAAACCCAATCCTGAGTTTTGGATGCCCACCTCCAAGGTCACAGCGCGTCGATCAGCGATTGGTAACTTGAGAATTCGGCCTATCCCATAACCCAACGAGAGTGCCAGCAGGTTGTGTGCCACTACCAACCAAAAAAAGCTGTGAAAGCGCTCTATAAAAAGGGCGACATTACTTGAAAAAGCAATCGCGACAAAACCCATTAACACCAGCAGCGAGACGATGCGCAGTGGTTTTTGAATGCGTACTACTAAATCCGGTAGTTTGCGCCCGGTCACCATACCGAGCACTAAAGGCACTGCCAGAACCAGCAAAACCAGTATCAAAATGCTGCTAGGCTCGATCGTGATTTGCGTCAAGTATTCGCGTGTATGCGGGTTAAGCCAACCGTAAAAGGCAAAATTCAATGGTGTTAATACGGTCGCAGCAAGACTCGATACAGCTGTCATGCTGACTGACACCGCAACATTGCCGCGTGCCAGCCAAGTCATGATATTAGAGAAACTACCGCCAGGACAGGACGCCACCAAAATCATCCCTAGCGCCAGCTCTGGGTCGATGTTTAATGCCCAAGTAAGCAGACACGTCATCAAAGGCAACAACAAAAACTGAGCAAATAAACCGGCAATTGGTGCGATTGGCGACAAAATGACGCGCTTAAAATCTTCGAGACGCAGGCTCAGTGACACACCAAACATCATTAACGCCAAGATAAGATTAAGCAAAACCAGACTACTTGGTGAAAATACCACCGCCGCCATCATACTTCTGATGCCAGTATAGGTTGTTCTATCTTGAGCTCAGCTATGTGCTTGGACAGAGTATCTAAGTACTCATCTTTATTCACATAATACGCCATGCGTGCAAGCTTGATATAATTATAGCCACCATCGAGATTTGTGCCAGCACGCTGACGTTTCACCTCATTGAACTGTCTGGCGGCTTCTGTGTTCTGCTCGCGCTGCTGAATATAAAGCGCCACCAGCCGCGCTTGTTGATTGCGACCCTCCCAGCCCAAACCTGCGGCTTCAACCATACCCATCATAAATAAATTGTCATGGATAGGATGAAACACATTCATGTAGAGCTGCGGTGCATCTTGATTGACCGGCCAGTTGAGATGCTGTCGGTCAATGAATGGATAGTCAAGTAGGTAACCGGTCGCCATGAGAATCAAGTCATAATCATGACTTTCACCATCACTAAACGTCACAGTGTGACCATCTATGTGACGAATATCCCGACGCGCCTTAATATCGCCATGTCCCAAATGGTGTAACACCAGTGAGTTGACCACTGGATGGGACTCATACATACGATAATTTGGATTCGGTAATCCGTAATCGGAGGGTTTGCCAATGATCATCCGGATCATGGCAGCGTCCATGCGCTGTTTCACCGGACGTGGCAGCTTTAGCTTGCCGCCGAGCGTGTCACTTGGCTGACCTTTAATAAATTTGGGCAAAAAGTAATAGCCTCGGCGCAAACTGATGTCCACGGACTTGGCATGATGTACTGCATCAACGGCAATATCCGCCCCAGAGTTACCGCAGCCAACGATCAGCACGCGTTTGTCTGTGAAAATGGAGGGACTACGGTACTCGGATGAGTGCATCAACTTGCCTGCAAACTCACCCGGCAAGCTTGGCATATTAGGGGTGTGCAAAGTGCCGTTAGCGATCAAGACACCATCGAATAAGCGTGATTGCGTTTGCCCATCACATTCACTAATGAGACGCCAACGATCATCTTCCGGCTCCACGCTAATCACTCGCGTGCCGAACTCGTAATGTGATTTGAGATTGAAAGTGTCTGCAAAATCGCGGAAGTACTGACGTAGCTGCGTATGATGAGGGTAAGAAGCGGCCGAGTCATTCATAGGGAATTCGGCGAATTCGGTCATGCGCTTGGATGAAATTAAATGGGCGCTTTCATACATAGTGCTGTGTGGATTGTCGATATCCCACAATCCGCCCACATCTGTGTGCAACTCAAAACCTGTGAAAGCAATATTCAGTTTTTGTAAGTTTCGGGCTGCAGCCAACCCCATTGGACCTGCTCCAATCACTGCATACATGAGAATCACCTTAAAAATCCATTTTATTATATTAATCAGCCAGTTCCATCTGACTGCCCTACTGGCGGGCATTACCAGCGTCTTGCTTACCCTTAACACAGAAATAGCATACATTTAACCATTTGCCCGAGCAAACGAATAAAGCGACTCAGTAGATCTCTTACGCTGTTTGCGTGTTGCCGCTCCTCACATCTTGTATTGTCACCTCTGTTGTCACAGCTATAAAATAACGTCCCGTCAAGCCTAAACACATTGACATCCACACCGATTAACGTAATAATAATTTAGATGTTAATGGTTATCACTAACCTACATCGCTTATCGATCCTCACAGCTTATTCGTTCATGTATTTCTGTCTCTCTAGGGCGTGTCCTCATTTTAAAAATGGTGATAAAAATGAGATAAATTGCAGTCAAATAAGAAAAATAGTGCAGATAATATCGAGATATTACCCAACTATTTGCCGCTGTTTGGCAAAATTTAGCCATTTTTAGCCCATTTAGATAACTATCGATTGAATTGAGGACATGCCCTAGTCAGTTATAGATATCTTGTTGATCAACATCAAGTCTCTGATTGTTTTATCTACCCTCTCCGCGACTTCGTATTTTTAGATATCAGTTAATTGACTGCTATTTGATTTTTAGCTTGGAATCATATTTATGGCTCAACCACTTGCCCAGCATGATATCAATAAAACACCGTTAGCCATTACCGATAAAGACCAATTCGTCAGTCACATCAATGAAGAGCATCAAGATGAACTTGCCATGTTTATCAACGCTTTTACCAAAAAATCAATGCGCGAGTACGAGATAGCGACGATAAAAGAGATCTATAGTGATGGCATATTGCTAGAGGTCATAACCCCTACTACTGACAACAACACAGCCAGCACACTTCAAGCTAAAAGCCCTGTCAGCGGCCACATTTTCGCAGCCGCCTCCGCTGTCACAAGTCAGCACTTCATCCATTTTACGTCCCCTATTAGCGACTCAGTGGCACTGCAAGAGCAATACATCACACTGTTGCAAAAGTCTGCCAGCCAGCTTGGCAAACGCACGATTAAACTTCAAGAGCAACGTTTTACTGTGATGAATGGTTATTATGCCAGTCCTAATCTATACCGATTGGTGGTAACCGCACCTGCTAGCACCCCGCTTAATCATCCAGGTTATGCCTATTTATTTGAACTTGGTTCCGACGGATTATTGGCGCCAAACAATGAATCAGTGGACAATGTCTCAGCAGACAACGAATCAGTAAATCAGGACAAGCCTTTGCAGCGTTATTACACTTTACGAAAAGCTTGGCAAGATTCAGACAGCGCCGCTGTTCAAGCTTGGATAGATGTCTATGTTCATGGTGACACCCCAGGCGGTAACTGGGCGCGCGCGCTCACCCGTGACATGCAAATAAAAAGTGTGCGTGAGTATCCTGAAAAAACAGAACATCTCTCTGAAGGCCAATGCTTACTCATCTGTGATGAAACCTCGCTGCCTACAGTAGCCAATCTATTAGAGAACTGGCAAAACCCATTATCTCCCCTTGTCATTGCCATCACCAATGATCCAGAGGACGTGAGTTACCTCCATACCCTAAAACTTAGCGACCATCTACGTCAGGACGAGTGTTTTTTACAAAACAACTTACTGCCTATTGTCAATACACCTAAGACTGACCTTGCTGCACAAATAGTGATGTTATTACAAACGCAGCTCACCACCATGCCGCGCAAGATTGACAAGGTATGGGGCGCGCTTGAGGCAGCAGATATCAAGTCGTTACGACCAAAATTAAAAGCAAGCCTTGGCTTATCACGTCAGGATATGGTGATAAAGGTGTATTGGCGAGTGCAATAAACCGTTCGCGCCTTATACATTCACACACAGTAGAGATTGAACGACTCATCGATTATCGATAAATATGAATCGCTCTAGCAAAGTAAGTAGCGCTTTTATCTGATGGCTTGCACTACATGAGTATGGCGCTTTAAACGCTTGATCGAGTACACCATCATAACGTTAAGGACACTCTTTATCCTTGACAGACAGGTTTACACTTAATGCGGTAATGTTATTGTAATGAAAACAATTATCATTATAATATGCGTTTAAATCACACGCTGGAAATATTCATGCAACTGTCTCGCTTATACTCTGCTATTTTTCGCCTTAATCCCATGAATGTGTCTGACACCCCGCTCTCATTAAAGTCAGTATGCTCCTCTTGTCTGTCCACTTCCATGGTGATACTCGGGGTGAGTCAAGCTGCGTGGGCACAAACAGATATCAATACCGATACCCAGTCAGCCGATCCTAGCGTCGTACTGGACACCATTGTAGTGACCAGTAGCGCCGATGCCTCAGCAGACGGATTACCCCCTGCTTATGCAGGCGAGCAAGTTGCCACAGGCAGCCGCGTTGGGATCTTAGGGAATCAAGACATCATGGATACGCCGTTCTCTACGGTCTCATATACCAACGAATATATCACCAATCAGCAAGCACAAAGTGTGGGTGACCTGCTCAGAAAAGACCCGACTGTGCGTGTCGCCAGAGGCTACGGTAACTTCCAAGAAGCGTACTTTATGCGCGGCTTTGTCACAACCTCTGATGACACCATGTTCAATGGTTTATACGGTATATTGCCCAGACAATATATCGCAACTGAGTTATTCGAGCGTGTTGAAGTTCAGCGCGGAGCGTCTGCCATGTTAAATGGCGCAGCTCCCGGCGGAGGTAACGCTGGTGGTACGATTAACCTACTACCAAAACGTGCGGGTAATGAGCCACTGCGTGAGGTGACGCTCGGCTATGGTCAAGGCGATCAAGGCAAAGTAGCGGTAGACGTGAGTGATCGCTTCGGTACAGAGGACGCTTTTGGTGTGCGCTTCAATGCCGCTTATCAAGATGGCGACAGCGCAATCGATGACGAATCCTCAACCTTGGGTCTAGCCGCTTTTGGCCTAGATTATCAAGGCGATCAGTATCGACTATCAGCAGACTTGGGCTGGCAGGACAACAGGCTGAAAGACACTCGTCCTAATGTCAATCTTGCGGGTGTGACTAGAGTACCGGATGCACCAAAAGCATCAAAAAATTGGGCTCAGCCTTGGACTTACTCAAACGAAGAAGATGTGTTTGGTACCATTAGAGGCGAATATGACTTTAGTGACACCGTCACCGCTTATGGCGCTTATGGCATACGAAGTGGCGACGAAGACAACTCTTTATCAGACTTCACAGTAACCAATGCGAACGGCACTGGCTATGTTTATCGATTTGATAACACTCGAGAAGATTTGGTACAAAGTGCTGAGCTTGGTCTGCGTGGTCAATGGCAAACCGGTAAGATCGATCATGATTGGGTACTAGCAGCCGATCTCTATGATCGAGAAGAAAAAGGCGCGTATGCTTATGATATTACACTTCCCACTAATCTATATAACCCTACGGACTATCGCGATAACAGCTGGTCAGGTGACACAAAGTTTGTTGGTAACGCAAATAACCCGACATTGATAAATGAAACACAGCTGCAAAGTTTTGCGTTAGCGGATACTTTCTCTTTGTTCGATGACAAACTAAAAACCACTTTGGGTGTGCGTCATCAAAACATCAAAACGACCAGTTATCATCCTAAAACTCAAGCTCAAACTAGCAACTACGATGAGAGCGAATGGACGCCCAGTATTGGACTCGTCTACCAACCGAGTATGGACTGGTCTGTTTATGGCAACTATATTGAAAGTCTCGCTAAAGGAAAACCCGCGCCACTCACTCAGAATGAAACTCCTGTGACCAATGGCGGTCAAGAACTCGCACCTTATATCAGCAAACAAACTGAAGTAGGCGTGAAGTACGACAACGGCCTGATTGGTAGTAGTCTCGCGATATTCCATACTGAGGAGCCGCGTGCTTATGTCGATGATACCAATACTTTTGTGGCAGCGGGTGAAAACCGTCACCAAGGGGCTGAGCTATCAGTCTTCGGTAGCCCAAGCGAAAATATGCGCATTATCGCGGGTGTCAGTTATTTAAGCGCCAAACAAAAAGACACGGGTGATACCTCATTAGATGGCAACCGTGTCATTGGTATACCCAAACTGCAAAGCAACGTCAACCTAGAGTATGATCTGGCAGCAGTCGAAGGACTAACATTGACGGGCGATATCATTCACACAGGCACACGTTATGCCGATGCGGCCAACACGTTAAAAGTGGATGGTTATACCACGTTAGACCTTGGTGCGCGCTACCGTACGATGCTGGCAGGACAAGAGGTTACATTAAGAGGAATGGTGACCAACGTCACTGGTGAAGATTACTGGCAATCAGTGGGTGGTCTTCCAGGCTACGGTTATTTAAATGCAGGTGAGCCCACAGCATTAAAGGTGTCAGCAACTTTCGACTTTTAAGAGACGCTGCTTAAGCCGTATTAATAATTTTCAATAAAAGGGATTAGGCGCGACCTACTCCCTTTTATGCCATCAAAAATACGTAAAATCCATCCTATTATTGAGTCACTATGTCCTCTCGTGCCACAGCTTCTTTATATCACATGATTTGGGCGCACTACCGCTTGCCCTTTTTCAAAGTCATCTTGCTTAATCTAGTGAATGCGGCCGTCAGTGTGGGTATCATTGCTTATATCAATCACACGTTTATCAGTCAGCCCGCGTTTAATACCTTATCGTGGGTGAGTTTGGGTTACTTTTCAGCGTTAGTACTACTGCTGTTAGTCACTACTTTCTTATCGCAGTATGCTTTGACACGTTTGGGCCACAAGTTTGTTTATGAGCTTAGAACGACGCTGGTCAAACAAATCATCGATACCAAAGTCCCGCAAATAGATCATTTGGGTAGTGCGCGATTACTCGCCAGCCTATCCTCTGATATCCAGTCCATTACGGTGGCCTTTGTACGCATGCCAGAGTTGGTACAGGGGATTATCTTATCTGCGGGTGTCGCCCTTTATCTGGGTTGGCTATCATTGCCCCTACTGTTGATTGTCATGTTTTGGATTGTGATGACCATTTGGATCAGTACCATTTTAGTGAAACATGTCTATAAGCATTTGACAGAACTGCGAGACATTAACGATCTTTTATATCAAGACTATGAATCTATTATAGAAGGACGTAAAGAGCTGGCGCTGAATCAACATCGCGCTAAAAAGTTGTATAACACCGACTTTTTGTCTCATGCCAAATCTTATGAAAAAACAGTGGTTAAGTCTGACACGTTTCATTTATCGGCAGTGAATTGGTCAAACATCATGATGTTCGCAGCGATTGGTGTGGTGTTTGCAGTATCCAACTATCTTGATATACCGATGACTGTGGCCACTACCTTTTCTTTAACGATTTTATTTGTGCAATCGCCTCTCCTTCATGCAGTCGGTGCTTATCCGACGCTGCAAACAGCACAAGTTGCACTAGATAAAATAAAATCCTTAGAGCTGGCAGACTATCAATCAGCATTTGCCACCGACACCGCCGTCAAAGACTGGCAATCTATTACTTTGTCCGATATTCATTATCGTTATGAGAGCAGTCGTTATGAGAGCAATCATTCTGATGCATCTGCTCTAGTGACAAAAAATACGGCTCATTCAAATGATATATTAAAAGACGTCAATTTAACCTTAAAACGTGGCGATGTGGTCTTTTTGATCGGCGCTAATGGTAGTGGCAAATCTACCCTTGCCAAGATTATGACAGGGATTTTTACCCCTACTACCGGTTCTGTCCATATTGACGCTCAGCTTATTGATTCAAAAAACAATGCTGATTATCGACAGCTATTTTCTGCCATTTTTAGTGACCAACATCTCTTTAAACAACTGATTGGTTGTGAGGGTAATGACCCTGATATGACGTTAGTAGACACTTGGCTGCATAAATTAAACCTGCAAGATAAAGTCAGTGTCACCGACCATCGACTGTCTACCGATAAACTATCACAGGGACAACGTAAACGATTGGCCATGCTCATCGCTGTCGCTGAACATAAGGACATCCTGTTACTTGATGAGTGGGCGGCTGACCAAGATCCTGCTTTTCGCCGCGTGTTCTATCAGACACTGATTCCTGAACTAAAAGCGCTGGGTAAAACCTTATTTATTATCAGTCATGATGACAGCTACTTTGAGCATGCTGATCGATTGTTACTGATGAAAGAAGGCAGCTTAATTGAACTAAATGCTGAAGAACGACAGCGCGCCAGTGCCGATGCCATCTCCATGCTGAAGTAAATATAACTTTGAGTATAAAGTCATTGTAAATAAAACCATTGAAAATAAAGCCATAACGATAACGTAAAGGGGCTTCTTTCTAAAAGACGCCCCGCTTTTAGATACAGTGATAGTCGTTTATTTATCCGAACAACGCCCATTAACCATCTTTAGTTATTCAACATATAACACAAACATACTGGCAAATATTCACTGTTTTTTATCTATTGTGAGCATTTAACCATTCAGCTAGACAAATTTTTTCTTTGTCACTTCACTATAAATCCCACGATTCATGACTGCTAATCCTGCGACATCCGCTCAAAATGTAAGTTTTTAATGATAACGATAATCATTAATGTTATCATTAATCGGGTTGTTTAACGAACTCGAAATAAAATCTGTCATAGTCAATGGTCATTATCTAAAAGGAAATATAATGCGGTCGCCTTTACCCTTCCAATCTATTCAAAAAAAACGTCTAACAGTGGCAATACAAATTGGCTTATTAATGGGCATCAGTCATGCTGCTTATGCGGAGGATGTGCCGAAGCTTAACGGAGACAACGAGGCGACTCCATCCACCACCTTAGATGCGGTTACCGTCTACGCCGACAGCTACCGCAGTACAGGCACAAAAACCGCATTAGATCCCAATGACGCACCAATGAGTTACACAAGAATCGATCAAGAGCTGCTACAAAAGCGTCAAGCTGACAGCGTCAATGCCGCCCTACGTTATGAGCCAGGGGTGACGACCGAGAGTCGCGGCACCGTGTCTATTTTTGATGAGTACAATATTCGCGGTTTTAAGACCTATTCTAATTTTTACGATGGACTAAGACTGCCTTATGATGGTGCTTGGAACCTGATGCCACAAGTTGATATCTATGCCACGGAAGCGGTAGAAGTATTAAAAGGGCCCGCCTCTTCACTCTATGGCTACGCCGCCCCCGGTGGCATGGTCAACCAAGTCGCCAAGAGTCCAAAAAACACCCAAGCGTCTGAGATGCAGCTTCGGCTTGGCAACCAAAATCTCAAAGAAGTAGCAATCGATACCACAGGCCCTCTTACAGACACACTGAATTATCGCTTGGTCGCGTTAAAGCGCAAAAAAGATGGGCAGATGCAGACCACAGAAGAAGAACGCACCCTGATCAATCCATCACTTGAATGGCAAGCAACTGACGATGTTTCTGTCCTTGCCAATCTTTTTTATCAAGATGATCCAGAAATGGTACCCTCTACCCCATTGCCTGCTGTTGGTACTGTCTACAATGCCAGCTACGGCAAACTAGACAGTGATGCCTACGCTGGTGATAAATGGAATCGCTTTAGCAAAGAAGTATTTATGCCAAGCGTCACTGTCAACTGGAACATCAATGATCAGTTAACCTTTAAACATATCACGCGCTATACCGACGCTGAAGCGCAGCAACGTAATATATATAACCGTGGGTTTGTCGAGGGTAGTGACACGACTCTCAATCGCGTGGCATACACCACTGATGAGACTATGCACAACTGGACCACAGACAACCAGCTGGCTTATCAGCTAGATACTGCCAATACATCACATAACCTATTGTTTGGGGTCGAGTATCAAGAGACAGACAGCAACGCGACTTACTACGATGCTGGGACAGCTGGTACACCAAATCTTGATTTATCGAGTCCAGACTTCTCCCAGATAAATGCGGACAATTTGCCGTTAGATACTTATCGTCAGAAGCAAGACATCGAACAAAGCCAGCTGGGACTTTATGTACAAGATGAGATGCAGTGGCAAGATTTAACAGTAGTAGCAGGATTACGTCACGACAATTTTGACAGTAGCACCGAGCAAACCGAAGCCACTAAAGGAGCTGTTTATAGTGACAAAACGATTAGTAATGACGCGTCAGAGACCAGTGGCCGTCTTGCTGCCATTTATGACTTTGATAATGGCCTATCTCCTTATGCCAGCTACTCACAATCGTTTCAGCCCGTTGTCGGTAGTAACTTTATTACCAATGAAGCGTTTAAACCAACCACCGCTGACCAGTTAGAAGCGGGTATCAAATACCTGTCCTCAGATCGTGCCACTCAAGGGACGTTGGCTGTGTTTGATATTACGCAAAAAAATGTCGTCGTAACGAACCCATCCAATTCTCAACAAAAAGTTCAAACTGGTGAGATTACTTCTAAAGGCGTTGAGATATCCGGCAGTCATATGCTGAATGACTGGGTAGATATCGCTGCAAGCTACAGCTATACCGATGCTGATATTACCGAGGATGAGTTCAATCCAGATGTGGTCGGCAACACGCCGGCGCAAATCGCTAAACACAAAGCCACCCTATGGGCAGATTACTATGCCACAGACAAGCTCACCCTCAATGCCGGGGTTCGCTATGAGGGTGGTATGCAAATTGATAAACAAAACTCAGACGAGCTGCCAAGTGTGACTTTGGTAGATATCGGTGGCAATTATCAAATTAATCCTATGCTTGCTGTCGGCGCTAGTATCAACAATCTCTTTGACAAAACCTATGTTGGCGCTTGCTATGACCTCGAGAACTGCTGGATGGGACCTGAGCGTCAAATGTCAGTCAGTCTAAAGGCAAGCTTTTAAGCACCACGAAGCATTGAACAACGATCATGACAATAAAAGGAAAATATAATATGGCAAAACCCAATCCAAGAGTTCTTGAGGTTATTGGCACGACATACATCACGCCACATATGTGCCGCGTCACGCTTGGCGGTGACGGATTGAGAGACTTTCCAGTCGATCAAGAGAGTGCTTACATCAAACTCATGTTTCCTCAAGAAAAAGAGTCACGTCCACTGATGCGTACGTATACGATCAGCGGCCAACGTGACAATGAAATAGATGTTGATTTTGCTTTGCATGACGCTGAGGGGCCTGCCTCTACGTGGGCACGAAACGCCCAAGTTGGACAGCAAATCTTGGTGGGTGGTCCTGGACCAAAGAAGCTCATTAACAATGATGCGGATTGGTTTTTATTGGTTGGCGATATGACGGCCCTACCTGCGATCACTGTCAACCTCGCTCAGCTCCCTGATGACGCGCGCGGCTACGCTGTACTTGAGGTGACTACTGAGGCGGACCGTCAAACACTCAAAAAGCCTGCAAATGTTGAAATCCATTGGATTATTAATGCCACACCTAATGCAGAAAACAGCCCTTTACTTGAGCGTATTAAAACACTTCCATGGTTTAGGGGACAACCTGCGGTTTGGGCGGCTTGTGAGTTCCATAGTATGCGTGCGCTACGCCAATACTTCAAAGTAGAGCGCTTGATACCAAAAACGCATTTGTATGTCTCTAGCTATTGGAAAGTTAACAGCACAGAGGATCAACACAAAATTGAGAAGCGCGAAGATGCACAAAGCATCGCATAACACGCGAGAGGCATGAATCGTCTTGAAGTCTTAGAGATCACTTACGCTATGCGATGATATTTAACTTGTCATCCCATAGCCTTAAGGATTTTCTACTGACGGCTAAGCAAAAGAGACTCTACTTATCAAAACCTTTTAGAAGTTAACTCAAACTGGTTGACTACTACAATCGTAAAGCTTACAAAATACGAAAGTTAGCGCACCAAAATCACTGGTGATAACGTGCTGGCGATAATTTCTGTCGTGGTACTTCCCAAAAATAACTGCTGCCACTTAGAATGGCCATAGGCGCCCACCACCATAATATCAATGTGATTGTCTACTTGGAATTTTAACAGTCCATCAACGGCATCAGCCGCCGATAAATGATGCGCCTCTACGGTAAAACCTGCATCTTCGAGCTGCGCTGCGGTTGCACTCAAGCTTTGTTTGGCCGTGTCGTTATGGTTGCCTATCATGACGATATGACCCTGCAATCCTTTCAAAACAGGACTTCTCGCAACCATCCACGCCGCTTTAATAGCCGTTTTGCTGCCATCGAAGGCAATCATATATGAGCTTGGCTCTTTGAATTTCTCTGAGCAAATCAGTACCGGAACATCTGATGCTCGGGCAACTGTTTCAATTTGACTACCGATATTAATGCGACTGTTTTTATGGTCTTCTCCGCGCCGTCCCATGACGACGGCTCGGTTTTCTGTTTTAAAGTGCTCAATGGCTGGTAACAGCTTGCCGTGCCGTTGGTAGATACGGACACTGACACCATCAAAGCTACCTTGAATATGACTTTTGGCATCTTGCACCAAGGCATCGCTATAACTGTTCACAACCTTTGCTCTTTGTTCATCCAGTTCGGTTAACTCTTCTAATAAAAACTGGCGACTATTAATACCGATCGCCCCTGACAAATCACGTCTGGTCGACACAGGAATATCACTAACATGCAGCAGACCGACTGGTAAGTTCAGCTTACTGGCATACCACGCTGCATAGTCACAAACCGATTCGGTCACTGCCGAGCCGTCAATACAAGCCAAAATGTGCTGTGATGTTGTCATAACTTATCCTTAAATGTAGTTATTTACTCCATGATTTGATCATAACCAATTTGGACCCTTTCATCCAGTGATGTAATTACGATTATCCCATACGGCTAGACTTATCTACACCATAATCAAAAACAATGTCTAATAGAGTTCGTTTGATTCATTCGTGAAGTCTTGTCCTCTCCTAACAGCATGCCCTAGTAAAGTTTGCTACAATATATTTTTTTAATTTATGATTGAAGTAATCTTATTTAGGTGATGGAACTATGGCAAAAAATGCCCTACAGGCTCAATTGTTAAAAGCGGGATTGGTGGATAGCAAAAAAGCCAAAAAAATCAGCAAGCAGACACAGCACGCTAAGCGGACTGGTGACTCAGAGAGTATGGAAGCCAAAAAAGCGTTGGCAGAAGCCCAAGCAAAAAAGCTGGAGAAAGATCAAAAGCTCAATCAGGAAAAACAACGTGCTTTAGAAGAGAAAATGCTAAAAGCCAATATTGTACAAATGATTAAGCAGCATCAGATTACCGATACAGAGGGTGATGTTAGCTATCAGTTTGTAGATAACTCTAAGGTGAAAAAAATTGCTATCACCCAAAAACTGTATGATCAAATTGTGGTCGGTCATGTGGTGATTGCACGACTAGAAGAAGGCTATGCCCTCCTCCCTCGACCATTGGCAGATCGTATAGATGCGAAAATGGAAGGCTTTATGGTGGTGTCTAACGATACGACAGAAGAAGTACTGGCAGAAGACGATCCTTACGCGGCTTATGTGATTCCAGATGATTTAATGTGGTAGTAGCTCACTTCTATAAAGATTGTTGAATCAAAACCCTTTATAGCATTTGATATTCTACAAAGGGTTTTTGATAGTATTCGTTTACGACTATTTATTCTCACCCAGTCACATGCTTACTGCAACCACTCAAGTTTTAAGACGCTGAGCTACTGACCAACATTATGGCCCATAGTGACAAAGACTATACTGCTGTGTGTGGTTCTTGGTTTTTTAGACCAATGGTTCTCAGCTTGCCTTTGTCATCCACTTCCTTAATGACCAATGACCACTCTTCACTGATTGCCACGGTGTCGCCTGAGACGGGCGCGGTACCCAAGTGTGATTTTACGTACTCAGCAACCGTTTGCTCCCACATATTTTTGAAGCCCTCTTCATCTGTGGTTTTTAGCGTTTTTACTAACGTTTCAGATTCCATAATACCGGCAAAAAATGGTAAGTCTCCAAGTTTGACACTCGGTGATAGCAGCCAGTCACCATAAAAATCATCGATGGCTTTACGATCGAGTGTTGTATCATTAAAGATGTTGGCAATTTTACTGGCATGATTGCCGCGCATCGCGTACCAGACACTATCGCCAAATGTTAGCTTGGTGTCATTATCAACCACCACAATTTGCTGCCCGCGTACCAGTGCAAACACACTGATTTCGTCGGGGCTAATGCGTTTAGAGATGTCCATCGGGTGGCGGCCAATAGCAAACGCGCCCGATTGAACTTCAAACTCATACAAGGTTATGCTCGCTTTATCTGAGACCCAAACCTCGTGTTCTTCTTTTGGGTCTTTATTATTCGGAATACGTACTTTGAACAGAGTGGCCATAAAAGGAATGGTCGTCCCTTGCAAAATCAATGATAAAACCACCACACCAAACGCAATATCAAACAGCATAAAGGCGTTGTCTATCCCAGCCATCACGGGCAGCATGGCAAGAGTAATAGGTACCGCCCCGCGTAAGCCGACCCAAGAGATAAAACCAATCTCTCTGTCTTTAAATCTAAAAGGTTTCACACTGGTATAAACGGCGATAGGACGGGCAACCAAAATCATAAAGGCCGCAATCGCTACTGAATAGTGCCAGACATTGATGACATTCGATGGAGTGACCAAAAGCCCCAATACCACAAACAGTACCGCTTGCGATAACCAAGCAAAGCTATCCATCACTCGCATGACATGCTCAGTTGAGCGCACCTTATGATTGCCAATCAACACGCCCGTCAGATACACCGCCAAAAAGCCACTACCGCCCAGTAGATTGGTCGCGGCAAAAACGGCCAAACCAGCAGAAAGTATCAAAATAGCATACATGCCTTCTGCCAAGTGCACCTTTGGCAACAGCCGAGATAGCAAGTAACCAAAGAGTAAGCCCATACCCAACCCAAAGCTCAGCTGCTGCAACAGCAAGCCTAAAAATCCAAGTACCGTCTGTCCGGCAGGATCAACGTTTAAGGCAATCAGACCAGTTACCAACAAAATAGCCAACGGGTCATTAGCACCGGACTCTAACTCAAGCGTGGCTTGAACGCGATCATTCAGTTTAACCCCACCATTGCGCAATAAAGAAAATACAGCTGCCGCATCGGTCGAACCAACAATAGCGGCCATTAACAAACCAAAGCGCCAGTCAACATCGAGCAGCCAAGTGACAAACACGCCTAACACCATCACCGTGACCAGCACACCCCACGTAGCTAAAGTAACTGCAGGCTTTAAACCGACTCGAAACGACTTAAAAGAGGTACGTAAACCACCATCTAACAAGATACAGGCTAAGGCTGCTTGCCCGACAAAATTGGCGAGCGCATATTGAGAAAACTCAATACCCAATATTCCCTGCTCGCCCGCCAGCATTCCTACTATCAAAAACAGCAATAACAATGGTACGCCTAAGCGCGCAGATAGTGTGCTCGCCATAATGCTGGCGAAAATGAGTACTGCGCCTACGAGATACAGGATATTTAAGGTATCCATCTTTTTAAGCCCTATTTTAATCGATTATGATGAGTTGGGTTCTTGCGACAGTGACGTAATAACGATGCTATACCCTTCATTAAGCCTGAATGTATTGCCATGCGACCACCAAGACAGCCGCTGCCACTGTCCAAGCAACGACCCCTAATAACAACGCCTTATACAAGCCAATATAGCTGATGCTAAAAAATACCACAAAAGTGTAAATCAGATGCGGTATGACCCCAAGCATACTAAATATGAGGGCCACTTTTAGGTCAGCGGGACTACGCTCGGTACCAACGATGAAATGACTGATCAAAGTAAAAGTGGGGAACAGGGGCGCAAGCGCAGCCAAATAGAAAAACCGAGTCTGTGCGAATAATTGAATCACCAATACCATCAACGCGCCAATAAGCATTTTTAGCCAAATCACGATGGGTTATCTCCTGTTGAATGCCAAGGGCTGAACATCGCCTAACCTGTCATGATACTAAAGTATGCAAACAGACATAAGGGCTATCTCTGTTTAGTTGGGCAACATTATAAAAACAGTCAAAAAAAACCCATTTAGTCACCAAACTAAATGGGTTTTTGCGTTTATCATCAAAACTTGGCCGATACTGTTAATCGGCTTTCGGCTTCAGGGCGGCGCTGATATCAGCTAACAGTGGCGGGATATCATGCTTGTCTGCCATCACCTCTAGCATGACTAACTTATCTGTGGTTGCCGCCGCTGTTTCGAGCGCAGATTTCAACTCACCAGCAGTGTTCACCTTGAGAATTAAACTGTTGTCTTCCGTGGCACCAAACGCTTGCGGCATCATCTGCCAATTACATTTAGGAATGTCATTATAACGCTGGTGTTCACCATGAATCGCCCGCTCAACCGTATAGCCATCATTGTTAACCAATACTATGACTGGGTTGATACGCTCTTGAATCATCACTGCGAGCTCTTGTACCGTCAATAACGCTGAACCATCACCGATCAGTAAGACACTACGCTTATTTGGCGAGGCAATAGCAGCGCCCAAGCTTGCTGGCAACGTATAGCCAATCGACCCCCACATTGGTTGCCCATAGGACGTAACGCCCTCTGGCAGACGCACATCACTAATACCAAAGTAGGCAGTCCCTTGGTCAGAAAACACCAGGTTGTTATGGTTTAAGTGGTCTGCAATGATGTGCCAAAGGTCATCCTGACGAATAGGCTCGTCATCTTTGCCATTTTGCTCGTGCGGCTTGACTGGCTCAGAAAAAGGTTTGGGCATAATATTGATACCAGATGTCATCACTTCATGTAGCGCTTGTAAAGAATCCTTTAACGCAATCGGAGCAAAATTCTGACCGCTAATAGACGCGCGTTCATAATGCAGATCGACCACCACCTCCTCATTGATATCTTGGCTAAAGCCTGCCGTGGTGGTATCCGTATATTGCACACCAATTTTTATCAAACATTCGCAGTTTTCTACCGCATCTTTAACCACTGGTCGTGATGCCACACCGGCATACGTCCCTGCCCAGCGATCGCTGTTTTCATCTAGCAATGTCTTGCCCCACGACAGCGTTGTATAGGGAATATCGGTATCGGCGATTAAGGCTTTGAGCTGCGGCTGTAGCCCCAAACGATGCACCATCAAGTCTGCCATAAGCGTCGTGGTTTTATTTGGCAAAAAATCTATTAGTGCTTGCTTAAAATTGGCTAGCGCGGCTTGGCTAGTGATGTCTTCTTGGCTGTCATCAAGCTTGGTCGTTGGCGGATAAATAGGTTGACGAGCAACATCAGGGGATAGCAACAGATAGCCTGGACGGTGCTTTTTTAGTATCAAGCGAATCACACGGTCGATCTCTGATGCCGCATTTTCAGGGGTAATCTGTGCCCGTGCTACCGTTACAGGCTCTACCATTTTGATAAAATGATTAAATGTGCCATCCCCCAGAGTGTGATGGATGCGACGTTTGGAATCTTGTAGTGCTGTACTTGGTGCCCCCACGATGTGTAGCACTGGTGCATACTCAGCAAAAGAGCCTGCGGTCGCATTAATCGCGGACAACTCCCCCACCCCAAAAGTTGTCACCATAGCAGCAAAGCCACGCTCGCGTGCGTAGCCATCAGCGGCGTAACCTGCGTTTAGCTCATTGGTGTTACCCACCCAGCGTAGTTTATCAGAGGCGATGATATTGTCTAAAAAAGTTAAATTAAAATCACCAGGCACGCCAAATATCTCAGAGGCACCCGCTTCTGCGACACGATCAAACAAATAATCGGCGATGGTATATTGTTGACTCATTTTTTATCCTTATGACTTATCTTGGTAAGTATTGATCATTGAAAATGTCAGTGAGTTAAATTATAAAGTGCGTCCCAGCCTATTTATGCAATACAAAGCTTTTGGAATACATAATATAATAAACTGTTATAACATATATTCATGACCAGATGACACGCCTGTTTTACTAACTTTACTTTTTTTCTTCATAGGTGTTGACAGACCAAAAAAACTGCGTATAATACCTCGTCATCATCTAGACAATAGATTGTTTATCAGATGATTTAGCGGGAATAGCTCAGTGGTAGAGCATAACCTTGCCAAGGTTGGGGTCGAGAGTTCGAATCTCTTTTCCCGCTCCAAATACTTAAAAAGCCTCACTTAACAGTGAGGCTTTTTTTTGTCCGATTTTTAAGGGCTGTAGCGTTTTTCAGCATGAGCTATTCAGTCTAATTGCTAAGTTTATCTAACATATTAAAAGCTCAAAAATCAGCACCGTGACCAAAACGTGACCATTTCGTGCCCACGCTATAAACACTGATTTCGTAATTGAACCCAACTTATTATTCTTATCTTTATAAAAAGCGATGCTAAGAAATATTTTCTTAACATCGCTTTTCCTTTTTTACTGCTTTTGTATGTTGAGCTCATAGCGTGACCAAAACGTGACCAAATCATGAAAAAGTAAGTTTTAAAAATAACCCCAACCTTAATTGTAGGCCTTGGAACGTCATATGTATAAGGCTCTACCAATTATTCATCTGAGAATTTCTTTCAACTTTGTAGATCCTCAAGACTCTTCATTATCTTTATTATTTGGCTTATAAATAAATAAGTCACCCACCTGCACATCTAAAAACTCACATAACTGGTCGATGGTATTGAAGTCAATTCTTGATGACTCTTCATTGTATAACTTATGAAGGGTTGATTTACTCATACCTGTTGCTCTTACAACATCTGCTACACGCAACTTTTTCTCTGCCAAAATTACAGGAAGTTTAGACACAATCATAATTAATACCTCTTTTCGGGTAAAAATGCTTTACATTGAGGTAAAAAGATAATATAGTACACAAATCGGTTACTAATTACCTCTAAGCAGGTAAATAACAGCTGATACTTCAAAGGTGCATTTTTAAGGCTGATAAAATAATTTCTATTCTATCACTTAATGCAATGACTTAATAACTGAAAAGAGGTAAACACTATGAGCAATACTTATTTAACAACTGATGAGTTAGCCGAACGCATCAAGTACGACGCACGTACTATCCGCAATCAAATGAAAGACACCGTTTTGATTGAAAACATTCACTACATACGCCCTTTTGGTGGCCGTAAAATTCTATATGTATGGGAGCGTATCGAAGAGGATATGTGCAAGCCGGTTATGAGCGCTATCAACGGTATGGCACTTCAATAATAGCAGGAGATTTATCATGGCTACTATACAAGGACGGTTTGGCAAACTAATCGCTGATTTCTACTACCTAGGTATACGTTGTCGAGAAAAGACTAGCTTGGAAGATAACCCAGCTAACAGAAAAAAATTAGCGACTGTTTTGAAAAAGATAGATGCAGAAATAACCCTAGGCATCTTTGACTATGGCGCCTACTTTCCGAAGAGTACGCGTTTAAAAGAGATGACGGCACTGGCTGATAGAGCGGAAGCTTGTATCAGTCGTAATCCAACCTTTAGGCAGTTTTCAGAGATTTGGTACGAAGAGAAGAAGATTGAATGGCGGCCGAGCTATCGGCAAAAGACGCAGATTATCTTGGATAAGTACTTGTTACCTGAGTTTGGTGGTAAAGCAGTACATGCCATAAAAAAACCAGACTTGCTGAACTTCCGTAGCTCCCTCGCCAAAGTTCGTTACGGTAAAGATGGTCAGTCAAGTCTGTCAGTAGCACGGATCAACCAGATCATGATACTTCTTCGTATGATACTAGAAGAAGCATCAGATCGCCATGAGTTTGAGATGCCTTATAAAAATATTAAGAACCTCAAGCAAGCTCGTCCGGATGTAAATCCGTTTACATTGAGTGAGGTATGGCTGATTTTAAAGCATGTCCGTGCTGACTATAAGCCCTACTACACCATTCGCTTCTTTACCGGGATGCGTACCAGTGAGATTGATGGGCTTAGGTGGGACTGTATTAATTTTGATCGCCGTGAGATCAGTATCCGTGGTGCATTAGTAAATGGTGAGATGGGTCCAACGAAGACGTTAGGCTCGCAACGTGATATTGCGATGTCACAGTTGGTCTATGACGCCCTACTAGAGCAGAAGGCACGCACCTTTGGTAAGTCAGAGTTTGTGTTTTGCAATTCACAGGGCAATCCGATGGAGTACCGTAATGTGAACCGGCGGGTATGGAAACCCACGCTTGCCCTACTCGGTCTTAAACATCGGCGGGCTTATCAGACTCGGCATACCGCAGCGACACTTTGGCTCGCTGCTGGTGAGAATCCTGAGTGGATAGCCCGGCAGATGGGTCACAGTAGTACTGAGATGCTGTTTCGGGTGTATAGCCGCTATGTGCCTGATATCACCCGTCAGGATGGCTCAGCGATGGATAACTTGCTACTGGCGAGTAAGGAAAAGCTAACCAGCGCAGCAAATACAAATAGCTCTAATGCACAAACTGACAAGGAGACGTCACTATGACAATTATCAATTATGAAGAGCTGTTTGCTGAACTTAAACCTGACGGTGCAATCAGTGCAGATGCAAACCTTATTGCTAATGCATTAATGCGTGAGTTATATATTTCATCGGGTTATGACCTAGCACGCTTCTTAGGAGTGAAGCGATGCTTTGATAATGATATGGCACTGCGTGTATGGGTGCAGAAGCGCTTGGATACTCAGGATGGGTACTTTGTGGAAGATATAAGCAGCAAGCTTCAGAGCGAACTTTATGAGCTATTACCGCAGTCTGGTTATGACGGCTACTAAGGAGAATGTGATGAGTGTAAAACTTCAGCCGAATATGACGCAGAATGCGCGAGATCTAAGAATCTGTGAGGATTACTGGGCGTATGATAACGAAAGTGACTATATTGCTCATGTAGAAACCATCTGTGAAAAGTATGAGATTGGCGCACAGGTACTATTCGAGACAGTCGGTGAATGTTTTGCTTATTTAGATGATGTGCGATGCGAGTACTGTGGTTATGTGTGTCCTTTACAGATACCAGCAGACATTCCATATATGCGCTCAAAAGAGCGTTGGTGCTGTGAGGTATGTGTGTAGTGGTCAACTAATTTAGGACACCTGATAAGAGGTTTTTGTTAAAGTAGCGTCTCTCTTTTTCTGCTGGCGGCAAATAATCGTTGAAAGTATGCGGTCTCACGGACTGATAATAGCTCCAGATATAATCAACAATGGCGCTTTTAGCCTCAGCGATATCTTCATAACCGCCCTTTGGCATCCACTCAGTTTTGAAGCTTCTGAAGAATCTTTCGGTCGGCGCATTATCCCAACAATTTCCGCGACGGCTCATGCTTTGCGTCATACCCTCACAACTCGCCACGGATTCAGCAAACTTCTTGCTAGTGTAATGGGTTCCTTGATCAGAGTGAAACAACACGCCACTTGGCTTTAAGCGTGTCTGATACGCCATTTGCAGCGCTTTGATTGTCAACACGCTGTCAGGGGAATCTGACACCGAAAAGCCCACCACACGACGGGCATATAAATCTAAAACAACCGCTAGGTAGCACCAGCCGCCTTTGATACGAATATATGTGACATCACCCGTCTAGACCTGATTGGGCGCTGATGGGCTAAAATTACGGTTCAGTATGTTGTCATGAGCTTGGTGTTCTTCGTCAGCGCGCTTGTATTTATGTGTTTTTAGCTGGCAACTGATGAGCCCCATACTTCTCATAATCTTAGCAGCTAAGTAACGTGTCAGCTTAATGCCATGCTCATTCATCAAGATAGCAGCAATGCTGCGAGCGCCAGCTGATTGCTTTGAGTCATTAAATATTTGGCGTATTAAGGCTTTAAGCTTGACCATTTCAATATTTATCGGCTTTGGGGCTTTGGCTGCAAGCCATAGTAATAGCTACTCTTAACCATGCCAAATAGGTCACACAATTGAGTTTTACTCATCTGTTTGTCTTGCTCTGCCAGCTGACTTATCAGCGATAGTCGCTCAGACTGTCCAAGGCTAGCAGAGCTGAAGCCTTTTTTAAGATGTCGCGCTCCATAGTCAGCCGTTTTACTTGTTTACGCAGTTCTTGGAGTTCTCGCTGTTCATCGGTTAAGGCATTGCCGACTTTAGGTGCTTGTCCACCCATTTCTTGACGGTACTGACTCAGCCATTTCTGTAAGGTGGATTTGCCAATGCCAAGTGAATTAGAAACGTCGGGGATGCTACGGTTGTGATCAGTGACTAAGCTGATGGCTTCAAGTTTGAATTCTCGGGTATATTGGTTGCGTTTGTTGGTCATACTAGTTTCCTTCTTTGGGGTAGTATAAACCTCTTATGCACTGTCCAAGTTTATTATGCCACTACAGATAAACCTAATAAGCGTAATGGGCACACTAAAAAGACCGTCCGCAGTGACACAGGCGATCTTGAGATATCCACCCCAAGAGACCGCGGTGGCAGCTTTGAGCCTGTACTCGTTAGTAAGCATCAAACCCGTATTAGTGGCCTTGATGATAAAATCATATTTCACTACAGGCATAGCCTTACGTCTTGCGCTTCGGGCAAGTGTCTCCCAGACACTTGCTGATCCTCGCTCATACGCCAAAGGTCAAACCACCACTGAGATTGTAGAGAGTATCAAAGAGCTTTACGACGTCGATATCTCAAGCTCTCTTGTCTCAAGAGTCACTGACAACATCATAGACGACATCACCGCATGGCAGAACCGGCCGTTAAGCAGTGTTTATCCTATTGTCTATTTAGACTGTATTGTCGTCAAAGTACGTCAAGACAAGCAGATCATCAACAAGGCAATCTATCTGGCGCTAGGCGTGGGACTTGATGGTAGAAAAGAGCTGCTTGGCATGTGGCTATCAGAGAATGAAGGCGCTAAGTTCTGGCTAGGCGTTCTCACTGAATTACAAAACCGCGGCGTTCAGGACATTCTTATTGCTTGTGTCGATGGTTTAAAGGGCTTCCCCGATGCCATTAACACCGTCTATCCTCACGCTCAGGTCCAGCTTTGCATTGTTCATATGGTGCGCTATTCGATGAAGTTTGTACCTTGGACAGATAAGAAGGCAATAGCGGCTGATTTAAAGGCCATCTACGGCGCTGATACGCTTGAGATAGCAGAGGCCAACCTTGAGCACTTTGATGAAGTATGGGGCAAAGAGTACCCGCATGTCATCAAGTCTTGGCGGAGTAATTGGGAGGGCTTAACGGTGTTCTTTGGTTATCCTAAAGACATCAGAAGAGTGATCTATACCACCAATGCGATAGAGTCGCTAAACAGCGTGATTCGGACAGCGGTGAATAAGCGTAAGGTGTTCCCATCTGATCAGGCAGCATTCAAAGTGGTGTACTTAGCAACCCAGCAGGCATCCAAAAAGTGGTCGATGCCTATTCGTAACTGGACGTCTGCTCTGAATCGTTTTATGATTATGTTTGATGACCGTATCAGCAAGCATTTAATCTAAACGGCAGTTACACAGAATTCGGGATGGTCTCAAAAGCAGCGACAACTTCTACTATTAAAAAAGTAGTCGTTAAACCTAAGGCAACCATTAACTTCTTACTATTTTCTTCAGTAACAACCGCATGGCTATGATCATGATGTTCTGACATAAAATATTTTCCTTATTCTATTTATGATGAGCAGAGATATTGGATAACAGCCAATATCTCTGCTGTAAATCGACTAATCTATTGGATTAAGAAACTTTTTTTTCATTTATCCAACGATAAAGCACGGGTAACAGCACCAAAGTTAGTAATGTTGAAGAGATAATCCCGCCAATCACTACGGTTGCCAGTGGCCGTTGAACCTCAGCCCCTGTTCCGGTTGACAGCGCCATTGGTACAAAACCCAGTGAAGCCACACAAGCTGTCATCAACACTGGTCTTAAGCGCAAAATAGCCCCTTGCCACACGGCTTTATGCACTGGATATTTGTCCCTTAATTCCTTAATAAAGGTCAGCATTACCAGTCCATTGAGGACTGCAACACCAGATAAGGCAATAAAGCCAATTCCAGCTGACATCGATAATGGAATATCCCTTAGCCAAAGGAACAGCACACCACCGGTCAAGGCAAAGGGTATCCCGGTAAAGACCAATAGACTTTCTTTGACATTGTGAAAGACCGCCATCAGTAAAATAAAGATAGTGATTAAAGCCAGTGGAATCACGATTTGCATCCGTGCTTTGGCTGAAGCCAAATTTTCAAACTGACCGCCATATTCTATCCAATAACCACTTGGCAAAGTGTATGCTTTGAGCTGTGTCTGTACATCAGAAACAAAAGACCCTAAATCACGCCCTTCAACATTCGTTGTAACCACAACTCGGCGTTTACCATTTTCTCGACTGACTTGGTTGATTCCTTCAATGGTCGAGACTTGCGCGACATCCGACAATAAAATACTGCCACCATTTGGAAGCTGAATAGGTAACTGGGAAACAGATGCGACACTACGGTCTTGCTCTCCAAGACGGATAACAAAATCAAAACGACGATCGCCTTCTAAAATCTCTCCCACGCTTTGTCCACCAATACTGGTTGCCACAAGGTCTTGAATTGAACGCACACTCAAACCATATTGTGCAGCCAAAGTTTTATTTACCTCGACATTCAGTAATGGCAAACCTGAGGTCTGCTCAACTTTCACGGCACTGCTACCCGATATTTGCTGAATGATTTTGGAGATTTTAGTCGCCTCAGTATTGAGGACATTCATATCATCACCGAAGATTTTCACACCAACATCACTACGCACACCTGAGATCAATTCATTAAATCGGAGTTCAATCGGTTGTGAAAATTCACTATTATTGCCTGGAATCGTGGCTAAATACGTCACCATACGGCCACGTAATTCATCTAAACTTTCTTTAGGATTTGGCCATTCTGAACGAGGCTTTAACATGATATAGCCATCTGAAATATTGGGTGGCATGACATCTGTTGCAACCTCGGCTGTACCCGTTCTGGCAAATACTGCCTTAATTTCAGGGAAACTCTTTAAAAGAAGTTTTTCAGTATTCTCCTGAATACGTAAAGACTCTTCTAAGCCTGTACTTGGTGAACGTAACTGTTGTATCGCAAAGTCTCCTTCACTGAGCTGTGGTGCAAATTCACTGCCGAGTTTGGTACTGATAAATCCCGTAATCACTAATAAACACAGTGCAAAAGTCAGCACAACTGCTTTGTATTGATACGAAATATCAAGAGTTTGCTGATATTTAGCTTTTAGCCATAACATCCAACGACTTTCTTTTTCTTGAATATCGCCTTTGACCCACAATGCCACAGCAGCAGGCACAAAGGTGATCGATAAAATAATGGCTGCAACAAGGGCGAGTACCACTGCCAATGCCATCGGATGGAACATTTTTGCTTCCACACCACTTAAAGCAAAAATCGGCAAATACACCACCAAAATAATAAGCTGACCAAAAATAAGAGGACGACGTGCTTGGCGGGCAGCCAGAAAAACTTCCTTAAAGCGTTCACTTTGTGTGAGAGGTCGTTTTAACAGTTGCTGTGTATGGGCTAAACGCCGGATACAGTTTTCGACAATCACCACAGCACCATCGACAATGATGCCGAAATCGAGTGCACCTAAACTCATCAGATTGGCACTGATATTTTGCTGTGCCATCCCGGTTAAGGTAAACAGCATAGAGAGTGGAATGACACAGGCAGTAATCAAGGCAGCACGGATATTCCCTAAAAACAGGAACAGAATGATGATGACCAGGATTGCTCCCTCTACCAAGTTTTTCTGAACGGTTTTAATCGCCTTCTCAACCAAGATAGTACGGTCGTACACCGTTTCAATCACTACCCCTTTAGGCAAACTATTCTGAATATCTTGAAGCTTGGCATCCACAGCTTTAGAAACAGTCTGGCTATTTCCACCCATCGCCATCATGACAACCCCTAAAACGGTTTCTTTGCCGTTATAGGTTGCCCCACCGGTTCTTAAATCATGCCCAATAGAGACTTGCGCAATATCACCAACCCGAATTGGGCTGCCATTTGGGCTACCCAGCATGGTGTTCTCAATATCAGAAAGCCCATTGAATGCACCCGGTACACGTACCGTCAGTTGCTGACCATTGTCTTCAATATAACCTGCACCTCGGTTCTCATTATTTTGCGCTAAAGCCTGTTGCAGTTGTTCTAATGAGATATTCAGTTGCTGCATCCGGTTTAAATCGGGAGAGACCACATAGGTTTTTTCAAAACCACCAATACTGTTGACCTCTGCAACTCCCTTAACACGTTGCAGTTGAGGACGCACAATCCAGTCCTGAATCTCACGCAAATCCATCGGCGTGTATGCAGTTCCATCCGGCTTTTTCGCATTCGGATCTGCCTTCAGTACCCATTGATAAATCTCACCGAGACCCGTAGAAACGGGGGACATCGTCGGTGCGATTTGTGCAGGCAACTCAGATTGCGCCTCCTGTGTCCGTTGGTTAATCTGCTGACGGGCCCAATAAATATCAGTCCCATCTTTAAAGATAATGGTGACTTGAGAGAGTCCATAACGGGATATGGAACGGGTAAGCTCCAGATCCGGAATGCCAGCCATGGCATTTTCAATGGGATAGGTAATCAGCTGTTCGACTTCAAGCGCAGTAAAACCCTTGGCTTGAGTATTAATCTGGACTTGGGTATTGGTAATATCGGGTACAGCATCAATCGGGAGTTTCTGATAGCTATACACCCCGACCGCAATCCAGGTACAGGCAAAGAGCAACACCCAAATCGCATTTTGTATGGAAAACTGAATGATTCGTTCGAATAAACCTTCTGGTTTTGGTAGATCAGAATTAATGTCCATGGCCTGCCTCGTCTTTTTCTAATTCAGATTTCAACAAGAAACTGCCTTGAGCGATATACTTCTGCCCTTCAGTCAGCCCAGAAATCACTTCAAGCCATTGTCCATCACTTGAAGCCTGCCCCAATTGCACTTTCTGTGCTTTTAAGTGGACTTGACCTTTTTGTTCTGAATCTACGATGAAAATACTGTCTTCACCTTCAATACTTTGCAGCGCAGACTTTTGAATCCGAAGGGCTGATTTTGCTGTAGCTTCCGGAATCAACACTCTCACTAACACATTAGAACGCAACTCAGTAGCTTGCGCATCGAGTTTTGCGCGCACCACCAGACGCCCTGTTTGTACATCTGCCTGAGAGGTTAAGCTTTGTACAGTAGCTTTATAGCTTTGATCTGAATCATTCACTTTAAAGTCAATTTTTTGCCCGGCTTGCAGTTGACCTGAGAATTGATTCGGCAAATTAAACTCAAGCCATAAATCTTTCAGCTGTTCAATGACAAAGAGCTGATTAGCCAGTTGCACATTTTCACCGACCACAATATCTTTTTGACTGATCACCCCAGAGATCGGTGCTTTAATCAGAAAACGCCCATTGTTATTGCCACTTGCACCTAATGCATTTAAACGTGCTTGTGAGGACTGGACAGTAATCTGCGCTTGACGGTAGGCATTTTCGGCACGCTGGTAATCCTGTTTGGCAGAAACCCCCTGTGACCAGAGTTGCTGTTCGCGCTGGTAATCTTTACGGGCCAAATCCAGATTCACCTGTGCCATACGCAGATTTGCCTGTTGGTCGATCAGTTCAGGCACGGTTAGTACAGCCAGCGTTTGTCCTTTTTGCACGCTCTGTCCTAAAGCCACATTGATCTGCTCGACATAACCACTAAAATTAGGCGATATATGCGCTTGTTGATCGGTATTCACCACCAATTTACCTGGCAGGGTTGTCAGCTTTTCAACCAATCCTGTGGATGCAACAGCAACTTTTAAACCTTGTTCAACCATTTGTTGGCTGGTCAGTTGTATTTCGCCTTCTTCAGCATGTCCTTCTTCAGAACTATCTTCATCAGAATATTCGGCATTTCCCTCATCATAACCCTGCCCCTCAGATTCAGTTTTTTTTGAACTTAACCAAATAGCCAGACTGACCAAGACCGTAATCAGAATCAAAACTACAATCATGAGAGACTGGGATATTTTTCCGTTTTGCTTGGCGTTCATTTTATCGTGCTCCCCCATTGATTAAATTTTGCGATGCTTCGACTGCCTTTTTATTCAGTTGTGTATAGGCATCCGAACGGCTAATTTCTTCATAACTTGTGCCAATACTGAGTGCCTCAGCTGCTAGGGCAGTTTGCCAAGCTTGACGTAGAGTTTGTAATTGACCCAATCGAAGATTCTGCAGTTGGGTGGTTGCTTGCTGAACGTCGGTAATGGACAGTTTCCCTGCCTGAAACCCTAGTAAAGTACGGCTCTGAACTTTGGTCGCCAAAGTAACTTGTGCTGTTGTGGCATCGAACTGGCTACGTAAACCTTTGAGCTGATGCATGCTGTTGGCAATATCGAGTATTTGTTGCTTCAGCTCACGCTGCTGCTGTTGGTTCAGCAATATTTGCTGTTGCTGGACCATCGGGATCGCATATTGCTGGCGATTGAAAATATTCAGTGGAATAGCCACGCCGATTACTAAAGTCGTATCGTTGCTTTCATTAGGGGTTTTGCTACGTTTCATGCCTACATTTAAAGTCGGATTGGGACGTGCCTGAATTCTTAAATTTTCAATTTGATGATCCGATTGCTGAATGTTCAAGGCATAGAATTTTTCTAGCCACCCTTCAGCAATATACCGTTGCACAGTTTGGAGACTTTGCTCTGGCCAAGGGATAGCGGTTTTATTCAATTGAAGATGTGAAGATGTTTCTCCCCCCCACAAATTAGACAGCTGACGACCGGCAGCTTGTTTATTCAGCATCGCTTGCTCATAAAGTCGTTGGATTTCTAGCGCTTCAATTTGGGCACGCTCAAAATCAACCAGGGCAATACTGCCTGCCTGATAGCGTTTCTGGGCACTGTCCAGATTGACTTTACTTGTTTTTAACTGTACTGAATAAGCAGACTGCTCAACCTCAGCAAGTGCAAATTGCGACCATGCAAATTTAACAATCAGTTGGCTTTGTGCCTTCCATAATTGCTGTTGCAATTGGATTTGTTGATTCGAGGTATTGGCAATCACCCGGTTCAGCTTACGCTGACCAAATAGATCTAGAGGTTGACTAACGCCAACATTGAATTCCTGTTCTTGACCTGAGCCAAAGCCAGACTGTTCTAAACTTATACTTGGATTCTGCCATAACCGACTTTGCTGAATATTCAATTCAGATATTTGCTGAACTTGTTGCCACGGCTTGTCTTGAGTCTGGTAACTTTGTACTTTTGCTAAAGCGGATTCAAAGCTGGTAACGTTTTCAGCATAGCTATATTGCATAGCCGCTGCACATATACAAGCAACCAAGCTATGACGCAAGAGTATAATTGATTGTGAAGACATGATTTTTCCCACTTATTTAAATAATAAAAGTGGTGGGAATGTTTTAGGCTACCCCACCATGAGCGGGGAAAATTCGGGAGGTAGGCTTTGTTGAAACAGGTCAGGAGCCTGATAGCTGTTTTTCCAATGAAATTGTGGATTCACTTTAACTTCAGAGCTTGGATGAAACACATCTACTTTTTCATTTTGTACAATCAAATGCATCATCGATGGTAGATGATCTTGATGATCTTCACCGATTTCTAAATCGCTACTGAATGTTTTTATGTTTTCTGACTGTCCATTATGATCGTGTTGACGACTATCGCTGGCACACAAGGTATTTTGGTGATGACCAAAATGATAACTCTGCTGTGATTGAGGCTGTTGTTCATGGACACAAAAGGCCGCCGCCACATTCCAAAAGCTTTGGAACATGAACAATCCAACCAAGACTGTAATCCATGTAGTAGAACGCATCATCTGAACCGTACCGGGTTTGTCGGAGACTTTTTATTTAAGTTAGGCCACCTGACCTAACGGGTTAATCTTATCATTGTACATTGCTTCAAACTCAAAAGGCAATTTCCATGAGAGTTTCCCAAACTTTGTGTAACTGCTTATAATCCACTAACAGGAGAATAAGCAATGACTAACCAATCTGACATCAAGAAACTGGCTGAGCAAATGGCCAGCAGCATGAAAAGCTTCGATGACATCAAAGACTTTCAAAAGCAGATCATGCAGTCCTTCATCGACACTGCATTTACACTCTCCTAAAACCATTTAACAAAATCTATGACTATTTTACTTTCCCTTACATAATCGTCCTAGTGTATATCTTTTTTTTTGATTAGCATTTTCCTAAATCAATTGACTTTAGGGAAGTATGATGAACGATATCCAATTTTCAGATTGCGCAAAGGCATGTATGAACTGTTACCTTACCTGTGCCAGTTGTGCAAATGCCTGTCTAAAAGAAGAAAATCTGGAGATGATGCGAGAATGTATTCAGCGTTGTCTAGATTGTGCAGATATTTGTCAGCTCTGTGCTCGTATGCAGCAAACAGAATCTCCTTTTATGAAAGAAATTTGTGAGCTTTGTGCCAAGGTTTGTGAATACTGTGCAGATGAATGTAGCCAACATGAGCATCAATACTGCCAGCAATGTGCTGATGCTTGCCGTGAATGTGCCGTCGAATGTCGAAAAATGGTTGCCTGATAAATAAAAGAATTAGTTGAGTTTAGGATTTACTCAATGAATAGCCAACGTGTTAGTTGTTAGTGGGTCAAACCACTAACAACTCGCAAAAAATGGCTGAATTTGTGGACGTTGTTTTTGCGATTCGATCCAAAGAGAGTACTTTGATTGAACGCGCATGAGTAAATCAGCACTAATACCTAAAGCATCGTGCAAACGTAAGGCTACATCGGCTGTTACTGGGAGGGTGTAAATAATTCTGTGTAAATACAGTTTTATTTACACAGAATTATTTACACCCTCCCCCTGGGGTATAGAATATCGAACTTTCTTACTTTTTAGAGTAACTCAGCTGCTTGTAATGCTATTTCTTTAACATCTAAGCTAAGGGCTAAATCTGCATTGATCAAATCTTCAATATCGAAAAATCTAGCTTCTAGGGCGTCATCACCTGCTAGAGGATCACCAGAAACCCAAATACAAAGTACGGCTACAAGAACAAAATGGTGACGAAGCTTACCACTACTATCAAAGTCAAACGCGTCTACAGCGTTAAATGTCTTAAAGGCTTTTGATACAATGCTTGTCTCTTCATAAAGTTCACGAACGGCAGCATCTTTAACAGTTTCCCCACGTTCAATTTTACCACCGGGAAAACCCCATCGACCTGCATCGGGTGGGTTAGCACGGCGTACTAAAAGCACCTTTCCATCTTTAAAAAGTACTCCAATAGTAGCTACTATTGGACGTAGGCTCTGTGGTTCGTATTGTATTATAGGTTCATTACTTAGTATATTAGACATAAAAACTCAATTGAGAATAGGACATAGAGGATAGCTTAATATTCAAGTCCTCACTAGGGTACCGAACCAGTGAAAGCGCCTGACAATCTACCATTAGACTATACCCAAAACATAAAACCTCTAAATGATAAATAAACTATCATTAGACTTGTTTCTATTATTAAATGATAGTAATATCTTGATATTATCAATGAACATTAATTATTAAGTCTAAGTGATAGAGGTGGTGTTATGACCGTACGTATTTATGTGAGAGCCAGTACTAAGGATCAAGACGCTACCAGAGCATTAGCTGATTTGGTGACTTTCAGTACACGCTATGATGACAACCATGTTGAGTACGTTGAGCATTTCAGTGGTACGAAGCTCGATAGACCAGCATTAGCTCAGCTGCTAAAGGACGCTGAGCAAGGCGATATCCTACTAGTTGAAAGCGTGGATAGATTAAGCAGGCTATCTCAAGATGATTTTGCGATTCTAAAGCAGCGTATCAAAGATAAGGGCTTACGATTGGTGGTGGCTGATCTGCCAACCACGCATACGGTGAGTGACGGTATGACTGGAGACATCCTAAGAGTGATTAACGATATGCTGATCGACTTATTGGCGACGATGGCAAAGCTTGATAACGATAAGCGTAGAGAGCGCATCAAGCAGGGATTGGCTAATAGCGGATATAAACCTACCGGTAAGAAAGCCAATACCGCAAAGCACAATCGTATTAAAGAATTAGCTCGTCAAAACAATATGACAAAAGAGGAAGTCGCTAAGGCAGTTGGTGTTGGGGTAGCTACCGTTTATCGGGTCTTAAAGCAGAGTTAATAGCTGAGGTATTTTAAATATTAGGCCATCATTTTTATGATGAGTATTATATTTTGGAAAATACTGCCCTTCGTGACTACCCATTCTCATTCAAAATGGACCCTTGGATATTTAGGCGAGTAGCACCAATGATTTGAGTGAATAAGGTAGTCTTAGTGTACTTAGCGAAGGTTCAAGTCCCGGAGCCGGAACGGTAATTGGTATATAAGCAATTGATATTTATATTTAATTTATTATTTTGATTTCATAGTGTACATAAGGGTGTACATAAATTGAAATTTTCAACATACTATCGACCAAAAGCTATCCTTAAACGATTAACCCTATCTGCCTAAGTTATCTAGCCCTTATTGAAAATTTTTTTGTACTCATCTTCAATAATTTGGCTTATAACTTTGTTGGCAGTCGTTCCTTTAGCTTTGATGATAGAATCTAATTGATCTTGATTTTTCTTATATATCTTGACTTCACTTAAATCTTCATTTTTGTTGCTCGTTGAGAATTTAGCCCATGCGTCTTTCATGTTCTCTATAATTTTGGCTCTATATGATATTTCTGCTATTGATTCAAGATCAACTGTAGGGTCGCTGATATCTATATTTTTAGTAACAGCCTCATATGTGTATTTTGCATTTGATAGGACATCAAGACTCGCTAAGATTAAATTATACTTGTCCTCTATAGAGGAGGGTATGAAGATATCCTGAAGTATAAGGTGATCTCTCTTGTCTGAGCTTAGATAATTATAAGCCCATTCAATTTGATCACTATCATCACCCTTGAGCCACTTAATTTCTCTATCAGTACGATTTCTAAAATATACAGATTTAATAGTTTCTATACGCCATATTAACGGAAGATTGTTTTCGACTACATAATTTGCATAATACGGAAGGGTGAGTGGAGTGTAGTTGAAATGCATAATCTCATATTTTAAATAATTCGAAATATGAGAAATTAACTCAGTACCTCCAACCATAGTTTTATTGTAAAAAAACCCTTGAACTAAATAAGCGATGTGCAGGGCGCTACGAAGATCACCTTTTATCCAGTTCAATGAGCTATCTGGCAGCTGGTTGTTAATTTTAAATCGCATTAGCTCGTGAAAGTATGGAATTGGATATGGCTGAGACTTGAATATGCTGATCAAAGTGGATTTGAACGCTCCCTTATCAAATTCGATATTAGCTGATAAATTTCCCAAATATACATTGTGCGCAAATACCAAGCTCTTGCAATCCTCCTCATTAAAACTTCCAATCGTTTTATAAAAATCCTCATGGTTTTTCCAGTTTTGCTTTGCATGGTAAAAATACAAGTCAGTACTAAATTTATATTGCTGAGCCTGATGATATGCATTAGCTTGATTTAGCACTTCTTGATTTAAACTAGTAGATGGCTGATTATCGCCTTCTACTACAGCCCCATTATTATCAGATGTAGCTGTTAAAGCCATAGAAGCACATCCACTTTTTTCAACCGGGATTTCGTAATTGTCGTTCAATCGATCATAATTATGAGCCGAGTTTCCATCATTATAATTCGAATTATTAGCGTATATCATAGCCAGATTTCCTTCAAAAAAACTCTTAAAAAGTGGGTTAATAGTCTATTTTAGTAGGAAAAAAGTATGTATTTACTACATAAGAACTCCCTAATATAGAGGCGTGAGCAGTCTTACACCGTTTTTTAGCTTAAAATAGACTGAATTTATTCTTTCATCTTTCTGCTTTGACTATACCTTGTATATAAGTTTCGTTCTAGCAATAAGTGTGAGTGATTTCGGCCTAATATAAATGCTTCGTTTAGGTACTATCTGCGTGCCCTTGAATGGATGATTTCATCACTAAGCGGGATGGGCTCCACTAAGCAAGAACAATATATGATACGTTTTGACAACCCCAGTCAGCTAACTCCATCCTAATCGGAACTCTAACGCAGACAGCAATACTGCATCTGCTCCGATAAAAAAACATCAAGCACACAAGCAAAAAGCTGCTCTTTGGCAGCTCATCCTTAGTGGGTTATTTATATTATTAATAATGCCATTATCATTTATTCTAGTGCTGAGCGCGCAACTCTCAGCAGTTAATATTATAAAAATACAGACTGACCTTACCCTATGAAACCAACTTCATAGGAGCACTACCATGCCGTATTCACATCTTAATCAACCTCTAGTTGTCGCTAATGTTCACAGTCTGGTTACGGACATACTGGCGAACACCATCAGCTTTAATGAGACTATGGATAAACTGAACGGGTTGTATTACCCGTTCATGAATCATCTCAATACTGAGTTATTTTATACACAGCCAGTCTTAGCATTTTTTAGTAGCACTCAAGCGATCGTTGGTGATACCTATCCAGAAAATGTGATTTGGGATCATGATAAAACAAAGCGTTTTATCAACATACTGTCATGCTATAAAAATGATATTGAGAATGAACGTCAAGCGTTCATTTATCAGGAATCTCAAAATAAGAGAGAGTTAGAATGTTATGTAAACAACCTGTCTAATCATTACTCACGACTGCTCTTTATACGTATCGATCTAAAGTACGCAAAAGAAACCAGACATCATGTGTCCATTGAGGATTTTGACTGTCATATGAGAAAATTTAGAGAGCTGGTCAGTAATAAGAAAACGTGCTTTGAGTATCTTCAAGGCAATGCTTGGGCTCTTGAACAAGGTGGTGTTGAGGGCGGATTGCACTGTCATTTATTGCTGATGTACGACGGTTCCAAAATACAAAATGATTGGTACTTGGCTCGTGAGGTAGGTGAGAAATGGAAAATGGTGACTGGGGGTTTAGGTGAGTACTATAACTACCACGATAAAAAAACTAAGCAGGATTATGAACGAAACGGTAAATTAGGTATTGGCATGATTCATCAAAACAACCCTATTGAAGTTGAAAATGCTTTACGTACTGCACTGTATTTAACTAAACCTGAGAAGGTGGACCAATATTTAAAGGTAAAGGTGTCAGGCATGCGTACCTTTGGACACGGCACGTTTCGCACAGCTAAACGCCGTGGACTACCACCCATATCAAAATAATTTTAGATATATAGTATCGCCATGAGATGAGCACCGATGTCATCGTTGCCTCATCAATCTACCCCAAAACGTGTCATCAAGGCCTGCTTTATAGCAGGCCTTTTTATGCGCAATCGAAAAGGAGTCCTTTATGAGACCAATCTGCCCCCACTGTCATTCAGCCAACGTCACAAGCAATATGCCTAATGACAGTCCCTTTAATCTCTTCGAGCAACTGTGCTCACAATCTGCCTTATCAGGGCTTGGTGTGAGTATCTGTAGGTATTACAAAATCAATTCCGCTATTGGTGTGGTAGTAGGTACGGCACTGGCTTCTGCGATCAGCTTGGCTAAAGACAAGCTACAGCAGCCACCTTTGATCACTCTAGCAGCAAGGCCCAGTTATACCTGCAATACCTGCTCAAGAACCTTCACCATCTAAAGCACCCCTATAGCCAATACTCATAATCAAATCTAAAAGGAAAAATCATAATGGCACATTTATTAGAGACAATGGCCTACGTCGGCGACACCCCTTGGCATGGCTTAGGTCAAGAATTATCACCCAAGCAGCCTATCGAGGTCTGGGCAAAGCAAGCGGGTATGGATTGGCGTATTGAATCATCAGACGTCAGCTACATGGCAAACAATGACAAAGGGCATAACCTGATTCTACCCTTTGCAGAGCAGAAGGTGTTGTACCGTAGCGATAACTTCGAGCCGCTATCGGTGGTCAGTCAGCGCTATCAAGAAGTACAGCCGCGTGAGATTTTAGAATTCTATCGTGATCTTACCGAGCAATCCGACTTTGAGCTGGAAACGGCAGGCATCTTAAAAGGAGGTCGTAAGCTATGGGCATTGGCTCGTACAGGGCAGTCAGCAACGCTTAAGGGTAAAGATGTCAGTAATGGCTACTTGCTTCTTGCAACCGCTTGTGATGGCACGCTAGCGACCACAGCACAGTTCACATCCATTCGTGTGGTGTGTAATAACACGCTTGCTATCAGCTTAGCGAACGGTTCAGGAGGCATCGTTAAAGTACCGCACAGCACCTCGTTTGATGCGCAAAAGGTCAAGCAGCAATTAGGCGTATCGGTGAAGCAATGGGATGAACACAGCTATGAGATGAAGCAGTTATCAGAGCGCCGTGTGACTCAGGCAGAAGCTGCTAATTATCTTAGCCGTGTATTTAACGATCAGGACAATGACATCATTCTTTTTAACAGCGCTAAGAAAGAGAAAGACGCGGTGCCCAATGCCAAGGCGATGAATCAGGTGATGAACATGTTTAACGGTCAAGGTCGCGGAGCCGATCTTGATGCTGCCAAAGATACCGCTTATGGCTTGCTATGCAGCATCACTGAATACGTCGATCATGAACGCAGGGCGATGTCGAGAGACCATAGATTAGACGGTGCTTGGTTTGGCTCTGGCGCTAAGCTCAAACAAAAGGGTCTAGAAGAATCCTTACTGATGCTGGCTTAACCAGCCACATTTAAAATCTGACAATACAATCAACCACGCCTTCGAGCGTGGTTTTTTATGCCGCTTATTTCATTTAATACTCATAATCCATTTATCGAAGGAGTTCGCTATGAACATGATCGCACTAAACAATACGACTCAGCCAAGACAAGCCAAACGTGCCACCGTGAAGTTTAAACCATCAGTAGTGAAAACCAAGCAAAGCGTTACCGCTGATAAACCTAACCAATCTAATACTTCAACGACTGCTAAGCGCTTGGTTAATACCAAAGATTTAAGCCGTGAGGACTGGCTACAAGTACGCAAGCAAGGTATTGGCAGTAGTGATGCCGCGGCTAGCTGTGGTATCCATCCGTACCTATCCATGCTTGAGCTATGGATGATTAAGACCGGACGCATGAGCTCAGACATTGATGCCAGCAATAATAACGGTATTGAAGGGTATTCGCCGCTATATTGGGGCAATACCTTAGAGCCGATGGTGGCTAAATACTATCAAGAACAAACCGGTAATAAGGTACGCCGCGTGAATGCTATCTTGCAGCACCCTGATCCTGAAAAGCATTTTATGCTTGCTAATTTAGACTATGCCATTACTGGTAGTGACGAGGTACAAATCTTAGAGTGTAAAACCGCAGGAGAGCACGGGGCGAAATTATGGAAACATGGCGTACCGTTATATGTCACCTGCCAAGTACAGCATCAATTAGCGGTGACTGGTAAAACGGCTGCCCATATCTGCGTGCTGCTGTGTGGTCATGAAGCGAAGATTTATAAAGTTGAGCGTGATGAGCGCTTAATTCAGTCCATCATGGAGCATGAGCGTCTGTTCTGGCAGTATGTGGAAACCGACACACCACCAACGCCTGATCATTCAGAATCCGCAGCGCGTGCCTTAAAGCTGCTTTATCCAACCCCTGAGCCGTCAAGCAAAGTTGATCTACGGGAAGATGACGGAGCCAATAAGTTATTTGAGCAACTGCTGAGCTACCGTAACGACATGCAAGAGTTAGAGCAGCGTCACGACCAAGTCAAGCATCAGCTGCAAACACTGATTGCCGATAATGAAGTCGCTGTGTTCGATAAAGGCGCAATCTCTTGGAAACGCTCTAAAGATAGTATCGGCTTGGATAGCAAGGCCGTTATCACAGCGCATCCTGAGCTGTTAGCTAAATTTAGTAAAACTAAGCAAGGCAGTCGCCGCTTCGTCATCTTAAACGACTAAGCCGAAACCTACTACATTTAACCAAAACAAGCGCATAACTGCCCACCCTAATCGGTGGGCTTTTTTATGGCTAACTAAAACACATAAGGAATATCACCATGATTAAAGGTCTCACCATAACCCCGCCAGTTTTAGGTCGTATCAGCATTGGACGTGTCATTCAAAAAGACGGCAAGCGTCTGCCTGCTAAAGACGATCAATTCACTATCACCAGCCAAGTTCAAAATAAGGATGGCTGGGTCAATCATCCACTCGATGAAAAGCTACGCGCAAATAATGCCGGTAAGCTGAGACAAATACCCGTGCGTATGTTGTTCAATGATCCTGAGCTTAATTTGCGAGCAGAATATACCTTGTTTGATCGTCAAACTGGACGCCCGCTATGCGTGGGTGACGGTGAGAGCTGTCAGCGGCGCACAAGCAAGGGTGTAGAGCAACTGCCTTGTCCATCCCCTGATCGTTGCCCATTAGCGCAAGGTGGAGTCTGTAAGCCATATGGTCGCTTGTACGTTAATCTCTCTGAGGACGATGAACTGGGTACGTTTATCTTCCGCACGACTGGCTTTAATAGTATTAGAACGCTTGCCGCACGCTTAAGCTACTTTGCTGCAGTATCAGGCAATAAGCTATCTTGTCTGCCACTACAACTCACGCTAAGGGGTAAAAGCACTACGCAAAGCTATCGCACGCCCATTTACTTTGTGGATCTGACATTGCGTGATGGGGTGACGCTTAAAGATGCGGTACAACATGCTGGAGCGATTGATCGTGAGCTTAGCGAACATGGCTTTGATCAAGCGGCGTTAGAAGAAGCGGCTAAACAAGGTTATGTGAACTCCTGCTTTGAGGTTGATAGTGATGGCCTGCTTGATGTGGCTGAAGATTTTTATCCAGCAGAGACAGATTATATTAGCAGTACTCAGCAAGGGAATTATCAGAATGGGTTAGCCACTCAGAACATGAGAAGCATTGAGCAAGGACTACGAAAAAGCGTGACAGCAGTGAGTTAAGGTTTATATGCGACATAATAGAGAGCTGATTTATTCAGCTCTTTTTTTTGTGTTTTCGAGGTCCGATATTGGATTTAGATGGAATGATGTAGCATCTTACTTAACCAACCTTTAATAAAAATTTTGGACGAACTAAGTGACTTTTGTTATTCCTGAGTATTGATTAGCTGCCATATATTCGATTTGCCTTAATAGGCAAGTTAATGCGATAGTTGCTCACTGAACGTTCTGGACAGTTGTACTGTACAGGTTGTAAAAACGTACTTGAACACTAGGTGAACAATGAACATATCGGTGACAAAAGCGGCAAAAGAATGGGGTGTATCAAGAACAACGATCTATCAGAAAGTCAATGATGGTGAGCTTTCCAGAACAGCAGATAAGAAAATAGACGTTTCAGAAATGTTGCGCGTGTTTGGTGAGCCAATTTCTAAAAAACGTACTGAACGTTCAGTGGACACTTCTCAAAGTACACCTCTGAACAGTCAAAGTGTTCAGTACAATACGGATATTGAACACCTATTAGCGCTTGAAAAGCTCAAGAATGAACACCTCAGCCAACAGGTAAATGATCAAAAGAAGTTAATTGAAAATTATCAGCAGCAGATAGCACAGCTGAACAAAACGCTGGATAAAGCCAACGCCAGTATCCAGGATTTTGCACAAGTGAGACTGCTAGAATTTAAGCAAGCTGAAATGAGCGATGAGCCGCTACTTGAACCAGAGCAAGAAAAAAAAGACGATTCAATCGTCGCGACGGCTAAGAAGAAAAAACGGTGGTTCTTTTGACTTTAACGGATATTTGAAAAAACATTAGTGTTTAATCTTTGGTAAATAGCTCTCTAAAGCCTTATTAGGCTTGTTAAAGCTTTCAGGCTCTCGTTGTATGATATTAATCATTTCGCGCTTAAATGCGTCAGTCTGCATTTTGCCGTCATAACTTAGGCTTGGATGGTTGTTATAGTCATTCATAAACTGCACGTTATCAACGATAGACTGTATGGTAGCTTGCGACAGGGTGCCGTCTGCACTGGTTAGCTTGTCTAATGTTTTCCGATGGAATTTGAGCGTTAGGCCCTCGTAACCTTTGCCTCTACTTTTTTTATGGTACTCAACAGTAATTTTATAGTTTGTACTCTCATTTACCTCATCTATAGCAGTCTCAATCACACGCTCTCTAAGCTGTCCAAATTGCTTATACTTACCTTTAATGCCCATAACATAGCGAAAATCGTCTAAATCCATAGATTGAGTATATTGGTACTGACCTACCCAACAAACAATTAATTCATATAAGCGCATAGAGTGAATACTTGAGAGCTCAGACACCTCCATCAGCCTATATTTTGTGAAGTTAGCTTTTAGCTGTGTCAAATAAGGCAGTACATCCTCTGCAAATGTTATTGTTATCTGTTCTCCATTGGGGTCGTAAAGAACACCGCTAACAAAGCGAGTACGAAGCGTTTTATTATCCTCTAGTGCTATCAGTACCTCCCTATCAAAAAGCCGATTACTAGCTTGCTCCAAATCTCTAAAAGCATTCTTCTTGGTGCTATCGGTATAGAATATTTTTGCTACTTCATCAACTGTCACCGTAAACTTGGTTTGCTTAGTAATATTTGGCGCATCAGGTCTACTATCAATACGACTAATACAAGTCAGTAATAACTGCTTCTCTTTAGTAGTCATGGTATAAGCTGCTAGAACAAGCTCATTGGATTGTACAACTAGATTGTTTTCCATATTTTTTTTGCGAATCCTTGCTCAATGCACTGTTATCTTCAATAATAATTAAGATTCACTTTAGCATATAAATTCATAAATAGTATCAGTAATTTTTACTTGTGTTTATTCTACTCATTTTGTGTTTATTCTACTCATTTTGTGTTTATTCTACTCATTTTGTGTTTATTCTACTCATTTTGTGTTTATTCTCATCGCAAGTCATTGATTATAAAGAAGAAAAAACACTCTTAAACAGGAGTAAACAGGAATAAACAGGAGTAAATAAAAACCCTTAAAGAAACGGGTGATAAATTTTTTTGTGGATAAGTGAAAAATCATCACTTTAACAACGTATCTTGCCTAAGTAACTTATCCCTCAGTAATGGTTTTTTAAGGATTAGATTAAGGACTAAATCCTCGGCTAGGTGAATGCGCTTTATTAACTTGATATTGGTAAGACTCTAAACCACTCTGTAACGCTTTGTGTTGGCTTTCAGACAGATCTTTGCCATATTGCTCAGTAAACGTCTCTAAAGTTGCTTTAAGGGCCTCTGAGTAGGTCTTACGCTGGGTTGTTGGTAAGGAGTTAACATCACGCAACGCAAACTTAAACTGCTGACAGGTTTTATCCAAGGTATCTGCTAAATGTTCTTTAGCAACCTTCCTCGCCTCAGCTGGGTAGTTATCCTGATTGATGTAATGCGTTAACCCTTTGGTATAGCTAAATGATGAGATGATATCCCGAGTCATTCTGCCAACATCTCCTGCACTACCGCCCAGTTTGTCGATGATGCTGGTATTAAATGCCGCTCGTTTTTGATCGATATTGTCTCTGAAGTCTATAAAATGCTTAGTAAGCGCTAGATACTGCTCACGTTCAGTTTTAGGATCACGCAACAGCTTGATGATGAATTTGTTGTTCTCAACCAGCGTGTAATCAAAACGTTTGGCCACTTGGCGTAAGTGCGCGGTAAATTCCACCGCTTTATCGTGGTCCCCAATACCATGGCGCTGTGCAAACTCGCTGAGTAGTGCTACTTGCCGCTGATCAAATTTATCAGGGGCGTCATCCGCGGTTTATCCTTGGGGAGTTTCCTAAAAACTGTGTAACTGCTTATAATCCATTAACCGGAGAATAAGCAATGACTACTCAATCTGACCTTAAAAAACTGGCCGAGCAAATGGCTGGTAGCATGAACAGCTTCGATGACATCAAAGACTTTCAAAAGCAGCTCATGCAATCTTTTATCGACACTGCCTTAGAAGCTGAGATGGAAGAGCATCTTGGATACCCCAAGCATGAAAAAGCAGACAAGCCTAATAAGCGCAACGGTCATACTAAAAAGACCGTCCGTAGCGACACAGGCGACCTTGAGATCTCCACCCCAAGAGACCGCGACAGTAGCTTTGAGCCTGTACTTGTCAGTAAGCACCAAACCCGTATTACTGGGCTCGATGATAAAATCATATTTCACTACAGGCATAGCCTTACGTCTTGCGCTTCGGGCAAGTGTCTCCCAGACACTTGCTGATCCTCGCTCATACGCCAAAGGTCAAACCACCACCGAGATTGTAGAGAGCATTAAAGAGCTCTACGATGTCGACATCTCAAGCTCTCTTGTCTCAAGAGTCACCGATAATATATTAGAGGACATCACCGCTTGGCAGAACAGGCCGCTGAGCAGTGTTTATCCTATCGTCTATTTAGACTGCATCGTCGTTAAGGTACGCCAAGACAAGCAGATCATCAACAAGGCGATCTATCTGGCGCTAGGCGTGGGACTTGATGGTAAAAAAGAGCTGCTTGGTATGTGGCTGTCAGAGAATGAAGGCGCTAAGTTCTGGCTGGGTGTTCTTACTGAACTACAAAACCGCGGGGTTCAAGATATTCTTATTGCCTGTGTAGACGGCCTAAAAGGCTTCCCTGATGCCATCAATACGGTCTACCCTAACGCTCAGGTTCA